>Ga0196962_10000495_pt1 | contig 16008 bp, 10 predicted proteins | sample S3v_20metaG_FD_183186 | JGI IMG/M metagenome (GOLD analysis project Ga0196962, IMG submission 183186) | Soil microbial communities from Anza Borrego desert, Southern California, United States - S3+v_20 | ecosystem: Environmental > Terrestrial > Soil > Desert | place: USA: California | collected... | reverse complement strand
GCCGAGCGGCTGCCGCCTTACATGGTGCCGTCGGCCTTCGTCATGCTCGACCAACTGCCGCTGACGCCCAACGGCAAGGTCGACCGCGCGGCGCTGCCCGAGCCGGAGCGCACGACGGTCGGCTACGTCGCCCCGCGGACGCCCACGGAGGAGTTGCTGGCCGGCGTCTGGGGCGAGGTGTTGAACGTGGAGCGCGTCTCGGTCGAGGACAACTTCTTCGAGCTGGGCGGACACTCCCTGCTCGCCACCATGCTCGTCAGCCGCGTGCGCGAGTTGTTCGACGTGGAGCTTCCGCTGCGTGCGCTCTTCGACCACCCGACCGTGGCGGAGATCGCCACCATCCTCGAAGAGCGCATCATCGCGGAGGTCGAGCAGTTGAGCGACGAGGAGGTGGCCGCGAGGCTGAGCGGGGTGGACGAGCTGGCGGGACAGGGCCAGCCGGAAAACGCCGCCGGCACGCCTTAACGAAAATGCGACCCCTTGACTGACGGCGGCCCGCACGAGAGCGGCGGGCCGGTCGTCCACAAGCAGAAGGCGGGCGGCGCACCTTAACGCGCCGCCCGCCTTCTTCAATTCACCCGACCTTCAAAGGGCGTGCCGGGTTTCACCGCCCGGCCCGATTCGCGCCGGCGAACCGCCCTCGCTCGACTACCTCTGACCCTCGTTCATGTCGGCGGCCTTCATCTGCGCCGCCTGCACGTCCGGCCCCGCGGCGGCCGGCTTGGCCGGCTGCGCGTTCTGCTTGCGGCGGGCCAGTTCGAGGTTGTGGTGGCGCATCGCGGCGATGACCAGCACTTCCGCGTTCTTCGCCAGCATCGGCGAGATGAGGTCTTCCGAGTCCTCCTCCGACTTGTACCTCTCCGTGTCGGCGACCACGGGCAGGTCTCCGCCCACGGGGACGAGTTTGTACTCGTAGACGACCTTGTCCTTCTTCTTGCGGTCGACGGTTATCTCGCCGAGGACTTCGGCCGCGACGCGGGCCATCGTCGCCACCACGTTCGACGACTGGCTGCCGGCGAGCGCGATGAGTCCGGCCGCGGGCGCGATCTTCTTGAGCGTCGAGCCGATGCGCGCCGTCCCGCCGCTCTTCTGCATCGTCAGCGTGCTGTAGAGCACTTGGTTGCAGGACTTCGACTTGGCCTCGGCCTCGATGTGCACCTGAATGCGAGACTCAAGCGGGATGACCTCGACCGAGGGGCCGTTCATAAAAGAGACGAGCGCGTTGCGGATGGCGTCGGCGGTGTTCGACGACTGCGAGGTCTCGATCACCTTCAGGAGCGGCGGGGCCACGCAGACGCGCGGTATCGGCCCCAACTCTCCCGCGTGGCCGCCCGCCCGGCCCTCGAAAGCGGCCGGGGCGAGCGCGCTCGCGACGGCCGGCACGGCGGGCTGCTCGGGCGGGGCCGAAGGCGCGGCCGGCATCTGCTGTCCCACGACGTGGAGCAGAGCGAGGCAGCCGCTCAGGAAAATGGAGAGGGTGAAGCTTTTCAGCATTGTCCGAGTTCTACCTTGCATGATTCTGTTCCTCCGTCTTGATTAGGCTTGCGCTTCGGTTTGCTCAGCGGACGCCGCGGGCGGCACTCCCTGAGAGATCGGGCGAAATTAAGGGCGTAGCGAAGAAACAAATAATTCCTCAGCCCGAAGCGGCGGCGCTCAATCAATCCGTTCAAGATGCGCTCGAACCTGCGGACACACCTCCGCGCGGAGGCGCGATTCGGCCTTCAGAAAAGGCGGCTGAAATTTCGAAGGGTGGAAAAGCCCAGAGTTGACCCGAAGCGCGTGAGCGCACGGGATTGGACGGTCAGCGGGTGTTAGGATTCTTCAACAAAACTGCGACCCTGTTCGCGCCGCACCTGCTCTTCGCCGTGTCCGTAAAACAAAACGCCCCGTCTATGCGGAGCAACCTTGTCCACGTCGCGCGTTAAGTTGTACCGGAATCGTTGTATCCAACTGTTGGGGTCTCGTCTCAGATGTGTTGAGGCCGTTCTCAGTTGCAAGTATGTGGCGAAAAAATTGTGATAAGCCTCGCGGGCCGGGCGGGCCCGCGTCACGCGGCCGAAACCCGGCCGACTTAACCCGGCCGCGCATAAAAAGCGTGCCCCCCCGGATACCGGAGGGGCACGCTTTTTCACGCTTATTTTCCGCCCCCGCCGCACGCTTTCGGGGATGTTAAGGAACTTCGGACGCGGGCGGGCGGCGTCTTTAACGCCTCTCGGCCTGCTGCCGTGCGGCCCCTGTGCCGTCGCCCGGTCGGGCGCGCGCGATGCGCCCGGCCGCTACTTGTCCCCCACGTCCTGATCGGCAGCCTGCGGCTGCGCCTGCGCCGTCTGCACGTCCGGCTCCGGGGTCGCCGGCTGCGCGTTCTGTTTCTTGCGGGCCAGTTCGAGGTTGAAGTGGCGCATCGCGGCGATGACCACGAGTTCGGCGTTCTTGGCGAGCATCGGCGAAATGAGGTCTTCGGAGTCTTCCTCAGACCTGTACCGCTGCGTGTCGGCGATGACCGGCAGGTCTCCGCCCACGGGGACGAGTTTGTACTCGTAGACGACCTTGTCCTTCTTCTTGCGGTCGACGGTTATCTCGCCGAGGACTTCGGCCGCGACGCGGGCCACCGTCGCCACCGTGTTCGCCATCGGGTTAGTGCTCAAGGCGATGAGCCCCGCCGCCGGGGCCGCCTTCTTCAACGTCGAGCCGATGCGCGTCGTCCCGCCGCTCTTTTGCATCGTCAGCGTGCTGTAGAGGACGAGGTTGCAGGACTTCGACTTGGCCTCGGCCTCGATGTGGACCATGATGCGAGATTCGAGCGGGATGACCTCGACGGAAGGGCCGTTCATGAACGAGACGAGCGCGTTCCTGACCGCCTCGGAGGTGTTCGAAGACTGCGAGGTCTCGATGACTTTCAGGAGCGGCGGAGGGACGCAGATGCGAGGAATCGGCGCCGCCTCGGCCGCCGGTTTGGCTTCGGGCTGAGACGCGGCGGGCGCGCCCCCGGCCGAAGGCGCGGCGGCTTGCTCTTGACCCGCGACGTGGATCGTCGCGGGGCATACACCCAGAAACACGGCGAGGATGAAACTTCTCAGCGTCGTACCAGGTCTGACCTCCATGATTTGTTCCTCCATCAAATTAGCCTGGTCCCGGGTTGTGCTGAGCGAGTGCGGCATGGAGCATTCGCTCCCCAGCACGGGGCAATCGAAGGGGGGTTAGGGAAGAAGGGGCGAATTGCAACCTCCCGAGCGTCTCCTCACAACATTACATTTAGATTACGCTCGCCTTACAATCCGCGTGCCCCACGCAGGGCGACAGACTTTAGCGCCAGAAAGCTCAAGGCGGGCCGCGGCAGGTGGTCGGTGTCCCGTCAGAAAGCGGACGGAGATGTTTTAACATCAGACACCCGAAGTTTGCCGCGGCGCAGTCGAGGTTGGTCTCGACGCGTCGCGGCGGGCCGGGTCGGGCGCCTGCCGGGGCGTGAGTCGTTTTCGGCGGAGGGGCTGCGAAGCCCCTAAGGCTCGGGCCTTCAGGGGCGCAGCGGCGGGACGGCCGGGGGCGGGTGTTGACCATGAAGGAGGCTGAATTAGTCTGCCCGCATGGGTCTGCGCGCCCGGCGGCGAGGCGAGGCGAGGGCGGAGGGCGCGTATAGAGAAAGTGCCCCACTGGAAGCCAGTGAGGCACTTTCGTGAACGGGTCTATGCGCGCCGGCGGCGCGCCCCCGAGGCAGGGGGTGCGCCGCCGGCGACGGCTTGTCACCTTTACTGCCTTCTCAGCCTGATGCTGAAGGGATCGCGGGCGGCGGATTTGCCCGGATCGCGCATCTCGCCGACGAACTCGACCAGCGCTTCGTTGTCGCTGACGAGCTTCATCGAAACGTCAGTGGCCTTGCCGGCGCCGTCCTTCACCTGAAAGGTGAGGGTCGAGCCGCTGAGCTTCACGTTGTTGACTTTGACTTTGGCGTCGCGGACTTTCTTGGGCGCCTTAGCCTTCCCGTTGGCGTCGAACTCGATGCGGGAGCCGACGTCGTTGACGGTCACGTCGAGCTTGTTGCCCGCCTGCGCGACGGTCACCACGTACTCGGCCGCGCCGTGGCTGGTGCGGGACGCGCCCGCCTTGCTCGACGACTCGCGCGTGCCCTTCCACGTGCCGATGAACAGGTTCCCGGCGTCCTGCGCGGCGACCGCCGGCTCGATGGTGAAGGAGTATTTGGCGGCCCCGACGGCCACCGCGGTCAGGATCAGAGAAGCCGCCGCCAGCGAGAGGACTGCCAACCTCGCGCTCACGCGCGGACTGCTTTTGAGTAGTTTCATCACTCGTTCCTCCAAAATGTTGGCGTCCGTGACGCCCAGTGTGTAGGAGTGGCGGCCCAGGTAGGGGCTTGAGCTGGCGAAGTTGACGAGCGAGCGAGCGTAGGAGCGTGCGTCCATCAAGTGCTCGGTCACGGCCTCGTCGCAGGCCAGCTCCCGGGTCTGGTTGATCCGGCGTTTCACCAGTGCCGCTGCCGGGTGAAACGAAATCGGTAGGTATAGCAGTTCGTATACGAGGTTAAGGGCGAAGTCGCGGCGGCGGATGTGGGCCAACTCGTGGCCGATGGCCGCCGTCAGCAGTTCCGGCGAGGTCTCTTCGAGAAGGTGCTCCGGCAGGATGATCGAAGGGCAGCGCACGCCGGCCGTCAGAGGCCCGTCCATGTTCGGCGAGAAGAGCAGCGGGTCTCTGCCCAGCCGGAGCGCGAGCATGCGCTGGCAGCGATCGAGCACGCGCTGAATCGGCTCGGGGACGGCCCTGCGCCGCGCCGCGCGCCGAATCCGGTTGCTCGCCTCCCACGTGCGCCACAGCCGCGTCAGGCGGTAGACGATGAACAGGAAGTAGAGTCCGGCGACGGTCGCCATGAGCGGGAAGTCGAGCGTGATGGTCTGGCCCGAACTCTCAAGCAGGTAGGCGATCCACGGCCCTTCGGCCGGGGCCGGGGCCGCGCCGGTCTCGACCTCGGCCAGCAGCGGGGCGGCGGCCGGCTCGTGTTTGACCGCGCCCTTCGGCGGCTGTTGCAGGCTCCAGAGCGGCAGCGCGAAGCTGACGACCAGCGCCGCGACCCAGAGGACGTGGCGGTGTCGCGCCGGCGCGTGGCGCAGCAGCGACATGCACCCGGCGGCCGCCGCCGCCACGAGGGCCACCTGCCACACGGCGTTGAGCAGATAGGTCAGGACGTAATTACCGAGCGTTTCCATAACCGTGTCTCCCGCGACACTGAGTCATGAGCGCGTAGCGCGTCAGAAGAGCAACCCGGATGAGGTTCCGCGCTGTGGCTGAGCTGTCAAACGTTCTCGGCGGTCTCGAAAACCCGGCGGCGCCGAGCGGGCTTTTAGGGGCGCGAAAGGGCCTCAGACGCGCGTCACTTTTTTTCGTCGCCGCCCGCCTGCGACTGCTCGAAGAGCTTGTTGAGCTGCGCGAGTTTCTCGGGCGTCAGGTAGTTGGTCTCCACCATGCCCATCAGGAAACTTTCGGCGGAGCCGCCGAAGAGGCGGTCGACGATGTCGCCGATGGTCTGGCTGACCACCTGACTGCGGCTCACGAGCGGCTTGTAGAAATAGGCCCGGTTCTTCAGCGTGCGCTGCACCTTCCCCTTGCGGTGCAGGATGTTGAGCATCGTCTGCACCGTGGTGTAGGCCACGTCGCGCTTGAGCCTCTGCTGAACCGTCTGCACGTTGGCCAGACGCTCCTCCCAGAGCACGTTCATGATTTCGAGTTCGAGGGGCGTCAACTGGCCGCTCTTTTTCTTGAGCATGGTTGGCGGTCTCCTAAAGTGTTCGTAGAATACAGAGGGCGCCGCCCCTTGTCAACTAAATTCTTAGTATTACTTCGGCCGGCGGGGGCCGCGCCATAAAAGCATTGACTTGGGGTCGCCGGAGATAATATGTTGGCGGCCGCCGTCAACGGGCACTCAGCCCTGTCAAACTTGTCAAACTGGTTCGCCGAAGGGCCTCCCGCGCCCGGGCTTCGAGAGCCGGCAGCGGCCGACCCGCCGGCGCCGCTGTCTCCGCGAGACTCTCGAATCTCTCTGCCTTGCGCCCGATGAATCTCCGACAGCCCGCCGCCAACGTTGCCGTCTTCGACGAAGGATGTGGACATGAATTTCGATGACAGAAGTCTTCAACCCTCCCTCACGACCGAGGCCCCTTCGAACGGCGCGGCGCGCGCCGGGGCGGGCGCGGCCGCGGACTCGCACCTGATCGCGCTGCCCGGCGGCGAGTGGCGCGTGTGGCGCTGGGTGGGCCTGCGCGGCGCGGGCTTCCCGGCCGTGCAGGTGCGCGCCCTCTCGGCCGAGGGCTGCGCGCGCGCCGCCGACGAGTTGATCTGGGCCGAGGACGAGGTCGAGAAGAAGCAGGAGCAGGCGCTCGATGCCATCAGGACGCGGCTCGACTCGCTGCGGGCCGCCGGCCAGTGGAGCGAAACTGACCGCCGCTCGCCGCTGGTCAAGGCCATGCGCGCGATGAGTCAGGGGAAGGTTCCGCCCGGGGGGATGCCGGAGGCGGTCGCGGCGGAGGTGGACGCCTACCGCGCCGCCTGCGCGCGGAGGGAGGCGGCGGCCGCGGCCTACCTTGAGCGTTACGGCGAGGACGTCGTGGGGCTCTCGCGCACGCTTCAGGAGGTGGCGATGTCGAGCCGCTTCCGCGAGGCCGTCATCTGGCAGAACCGCCACGCCTTCCACACCGCGCTCGTCCCTTTCCTCAAGCAGTCGCCGCAGACCGGCAGGTCGAGCATCAAAGGCTACAAGGAGCTGATCGCCAACTACCTCCAGCGCTACTGCGTCAAGAACGACACCATCGGCTTCTTCGGCCCCGTCGGCTGGGCGCGCTTCGTCCCGCAGGGCGAGGCGCTGACGGCGCGGCCCGGCCCCGGCTTGGTCGCCACGCGCAACGTCTACTTCGAGAACTGGTGCATGGACGCGCTGGCCGAGAAGCTGAACGCGGACGAGTCGCTGCGCCCGTGGTTCACGCCGCGCCGCGTGCCCTACCTGCACGTCAAGGGCACGACGCTTTACCTGCCGCACGCGCGCCCGGTCACGCTGCCGCGGCCGGCGGCCGTCGCCATCCAGCTCAGCGACGGCCAGAAGACGGCGAAGGAGATCGCGGGCCTGCTCGCGCGGATGTGCCCGGCCGAGGTGGCGGGCGAGGCCGAGGCCTACGAGCTGCTCGAACAGTTGAGCGCCAAAGGTCTCGTCCTGTGGAGGCTCGAAATCGCGCCCGGCACCTACCCCGACCGCATCCTGCGCCGCTCGCTCGAGCGCATCGGCGACGAGGGGCTGCGCGCCTCGGTGCTCGCCGGCCTCGACGAGCTGGAGGTGCGGCGGGCCGCCGTCAGCCGCGCGGCCGGCGACGCCGAACAGCTCGACCGCGCGCTGGGCGAGCTCGACGAGTCCTTCTCCCGCATCTCGGGCGTGACGGAGACGACGCGCGCCGCCGGCGAGATGTACGCGGCGCGGACGCTGGTCTACGAAGACTGCCGGCGCGACATGGAGGTCGAGCTGGGGCCGGACGTGCTGCGCCGCCTCGGCCCGCCGCTCTCGCTGCTGCTGATGAGCGCGCGCTGGTTCACCTACCAGATGGCGGAGTTCTACCGCGGGGTCTTCGCGCGCGTCTTCGAAGAGGTGGCGCGGCAGAAGGGCTCGCGCGAGGTGGACTGCGCCACCTTCTGGTACCACGCGCAGCCGCACGTGATGAACAAAGACCGGAACGCGGGCAACGCCGTCCTGCCCGAGTTCCAGCGGCGCTGGGCGGAAATCTTCGCGCTGCCCGAGGGGCGCCGCCACGTCGAGTACACGGTCGAGCAGTTGCGGCCGCTCGTCCGCGAGCGTTTCGACGCGCCCGGCCCCGGCTGGTCGAGCGCCTGCTACCACAGCCCCGACGTGATGATCGCCGCCGCGGACGCCGAGGCCGTCCGGCGCGGCGAGTACCAGCTGGTGCTCGGCGAGTGCCACCTCGGGTCGAACACGCTGAGCGGCTCGCTGTTCGTGGCCCAGCACCCGCGGCCCGAAGACCTCTACCGCTCGGTCGAATACGACTGGCCCGAAACCAGCGTCCGCATCGTCTCGCCCAAGAGCTGGCCCTCGCTGACGGCGCGCACGACCCCCGTGCTCATGCCGCGCAGCATGCGGCGCGTGCTCGTGACGCACGACTCGATCCCGAGCCCGGAGATGAAGCACCTGCTGGAGGTCGGCTCGCTCGTGGTGAGGGAGGAGGGCGGCCGGCTGGTGGTGCAGTCGCGCGACGGCGGCCTCACCTACGACATCCTTGAGGCTTTCTCCGACACCTTCTACGGCCAGCTCGTCAGCAAGTTCAAGCTGCGCGGGGCCGCGGGCCACACGCCGCGCGTGAGCGTCGGCGGCCTCGTCGTGATGCGCGAGTCGTGGGTCTACGAGCCCGAGGAGTTCCCCTTCGCCTTCGGGACGGACGCGGCGGCGCGCTTCCTCGCCGCGCGGCGCTGGGCCTTCGAGCGCGGGATGCCGCGCTTCGTCTTCGCCAAGTCGCCCGTCGAGAAGAAGCCCATCTACGTCGATTTCGCCAGCCCCATCTACGTGGACATTCTGGCGAAGGTCATCCGCCGCACCGCCAAGTCGGGGCAGGGCGACCGGCTCATCGCCGTCTCCGAGATGCTCCCGCCGCACGGGCAGCTCTGGCTCTCCGACGCCGAGGGCCAGCGGTACACGAGCGAACTGCGCATCATCGCCTTCCAGCCGTAGGGCCGGGCGCGGTCGGGCGCGGCGGGCGCGCGTCTCAACAGAGAGTTGACGGGTCAAGCGCGTGGGCCGCGGGGAAGAACATGTTCTTCCCCGCGCCCCACGCGCTTGACCCGTCAACCCCGCGCGAGACCGGCGTCGCCCGACGCCCGGCCGCAGATCGCCCTAGACGCCCGGCTGTAGATTCCCGACCACGAGCAGGACGACGCCGGCCAGCAGGGCGAGCGCCGGCAGGAGCCACCGGCGCGGCGCGGCGGTCAGGCTGATGTGCGGCACGAGCAGTCCGTAGAGCAGCACGGCCAGCGCCACCAGCACCCCGGCCCGCGCCAGCCCGATGCCGAGCGCGATGAGGTGGATCGTGTTCGTCAAAAGCACGACGCCCGGCACGGCGCAGACGCACAGCACCGCCAGCGCCGCCGGCGAGTCGAACGCCCGCTCGCCCTGCGCGAGCATGAAGACCGCCGCCGCCAGCGCGAACACGAACGGCCACAGCACGGCGTAGCTCGCGTAAGGCCGGTAGACGCCGACGGCCGCCGTCAGGATCGCCCACACCAAGAGCGCCCCGAAGTAGAGGTCGAGCGCCGCGGCCTTCCGCCCGGCCAGAAGGTAGACGGCCGAGGTGATGGCGAGGGCGACGGCCGCCAGCGCCAGAAGGTAAATCTTGTAGTGGCTGAAGCGCGTGTAGTCGGGGTGCATGGCGCGCGTCGCCTCCCAGATGAAGGTGGCGACGAAGTACGAGACGCCGAGCGCCACCGGCAGCGCGACGAAGCCGACCATCACGCCGGAGAGTTTCAGACGCTTCCTCACCAGCCCGTAGACGAGCAGGCCGAGGAAGATGAGCGCGGCGGCGGCGGCCAGCGGCAGCGCCCACGTGCGCGGGTAGGAGATGAGGCCCGTGCCGAGCACGTCGAAGTAGACGGCGTTGGTCGTGCGCGGGACGGCGAGGTCCGTGTTGGCGAAGTGGCGCGTCAGCGCCAGCGCGTAGGAGCCGTGGTGCTGGAGGCTGCGCTCGTCGAGCGCTTCGGGCCGGTCGCGCGGGCTGTGGTGCGCCATCGCGTCCTCGACGAAGGCGAAGTTGAGGCCCGGGATGCCCTCGCGGATGAAGACCTTGAGGTCGGTGGTGAGGCTGAGCTGGCGGTAGATGTCGGACATCAGCGAGCTGGCGAGCGGGTAGGGGCTGGCCCGCCCGAACTCGCGGACGAGCCAGCCGTTCTCCTCGCTGGTCTCGAACATGTAGACCGCGCCCTTGCAGCCGCGCGCCTCGAAGTTCAAAACCATCCCGACCTCTTCGAGCCACGGGTGCTCGGCGGCGAAGGCCTTGGCCCCGAGCAGCACCTCCTCCTCGCCGTCGGTGAAGAGGAAGATCACGTCGCGCGGCGGGGGCGGCCCGGCCTTGAGCGCGCGCGCCGTCTCGAGCAGGGTCGCCACGCCGGCCCCGTCGTCGCACGCGCCGCTGCTGTCGCGCGCCGAGTCGTAGTGGGCCACGAGCATCACGGCCTTGCCGCCCGGCTGCGAGCCGGCGAGGCGCGCGGCGATGTTCTGGAGGTCGGTTTGGAGGACGGTGCCGGGCGAGACGGAGTCGGGCGGCACGGACTGCACCTCGGGGGCGAAGCCCATCCGGCGCAGCTCGCCGAGGATGTAGTCGCGGACGGCGTCGTGGGCCGGCGAGTCCATCGGGTGCGGCTCTTTGCCGACCTCGGCGACGTGGCGCATCGCGCGGCCCGAGGCGAACTCGGTCGGGGGCGCGTCGGCCACCGCGGCCGGGGGCGTCTGCCGGTAGACGGTCAGGGCGACGACGGCGAGGATGAACAGCCACACCGCGAGGCGGTACCAGTTGTCGGGTTTTCTCATAAGCGATCCCTTTCGGCGCAAGCGCTCTCGAACGTCCCGCGTGTCGGGCGGGCGGCCGGTCGGGTCAGGCGCGCGTCAGCTGCCTCCGGCCCCGCCCGCTCAGGCCGGCGGCGCGGCCCCGCGCGCCTCGCGCAGCCACGCGGCCAAATCCTGCGCGACGGCCTCGACCAAAGGCCCGCGCGCCGTGTCGAGGAAGAAGTGGCCGCCGGGGAACATGCGGAGCGAGAAGCGCGCGGCCGTCTCGTCGCGCCACTGCCCCAGACCCTCGGCGCCCGCTTCGGGGTCGCCCTCCCCGCCGAAGGCCGTGACGGGGCAGGGCAGGGGCGGCTCCTCGACGTAGGAGTAGCCCTCGCAGGCGGCGAAGTCGGCGCGGATCGAGGGCAGCATCATCCGCATCAGCTCGGCGTTCTCAAGCACCTCGGCCGGCACGCCCGCGAAGCGGCGCAGCTCTTCGAGCAGCTCCCCCTCGGGCATGACCGAGAGGCGCGCGACCCCGCGGAGGCTGCGCGGGCCGCTGCGCCCCGAGACGAAGAGGCCGAGCGGCATCGGCCGCCCCTCGCGCCGCAGGAGCCGCGCCAGCTCGAAGCAGACGAGCGCGCCCATGCTGTGGCCGAAGAAGGCGAAGGGCTTGTCGGCGAGCGGCGAGAGCGCCCGCGAGCTTTCGGCGAGGAGCTGGCCGAGCTTGGCGTAAGGCTCTTCGAGCAGGCGCGCGCCCCGCCCCGGGAACTGCGCCGCGCAGACCTCGAAGCGCGGCGAGAGCCGTTCGGCCCACGCGCGGAAGACGTGCGCCCCGCCGCCGGCGTAGGGGAAGCAGAGGAGCCGGAGCCCGGCCCGCGGCTCGGGCCGGAAGGTGACGAAGCAGTCTTTAGGTCTCGACATGCTGGCCGTAGTCGAGCTTGAAGATGCGGTCGGCCACGCCGTAGTAGGCGTCGTCGTGGCTGACGACGACGACCGTCTTGCCGCGCGCCTTCAGGTCGGGCAAAAGCTGCGTGTAGAAGACGTGCTTGAAGAGCGGGTCTTGGTCGGAGGCCCACTCGTCGAAGACGTAGAGCGGGCGGTCTTCGAGGTAGGCGTTGAGCAGCGCCAGCCGCTTGCGCTGCCCGCGCGAGAGGTCGGTGGTCGAGAGCCTCCCGCCGCTCACGCTGACCTTGCCGTCGAGCTGGAGCTGGGTCAGGTAGTGGCGCGCGCGCGCGTCGAGGTCGAGGGCGTGCGAGCCGTTCGACCCGGCCACGCGGTCGAAGAGGTAGTAGTCGGAGAAGACGGCCGAGAAGAGCTGCCGGTACTGCTCGCGCGTCGCGTCCGTGACGGGGCGGCCGTCCACGCTGATGCTCCCGCCCTCGGGCACGTAGAGGCCGGTGATGAGCTTGGCGAGCGTCGACTTGCCGCTGCCGTTGCCGCCCGTGACGAAGAGCAGCTCGCCCGGCCGCAGGCTCAGGTCGAGCGGCCCGAGCGTGAAGTCGCCGTCGTCCTTCTCGCGCCGGTAGGTGTGCGTCACGCCTTCGAGCGCGAGGCTCGACCAGCGCGGCTCGTCGTCGGCCGGCGGCGCGTCCGGGCGCTCGCGCACGAGCGAGAGGCCGAGCGACTCGACCTTGCCCAGCGCGACGCGCGCCTGACTGAGCGTCGGGATGACGTTGACGAGCGTGGTGATCGGGCCGTTGAGGTAGAGGACGACGAGGACGTAGCCGGTCAGGTCGGCGGCGGAGGTCGGCGTCAGGGCCGGCATGGCGAAGAGGATGAGGCCGATGAAGACGAAGTAGAGCAGCCGGCCGGAGCCGAGGGCGACGGTGAAGATGGTCTGGCCGGTGACGTTGTAGCCGCGGACGCGGGCGGCGCTGGCCCGCACGTCGTCGCGGTAGAACTCCTCGCGGCGCAGGCGGTTGAGCTTCAGCTCCTTGTTGCCCTCGATGACGCCGCGCAGGTTGGCGAAGAGCGTGTCGGCCTCCTCGCGCGCCAGCTTCAGGTAGCGGAGCGCGGTCTTGACCGTCAGGCGGTAGACGAGCGCCGAGGCCAGCATGAAGAGGGTCAGCCCGACGAGCAGCCGCCACGAGAGGAAGCCGATGTAGACGAGGCAGGTGACGATGGTGGCGATGTTGATGCAGAGGAGCGGGATGCCGAGCAGCGCGCCCGAGATGGTCGAAACGTCGCCGGTGAGCGCCGCCAGCAGGCGCGGCGCGCCGGCCTCCTCGACGCGGCGCAGCGGGGCGTCGAGGATGCTCCGGCTCAGGCGCAGGCGCAGGTCGTAGACGGCGCGCTGCGAGATGTGGAGCAGGAGGATTTGCGAGGCGACGTGCGTGACGAGGAGCAGCAGGCAGAGCGCCGCGTAGCCCCACACGAGCGGCGCGGCGGCCGGGTTCGGCCGGCTCAGCGCCGAGTGGATGTAGGCGATCAGCCACGCGCCGACGACGCCGCTCGCCGTGCTCGTCAGCACCGCCGCGGCGGCCGACCAGCGGGAGTTCTGCAGAAGGAACTTGAATATCTTCATCGGGTTTTATCCCGCGCCGCGCGCCTCAGCGTCCGTAGCCGATCTCCTTCTTGGCGAAGAGCCGCTCGGCCACGATGCCGCGCTCGCGGCACGCCTCGATCAGGCGGTTCGAGGCGACGATGGGCGGCGACTGCTCCGTGTACTTGATGCTCATGATGTAGTTGAGCCACGGCTCCTGCCCCATCGCGTAGACGTAGACCTCGCGGCAGCCGAGCTGCTCGACGATCCTGATGCCGCGCTCGTAGTCCGACCCCGAGAGCCGGCGCGACTGATCCATCTTCCTCTCCAGAGCCTGCGTCAGCAGCGGCCCGTAGAGCCACGAGAGCGGCGCCCCGTCGCACTCCATCCCGAGGAAGAGCACGTCCACGCCGCCCAGCGCCCGCCGGACGTGCTCGTAGAGCTTCGGCTCGACGTTGTTCGAGTCGGCGGCGAAGAGGAAGGTCTTGCCGCGCAGGCGGATGAGGTGCGCGACCTTGCTGGAGACGTTGAGGTCGGCGTGCTCGCCGAAGAAGGGGACGCCGGTGATGCTGCCGCCCTCGACCTCGATGGTCTCCATGTCGTCGAGCTCGACGACGTTTTTGAACCCGACGTGGCGCAGGATGAGCTTGAGCGAGGGGTCTTGGAGCTGGCCGCTGCCGCCGCGCGGCAGGATGACGGTCCTGATCTTGTGCCTCAGTTGCAGCAGCGTCTCGAAGAGGATGTGATCCTGATGGCCGTGCGTGATGAGCACGTAGTCGATCGTCTCGGGCAGGTCGGGGTAGCGGTAGCGGCTCAGCTCGCTGTCGTAGGTGTAGCTGATGACCGGGTCGACGAGGATGTTGAGGCCGCGCGTCTCGATGAGCAGGCAGGCGTGGCCGAAGTAGCGGATGCTGATGCCGTCGCCTTCGTAGCGGGGCTGCGGGGGCGGCGGCTCCTCGGTGAGGAACGTGCGGAAGACCTCGTCCTCCTGCTCGGAGAGCCCCAGAAGCTCGGCGACGCGGCCGGGCGGCTGCGGCGTCTCCTTCATCCTGAAGAGTTCGTCGAGCGCCCCGCTCTCGAAGGGGATGTTGAGGAGGAGCGACCCGGGGCCGGGCAGCCGCGGCGTGCTCAGGGCGAACGGGCGCTCGTCTTGGTAGACCAGAGACATCAGCACGCCCTGAAGCGAGCGGCAGTAATAGGGGCTCTGGTAGAGCAGCCCCTCGACGAACTTGATCGAGGGGTGGTTGTTGAGGTCGTAGACCAGCTCGACGTAGCCCTTCAGGTTCTCGGGGACTCTCTCGTAGAGCGGGATGAGCGAGTAGCCTTTGGCCTCCTCGCGCAGCGTCTGGTCGAGGTCTTGCACGGACTGCGCGAACCTGAGCATGTGCGCCTGATGCTTGAGCGTCGAGGCGAGCAGCGCCCTGATCTCGGCGACGCGCCCGCCCTGATAGTCTATGAAGGGGCCGCCGAGCATGGCCGGGTTCCTGACGGCGTCGGCGTGGAGCTTGGGCGCGGCCACGTAAGACTGCATCTTCTTGACGTGGGAGTTGGCGATGTTCATCGCGGCCGTCTGCGGCGCGATCAGGTGCGTCCACGCGTACCACTGGTTGAAGAGCGGTTCGACCTGCACGTTCTGCCGGAGGTAGAGTTTTGTGCCACTCATGCGAAGGAGCCGACCGGAAGAGTTTAAGGACTTCTGACGAAAGGGCCGGGCGCGAATCCCCCCGCGGGGGAGGCGCGGCCCCGGCTGTCGCAGGCGAAATGAAATTGATAAAGAGACGGGCGAGAGGCCGCGACGCGCCGGGGGAACTCTCGGCCGTCGGGGCGGCGGGCCGAGCCTTCCGGCGGCGCGGGACTCTCAATTCGAGATGGCTTTAAGGCGCGGCGGCGGCTGTTCGGTCACGTCCGCCCCGCGGACATTAATAATGATTGACTGTTAGATGGTGATTAAGTATAAGGGCCTACGAACATGCCACCCAAGAGTGCGGAGGATGCTACACCCGCCGTGTGGCAGAATCAAGAGAAATCTTGAGGCTGCTTTAACGGCGTCGGGGCGCCGCCGCCGCGGCCCTGACGCCCGGACACGCGCCGCCCGAAAGCCCGCCCGCACGACCCGAACATAATGCTTGTAGCCGGGCGCGCGGAAGAGTACAATCGCCGCCGTCCGCCGCAACGCCTAGACATCACCGCAACAGCGCACGCGCTGGAAGACCTCCAGTTATAGAGAACTGTCTCTAAAAGCTACCCCAGAGGCGTTAGAACAATGGTTACCCACCACCTCGCGCCAGCAACACGGCCCTGCCCCGGGCCGACCCGCGCCCCCGCGCCACGGCAGACCGTCGTCACGACTTCCTTCCTGCCGCTCGCCGCGCCGGACGACTCCCCGTTCACAGACGCCGACGGCGACACCGCCCGCCGGCAGTCCACGCCGACTGGCTCAGTTTCGAGCCACGCCGCGCCGCATGCCACCGCGCCACCGGCGCGGGCCCTCCGCCCGACGTAAGGGCGGGGGGCCGTCTCCCCGGCGGCGTGCGGGCCGCTTCTCCATTAATCCAGAAGCGCGGGAAGGTTGTCATGAGTACGCACCCTACGACACCCGTCTCTGCGGGCGGACTTTCGACGCTGGTGGAACTCCTCCGGCGCCGTGCCGCGGCCGAGCCGGGGCGGTGCGCTTACAGGTTTCTGGCCGACGCGGAGACGGCGGAGGCCGCCTCCGTCACCTACGCCGAGCTGGACGAGCGCGCCCGCGCCCTCGGCGCGCGCCTCCAAGCCGAGGGCGCGGCCGGCGAGCGCGCGCTGCTGCTCTACCCGCCCGGCCTCGACTACGTCGTCGCCTTCTTCGGCTGCCTCTACGCGGGGGCCGTCGCCGTCCCCGCCTACCCGCCGCAGTCGAACCGCAACCTCTCAAGGCTCGGGGCCGTCGCCTCCGACGCGCGCGCCGCCTTCGCGCTCACGACCGGCGGTGTCCGCGCGCGCGTGGCGGGCGGCGCGCCCGCGG
>Ga0196962_10000494_pt1 | contig 16010 bp, 16 predicted proteins | sample S3v_20metaG_FD_183186 | JGI IMG/M metagenome (GOLD analysis project Ga0196962, IMG submission 183186) | Soil microbial communities from Anza Borrego desert, Southern California, United States - S3+v_20 | ecosystem: Environmental > Terrestrial > Soil > Desert | place: USA: California | collected... | reverse complement strand
GTGCTACCGACTACGAGTTGGCGCGGTCATCGGCGGCGGGCGACATGGGCTCGTTCGAGGAGTTGTACGCGCGCCACTCGCGGCGCGTCTACTCGCTGTGCCTGCGGATGACGGCCAACACGGCCGAGGCCGAGGACTTGGCCCAGGAGGTCTTCATCCAGCTCTACCGCAAGGCCGGCTCCTTCCGCGGCGAGTCGCAGTTCACCACCTGGCTCCACCGCCTGACGGTCAATCAGGTGCTGATGCACTTCCGGCGGCGCGGCGTCAGGCTCGAGCAGACGACCGAGGACGGGGAGTCGCCGCAGCGGGTGGTGCCGGGGACGGAGGATCAGGCGCGGATGCCTGTCGTCGACCGGATCGCGCTCGACAAGGCGGTCTCGCAGCTGCCGCCGGGGTACCGGGCCGTCTTCGTCCTGCACGACGTCGAGGGGCACGAGCACGAGGAGGTGGCGCGGCTCTTGGGCTGCTCGGTCGGGACGAGCAAGTCCCAGCTCCACAAGGCCAGAATGAAGCTCCGACGGCTCCTGAAGACCGGCAAGTCGCGGCGTCGGAGGTGACGACCCGGACTCTTTAAAGTCTCCAAGAATTTTCTTCGTCGGCCCCGGCAGGCTCAAAGCCTCCGCCGGGGCCGATACTTTTCAGGCGAGGTCGAAGAGCAAAACCTCGGCCCGCCCGGCCGCGCCTATCACCACTCGTTCCTCCTCGCTCACCGCCGCCCCGTCGCCCGGCCCCAACCCCACGCCGTTCAAGACGATCTCACCGCTGACGACCTGCGCCCACGCGTGCCGCCCCCGTCGCAGTTCGTGCGTCACCTCCTCGCCGGCCGCGAGCGAGGCGCGGTAAAGCTCGACATCCTGATGGACGGTGACCGAGCCGTCGCGCCCCGTCCGCGAGGCCAGCAGGCGCAGGCCCGCGCCGGCTTCGTCGGGCGGGAACTCGCGCTGCTCGTAGCTCGGCGGCATCCCCTCCCGCTCCGGCTCGATCCAAATTTGCAGGAAGTGGGTCGGCTCGTCCGGCGAGGGGTTGTACTCGCTGTGCCGGACGCCCGTGCCGGCGCTCATGCGCTGCACCTCGCCGGGCCGGATGGTCGAGCTGGTGCCCATGCTGTCGCGGTGTTCGAGCGCGCCCGCCAGCACGTAGGAGATGATCTCCATGTCGCGGTGCGAGTGCGTGCCGAAGCCTTTGGCCGGGGCGACGAAGTCCTCGTTGATGACGAGCAGGCGGCGGAAGCCCGACCAGTTCGGGTCGTAGTAGCGGTTGAAGGAGAAGGTGTGGCGGCTGTCGAGCCAGTCGGCGTGCGTGCGCCCGCGCCCCTCGGCCGGTCTGCGGGTAATCATCTCGTCCCCCTCACAGTCTCCGGCCGCTCAGGCCATGAAGACCTCGTCCACGTAACACCAGCTCCAGTCCTCGCCCGGCTCGAAGGAGCTGATGACCGGGTGCGCGGTCGCGCGGTAGTGGCGCGTCGCGTGCTTATTCTTCGAGCTGTCGCAGCAGCCGACGTGCCCGCACGCGCGGCACAGACGCAGGTGCACCCACGCGTCGCCCGTCTTCAGACACTCCTCGCACCCGCCCGTGCGGGCCGAGACTTCGGGCAACTGGTCGAGGTGCGAACACGGCGTTGATGTTGACGACATACGCTTCCCTCTTCGGACACGGCCGCGGCGGCCGCCCTAATTTTTCGTAGACAGCGCGAGGCCAATTTGTAACCGCGACGGCGACTGCGTCAAGCCGCGGGGTTATAGATTTTTGATTTTTGATTCGCGGTTGAAAGTCATCAGCCACCGGTGAGGGCAGAGAACCGACGACCGACACCTGACGGCTGACGACTAAATCAAAAATCGCGAATCAAAAATCCTACCGCCTGTTTGTGAATCGCGGGCGCATTTGCGACCATGAGGGCGATGCCGGGGGATGTGAGAGTCCTGCGACTCTTCGACATGCTGAGGCGGCGGAAGGGGAGGCCCGCGCAGCGGCTCGTACACGCCGCCGTGAGCGTCGCGCTGCGCCTCTTCTTCCGCCGCATCGAGACGAGCCGCGCCGACCTCGTGCCGCCGGCCGGGCCGCTCCTCTTCGTCCTCAACCACCCGAACGGCCTCATCGACCCGGCGCTCGTCTTCGCCGCGCTGCCGCGTCGCATCTCCTTCCTCGCCAAGTCCACGCTCTTCCCGCTGCCCGTCCTCGGCGCGCTGCTCCGCACGGTCGAGGCCCTCCCGCTCCATCGCCGCGCCGACGCCGGGGCCGACCTCTCGCAGAACCGCCTGACCTTCGAGGCGTGCCGCCGCCTGCTCCGCCGCGGCCGCTGCATCGCGCTCTTCCCCGAGGGCGTGTCGCACAACTCGACCAAGCTTCTGCCCGTCAAGACCGGCGCGGCGCGCATCGCCCTCGGCGCGGCCTCGATCGGCGACGAGGGCGGCGCGGCCGATGACGGCGCGCGCCCGCTCGGCCTGCGGATCGTGCCGGTCGGCCTCTACTACACCTCGAAGACCTCCTTCCGCAGCGAGGCGCTTCTGCGCTTCGGCGAGCCGCTCGAAGTCGCGCCCGTCGGGCTGGACGAAGAGGGCGAGCCGCCGCGCGACGCGGTGCGCGAGCTTTCGGCGCGCGTCGAGGCGGCGCTGCGCGAGGTGACGCTCAACGTCGAGACCGAGGAGCAGCTCGGCGTCGCGCACAGGGCCGAGAGACTCTTCTCCTCGATCTACGAGGGGCTCAACGTCCGCCTGCCTCTGGCCGCGCGCTTCGACTTCCTGCGTCGCTTCGCGGCCGGCGCGCTCGGCCGCCTGACCCCGGCGGCCGGCGCGGACGGCCTCGGCCCGCGCATCCTCCGCCACGAGGCGGCGCTGCGGCGCATCGGCATCGCCCCCGAGAACCTCTCGCTCTCAAGGCACTCGGCGTGGTACGTCTTCCGCCACTTCCTCCTGCGCGGCGCGCTGCTGCTGCTGCTCTCGCCGCTTGCCATCGCCGGCGCGGCCCTGCATTATCCGGCCTACCTTCTGTGCGCGCTGCTCGCGCGGCTCGTGCCGCGCCACGGCGTCGACGAGATCGCGCCGACGGTGAAAATCCTCGCGGCCGTCGCCCTGATGCCTTTGACGTGGCTCGTCGTCGCGGGGCTGACTTTTTACTGGTGGGGCTGGGTCGCGGCGCTCGTCGCCGCCCCGGCGGCGGTCGTCTGCGGCTACGCGGCGATGCGCTCGCTCGAAGAGCTGCACGACATGCGCGGCTGGTTCAAGGCCGTCGTGCTCCTCGCCCGGCGGCGCCACCTGTTCCTGCGGCTCCTCGTCGAGCGTCAGGCGCTCCGCGAAGAGATTCAGCGGGCGGAGCGGCGCGCCGCCCCCTGAATCTGCTAACATCCGCGAGGCCGGAACCCGAAGAAGATGAGCGACAAAAGACTACTCCTGCTCAGCAACGGCTCGGAACTCCTCGGCGACGAGCCGTCAGAACTTTTCCTCAGCGAGGTCAGAGACTTCCTCGGCCCCGCGCCGCGGCGCGTCCTCTTCGTCCCCTTCGCGTCCGTGGACAGGACTTACGACAACTACGCGGCGAGGGTGCAGGCGAGGCTCGGCCCGATGGGCCACGAGGTCGTGGGGATTCACGCCGCCGCCGACGCGCTCTCGGCCGTCGGGCGGGCCGACGCCGTCGCCGTCGGCGGCGGCAACACCTTCCACCTCCTGCGCGAGATGTACGCGGCCGGCGTCGTCGAAGCCATCCGCGAGCGCGTCGAGCGCGGCGCGCCATACGTCGGCTGGAGCGCCGGCTCGAACGTCGCCTGCCCGACCATCCGCACCACCAACGACATGCCCGTCGTCGAGCCGCCCACGTTCAGGGCTTTGGGACTCGTCCCCTTCCAGATCAACCCGCACTACACGAGCGAGAGCTTGCCCAACCACCACGGCGAGACGCGCGACGACCGCCTGTCGGAGTTCGTCCTCGCCAACCCCGGCGTCCGCGTCGTCGGCCTGCGCGAGGGGACGATGCTGCGCGTCGAGGGAGCGAGCGTCCGCCTCGTCGGCCCGAGCCCCGCGCGCCTCTTCCTCGGCGGCGCGGAGCCGCGCGACCTCGCCCCGGCGGAGTCTTTCGACTTCCTTCTGCGGCCCGCGACGGAGGGGGCATGAGGGCCTATCTCGACCTGCTCGCGAGCCTGCTCGAACACGGCGCGCGCAAGGAAGACCGCACGGGCACGGGCACGCTCAGCGTCTTCGGCCACCAGATGCGCTTCGACCTGCGCGAGGGCTTCCCCGCCCTCACCACCAAGCGGCTCCACCTCCGCTCCATCATCCACGAGCTGCTCTGGTTCCTGCGCGGCGACACGAACGTCGGCTACCTGCGCGAGCACGGCGTGACGATCTGGGACGAGTGGGCGGACGCGGAGGGCGAGCTGGGGCCGGTCTACGGCAAGCAGTGGCGGCGTTGGCAGACGGCGGACGGGCGGACGATTGACCAGATCGCCAACGTCGTCGAGCAGATTAAGGCCGACCCCGACTCGCGCCGCCTCGTCGTCTCGGCGTGGAACGTCGGCGAGCTGGACAGGATGGCGCTGCCGCCCTGCCACGTCCTCTTCCAGTTCTACGTCTCGGGGGGCCGCCTCTCCTGCCAGCTCTACCAGCGCTCGGCCGACGTCTTCCTCGGCGTGCCCTTCAACATCGCCTCCTACGCGCTGCTGACGCACATGGTCGCCGAGCAGTGCGGGCTGGACGCGGGCGACTTCGTCTGGACGGGCGGCGACTGCCACCTCTACCTCAACCACACCGAGCAGGCTCGCCTCCAGCTCTCGCGCGAGCCTCTGCCTCTGCCGCGCCTCCGCATCAGGCGCCGCCCCGCTTCGATCTTCGATTACGAGTTCGAGGACTTCGAGCTGGAAGGTTACCAAGCCCACCCGAGCATCCCGGCCCCCGTGGCGGTGTGAGCGACGGACGCGATAAAACAGAGCCGCGGGCGGCGGCGGGCGGGCCTCGGGTAACGTCGTCACTCTCTGCTGACGTTACCCGAGGCCCGCCCGCCGCCGCCCGCGGCTCTGTTCCGTTTATTTAGAAGTTGACGTACTCGGCGCGCTCGCCCTCGGCGCGCGGCTCGACGCGCGAGCGGACGAGGCGTCCTCCGACGAACTCGGCGACGAGCACGCGGCCCTCGCCGCGCGGGTAGACGTAGGTGACGACCCTCGCGCCGTCCTCGTCCCGCTCCGAGACCTCCGCCGGGCGGCCCAGCATCCTCACCACGTCCTCCGTGCTGAGACCTTCCTTGAGGTACGTGGTGCGCGGGCCGACGCGGACGACGCGCGGGCCGGCCGGGGCCACACGCTCGCTGCCGTAGGAGGCGCGGCGCGCGCGCCCGTCGCCCCCGGTCTGCGCCGCGGCGCTGAAGCCCGCGCAGAGGATCAACGATAAGAGGATGAGAGTCTTCTTCATGGTGCTACACCTCACACTGACGGGGCGGCCTCGCGGGCGCGCTCGGCGAACAGGCTGGCGAACGTGCGCGCGTCGTCGGCCGCGCGCCGCTCGTGGAACTCTTCGACCCACGACGAGACGTTCTCGGCGACGGCGCGCGCGCCCCGCCGCGCATCCTTCTCGCGCGAGGCCCGGCTCTCCGGCGGCGGCGCGGCCGCCTGACGGTCGCGCTTCAAGATTTTGATTTGAGGCTTGTGGCTCACGGCCGACCCCGTTTCCTTATGCTGAAATTTTCAAACCGCGCGCGGCAGCGCCTCCGCCCTGTCCGCCAACTCGACCACCCTCTGCACGAAGAACTGCAAGCCGTCAAGCACGACGTTCTGCTGGCGGCGCATCCGGCAGAGGACGGCGGCGCTCTCGCTGTCGAGGAAGGTCAGGTCGGCCAAATCCAACGTGACCCGCGAGTCGGGCTGCTGCCGCGTGATGTCGGCGCAGACCCTTTCGAGCAGCTCGGCGTCCTCGCGCACCAACTTCCCTTCCACACGGAGGACGACGCCCCCCTGCCGCTCGTCCCCCAGCTGCGTGATGCGCGTGGGCATTTAAAACTTCCCCCCCAACCCTCTACGTTAATTCGCGCCCGAGTCCCGGAGTTCCAAAGCAACACGCAGGCCACGCCCGCCGCGGCGGCCGGCGAATCGGGTTAAGTTGTTGAAGCTTAAAGGCGAGGGCGGCGCGGGTAATGTTTTGCGGGGGCTTTATCGTAAAGGCCGGCGGGGTTTCGACGCGAAATATCGCACCGGATGCGAAATATCACACCCACGCCTGACGCATTTCGTGTGCGGGTCGGCCTCCGCCTTTGAACTTTACTTCAGGCCGAGCTTCTTCATGCGGCTGCGGAGGGTCGAGACGGGGAGGCCGAGGATTTCGGCCGCGCCGCCGCGCCCGCCGACGACGCCGCCCGTGTGGCGGAGCACTTCGCGTATGTAGTCGCGCTCCATCTCCTCCATCGTGACGAGGCGCGCGGCCGAAGGGGCGCGGCCGTTGCCCGCGGCGGACGCCGACGGCGCCGGCTTCAGCTCGGCGAGCGGGATGCGAAGCTCCGTGCCGCGCGCGAGGATGACGGCGCGCTCGACTAAGTTTTGCAGCTCGCGGATGTTGCCCGGCCACGGGTAGCGGCTGAGCGCGTCGAGCGCCTCGGAGGGGATCGCCTCGATGCGCTTCTTCAAACGGCGCGCGTACTTCTGCGCGAAGTAGCCGACGAGCAGGGGGATGTCTTCCGCCCGCTCGCGCAGCGGCGGAACCTCCACGGGGAAGACGTTAAGGCGGTAGAAGAGGTCGGCGCGGAAGCGGCCCTGCCGCACCTCCTCGTCGAGGTCGCGGTGCGTGGCCGCGATGACGCGCACGTCCACGCGGACGGTGCGGCTGCTCCCCAACCGCTCGAACTCCTGCTCCTGCAACACGCGCAAAAGCTTGGCCTGCAACTCAAGCGGGATGTCGCCCACCTCGTCGAGGAAGAGCGAGCCGAGGTGCGCCACCTCGAAGCGGCCGATGCGTTGCGCGACGGCCCCCGTGAACGCGCCGCGCTCGTGGCCGAACAACTCCGACTCTAAAAGCCCCGTCGGGATGGCCGCGCAGTTGACCTTGACCATCGTCCGCTCGCGCCGCCCGCTCAGGTCGTGGATGGCGCGCGCGATCAGCTCCTTGCCCGTCCCCGTCTCGCCCGTGATGAGCACGACCGAGTCGGTCGGCGCGACCGTCTCGACCTCGCGCAGGATGCGCCGCAGCGCCGCGCTGTGGCCGATGATCTCCTCGAAGTCGTACTCGCTGTTGATGACCTCTTCGAGGTAGACCTTCTCGGTCGAGAGCTTGTTCTTCAGAGACTCGACCTCGCGGTACGAGAGCGCGTTCTCGACGGCGATGGCGATCTGCGTGCCGACGCGCCCGAGGAACCCGGCGTCCTCCGGCGTGTAGGCGTCGCCGCGCAGGTTCGCCACCGCCAGCGTCCCCAGCACGCGCTCGTGCGAGACGAGCGGCACGATGCAGGCCGACGAGATGCCCTCGGCCAGAACCCAGCCGGCGTACTCCGTCCCGTAGCGCTCGATGTCTTCGCGGCCGAGCAGGACGGGCGCGCGCCGCTCGACGGCCAGCCCCGTCGGCGTGTCCTTGAGTTTGACGCGCATCCCCTCGCGCACCAAGCCGCGCCCCTCGGCGAAGTCGAGCGCGCGCATCTCCAGCTCGCCGCGCGCCTCGTCGTAGAGCGAGAGGCTCGCGTAGTCGTGGCGCATGACGCGGCGCAGGTGCTCGGAGACCGAGGCGAAGACCTCGTTGAGGTCGAGGCTGGTGACGACGGCGTTGTTGACTTCGAGGAGGAGCCGCAGGCGGTCGCGCTCGCGCGCCAGTTGCTCCTTCGCCTCCTGCGCGCTCTGGAAGTTGAGCGCGTTGTCAACGGCGAGCCCCACCTGCTTCGCCGCCAGCCGGAGGAATTCGAGGTCGTCGTCGCCGCAGGCGCGCGCCGCCTTGCACCCGAAGCCGAGCGCGCCGAGGCGGCGCCCGGCCGAGGTCAGCGGGAAGACGTAGTAAGAGTTGACGCCCGACTCGCGCAGCAAGGAGGTGGCCGCGGGGAAGCGCGCCTCTTCGCCGAGGTCGTGGACGACGAGCGGCTGCTGCGTGCGCCAGACCCAACCGCCCGCCGACTCCTCGACGGGAATCTCCCACCCCGGCTCGACCGGCGACGGCCCGGCCGAGTCTTGCAGGTGGAGGCGCATCACGCCGCGCGCCGGGTCGTGGAGCAGGACGGCGATGTAATCGAAGTCGGCGACACGGCGCAGCTCGGCGGCGAAGGCGCGGAAGAGGTCGGGCAGCTCGCGGTGCGAGATGACGGCCTCCGTCACCGCCAGCAAATTCTGGTAGCGACGGACGGCCGCCGACGAAGGTGTTGGTTGCGCCTCGAAGCTCACGACGGCCCGCATCATAAACCGCCCCGCGCAGCCGGAACAAACAACAGTCCCGAGTTTCGAGTTACAAGCCGGCCACGAAGACCGGCCGCGGGTGAACGCGGGCGCTCGCAAAGCAGAAACGATCTTAAAATCTGCGAGCGTCCGCGCTCACCCGCGGCCGATTTTCAACTCGACGCCCGAAACCGTTCTTATGCGGCCTGCTGATGTTCGAGCGCCGGGTAGTCGGTGTAGCCGCGCGCGCCGCCGCCGTAGAAGGTGGCGTGGTCGGGTTCGTTGAGCGGCGCGCCGAGGGCGAAGCGGCGCGGCAGGTCGGGGTTGGCGAGGAAGGGCCGGCCGAAGGCGACGAGGTCGGCGTCGCCGCGGGCGAGCGCTTCGTTGCCGCGCTCGAAGGTGTAGTTCTGCGCCGTGACAAGCGTCCCCGTGAAGGCGGCGCGGAGGTGGCCGGTGGCCGAGGTCGGCTCGCCGCCGACGAGGTAAAGTTTCGGATCGCGCGGCTCGACGACGTGCAGGTAGGCGAGGTCGAAGCGGTCAAGCTCCCACGCCGCGTAGCCGAAGGTGCGCGCCGGGTCGGTGTCGCTCATGCCGTTGAAGGTGCTGGCGGGCGAGAGCCGCACGCCGACGCGCCCCGCGCCCCAGACGCCGATCACCGCCTCCGTCACCTCCAGCAGAAACCTCGCGCGGTTCTCCGGAGGCCCGCCGTAGCGGTCGCCCCGCCGGTTCGTCCCGTCCTGCAAAAACTGGTCGACGAGGTAACCGTTGGCCCCGTGGATTTCGACGCCGTCGAAGCCGGCGCGCAAAGCGTTCTCCGCGCCGGCGCGGAACTGCCCGACGACTTCGGCCACCTCGTCCGTCTCCAGCGCGCGCGGCGTGACGAACGGCCGCGGCCCTTCGGCCGTCATGACCTCGCCTTCGGGCGCGACGGCCGAGGGCGCGACGGGCAGCGCGCCGCCCGGCTGGAAGCTCGGGTGCGAGGCGCGCCCGACGTGCCAGAGTTGCAGGAAGATGTGGCCGCCGCGCGCGTGAACCGCGTCGGTGACGAGCCGCCAGCCGGCCACCTGCTCGGGCGTGTGGATGCCCGGCGTGTCCGGGTAGCCGACGCCCTGCGGCGAGACCTGCGCGCCCTCGGTGATGATGAGTCCGGCCGAGGCGCGCTGCGCGTAGTAGGTCGCGTTCAGCGGCGTGGGAGCGCCGCCCGCGCCGGCGCGGTTGCGCGTCATCGGCGCCATGACGATGCGGTTGCCGAGCTCGTAGGGCCCGACCTCGACGGGCGAAAGAAGGTTGATCTGTCGGCTCATCACGTTCCTCTCAGTCTGAAGCGGCCGGGGCCGGCTCACGCGCCCCGGCCGCGGTTTCAAAAGTTGATCTCGCCCATCCGGCCGCTTCGGTAGTCCTCGACCGCTTGATAAATCTCCTCGCGCGTGTTCATCACGAAAGGCCCGTAGCGCGCGACCGGCTCGTTCAGGGGCGCGCCGGCGATGAGTAGCACTTCGAGCGGGGCCGTCGCCCCCTCGGCGTTACCGAAGACGACCTCGTCGCCGTCGCGCTCGAAGAGGATCATCTGGCCGTCGCCGCCGCGCTCGGCGCCGCGGCCGAACCGGCCCTCGCCCTCGACGACGTAGGCGAAGGCGTTGTGCTCGGCCGGCACCGCCTGCGCGACGCGGCCGCCCGGTCGGAGGGTGAAGTGCAGGTAGATGATCGGCGTCCGCGTCTCGATGACGGCGCGCGCGCCGAGCGACTCGCCGGCGATGACGCGCACGGTGACGAGACCTTCCTCGTCACGCGCGACGGGGATGCGCGCCGCCGGAATCTCCTGATAGCGCGGGCGGCTCAGCTTGTCCTCGCGCGGCAGGTTCACCCAGAGCTGGAAGCCGTGCATGCGGCCGCCGCGGCGGGCGAACTCGCGCTCGGGCATCTCCGAGTGGACGACGCCCGCGCCGGCCGTCATCCACTGCACGTCGCCGGGGCCGAGGCTCCCCGCGTGGCCGCGCGAGTCCTTGTGCTCCATCCGGCCCGCGAGCATGTAGGTGACGGTCTCGAAGCCGCGGTGCGGGTGGTCGGGCGCGCCTTTGGCCTCGCCCGGCCCGAGTTCCATCGGCCCCATCTCGTCGAGCAGCAGGAACGGGTCGAAGTCCGAGAGGGCGCGCGTCGGGAACGGGCGGCGCACGAGGAAGCCCGCGCCCTCCAGAGTCTCCACGCCGTCCACGACGCCCGCCACGCCCCGCGCCTTCGCGCCCTTCTTCAACTCAGCCGCCATCTTTCCCGCCTTTCCGTGTCGCGCCGCTTTGTGTCGCAACACCTTTTTGAGCAAAAAATTTTCAGCCCTCTTCCTCGCCGTAGATGCCCTCGCAGATGCGCGACAGCTCGCGGCAGTCGCGGCGCGAGACCAGCTCGCCGAAGTGGCGGTTGATCTCGGTCATCGGCCTCTCCATCCGCCCGAGCAGCTCCAAACCCTTCGGCGTGATGCGCGTCACGGAGAGCCGCCGGTCCGACTCGGAGCGGTCGCGCGTGACCAGCCCCTGCGATTCGAGGCGGTCGACGAGCCGCGTCACGTCCGGCGCTTTTTCCAGCAGACGCGCGGCGATTTCGCACCGCGGGTGGCCCTCCGGGTGGGCGCCGCGCAGAATCCGCAGGACGTTGTACTGCCCGTGCGTGACGCCGTACCCGGCGCACACGCGGTCGAGCCGCGCGCGGACGTAATCGGCGGCCACCATCAGGTTGAGCATGGCCTCCTCCGTCGGACTCGCGAAGTCCGCCGTCTGCTTAATCCGCCGTTTGAGGGCCTCTCCCATACGCCTCTTTTATACCACACCCGTTCCCGTGTTGCAACACAGTTCTTCGGGACTCGAAAGAATCCTCCCGGCGGCGGGCGGGCGTTGACACGGCGGCGCGCGCCGCCCTACATTGCAGTCCACGCCGCGAAGACTTTCGGTGCGGGCGGCGCGGCTTTTCGATCTCGTCACAGTTAACGGAGGCTCTCATGTCGAGTCCGGAATCGGATGGAGCGCGCGGCGGCCGCGAGGGCTGGCCGGCCCTGCCGCTCGCGGAGTGGAAAGAGACGCTGGCCACGCTCCACATGTGGACGCAGGTGGTGGGCAAGGTGAGGCTGGCGCAGACGCCGGTCGTCAACCACTGGTGGAACGTGCCGCTCTACCTGACCTCGCGCGGGCTTTCGACGCGGGCCGTGCCTTACGGGCGGCGCTCGTTCGACATCGACTTCGACTTCATCGAGCACGAGCTGGTCGTCAAAGACAGCGACGGCCGCGTGGAGAAGCTGGCGCTCGCGCCGCGGACGGTGGCGGAGTTTTACCGCGAGGTGATGGCGGCGCTCGGGCGCCTCGACATCGGCGTTAAAATCTGGACGACGCCGGTCGAGATTCCCGACCCCATCCCGTTCGAGCGGGACACGCAGCACGCCTCCTACGACCCCGACTACGCCAACCGCTTCTGGCGCGTCCTGCTGCAAGCCGGCAAGGTCTTCGGGGAGTTCCGCGCCCGCTTCGTCGGCAAGTGCAGCCCCGTGCACTTCTTCTGGGGCAGCTTCGATCTGGCGGTGACGCGCTTCTCGGGCCGGCGCGCGCCGGAGCGCGAGGGCGCGGACTCGATCACGCGCGAGGCTTACTCGCACGAGTGCATCAGCCACGGCTTCTGGCCCGGCGGCGGCGCGGTCACGGGCGCGGCCTTCTACTCTTACACGGCCCCCGAGCCGGACGGCCTCGCGGCGCGGCCCGCCCGCCCGGCCGCGGCCTTCTACAGTCAGGAGATGAAGGAGTTCCTTTTGATGTACGACGACGTGCGCGCGGCCGAGTCGCCCGAGGCGGCGCTGGTGGAGTTTCTGCAAAGCACCTACGAGGCCGGGGCCGACCTCGCCGGCTGGGATCGGGCCGCGCTGGAGAGGGCTTGAGGGTGGCCGGACGGTCCGATAGCGGCCGTCTTTCTACCGGCTACTGTCTACCGTCTACCGTCCACTTCCTTTATAATTGCGCGACGCCGATGGAGACGGTCAGCGACAACAGTTGGGTCGAAGGGTTCGGGGAGGCGGGCGAAGCCGCGCACGTCCCGGCGCAGGCGCTCAGCCCGCGGCTGGCCGGCATCGCGCGCGCCTTCCGCGAAAAGCCCTTCCGGCCGCACCCCCTCGCGCGCGACGGCCACGCGCAGACCGTCGTCGCCGCCCTCCGCTCGCTGCGCCGCGGCCTGCGCGCCGAGTTGGCCCGCTTCGAGCCGCGCCTCGTCGAAGTCGAGCCGGGCGTCCGCATCCTGCTGCATTGCCGCTGGCAGCCGCGGCGGCGCGAGTCGCCCACCGTCGTCATCCTCCACGGACTCGAAGGCTCCACCGAAAGCCCCTACGTGCTCGGCACCGCGCAGAAGGCTTTCCGCGCCGGCTTCAACGTCGCGGCCGTCAACATGCGCACCTGCGGCGGCACCGAGCACCTCACGCCGACGCTCTACCACAGCGGGCTGACGGGTGACATCCACCGCGTCGTCGTAGAGCTCGCCGAGCGTGAGCGGCTGCCGCGCGTCTACGTCGCCGGCTACTCGATGAGCGGCAACATGGTTCTGCGCCTCGCGGGCGAGTACGGCGAGGCCGCGCCTCCGGCGCTCAAGGGGGTCGCGGCCGTCTCGCCCTCGATTGACCTGAGCGCGTGCGCGGGCGAGATCGAGCGGCGCGCCAACTGGCTCTACCGCGCGAGCTTCATGCGGAGCCTGCGCCGGAGGATACGGCGGAAGGCGGCGATGCGCCCCGACCTCTACGACACGCGCGGCATCCGGGCGGTGCGCACAGTGCGGCAGTTCGAAGAGCGTTAAACCGCGCCCCACGGCGGCTACCGCGGCGCCGACGACTACTACGCGCGGTGCAGCTCGCTCCCCGTCCTCCGCCACATACGCGTGCCGGCGCTCATCCTCCACGCCGAAGACGACCCGATCATCCCCGGCCGGCAGTTCCGCGACGCCTCCATCGCCGGCAACCCCCACGTGCTCCTCGTCGTCACGCCCCGCGGCGGCCACGTCGGCTTCGTCGCCGACGAGGCGCGCGGCGACGCCGACCGCCGCTGGGCCGAGAACCGCGTCGTCGAGTTCTTCGGCAGGTTGGAACAATCGAGCGGACGGTAGACGGTAGTCAGCGGCCGCTAGGCCGCGCGCTAAGACTGCCGGCGCCGGGAAGACGCGCTGAGGGAAGTTCTTCCACCGCCTACTGTCTGAGGTCTACCGCCGACTCTTTCTATGCTCGCACTGAAACTGATCGCGATCGTGTTCATCGTGCTGGCGAACGGCTTCTTCGTGGCCGCCGAGTTCGCCTTCGTCGGCGTGCGGCGGCCGCGCGTCGAGGCGCTGGCCGCCGAGGGCAACCGCAGCGCGCAGCGCCTGCTCGGCATCCTCGACAACCTCAACGCCTACCTTTCGGCCTCGCAGCTCGGCATCACGCTGGCCTCGCTCGCCCTCGCCATCATCGGCGAGCCGACCATCGCCGCCATCATCGAAGAGCCGCTCGGCGACCTCCTCGTCTCGACCGGGCTCTTCGACGCGGCCGACGTAGCGCACGCCGCGGGCGGCGAGGCCAGCGGCACCTTCAACGCCGTCAAGCACGGCGTCGCCTTCGTCATCGCCTACTCGCTGCTCACCAGCCTGCACATCACGGTCGGCGAGCAGGCCCCGAAGCTCTTCGGGCTGGAGCGGGCCGAGCGGACGGCGATGTTCTCGGCCCTGCCGATGGAGATTTTCTACAAGGTCTTCCGCCTGCCCATCCACGCGCTCGACTCGGCGAGCGCCCGCATGGTGCGCGTCTTCGGCTTGCACGCGACGGGCGAGCACGCCTCCATCTACACCGAGGCCGAGCTGCGTCAGGTCATCGACATGTCGCGTCAGGGCGGCCACATCGAGGAGGCCGAGCAGCGGCTCATCAACCGCGTCTTCGACTTCGCCGACGCCGAGGTGCGCGAGGCCATGATCCCGCGCACCGAGGTCGAGGCGCTGCCCGTCACGGCGACTCTGGCCGACGCCGAGGCCGCCTTCTGCGAGCACGGCTACTCGCGCCTGCCCGTCTACCGCGACCACCTCGACGAGATCGTCGGCGTCCTCTTTATGAAAGACCTGATGCCGTGCCTGCGGACGAACGGCCGCGTCGAGTTCGACCTCGAACGGATGCTGCACGCGCCGCTCTTCGTCCCCGCCTCGGCCCGGCTCGGCTCCGTGCTCGCGCAGATGCAGGGCGCGCGCCAGCACATCGCCTTCGTCGTGGACGAGCACGGCGGGCTCGAAGGCATCGTCACGCTCGAAGATTTGCTCGAAGAGATCGTCGGCGAGATCAACGACGAGTACGACGAGGAGGTGCGCGCGCAGATCGTCGAGGAGCCGGGCGGCACGTTCCTCCTCGACGGCATGCTCGCCGTGCGCGACGCCAACCGCCGCTTCAACCTGCGACTGCCGGAGGAGGGCGGCTACACGACGATGGCCGGGTTCCTGCTCGCTAAGGCCGGCCGGCTGCTCCCGCCCGGCGAGACGGTCGAGCACGACGGCGCGAGCTTCCTCGTCGAGCAGGTCGAGGGGCGCCGCATCCGCCGCATACGCTACACGCCCGCCCCGCCCGAAGAACCCGAGGCCGAGGAGGCCGCTTAACAGGCGGAAGGCCCGACGCGAGGGCTTCTGACGGTACTTGAGAGGCCCCGCCCGCGGCCGGGCCTCGGCTTTGAGGATGAAGATGGAAGACGCCGGGACTCGTGAACTCGTCGCCGTGCTCGGCATCACGGCCGTGCTCTTTCTCGGCGGCCTCGTCGCCGTCGCCCTCTTCATACGCCAGTACCGCAAGGAGCGGAAGGATAAGGAGGGCCGTGACCGCGAGTCGTGAATCGTGAATCGAAAGAAACAGTCGAGCGCCGCCGCGGTTTGAATGATTCAGGCCGCGGCGGCGCTCGACTCGTCTTCACGATTCACGATTAACGGCTCACGACTCGCGGCTTTTCACTTCTCCTGCTTCTCCATCTTCTTGAGGATGCGGGCGGCGTGGTTGCGGCCGACGAGCGGGACGCGTTCGTCCTCGGTCAGTTGGCGCACGAGCGGGAGGAGCTGCTGAGAGTCGGAGAGCGACTTGCGTTCGACGAGCGATTCGAGCCGGCCGATGAGTTTGGGCGTCTCAAGGGGCTGGCTCTCCATCGCGATCTTGATCTCGAAGACGAGGATGGCCTGCTCGGCCGCGCGGCGGTACTCGTCGGCGAGGGCGAAGGCGCCGGGGTCGCCGGCGTAGTTGAACTCGGCCGTGCGCTCGCGCCCGCCCCGCTTCATGCGCAGGCGCGACTTGCCGTAGCTCGGGTAGTTGCGCTCGCCCTGATACTCGGTCTTCGAGTCGAGGAAGTTGAGCGCCGCCCAGTGGCCCTGCACGCGGGCGAGGGCGGCCGGCGACAGCTCGAACGGCTCGGTCAACTGCTCGGTGTCCGTGCGGCGCTCGAAGCGGATGAGCCCGCGGCCGCGCTCGTCGTGCTCGATGTGGATGAAGTAGACGAAGAAGTCCGGGTTCTCGAACTCGTAGAAGTAGCGCGCCGCGTTCGGGTCTTCGGCAGCCGCGGCCTCGCCCGCGCCCGACGCGGGCGGCTCGTCGCGGCGGTTGGTTTTCGTCTGCGCGTCGGGGCGGACGGCGGCCTTCTGCGGCGCGGGCGTCGCGGCGGGCGTCGCTTCGGCCTGCCGCGCG
>Ga0196962_10000493_pt1 | contig 16030 bp, 8 predicted proteins | sample S3v_20metaG_FD_183186 | JGI IMG/M metagenome (GOLD analysis project Ga0196962, IMG submission 183186) | Soil microbial communities from Anza Borrego desert, Southern California, United States - S3+v_20 | ecosystem: Environmental > Terrestrial > Soil > Desert | place: USA: California | collected... | reverse complement strand
AGCTGATCGCGCTGCTGCTCGGCGCCGCGGCCCATGCCCGGCGCCAGCGGCGCTGGGGCACCTACCGCAGCTGGCGGGTGGCGTGAGAGGGTGAGCGGAGGGCCCGACGGCCGGCGCAGGAATCGCCGCCATCGGGGCCAACAGGGAAGCGGGAAGCCGGAATTTCAGGGGGGGCACGATGTCGGATTTCACGATGGCCAAGCTGCGCGGGCCAGCGCAGCGTTCATGGCGGCGGGCCGCATGCGCCGGGGCCCTGGCGCTGGCGCTGCCGGGTTGTGCGACGATCCGCGGGGCGCAGGATTCGTTGCCCGAGCTGCGTCCGTCGGCCCAGGCGGAGCCGATGAAGGCGGCCGTCAGGAACTTCTACAGCCCCCACGCCTCCGATCGGGGCGGACTGAGTCCGGTCGCCTACCGTAACTCGGTCATCCGCGACTACAGCCAACGGATCGAAGCGCGGTATCGCGATTTCGTCGACCAGCTATATTCGGGGGATCGCAGCTCGGCGCTCGCCTTCGATTTCCTTCAGCTTGGCATTGGCGCGGCCACCGGCCTCGTCGAGCAAAGCGCCGTCGAGGAGCTGGCGGTCGCTGCAACCGTCACCGCCGGGGCACGCGCGACGATCGACAAGCGGTTGTTCTATGACCGGACGATCACGGCGCTCGTGACGTCGATGGATGCCGAGCGCACCAATATCAAAGCCGAAATCGCCAGGAAGCGCCGGCTGTCCGAGTTCGAGTACACGCTCGACGACGCCTTCGACGACCTGAACCTGCTGGCCGATGCCGGCAGCCTCAACCGGGCGCTCAGCCAGATCAACCGCAACGCCGAAACCGATCGCGAGGAAGCCCGCGCGGCCTATAACCGCTCGCTCGGCTTCGCTTGCGATGCGACGCAGGAGATCATTCCGTTGCGCCAGCAGGTCGGCGACCAGCTGTTGGCGGCTTACAACGCCGCGCAAACGCCAGGCGACGCGAGCGCCGCTGCCGCGGGGCGCCTGCGGATGGAAAGCATCGCCTTCGCCTTCGACGTCCCGGCGACAGGAGACAACGACGCGCTGCGCGACGCGGTCCTGGACAAGATCGAGCTGGACTACTGCTCGGCGGATGCCCTGCGCGCCCGCATCGACCGCTTGCTGCCCTGAAGGAGACAGTCATGGCCAACGAATCGAAACATGCCGCCGACTATTCGATCGGGCAGCTCGAGCTGAACCTGCAGGGCAGCGAGAGCATCCGCCAAGCGGTCACGTCGATCAGCGCGACGAAGAACCAGTATGCGCGATTCACCAAAGCGGCGCACGACTACTCCAAGCCGGTGCCGAAGCAGTCGCTGCGCCTGGCGCTCGATCCCAACGGTAACGCCGGCGCCCCCAGCGGGCAGACCCTGGTTTGCCGCGGGACCGCCTGGATCGACGACGTCGAGCAGAAAGTGGCCGTGTTTCGAACGAACTGAGCGTGGCTTAGGAGGCATCCGCCGGCAATCCTTGGGGGCACAGGATGAGCGAAATCACCTCGCCGACGGCGGGTACCGCCAAGTCGATCATCCTGTTCTCGGACGGCACCGGCAACTCCAGCGCCAAGCTGTTCAAAACCAACGTCTGGCGGCTCTACGAGGCGGTCGATCTCGGCCCGGCGTCGCCCGGCAAGCGCCCGCAGATCGCCTTCTACGACAACGGCGTCGGCACCTCGGCGCTCCGGCCGCTGTCGCTGCTCGCCGGCATCTTCGGCTTCGGGCTCAAGCGCAATATCCTCGAAATCTACCGTTACGCCTGCCGCAACTATGCGCCGGCCGCGGGCCAGCTGCCCGGCCAGCCGCCGGTCGAGGGCGGCGACGAGCTCTACGGGTTCGGCTTCAGCCGCGGCGCCTTCACCATGCGGCTGGTCATCGCGCTGATTGCTTCGCAGGGTCTGGTGGTGTCCGACGGCGAGGACGACCTCGCGCGCAAGAGCGACGACGCCTTCCGCGCCTTCCGCGCCGCGTTCGAGCCGCGCCTGCTCCAAGGGCCGACGCGCCTCTATCGCCGCCTGCGCCAGCGCTTCGTCGCCTGGCGGCGCGAGCGCAACGGCCTCAAGCCGTACGACCCCGGCGAGAACTATCGCCCGATCATCCGCTTTGTCGGGGTGTGGGACACGGTGGCCGCGTATGGCGGGCCGATCTCCGAGATCACCCGGGCGATCGACAACTGGCTCTACGCGCTGAGCATGCCCGACTACAAGCTCGACCCCGCCGTTCGCCGCGCCCGCCACGCGCTGGCGATCGACGACGAGCGCGACGCCTTCCATCCGCTGCTGTGGGACGAGATGCACGAGCAGGAGCTGGTGAAGGCCGAGGCCGTGGCGCCCGACCGGCTGCGCCAGGTGTGGTTCACCGGCATGCACGCCGACGTCGGAGGCGGCTACCCGGACGAGAGCCTGAGCTACGTCTCGCTGCTGTGGATGCTGACCGAGGCCAACGACAGCGGCCTGCGCACGCTCGAGATCATCACCGAGCGCTTCCGCGCGCTCGCCAGCAGCTCGGGGCCGTTGCACAACAGCCGCTCGGGGCCGGGTGCCTACTATCGCTACCAGCCGCGCAAGATCGCCGCCTGGGTGCATCCGCCGGACCCCGCCACGCGGTTCCAGCAGGACCCCGACCGCGTCGACCGGCACGGCGACCCCGTCGGCTTCATCCCGACCGCGCAGATCCACGAGAGCGTGGCGGCCCGGATCGCCTTCGGGACCGACCGCTATTCGCCGATCACGCTGCCGGTCGTTGTGGCGGTCGTGCCGCCGCACCCCGGCGGGGAGACCGCGCTGCAGCGCGACAACGTCACTCCCGAAGTCAAGCCGGGCCAGAAGCAGGCGAGCTATCCGCTGCTCAGCCCCGAGCTGCGGCGGCGCTTCGAGGACGCGAGCTTCGGCGCCGAGCGCGTCGGCCGGATGGAAGCGGTGTGGGACCTCGTCTGGCGGCGGCGGATCCTCTATTTCGTCAGCGTGGCGTTGACGCTGCTGCTGGCGTTCATGCCGCTGTGGATCGACCGCATGCCGCCGCCGCCGTTGCTGGCGGACGGACGGACATGGCTGAGCGCGATCATTCGCCTGCCCGAGCTGATCCTGCCCGAATTCCTCCACGGTTGGGTGGAGACGCTCGCCGGCCATTCGTTCTACGTGCTCGCGCTCGCCATCGGGCTGTTCTTCACGCTCAGCTACAGCAGCCGCCTCGAGCGCCGGCTGCGCGACCATTCGCGCAAGATCTGGGAGCATTGCCTCAACTTGTCCGTCACCACGGCGGAGAAGCCCGAAAAGCTGCCTTGGCGGTTGCGTCGCGACGGTCGCTACCAGGCGTTGATGCAGGCGATGAAGTGGACCTATCTGCCATTCGCGATCGGGCTCATCATGGGCGCCGTTCTGGCGTGGGCGGTTCTTTCGGCCGTGACCCAGGCGTGGCTGCCGCGCGCCGAGAACAACGGCACGCTATGCCCGAAGCGCAACGGCGCGGCTGCCGAACTGCGCGTGGCGCGATTCGATTTCAGCCCCGCCTCGCTGTGTCATTCGACCGGCTTGCGGGTGCGCCAAAACGACCGGTACATCGTCGACCTGGAAGTCGTCCGGCCGTGGCGTGACGGCAGCCAGCCGACCGCGCCCACCGGTCTCACCGCCGGCGAGATCGGGCTCCCCGCCGGCTGGGCCGGAGTGCCGTTGCGTCGCATCGTCAACGCCCGGTATCTTCAGCCGGCCTATCTCATCCGCACTCAGCGCAAATGGTGGCAGCTGTCGAATTCGGCGTACATCCAGCCGCTCGAGCTGGTTCCGGTCGGGGACGGCGCGACCGCCTGGCAAGCCGAATTCACCGCCGCTCGCGACGGCGAGCTGTCGCTGTTCGCCAACGACAGCATGCTGCCGCGCTGGCTCGGGCTCGATCACACGTACTTCTACACCAGGACCGGCAGCGGCAAGTGGCGCGGCAACACCGGCACCGCCTGCGTCACCATCCGGCGCGCCGACCTGGTCGATGCGCCGCCGCTGGCCGCACCGGCGCCCGGTTCAGCTTGCGCCACGGCCTCCGCGCGTGCGGCGCTGGCGGCGGAGGCGGAAAATCAGGCGGTAGCCGCCGGCCGGGCGTACCGCGCGCGCAAGCAGGCGCAGTCGCCGCCCGCAGACGACTAGCGGAGCCCCGTCACAGCGCGAAGTCGGCGCCGGTCAGCGGGTGGTCGCTGGTGACCAGGATGACGAGGTCGGCGGTGCTGTCGCCGTTCACGTCGCCTTCGACCCGCCACACCCCGCCGCCGGCATCGACCGCCCGGAGGGCGCGCGGGACGTTGGTGAACGCGGCGCTGCCGATGAACGCGAACGCCTCGTTCGCCCCGGCGACGCTGTTGGCGTCGATCGCCGTCAGGTCGATCAGGTCGCGCGCCGCGAAATCGAGGATGCTGTCGGGCGCCGCGCCGGTCGAATGGGCCGGGTCGACATAGCCGAAGACGTCGCTGCCGGCGCCGCCGCTCAACGCATCGCTGCCGGCGCCGCCGTGAAGCTGGTCGCTTCGCGCGCCGCCGACGATGGTGTCGTCGCCGGCGCCGCTGAACACCACGAACCGGCCGTTGGTCTCGGCCGACCCGTCGAAGGTCAGCGTCTCCCCCGCCGCGAGCGTGTTGCCGATGATGTACAGCCTCGTGCCGAGCGCCACGTTGCCGTCGTTCATCGTCAGGTCGTAGCCGAACCCTGCGCCTCCCCCGCCGAAGCGCGTGTCGGCGGCCGACAGCAGCACGATCGCGTCGATCGAACTGATCTGCTGGCCGCCGAACGTCAATGCGTTGGGGCCGGTGAAGTCGCCCTGCAGGCCGAGCTGGTCGTTCGTCCCGCCCTGGCCGTCGACGCTGTCGCCCGCGTTCCACCGGGTGACGCCGAAATAGAACCCGTCGTCGCTCTGGCCGCCGGTGAGATCGTCGTTGCCGAGCCCGCCGTAGGTCAGGAACGAGCCGTTGGTCTCGGCCGAGCCGTCGAAGGTGACGTCCTCGCCCGCCAGCAGGCCGTTGAAGCTGACCACCAGCTGCTGGTTCGCCCCGACGTTCGCGTCGACCGTCTCGAGGTTATAGTCGTAGCGGTTGCCGGCGGTGTCGCCGAACCGCGTGTCGTTGCCCGACAGCAGCACCAGCGCCTCGATGCCGACCAGGTGGCCGGCCGCCAGCGTGAACCGCGAGCCGTAGTCGCCCTGCAGCCCGAGCTGGTCGTTGGTGCCGCCGCCGCCGTCGGCGTTGTCCGAGCCGTCGAGCTCGGCGCCGAAGTAGATCCCGTCGTCGCCGGGCCCGCCGTTCGCGGTGTCGGCGCCGGCGCCGGGCGAGAGCAGGTCGTCGCCGTCGCCGCCTTCGAGCAGGTTGCCGGCGGCGTTGCCGACCAGCGTGTCGTTGCCGCCGCCGCCGCGGGCGTTCTCGATCAGCGCCTGGTTGGCGATGGTGAACCCGCCGAAGATGCCGGCGGCATAGCTGACGAAGCCGCCGCCGCCGGTCTCGTAGCGCAAGGTCGCGGCGCGCAAGTCGATGACCGCGTCGCGGGTGCCGTCGTAGACGATGCGGTCGGTCCCGCCGGCGTCCCAGATCGAGCTGAAGTAGGTCCCCGCCGCGTTGACGTCCTTCAGCGTGTAGGTGTCGTCGCCGGTGGCCCAGTCCTCGTTGACGCCGTACTTGTCCTGGATGGCGGCGATGTCGAACGCCATCAACCCGCCGAGATAGCCGTAGCCGACGTCGGTCGGGGCGTTGCCGTACGGCGAGTCCTGCCACCCGTCCATGTACGACATCATCGTGAACACCGCCTGGTTCAGGTTGAAGTCGCCGAGCGTGTAGTTGGGCCACACGCCGGTGGGATCGGGCACTTCGCCGGCGGGCCCGTCGATCACCCCTTCGACGCCGCGCATCTCGCCCGAATAGCCGCCGTTGTCGTGCGGATGGGCGAGGCCGTGACCGTGGCCGAACTCGTGGATCAGCGTGACATAGGAGAAGCCGCCCTGCTGCAGGTTCGACTCGGTCCAGCGGTAATCGCCCGAATTGAACTGGGCGAGACCCTCGTCGTAGTAGTCGGGCGGGCTCATCGAGCCGAGCAGGCTGATGCCGGGCCCGGGCGTGCCCGAGTAGGTGGTGAAGATGAAGTCCGCTTCCTCGCGGGTATCGACCTCGACATAGACGATGTCGGCGACCTTGGAGAATTCGCCGAGCGCGGTGAACACCGTCGCCTTCTCCCAGTCCTGCGTCCCGACCGAGACGAGCACCGGCGGCAGGCCCGGATTGAGCGGGTCTTCGGAGACGAACGTGTCGCCTTCGCGCGCGAAGTAGATGGTGATGACGTTCTTGCCGGCGACCTGGTTGGGGTTGCCGGCCGGAATCGTCCCGGGCGGGTTGCCGGTGTCGCGCGGGCCCTCGTCGCCGTCGGGGTTGCGGACCGTGTCGTTGACCCGGTTCACGTGCGTGCCCCAGTCGATCGAATAGAGCGGGCTGTCGGGGCTGTAGTAAGGCCGGTAGACCGTCGGATCGCTGGTCACGTCGTTGACGAACAGCTCGTAGTCGCCGACCTCGTCGCCGTTCGGCCCGCCGGCGTTCCCGAACGCGCGGGCGTTGATGTAGTAGGTGCCGCTGACCGTCGGCTCGAACGTCAGCAGCACGTCGAGGCCGGAGTTGACGTTGTTGGGGATCGTCGTCGCGCCGCCGTCGGCGCTGACGACCTCGTGGCCTTCGGTCGTGCCGTCGGCGGTCAGGACTTCGATGTACGGGTCGCCCAGCGGCACAAGGCTCGGGCCGCCGGCATAGCTGTACATGCCGATCTGGTAGGTCTGCCCGGCCGCGAGGGTGACCTGGAAGTAGTCCTGGTCGCCCGGCGTATCGAGCGTGCCGATGGTGTGCGCGACGGGGACGGACGGCGTGCCGACCGTGATCGCCGGATTGCCGGGCGCCACGCCGATGCCGTCGCCGGCGGCGTCGGCGGTGATGACCAGCAGCGCCGGGGTGCCCGCGAGCCTGAGGCCGCCGACGCCGTCGGCCTCGAACGCATAGGTGTGCGTGGCAGACGACCGCGCGGTGGCGGCGCCGCGCAAGCCGTCGTCCAGGCCGATCGTCGAGAGCTCGTTCCGCATCGCGCATTCCCCGTTGGCGCCCGCGGCCGCGCGGCCGCGCGCGCGGGTTGACTAGCGGCGGCCGGCCCTCCGGCCGGCGCCGCTCGCAGTGGGCATCAGGATTGAAACGGATCGCGCCGCCGCGAACGCCGCGCGACCCCGGCATGGCCGTGCCGCTTGACGGCTGTCGATCGGCTGTCGCAGGCGCAAACGTGTCCCCGTTGGATTGGTGTCATCTGCAACGAGAGGGTCGCCGTCCGGTTTCCGCGGCGAATCAAATAATTTGCCGGCGCGCGGGCAACCCGGCCCGCCGGACGCGCCGTGGTCTACAGCACGAAGTCGGCGCCGGTCAGCGGATGGTCGCTGGTGACAAGGATGACGAGGTCGGCGCTGTTGTCGCCGTTGACGTCGCCTTCGACCCGCCACACCCCACCGCCGGTATCGACCGCGCGCAGCTGGCGCGGGACGTTGCTGAACGCGCCGCTGCCGATGAACGCGAACGCCTCGTTGGCGCCGGCGACGGCGTTGGCGTCGATCGCCGACAGGTCGATCCGGTCGCCGGTGGCGAAGTCGACGATGCTGTCGCGGGCCGCGGCGGTCGAATGCGCCGCGCTGACATAGGCGAAGATGTCGTTGCCGCCGTTGCCGCGCAGCGTGTCCGCGCCGCCGCCGCCGTAGAGCTTGTCGTTGCCGAGCCCGCCGCCGATGGTGTCGCTGCCGGCGCCGGAAAAGACCTCGAACCGGCCGTTCGCTTCGGCCGCGCCGGTGAAAGTCAGCGTCTCGCCCGCGGCGAGCGCGTTGGCGATGATGTACAGCGTCTGCCCGGCGGCGACATTGCCGTCGTGCATCGTCAGCGAATAGCTGAACGCGGCGCCGGCCCCGGCGAAGCGCGCGTCGGCCGCGCTCAGCAGCACGATTCCCTCGACCCCGGCGAGCTGCGCGGCGCCGAAGGTGACCGCGTTGGCGCCGGTGAAGTTGCCCTGCAGGCCGAGCTGGTCGCCGCTCCCGCCCTGGCCGGAAACGCTGTCGCCCGCGTTCCACCGGGTGACGCCGAAGTAGAACCCGTCGCTCTGCTGCCCGCCGGTGAGCTGGTCGGCGCCGAGCCCGCCGTAGGTGAGGAACGCGCCGTTGCTCTCGGCCGAGCCGTCGAAGCTCACGTCCTCGCCGGCGCGCAGCTGGTTGAATATGACCACCAACCGCTCCCCGGCGCCGAGGTTGGCGTCGATCGTCTTGAGCCGGTAGTCGTACGAGCCGGTGCCGGCATCGCCGAACGCGGTGTTGTTGCCCGCCAGCAGCACCAGCGCCTCGATCCCGACCAGGTGGCCGGCGGCAAAGGTGAACGGCGCGCCGATCGCGCCGTAGTTGCCCTGCAAGGCAAGCTGGTCGTTTGTCCCCGCACCACCGTCGGCGGAGTCCGCCGCCGTGAGCTCGGCACCGAAGTAGAGGCCATCGTTGCCCTCGCCGCCGTTGAGGGTGTCGCTGCCGGCGCCGGACTTGAGGATGTTGTTGCCGGAATTGCCCTTGATGGTGTTGCCGAGCTCGTTGCCGACGCCGAGCAAATTGGCGGCGCCGGCGGCGAGCGTCAGGTTCTCCACGTTTGCGCCAAGCTGATAGTCCGAGCTGGCGATGACCGTATCGGTGCCTTCGTTCGCCAGTTCGATCAAAACCACGGATTGATCATCGACGTAGAACGTGTCGTTCCCCGCCTCGCCGAAAATGCCGCCGGATTGCACGCCGCCTAAGTTATCGAAAGCATCGTCGCCTTCCCCGAGATAGACGGCGCCCATGATGGTCCCGCGATTGACCACGCTATCGTCGTCGCCACCGAGGAAGGCGTCGCCCTGGAAAACGCCGTCATTGAGCAGCGTGTCTCTTCCCAGGTCGGTCTCGATGTCGCCGTGAATGGTCCCCGTCGAACTGTTGAATATCCATTCGTGAGCCTGCGTATACGGCCAGGTCGCTGATTGTCCCCTTATCGCAACATCGGCCTCGATGAGGCCATTGTTGACGATCCGCATAACCTCGTGCTCGAGGTGGGCCGCTAGGATCCCGACGGACTCAAAGTCGGGATCGATCGAAGCAGCCTTGATAATTCCGTCGTTGGTGATCTCCGGCGGGGTGTCCGGGAAGGTGTCAGGCGGGTAGTGCGGATGTCCCCGCCCCATGATGATACCCGTCGCATGGATGCCCTCGGCAAGAATCTGGCCGGTCGGAGCGTTATAGAGGTAGGCTCCATTGAACACTGCCACGGCAAGCGCCTGCATCATGGACGCGCTACCGTTCACTTCGGGGCCCGTCCTCGCGGCGATGACGCCCGAATTGGTGATCGCAACGGCGGATTCATAATGCGTGAGAGCGGTGGCCAGGCCGACATCGGTGGTGGCGAAAATGGTTCCCGAATTCGTTACCGACGTTCCACTTCCACCGACCAACACGGCATATGCGTTGCCTTGGTCGTAGGGCGAATACGCCGCAGAGCCTTCGGCGGCGACGGTGCCGCTGATAATGATGTCGCGAATGTAGAAGCCGCCTATCCCCGACGCGACGTCGTCCGTCGGGGCGCTCCAAACGACGCCGGCTGCATTCACCGTGTCGACCGAGTCATGATCGGACGAATACATCGAGCTGAAATTGCCGACGCCGTACAGGATCTGATTTTGCGGGATGGTCAGCGACCCGGAGAACCGGGTTTCCTGGCTGACGTTCGGCGCAATTTCAGGTGGCTCGATCGGCGGAATGATGCTCATTGTATGAAGGCGTGGTCCAACTTAACAATCCCAATAGCTCCTGTTACACCTTCGATTTGCTCCGGCATAGCCGGCGCCTTTCGCCGCGTGGCCTGTCATGCGCTGACCGGTTGACACGCCACCTTGTTCTCGCGAGCCGGGTGTACCACATCGCCCGCGAGAAGCCGGCGCCGGCCGCCTCTTGACCCCAAGCCTTGACGGGCATGAACATTTGCGGAACATCCGATTTCGATGAGTCTCACCACCATCTCCGTCCGCGGCGCTCGCGAGCATAACCTGAAGGGGATCGACATCGATCTGCCGCGCGATGCGCTGATCGTGATCACCGGGCTTTCGGGGTCGGGGAAGAGCAGCCTGGCGTTCGACACGATCTATGCCGAAGGGCAGCGGCGCTACGTCGAGTCCTTGAGCGCCTACGCGCGGCAGTTCCTCGAGATGATGCAGAAGCCCGACGTCGAGCACATCGACGGGCTCAGTCCGGCGATCTCGATCGAGCAGAAGACCACTTCGCGCAACCCGCGCTCGACGGTCGCCACGGTGACCGAGATCTACGACTACATGCGGCTGCTGTGGGCGCGCGTCGGGGTGCCGTACTCGCCGGTGACCGGGCTGCCGATCGAGGCGCAGACCGTCAGCAACATGGTCGACCGGGTGATGGCGCTGCCCGAGGGGACGCGGCTCTACCTGCTCGCCCCGGTCGTGCGCGGGCGCAAGGGCGAGTACCGGCGCGAGCTGCTCGAATGGCAGAAGGCCGGCTTCACCCGTGTGCGCATCGACGGCGAGATGGTCGAGATCGAGAACGCGCCGGCGCTCGACAAGAAGTACAAGCACGACATCGAGGTGGTGATCGACCGGCTGGCGGTGCGCCCGGGCATCGAGACCCGCCTCGCCGACAGCTTCGAGACCGCGCTCAAGCTGGCCGAGGGGCTGGCTTATGTCGACCTCGCCGATACGACGGTAGCGGAGGCGCTTGCCAAGTCCCCCTCCCCTTTAGGGGAGGGGTTAGGGGTGGGGCATGTGGCGGGCTCGACAGTCGCCACCCCCGGCCCCTCCCCTGAAGGGGAGGGGAGTAAGGGCGGCCTCAAGGGCGCCGGCCTCCCCGCGAACCGCATCGTGTTCAGCGAAAAATTCGCCTGCCCGGTCAGCGGCTTCACGATCGAGGAAGTCGAGCCGCGGCTGTTCAGCTTCAACGCCCCGCAAGGCGCCTGCCCGACGTGCGACGGGCTCGGCGAGAAGCAGCTGTTCGACCCGCAGCTGGTGGTGCCCAACGAGGCCCTCTCCCTCAAGCAGGGCGCGGTGGTGCCGTGGGCCAAGTCGAACCCGCCGAGCCCGTACTACATGCAGGTGCTCGCCAGCCTCGCGCGCGAGTACGGCTTCGACCTCGCCACCCCGTGGAACGCGCTCGCCGAGGCGCACCGCGAGGTCATCCTCCACGGCACGCACGGCCGCCCGGTGCCGCTGACGTTCCGCGACGGGCGCAAGGAATACACGGTGCGCAAGGCGTTCGAAGGGGTCATCGGCAACCTCAACCGGCGCCTGCTGCAGACCGACAGCGCGTGGATGCGCGAGGAGCTGAGCCGGTTCCAGACCGCGCAGCCGTGCGAGACGTGCCACGGCGCGCGGCTCAACGACAAGGCGCTGAGCGTCAAGATCGACGGCGCCGACATCGCGCTGCCGGTGCGGCTGTCGGTATCGGACGCGCTCGCGTGGTTTACCGCGCTGCCGGCCAAGCTGAGCGACACGCAGAACCAGATCGCCCGCGCGATCCTCAAGGAGATCGTCGAGCGGCTCGGGTTCCTCGACAACGTCGGGCTCGACTACCTCAACCTCGACCGCACCAGCGGCACGCTGAGCGGCGGCGAGAGCCAGCGCATCCGCCTCGCCAGCCAGATCGGCAGCGGCCTCAGCGGCGTGCTCTACGTGCTCGACGAGCCGTCGATCGGCCTCCACCAGCGCGACAACGACCGCCTGCTCGAGACGCTCAAGCGGCTGCGCGACCTCGGCAACACGGTGATCGTCGTCGAGCACGACGAGGACGCCATCCGCCATGCCGATCACGTGGTCGACCTCGGCCCCGGCGCCGGGGTCCACGGCGGCGAGGTGGTGTGCCAGGGCACGCTCGCCGAGCTGCTCGAATGCACGACCTCGCTCACCGCCGACTACCTCACCGGCCGCCGCGCGATCGCCGTCCCGGCGCAGCGCCGCAAGGGCAACGGCCACCACGTCACCGTCCACGGTGCGCGCGCCAACAACTTGAAGGACGTCACCGCCGCGTTCCCGCTCGGCACGTTCTGCTGCGTCACCGGCGTCTCGGGCTCGGGCAAGTCGAGCCTGGTGGTCGACACGCTTTACCCTTCGGCCGCGCGCGCGCTCAACGGCGCGCGGGTGATCGCCGGGGCGCACGAGCGGATCACCGGCCTCGAATACTGCGACAAGGTGATCGAGATCGACCAGTCGCCGATCGGCCGCACCCCGCGCTCCAACCCGGCGACCTACACCGGCGCCTTCACCCAGATCCGCGACTGGTTCGCCGGCCTGCCCGAGGCGCAGGCGCGGGGCTACAAGCCCGGCCGGTTCAGCTTCAACGTCAAGGGCGGCCGCTGCGAGGCGTGCCAGGGCGACGGGCTGATCAAGATCGAGATGCACTTCCTGCCCGACGTCTACGTCACCTGCGAGGAATGCCACGGCCGCCGCTACAACCGCGAGACGCTCGAGGTGAAGTTCAAGGGCCTCAGCATCGCCGACGTGCTCGACATGACGATCGAGGACGCCGAGCAGTTCTTCAAGGCCGTCCCGCCGATCCGCGACAAGATGCACATGCTCAACGAGGTCGGGCTCGGCTACGTCAAGGTCGGCCAGCAGGCGACCACCTTGAGCGGGGGCGAGGCGCAGCGGGTGAAGCTCGCCAAGGAGCTCAGCCGGCGCAGCACCGGGCAGACGCTCTACATCCTCGACGAGCCGACCACGGGCCTCCACTTCGAGGACGTCCGCAAGCTCCTCGAAGTTCTGCAGCGGCTGGTCGACCAGGGCAACAGCGTGGTGGTGATCGAGCACAACTTGGACGTCATCAAGACCGCCGACTGGATCCTCGACCTCGGGCCGGAGGGCGGCGTGCGGGGAGGGGAGCTGGTCGCGCAGGGGACGCCGGAGGACGTGGCGGCCGAGGCGCGGAGCTTCACCGGGCAGTACCTCAAGCCGATGCTGGCAAAGACCGGGGCGGGGAAGAGCGAGCGGGTGAGCGAGGCGGCGGAATAGAGAAGGCCGTACGGGGGCTGGCCATCGAAAATTTGGATGCTACCAACGCTCTCAGAAGATGCTTTGGATATGCGCCGATGGCACTCAGCTCAAAAGCTGTAACGATCTTCGCAACGCTAGAAGCGCTGCGAGATAATCAGCCAGACATTCGTTACCCCTTGGCGACTTTGTTTGAGCCAGACTTGGCCAAGTACAACGGGGCGGTATTCGACCCCGGCTCGCTCGCCGACGAGATCAACCAACAATACCATCTCGGGATCACTCCCGATGTTTTGGAGGGGTTTGTCCCTATTTTCATGCAGCGCGGTTGGCTGCAAAAAGTGGTCGATTCGGAAAAAGGTGCGGCATACCTCGTTCAGTGCCCCCCGACCACTCAAGTGCCCAAAGAACTTGCCGATTTTCAGAAGACGACAAGTAGGCTCGTAGTAGAGTATCGCGAATTTATCGGATTTCTGTCCCCACTAAGCCAAGTAAACAGGACTGATTCTGAGCTCATCGATGGGCTCGTTGACTGGCTTATGCTGCTGGACCGATCAGGCAGCAATTCGATTCAAAAAGCTACTACGCACTACAAGATTGGCAAAAAGTTGGTCTTAAATGTGCCTGACGCCCAAGAGGGCGGCGCGCTTTCAGAGGACACATTCTTAGCTGCCAGATTCGTTGAGCATCTCTTTGAACACGATTCCGAATTCATTCCGTTTTTGATCGAGTTGAGCGAGGTTGGCTTGGTCACGGAGGTTGTAAGGGACTTTCAGAGACCAAGCAGCGCGGTCGAAAAGACGAATTTGGCAATATATCTCGACGCTCCTCTCGCGATGGACTATATTGGGCTGTCTGGCACACCTCAACGCCAGAGCGTCTCGCTAATGTTGGACGGAATAAAGCGGGCCGGTGGTTCGCTTAGAATCTTTCGAGAGAGCGTTCTCGAAATCCAAGCCAGCCTTCACGCACTCCTCTCACGACCAATCGCGGAGCGAACTGGGCCCACCGCAGACGCATTGCGGCGTCGAGAAGTGCTTGAACCCTTTGTGCGCGAAGTTGCGGCACATCCAGAGAAATATCTGACGGCCTGCGGTGTGGCGCCGATCGAGGATACATTGGACATGTATCCGAACCAGCATAGGTTCTTTACCAAGGACGCTTACGAACACCTCTATTCACAAATCGCGTGGGTTAGGGAAGACGCTGCGCGGCACCACGATGCGCTAATTGCGACTCTGGCATTTCGAAAGCGCGCAGGTCACCGAACTTCGGACATTTTTGACTCTCGCCACGTGGTTGTCACTAGGAATCCCGCTTTCCCGCAGCTGGCTCGGAGAATTGCGAAAGAACATCACTTCATCGGTGAATCGCACGTCGGACCCGTTATTCATTCACGGCAGCTGGCTACCGCCGTTTGGCTGCGGATGGGAACTCAGAATAAGGCGGAGATACCGCGGAGTTACCTCCTTTCGGCCTGCAGAAGGGTTTTAACACTTCGGAAGAACATCGTCGAAAAAGTTAATGAGTTCAAGGCAACATTATCTCCAGAGCAAGCCGAGCAACTTGAGGTATTGATTTCGTCGGACCGATCGGCGCAGGTCCTCATGGACAAGACCTTGGGGTCTTCGAATGTCATCGATGCGAAAAGCATGCCTACCCTCCTCGAGGAGATGAAGAAGGCTCAGATCGCCGAGTATGCTGCTGAACGAGATGCAGAACTTTCCGCTATTACAAGCGAAGCAGGCCGTCGAGAGGCAGCACTTTCCAAAGTCGCTGAAGAGGCGGACGAACGAGCGCGTGCCGCTGAGGAAGAGGCTAGGGTACAAAGGAAGAAACTCACGGATGTTTATGAAAGAGTCGTTGAGCGCACGAATTCTCGAATCGGTCGGCAGAGACGGATTTTCGTAGCCGTCACTACGCTGCTAGTCGGCGCATCAGCGGCCATCGGCTTCTTTGCAACGGGGTTGGGAACAGTCGCGAGCGTACTCGCTTTGGCTGCGATACTTATTATGGGCTTGGCTGTTCATCTCGTGTCGGCATTGAAAGAAACGGTGATCGATCCGTGGTTTCGCGGACGAGATAACGCTGTGTTGGGGTCGACCGCCTTGGATTTCGGCTTGGGCTATGATGAAATGTTTCCCCTTGTTCAGCATACTGGACATCAGTTTCGCCTTGTCGCTCTGAATGAAAAGATAGACTCCTAGGTCAAGCGGTTTGCCCGCCGCAATTCCGGGGACACAATACTACGCAATTCCGGAGACACCCAATTCCGGGGACACAATACTAAACTCGGGCAGCGCCCCCGACATGCTCGGCCAGGCCCGCGCGGTGTTCGCGCTTTGCGAAGGGTTGGACCTGTCCTACATGCAGCGCCGCATTTCCGAGGAAACGGGCGGCGATTATGGCCTTCAGGACCTTCAAGACCAAGCGTGAGCCGATAACGCTCGAAGCGCTCGGCGCCCGCCTCGCCGCGCGCAAGGCGGAGCTCGGCCTGCGCGATCCGCCCCGCAACGCCGGCCACAACCGCACCGCCAGCAAGCGCGCCTTGCTCAAGGCGATCGAGGACGCCGGCGGCAAGTGGTGAGCCGATCGGTTCCTCCCCGGCCGAGGGGCGGGGGAGCTGGCGCGGCAGGGTGGGAGTTTCTCCGCCAGCGCTGCGCCCGGGCGATGTCCCCCTCCGTCGGCCGCTGCGCGGCCGCCACCTCCCAGTGCCGGGGAGGCATCCCGGAACCCCCGCGCCGTCGCCGCCGTTACCGCAGCGGAGGGGCGGGTCGTTCGAAGGAGAGCGCCATGACCCGCACCTGTCAGCCCGTCCTCGCCGCCGCCACGCCCTTGATGGCTTTGGCGCTCGCCGCCTGCGCCACCGACGACGGCGCGGCCACAGCCAGCGCGGTCAACCCGGCGCACGCGGGCGTGCTGCTGACCGGCTCGCTGCTGCCCGCCGGCGAGGTGCCGGGCCCGGGCGACGCCGACGG
>Ga0196962_10000491_pt1 | contig 16088 bp, 20 predicted proteins | sample S3v_20metaG_FD_183186 | JGI IMG/M metagenome (GOLD analysis project Ga0196962, IMG submission 183186) | Soil microbial communities from Anza Borrego desert, Southern California, United States - S3+v_20 | ecosystem: Environmental > Terrestrial > Soil > Desert | place: USA: California | collected... | reverse complement strand
GGCTTACTCAGGGAGCGCTCGGGGCGAGCATCCCTTAGTGTCGGTCTAACGGGAACAGCCCTTGTTCAGTTAGCCAGGTGGCGACCTGAGAGCGGGCGTGAAATCCTAGCTTCCTGAGGATCTTCTTGACATGGGTGGCTACCGTGTGTTCGGAGATAGAAAGCTCCGAGGCGATCTGGCGGTTGGTGAGTCCCTGCGCGACGAGGATCGCGATACCCTGTTCGCGGCGAGTGAGGACCTGCTGTGCTGGGCCGCTGATCGCTGGTTGCTCCGGCGTGGCGGGGACTACGAGTGGGGCTGACTCTTCTTCGGAGAGGGCGTACTCTACGGCTTGCTCGACTGTCATACTACCCCCCTCCCTCCGGGCTTCCTCGAAAGCCTCCTCACCAAGCTCGGCGCGAACCGCAGCAACGCGTCCCTCGTAACCTGTAAGTGCGTGTGTCAGGGGCGGAAGGCGCACGCCGGAGGCTTCACGTACGGCGTCGGCCGCCGCCCACAGACGTGCGGCGCGAGCGAACTGACCCTGAGAAGCAGCCACGCTTGCAAACCCGAAGACCGCGTACTGGGTAGACAATTTATCATCCAACGTTCGCGACAGGTGCAAAAGTTCTCGTAGCAACGCCGTGGCTCGACCGTAGTTACCTAGAATCAACTCAGCGAACCCTAATGCGACTAGAGAGAGGTCCACGCCCCGCCTCTCTCCTATCTCATGGAATAACCCTAGACTCTGCTCCAGTAAGCCTTGGAACCTCACCGCAGTGCTCTTATCATGAATCATGTAGGTTCCCTCTGCGTCGATCTGGCTCGCCAATACTAGACCTTCGCAAACGAGCATGTAGGCGAGTGTGCGTCGGTTTCTCACCTGCGGTCTGAGCGCTATGGCCTCCTCTAATAAAGCCGGCACGGACGCGAGGTTTCGCTGTCCCAACACCGAAACGACGCCGAGATTGGCGAGGGCGAAAGCGATGCCTTCCTCATCCTCCAACTCTCGGTTTAGGGTCAGACTCTCCTTGACCAGCACCTCTGCCGCCTCATAATCCCCTTGCCACAAGGCTAAATACCCGGCACCGTTGAGTGCCCTCGCTTTCGTACGCGTCTTCATAGATCCGCTCGTGGATATGCCTCTCTCCAGCCATCCTCGCCCTTCACTCAGGTGGCCATGCATATCCCAGAACCTCCAAAGCGCGGTCCCTAGGAGCAAGCCCAACTCCGTTTCTTCTCGCGAGAACGTCCAGCCGAGGGCAGCCCTGAGGTTGCCGTGCTCTCGTTCCAGTCGTTCCAGCCATTCTTCCTGCCGTCCTGCGAGCAATTCCGGCTCCGCTCTTTTGGCCAGGGAGAGGAAGTACGCGGCGTGCCGGTGCCGGACTGCCTCTGCTTCGCCACTCTCCTCGAGTTTCTCTCGCGCGTATTGACGGATGGGTTCGAGCATTCTGTAGCGCAGCGCATCGGCCCCAGACGCTTCCGACATCACCAGAGACTTATCTACCAGTCTAGATAGCAGCTTCAGAACGTCGCACTCTTCGATACCCTCCCCCGCCCCTACTGCCTCCGCCGCTTCCAGTGTCCAGCCGCCCGCGAATACAGATAGCCGTCCGAATAACATCTGCTCAGGCTCGCTAAGCAGCTCGTAGCTCCAGTCGAGTGTCCCCCTCAGAGTCTGTTGCCTAGGTACTGCAGTCCGCCCGCCAGCACTCAACAGGCCCAATTGATCCCGCAGCCTCTCGGAGATCTGCCCTATTGACAACGCATCCACCCTGGCCGTCGCCAGTTCTATTGCCAGCGGTATGCCTTCCAGTTTACGGCAGATCTGCGCTATAGCTGCTGTATTGTTTGGAGTCAGGTCGAAGTCTGGCAAGCGTAGCCGAGCGCGGTCCAGGAACAGGCACACCGCGTCGTAGCGCGTGAGCTCCTCAGAGATCGGTAAGCGATCAGTGTCGGGAACAGAGAGAAACCACCCGCCAGAGGGCCTCGCCCTCCATCCTTAGGGCCTCCCGACTTGTAACTAGGACTCGCAGGCGCGGGCACGAGTCGAGAAGCGTATCCAGCAGATGGGCTACTGAGTTGGCGAGGTGCTCGCAGTTGTCTAACACTAGCAGTAGCTTCTTCTCGCGCAAGCTTTCGACGAGTGTGTCGGTGAGCAGGCGGCCGGGCTGTTCATGCACTTTCAAAGCGCGGGCTACAACTTGTGGCACCAGTGTGCCCTCCGAGAGCGGCGCTAACTCCGCTAGCCAGACCCCGTCCGGGTATGCTCCAACAAGATCTCTGGCTACCTCCAGAGCGAGCCGAGTTTTGCCCGAACCTCCTGCTCCCGCAAGCGTTAGCAGCCGAGTCATCGCCAGAGAACGCTCTATCTCCAAGATATCTCGCTCGCGCCCTACGAAGCTGGTCCTCGTTGCGGGAAGGTTGTGGTTGCCAGCAGGTGGTTCCTCCGGCGGGAGTTTGGCGGGCGAAGGTGACGAGAACTCGCCCGCCACAATCTCGTCGCGGAGTTGGCGGGTTGTCACTCCGGGCTCTGTACCAAATCGTATGGAGAGGGCCTTCCGGAGCTGCTCGTATTGAGTTAAGGCTTGCGGCGCTCGGCCAGAGAGGGCGTGCAGTTGCATCAAACTGACGTGCGCCTGCTCATTCGTTGGTTCCACGGCGATTGCCCTACTTAGTGCTTCTACCGCAGGCCCCCACTTCTCGCGCGCCATGTACAGCTCAGCCAGTTCGACGATCAGGGCTAGGTACAGCCTCCGCAGCTCCTCACGCCTACCTTCCGCCCACGTCTCGTAGCGATCCTCGGGCAAGAGGTCGCTAGCGTACAGATGCAGCGTCGCCCTGTAAGCTGCCGGGTCCCGAGAACGACGGGCGGTGGCCGCCGCCTCCTCAAAGGCATCGACGTCAACCCACAGATCGCCTCCCGGGCACAGCACCAGCGACTCATCTTCCGATGCCAGGTAGCCGAAGCCCGCGGTCGGGTCGAGGTTCCTGCGGGCAGCGTGGAGGGTCTTGCGAAGGTTGTTGGAGGCTGCACTCCTGCTCGAGTCTGGCCAGAGGATATCCATCGCCTGCTCTCGGTGTAGTCGATGGCCAGGAGCCAGGGCAATGAGCTTCACCAAGGCGGCTGCCTTCCTCAGGCGCCAGGCACCTTGGGTAATGCTCCTAGAACCTACCCTAACCCGAAACCCACCGAGCAACCACACCCTTACGACCTTGCGTTTCTCACCCATCGGCGTCTCGGAGCTCCACCGCTTAGAGCCAGAAGAACCCATCCTCTTGCTTCCCCTCCTCTTGGGAGTAGCGTTTCCCTACGCTCTTGCACATTTTCCTACAAGATTGGACCATACGCTAATGAATCGTCGATGAATCGAGTGGAGGAAAGCTCGGTTGTTGCACAGCGGTGTGCTCTAGAGGACCCTTATTGGACCTTCTAAGACACAAGGTCCCAAGCCATCACAAACAACGGATTCAGCCGACCTCACCCGAATAACCGCACCGTTTGAAGGTAATAGACACTGTGAGCCTGTGGGCTTGCTGACCAGGATACTGCCGAACGGTTAGTGGTCCATGAGCAAGCGTACGCTTCCCTGCTTGCGCACACCACGCGACTGGGCAATCGGCTGGCCGCAAGATGATGGCAGCAGTGCGGCAGCAATAGACACTAGGACACACCTCGACATACTAGGATACCAGGTACTGTGAAGGCCAAGTTCTCGGCTTATCTAAGCCACATATAATGATAGTACAGGACGTACCCGGACGCGGGTTCTCGGACTGAAAATCATGGTGTCCCCGGTTCGAATCCGGGTCCCGCCACTTCTAAAAGTCCTGCAAATAAAGAAAAAAAGTGAGAGCCCCAGCAGAGTGGCAGGGGCTCTTTGCAACAGCGTGTCAACAGCAGGTCAAGAGAACGCTTTTTCGAGCGCGGCTGTGGCGGAGTCTTGCATGCCATCTGTGGGGTGGGTGTAGATGGCAAAGGTCATCCTGATATCGGAGTGTCCTAGCATCTTTTGAGCGGTCGCGAGGGGCACCTGGTGATTCCGGCCGGCGGCGGTCTTGCTATTCGGTTATCTCAACTATCTCCTCTTGGATTGTGTCTTCGTCGCGATGATCGTGGCCATCACGCGTGAACCCGCGGCTTTACCTCCTCCTCGATGCGCTCTTCGGCCTCGTAGCGCGCCATCTCCAGCTCGTAGCGGCTCTGGAGGTTGATCCAGAACTCCGGCGTGTTGCCGAAGTATCGGGCGAGTCTCAGGGCTGTATCACCCGAGATCCCACGCTTACCCTTGACAATCTTGTAGATCCGCGGTGGATCTACCCCTAGGCCCTTCGCGAGCTCGTAGGCGCTCATATCGAACGACTCGAGGAACTCCAGCTCCAGCACCCGACCCGGGTGGATCGGGGGGTATGTTCTCTTCTCAACCATCGTATTCACCTCCTCAGTCGTGGTAGTCCGTGATCTCGACATGGTAGGCGCCGCCAGCTTCGCCGTCCCAGACAAAGCTCACTCGGTACTGCCTGTTGATTCTTATCGAGTGCTGCCCTTCACGATCGCCCCTTAGAGCTTCGAGCCTGTTACCCGGAGGCACCTTCAGATCTTCAAGACTCTTCGCCGCGTCGAGAACTGCCAGCTTCGACTCGGCGCGTTCTCTGACGTCTCGTGGGACGGCCCTGCTCTTGGTGCCCTCAAAGAGCTTTCGGGTCTCTTTGTCCGCGAAGCTCTTTATCACGTATGTATATTAGCGCATCACGCTATTAGCGACAATCGCTAATAGTAGATTTCTCGGGGAGTATTTTGGCCTATCAGAGCCGCTTCAGGAGCGCATGCTTCATCACCTCGAACTCTCCTTCGGTGAGTATCCCGGCGTTCTTGAGCTCGGCGAGCTTGCGGATCCGAGCGGGGAGGTCGGCGCCTAGCTGCGCTGCTTCCGATACAACCTCTGTGACGACAGGACCGCGCAAACGTCATCCCCACTAGCGGAGGAGAGGACGCTTCCCGCATCCAAGAAGGCACCACGCCGCCCCTCACGGAAGTACTGGAGTACCGCCCCCACGAGGACGGCTATCTGCAGCTGGAGCTACGCCGCTACATCCGTCGCGACGGTTCGGTCCGCGAGCGCGGACCCTACTGGTACTTCCAGTTCCACGAGGACGGAAAGCGTAGGAAGCTCTACCTCGGCAAGACCGGCGACCGGAGAGTACTCTCGCTGCCAAGCGAGCAAAGCCCTCGGCGGAATAGATTGCTGCCCTGGCATGGCTCTGCACGAAAGGACGAGAAGCGTCAGCTGGAGACGTTTGGGATCTCGGAAGGATGAGGGACGCGATACGGGCGCAAAATCGTCACTAACCGCAACCATACCGCAACGGGACTAGTACAAAGCAGAACGTAACGGACGGCAAACGTTGGCAGCGAGGGCAAAAACCGCATAAATAAGCCAAATTGCTGGACGTATCACTCGTAGCTGGAGATGAGGTCAGCGGTTCGAGTCCGTTCGTCGGCTCTCTCCAGTCGGCCTAGATAAGCCCAATAAGCAGTAAGTGCGGAGCCCGCAGTCCGTCGCAGGACGCTTTTTGACACCACACTGACGCCACCGAGCCGGGATCACTAAGGCGGCGTGCTCTGAATGATCGTGAGGTGCAGCGCAAGTAGCATGGCGATTCCCTAGCATCGACCGCCTGGCGGTGCAGCATACCCGGCGGCTACCATCCCCGCCGAAGGAGCGACGCAGGACTTGAGGTCCATTATCTCGGAGGGAAGTCCTTTAGGATCGCGCGGAGCGTCTCCAGACGTCCATCCCCTAGCCGCTGTGCGTATGCCTCCTCAATCTCGCCAATGATCACTCTGGCATCACGGATGTGCTGCCACCCCTTCTTCGTCAGGCGCACCAGCTTGGCTCTCCGATCCGCCGGGTCCTCCACTCTCTCTACGTAGCCTTTTTCCTCCAGATCCGCCACCAGCTGCCCCATACCTTGCTTGGTCATCCCCGCTCGCTCGGCCAACTCGCTCGAGCGTGTCCCCTCCGGGTCGATGTGGGCGAAGAGCGCCGAGTGGGCTAGCCGCACGTCCGGATAGCCCCGCTCGCCCAGACGGGCATTGAGCTCGGCGTCGAAGTCTCGCTGCGCGCGAAGTAGCAAACGCCCGATGTTCTCCGGCTGATTGCTTGTGTGAGATCTACCCCTTGACATATTAGTAAAGGCAGTTTATCATTGACGCGATTAGTAAAGCAACTTGTCTAAATAGAAGGGGGACCACACCATGTCCACCAGCTACACCGCCACGACCTTCGTCGAGGTCGACCCTGATCGCGTCTTCGACTACGTCCGCGTAGCGGAGAATCAGCCTGCTTGGGCGATCAACTTCGTGCGCTCCACTCGCCCGCTTTCGGATGGACGGTATGCAATGCGGACGCCAGCAGGAGAGCTGATCTATCGCATCGAGGAAGATTCTGGGTGCCGTATCATCGACTTCGTCTACGAGACGCCTGAGGGGGAGACGACCATTATCCTGCCCACGCGAGTCGTACCGCATGGACGCGGATCGGTTTTCACATTCACCATCCATCGGCAGCCTGGCATGAGCGACCTTGAGTGGGAAGAGGGACAGCGGGGACTCGATGAGGAGCTCATGAAGCTCAAGAAGCTGCTTGAGGTGTGACACGTCGGTGGAAAACCAGCCGTGTGAAGTTAAGTGAACAACATCGCACTCTGACTATGTGGAAGAGGGCCGGAGGTCGCGCCCCCGGCCCTCACTGTACGTTGCGCTGCAGCATAGGTCCTGACATTTCGTCGGCCTCGCGTGGTAGCCCCAGGTTACTGCTGGCGTTGTGCCGCATCGATCAAGTTCCCCAACGCGATTATTGCCATCGGCGGCCGCCAGATCCTCCGACCCGCCTCTATATTGATCTCGTGCATCAGGTCTTGCGCGTCCCTTCCTCGCAGGTCAGAAAGCTTCGTGACCCCTATGGATTCGAGCCGCTTAACGACCCGCAGCCCAGAAAGCGGTACTGCCAGCATGCGCGACCTCTCGGACTCTGTGATCATTGCTTCACCTCCCTTCCTAACTCGGCGAGGAGCTCAGCAGTGGGCCGACAACGCGTGCGCGAACGTCCCACCTACAATGCTCCCCAAGGATCGTCTATGAGCACGCGCCACGTGCCGTCTTCTTGGCGGCGCAGGACGTCGGCGCTCTGGCCGCCCATGGTGATCGGAGTGCCGTTGGGCTGTGTGCCTTCGAGAGACCACTTGTTGATGACGAGGGCGGTTCCCTTGGCCTCAAGAACCTTTTGGATCTCGCCAGTCATCTTGGGCCTCAGCGCGACGAAACCGGTCAGCGCTGAGCGGATGGCGTCGAGACCGTAGACTGCCCGGCCGGGTTGGGGGACAAAGGTGGCATCGGGCTCATAGAGGGCCAGGGCCCCCTCAAGGTTCCCATCGTTGAGGTGCTGCGAGAACTGCTGCACCGCTTGCTCTGGGCTAGTCGCGGGCATCGTTTGCTCCTTTCCGGAAGTTACAGGACAAAGGGTCACGACAAGTCGGCACGGATGTACCTCAACTACTGCACCAGCGGCTTGTACTGCGCATTGAAGAGCTCCTCGCGCATCCCTGGGTGGTGAGACGCAGTGTGAAGGTGTGGAGGCTGGTGTAAGCTGGTGACCCGACCGCACGGGCCGGAAGCCGATCTTCTGATTCGGCGCTGGGTTGGAGAACATGTCGATCACGCCCCGTGGATTCGTCGGCTCGTTTGTTGGTGAACACGCTCAACTCGTTGTCACACTATGTCTTCGGCCTTCACGACCTTTGGCTCACGCACGAAATGTGCCGCCCACTTCGGCACGTTCCTGATGACCAAGAAGTACGAGAAGATCTTCCCCTTAGGAGCTGGCAGAGCTGCAGTTACCGCACTCGACTTCATAAAGACATCACCTCCTTCAAAGACGTCTTTAGCGTCGACAACTCCGCTTGCGATAACTGTTCCTCAAGAAGTTCGTCTAGCTCGCGCAGAACGCTCTCCGCCACCGGTCGAAAGCTGTGCGCCCGCGCCGTTAAGTAGACCCGAAAAGCGCGCCGATCTTCAGGGTCGCGTTGCCGTCGCACGAGCCCGTCCCTCTCGACCAACCGGATCATAGTAGTCATCGTCTGCTTGCTGAGCCGCGCACGCTCGGCAAGCTCGCCCATCCTCAGACCATCCTCTTCAAAGAGGGGTAGGATAATCGATCCATAAGACGGCCGGACTTCCTCGAACCCCTCTCGACGAAAACGTTCGTACAGAAGCTCGTTCCATCGCTGCGAAGCCTTCGCGAGCAAATAGCCGAGGTTCCCTCGGCTGACATTATGTACATCGCGGTCTATCATTAGTCTGATATCGTACTATATTATCAATTCGTAGATTGTCAAGGTCTTCCAACGGTTGCGGGTAGGCCCTCTCCATTCCAACTCCCGAGCACTCTTCGAGCAGTTCGACACGTTTCTTATAGGACGCAGGACGTTTGAGAGTATGGGAGGAGCAGGGGGCGGGCAGTCGGGGGTGCAGACGATAGTCTTCTCGCTGACGCTGCGCGAGGAGGACTATCCGAACATAACCATCGTCTCCGAGAACCCAGAACGAGCGCTGGCCGACCTCCGGTCGAAGTCGGGTAAAGACATCTGGCTCTTTGGCGGCGGCTCGCTCTTTCGCAGCCTCCTGGAGGCTCGGCTTGTGGATGCCGTGGAGGTCTCCATGATACCGGTTCTGCTCGGCGAGGGCATACCACTGTTGCCGCCCAAGCCTTCGTCAGAGCGGTTCGAGTTGAAGTTGGCTAGCAGTAGGACGTTCGAGACGGGGATCGTGTCGCTCGAGCACGCCGTGGAGTACGAACCGGCATAGCCTATTCACTGGATTGCCAGGCAGAAGTCTTCTCGGAAATCCACATCGAGCATAGCCCCGGTCCAACGCCCACAAACTAGCCTCGTAGCGTATTTCTTGACGCTTTAGAGACGGTAGTGATGTAGAGTGGGGCGGTGACAGAAGGGGCAAGGGGACAGGGCCGTCGAGGAGTCCGTGGGATGAGCCGCCGCGCTGCCGCCTGGATTGCCTGGTCTGTATGTGCCGGGAGCCTGTTGATTATGGCACTTGGGCTGCTCGTGGTCTTTTTCGGCTGGTCCGAGCCGCTGCCCACTGGCTGGTACCCATGGACCTATCTGACCAACGACGTCCTTCCGGCCTTCGGCGCTCCGATACTAGGGGGGCTCATCGCCTCGCGGCGGCCCGAGAACCCGTACGGGTGGTTGTGGCTGGGCCTGGGCATAGCCTTCGCTCTTGCGACGTTCGCTCCGGTATACGCTGCCTATGCTCTGGTGGAGCCGGGATCGCTGCCCGCTCCTCGTACACTAGCTTCGTTGGGAGAGTCGGAGGGGTACGTGATGATTATCAGCCTTGCGCCGTTCCTCTTCTTGGTGTTCCCCAATGGCCGACTGCCCTCACAGAGCTGGAGGTTCCTGGCCAGGAGCACCGTTGCGGTAGGAACAGTGCTAGCCATTCTCGCCCCGTTCCTCGCCGAGCCAGCTGGGCAGTTCATGAACCCTATCGGCATAGAAACGGGACACTTCACGAACCCTATCGGCATGGAAGGCTCCGTTGGAGAGATGATCGAGGTTCTCTTCTTCGTTGGGGAGTTGGTGTTGATCGGGGCCAGTATTCTCTCGGCACTCTCGCTCGTGTTCCGCTATCGTGGCGCTGGCTTTGAGGAGCGTCAGCGGATAAAGTGGTTTGCCTACGCCGCGGCCTTCGTCAGCGTATACATACTGCTGACCTTCTTCCTATCCGACTTGTTGGTCAGCCTGCTCGGCAATGTAGCCTTATCCGGCCTCTACGTGGCCATCGCCATCGCGATCCTCAAGCACCATCTATACGACATAGACCTTGTCATAAACCGCACCCTCGTCTACGGTGCCCTCACGGCGGTGATCGCGGGTATATTCGTGATCATCGACGAGGTGGTACAAGAACTCTTCCTTATCGTCACCCGCCAGGAGGAGTCCTGGCTGAGTGTGATCGTCTCTGCGCTGACGATCTCAGCGCTGTTCGAGCCCCTAAAGGCTCGCATACAGCGCTTCGTGGATCGTCGTATCTTCCGCGATGGAGCTGGAACAAAGAAGTCGGGAGCAAGCATCTCGGAGTAGCTCCACGATCGTCGGAAAACCTTCCGGTACAAATGCGCGGAGGAAAAGCAGGTATACCAGCAGCGCCATATTCACCGAGGTGTCTAGAAGTTGCGCTTTGCGAACTTCGCCGGTGAGATGGATTCTCGGAGGTTCCGCTTCCGGAGAACGCGGGGTTCTTTGACGGAGTGAACACCCACGGCCTGTCTCTGCTCAGCCTCAGCGTACCAGGAATCGTTCGACTACCCCAGCGAACTCCTCAGGTTGCTCGCGCGGCGGCAGGTGCCCGCACTCGGAGAACACCCTCAACTCGCAATCGGGAATACGGTCTCGGACCCTGTGCGCCCACGCTACCGGCACAGCTCGGTCGTGCGCCCCGTGGACTAGCAGAGTAGGCATTACGAGCCCGCTCAGCTGATCGGAGAAGTCGGTTCTCAATCCGCCCCATCCCACCTCGCTTTTCTGGAACGAGCTCCACGCTCGCCCAGCCCGCGGGTCATTGAGTAGCCTGCTGGTTTCCTCGACCATCTCATCGGTCACCGTCTGCCGGTCGTAGACCAGGCCGTACAGGCTCCACCGGATCATCGTGCGGCTTCGGCGCAGCAGAGCGTACGTAAGTTCATTGAGCAGTGGTGCTCGCACCATCAGGTACCCCAGACGCCCCCAAGGCACCTCGCTACCGAGGCCATAGCTGTCTACCAAGACCAGCTTCTCGACATGTTGTGGTGAGCGCAGCGCAAATCCCAGAGCCGCTCCACCACCCATCGAGATGCCGGCGAAACTGACCCTCTCAAGCTCCAGGACGTCCATCAGCCGCCCCAGGAAGTCGACGTAGAACCGCATGGAGTAGTCGAGGTCGGGTCTGTCGCTCTGGCCGTAGCCCGGCCAGTCTATGGCGAACACGCGGCGCTGCTCTTCGGCGAGCGGCCCGATAATGTACCTAAAGGTGAAGCTCGCTGAGTCTATCCCGCCGCCATGGAGCAGAACTACGGGGGAGCCGGCCCCACCGGCGGTGAGACAGTGCACTCGTAGGCCGTTCACGTCCACCCAGAGTGTTTGTGGGCTGAGCTTGCCATTGGAAGCCATTGCTCTTAATGGTAATTGACCGCGCATCGCCAATACCAGCCTCCGCCATCTTGCTGCCTTATGCGCCAGAGTGCCTGGAAGGGAGATTTCTCCGAATCCCGTATCCAACTAGGTGAACAGGACCGGGGCATGGCCGCCGTTTAGGGCCGATCGGTGACCATGGGTTCAGATGTACGAACTGACAACTACTTGAAGGTTCGCTTCTGGGCCCCGGTGGGGGAGGAGCCGGAGGTCGAGGCTTCTACCGCAGCAAGTACGAAGCTAGAAAGACCTTGGAAGCCTTCTCGGCTCAGCTGCGTAACGAAACAGACCTGGAAGCATTGGGCGGCGACCTGGTAGGAGTGGTTAGGGAGACGATGCAGCCTTCCCACGACTCCTTGTGGCTATGACCCGACGCACCAAAGTGATCTAACTGATGGGTTGGGCGAACGGGTGTAGGTGTCTCGCTCCCAGACCTCTCAGAGTTAGAAAAGTCGTGTCAACAGTAGCGCAACAGTAGGGACAGAACCAGCTGGTACCTGATGGTACTTAGTGGACAGAAATCCGCATACCTACGCGGGTTTTACGCATATCTAAAGGCTTCTGCAAATGACTGAAAATCATGGTGTCCCCGGTTCGAATCCGGGTCCCGCCACTTAAGAAAGCCCTGCAAAAAGCGAGAAAATGAAGGGCTGTGGCGATGCTGCTAAGGGTCTTTTTCAGAGGCGTATCAACAGCCGGATCGAGAAAGGGTCTCTTCTGGTGCGGCTGCCGCGGAGTCCTGCATGCCATCTGTGGCGTGCGTGTAGAGCGCAAGGGTCATCTGGTTATCTGAGTGACCTGCACCGGCGAACCTCTGGCGGCATGATGGCTGCCGAGCCTGGGACCGACGCACACCACTTCGCGTCGCGCTACCTGCTTGGGCTCTTTGACGCGGCCTCAGGAAGCGTCGCGAAGTGATCGGAGTTAGACGCTGAGGCCGAGCATTGGGGCATCGAAGTTCGTGGGCTCTCCCGCGAGCAACTGAGGACACAGATCGATCACCGTGCTGGGAGCCTAAAGGGGCGGGTAGCTGGTTGCACAGCCCCGGCCCGCTACCATACGGGAGCTACTCATAAAAGCATCACACTTACGTCCTTCGGCAGAACTTATCCTATATCCTCCAACGTGTGGGACACTGCTCCCTCGAAGTAGTAGTGAGGCCTCTACGCGGAGGGTGTGCGTGCCGCACGCGCGTTTCCGACGAGACACGAAGGGGATGACAGGGTAAGGTAATTGGCATGCTGAAGACCTACCGTTCGCTGCTCGCCATACCCCATGCCCGCGCCTTCGTCCTGGCAGGATTCGTGGCAAGGCTCTCTATATCCATGCGTGCCTTGGGTGCCGTGCTGATGGTTTCCGAACTCACCGGCTCTTACGGGCTGGCCGGGGCGGTCGCCGCTGCGGCCCTGCTGGGCGAGGCGGTGGCTGCTCCCCGGCTCGGCCGGTTGGTGGACCGCTACGGGCAGCGGCGGGCGCTGCTCACGTCCCTCGCGGTGCACTCTGCAGGGACGCTCGCCCTCGTGATCTCGGCTCAGCTCTCGGCGCCAAACTGGGTGCTGTTGGCGACCGCGACGCTCTCTGGGGCGGCGGCGCTGCAGGTGGGGTCGCTCGTGCGGGCCCGATGGTCGGCGCTCGTGGGGGGCTCACCGGCTCTGGAGGCGGCGTTCGCGCTGGAGTCTACCCTCGATGAGCTCATCTTCGTGCTGGGACCAGCACTAGTAACCGCCCTGGCACTCGGAGTTGCCCCCGGCGCAGGGTTACTCGGCGCACTCGTACTTACCACCGTAGGTTCGCTTGCGCTGGCCTTCCAACGCCGCACAGAACCAGAGCCCGCCCGCGTGCGGGACCGATCGGAGAGGTCGGCCATCGGTACACCTGGGCTGCGGGTACTGGTGGCGACGTTCTTGGCTGTGGGAGCGATCTTCGGGACCTTGGACGTGGCGATGGTCGCGTTCGCCGGTCAGGGTGGCGCTCCCGCTGCGGCCGGTCCGCTGCTCGCGCTCGTCGCCCTGGGCAGCCTCTTGGCAGGCCTGGCGTACGGCGCGCGCAGTTGGCGCTGGCCGCTGGACAAGCGCTTCGTGGCGTCGGTGGTCGTGCTTTGGGGTGGCACGGTTCCTCTTGTGCTCGTGCCCAGCGTCGTGCTCATGGCACCGGCCGCCACCTTGGCGGGCGTGGCGATAGCACCCACGCTCATCGCGGGTTTCACCCTGGTTCAGAAGCTGGTGTCTTCAGGAGCGCTCACGGAGGGCCTCAACTGGATGATCACGGCGCTTGGCGTGGGGGCGGCGGGCGGGGCGTGGACGGCGGGGCTCATTTCCGATACTGTTGGGGGCAGAACCGCGTTCTTGGTTGCGGTGGTTGCGGGTAGCATCGCCGTAATCGTGGCTGCATGGGGGCGGAGCAGATTGCTCACCCGCCAGGACAAGCAGAAGGATCGCTAGAGACGTCATAGCGACCGTCGGCGGTCGCTATTGTTGTTGCATGACCCCGAGGAAGCCTACCGCAGCACAAGGGCTCGTCGCCCTTCGTCGACCCCGATGCTTTCCAGGGCAATTACCACGCTCTTGAGCCCGAAAAGTCCTACCTTGATCTCCGCGTACTCCGCCCCGTCGCTTTCGTTCGAGAAGAGCCGCTTCAGCCTACCGATCCTCCATCCCCGGGCGTCGCAGACCCGGTAACCGGCGCATTTGCTCCGGAGTCTCGAACCGGTCGATGGGCCACGCGCCTGTCGACGTCTGGGTTGCCGTTTGAGACATCCTTCTTGCTCCTCCTTAGGACCCGCGAGGGCATCTAGCGGACGCCCTCGCGCTGAGCGTTCTTACCGTTACTGTCGCCTACTCCGGCTGACTCTTCCCTCGAGACCGGCCGCCGGCACCTTAGTACTCGCGTCTGAGACGGCGGGCTCCGGGCTTCTCGCCATCGCCCGTTACGCTCTCGGAAGAAGTATCGTTCTGCTGTTCTTGGTTCCGCTGTTGCTGCTGGATCTGCTGTTTCGTCTCCTCGCTCTTTTCGTAGCCGTCCTCCACTATCTGCCTGGCGACGCCCTGGCCGCCGATGCCGAACGCTATGGCCGCCGCCAGCGTTACACCACCCAGCAGGATCAGGAACGTGGGCGCTATTAGTTCCCCAGGATCCTGCGGACGGTGCGGGGCCCTCTTCGACATCCCGGAGAAAAAGGTAGAAGTGGCGCCAGCATCGTTGCTCGAAGCAGCCGTCATCGGCGCCAGAGTGTACATTACTCGTTTCGGAGTACGAACGAGAGGAGAGCTCTTTGAAGGTAGCGGTGCTGACGAGCGGAGGGGTCGCCCCCGGGATGAACGCCGCCCTGCGGGCAGCGGCGCAGGCGGCCTTCTGGCGAGGCTGGAAGGTCGTGGCCGTCGCGGAGGGATATTACGGGCTGTTGGGAGGCGAGATCCGGCCCGTCGACCGCGCAGAGCTCTGGGGCTACGTGCAGCAGGGCGGGACCGTCCTCGGCACGGGCCGCTCTTCCGAGTTCGAGGAGGGCGAGGAAGGCAAGAAGCGGGCGGTAGAACTCTTGCGTGACGCGGGCGCAGAGGGACTCGTCGTGATCGGGGGCGGGGGTAGCCTCTCCGGCGCGCTGGCGCTGCACGGGCTCGGCCTGCCCACGATAGGCGTCCCTGCCACCATAGACAACGACATTCCTGGCACCGAGCTCTCCATCGGGGTCGACACGGCGCTGAACACGGCCGCGGCGGTCATCGACCGCATAAAGGACACGACGACCTCCCACCGCAGGGCCATGGTGGTCGAGGTGCTGGGACGCGACTCCGGCTTTCTGGCCGTGATGAGCGCCATCGCCGGCGGCGCCGACGCGGTCATGGTCCCTGAGTTCGAGACACAGCCGGAGGAGCTGCTGGATCTCCTCAACGAATCCTACGACAAAGGCAAGCCGCGCTTCACGGTGGTGGCGGCGGAGGGCGCTTCCCCGTCGGCCGGCGAGTTCCGCGACTTCGTCAACGAAGCCGGCGGCTCCTATGAGGCCGACCTCACTGTGCTTGGGCACATCCAATCGGGCGGGAGCCCGACCTCGTTCGACCGCGTGCTCGCCTCCCGCCTGGGGGCCGCGGCGGTCGATGCGCTGGCAGACGACGATTCGGGGAAGATGGTCGGCCTTTGCGGGGACGAGATCTGTCGCGTCCCGCTCGAGGAGGTCGTCGGCGGGCAGCGTCCGCTCGACCAGGAGCTATACAGACTGGCCGGGGTCCTCTCCGCGCTCCCCGGTTAGCAGAGCCGTCCGAAAGGTCTCGGACTTGTCTCCAACGCGGCCTTACAAAGTACCGAAGTGGTACTCCTCGACCCATCTTGGCCACCCTACGTCTCCCGATCGGGCCGGGACTATGCGGACTTCGCTGCTTGGCATGCAAGCTTGGTGCATCCGAATCCCGCCCCCAAACGTATCACGCGATAGCGGGGCCGCGCCCCGTCCCTTTGGACCGGGGAGGATGGGCGGCTCCATGCTCCCAAGGAGACATTTGTGAGGCGCGGTAAGAGGGTAAGAGTGGATAGTCTTATTCGATCCGGCTCCGACATAAGGAAGCGTTAATGAGCGAGCAGAGCACCGAGCAAACCATAAGGGTTAGGCAGATAACCGACGTCCACGCCAACTGGAGCAGCCAGGGACCCCTCGAGCACGGCAAGTTCTCCTACCAGCTCATTCTGGACAACGGGAACCTGCTGGAATCTAACGGTACTCAGTGGACACAAATCCGCTTACCTACAGCGTGTTGCGATGAGGATGGGCCGCATGGCATCATGGACTGATGAAAGCCTATTCCAAAGACCTCCGTCAGAAGATCGTGGATGCCATAGAGCGGGGCATGCCCAAGGCCCAGGCCGCTCGC
>Ga0196962_10000490_pt1 | contig 16120 bp, 13 predicted proteins | sample S3v_20metaG_FD_183186 | JGI IMG/M metagenome (GOLD analysis project Ga0196962, IMG submission 183186) | Soil microbial communities from Anza Borrego desert, Southern California, United States - S3+v_20 | ecosystem: Environmental > Terrestrial > Soil > Desert | place: USA: California | collected... | reverse complement strand
ACAGGACCAGCGTCTGGCAGACGATCGTACCGGATCGGTTACTGGGTAGGGTGCAGGGCGTGATCTCGGTGCTGTCGTGGTCGGCTATACCTCTGGGTGCCTTCGTCGGCGGCGTGGCGATCGAGCAGACGCAGCAGGTGGCTTTGGTGTACGGGGCGATCGGCGCGACGATCTTTCTTATCGGCCTTCTCTTTTCCTTCACGGCCCTGGGCCGCGCCGAGCAATACCTGCCGGCGCAGCAGCCGACAGAGCGTTGAGACCCGACGGAACGTTTACGGCTTCAGTGGCGTTAGCTTCCACCACGAGGTGTAAAGTATGCCAGTATGTCGAAATCGGCTGTGACCAGCCCCAATTCGGGGTCCTCGTAGGAAACCGTTCCGCTGCACCGCTTCAGATCGCTCTGAAGTCCGGTCTTCTCACCACTACCGAGGGAGTCGATCACCGTTTCTTTCACCCGCTTTCCGGTCGTCGGGTCCCTATACGTGTACGTAACCGTATCCTCCACGGGGTGGATGTTACTCGTGCTCCCGATTATGTGGCCAGCGATCCCTTCCCCATTGATAACGAACGTGAATTGTTCGCCGTCCTCCTTGCAGGAGGCCGGAATCTGCAGACGGTTGTTGTTGAGCGGATCTGCACCGGCCGTGCCGAAGTAACCAGCCAGAAGTAACACGCATGAAACGAGCGCGAGCAGAAGCGATTTCCTCACTTTTCACTCCTTAACGTTGAAGTACCTCATGAATATTAGCGGACGCAGCGATCACGCACAGCGCGATGATGCGCCCGCGGGACGGCGGTGGTCCCTACACTGGTCCGCTCACCGAGACTCGAGGAAGATCTCTCGCGTCACCTTAGCCGAGCCCAGGCTGCGCGCGTGTTCCTCGGCGAGCCGACGGGCCCGGGCCCGCAGGAACAGCGGTACCGCCGCTGCCTCCTGTAGCGCCTCAGTGGTCCATTGCATGCCGGCCTCTCCCGCTGGCTCCCTCCCGTTCTCCCGCAGGACTTTGTCGAGCGTGTCGGCGAGGACGCTCGACCCGGCGTAGCCCATCAGTGGTCGTACGACAAAGGGCGTGTCGGATACCGGAGGACAGAGGGGGAGGAAGGGTACTCCGAGGGAATCGGCAACGCCTTCTTCCAGGTGCGTCCCGACGACGAGGTCGGGCTTCGCGGCTTCGATGCGGGTTGCGACCCGATCGGGATCGTCCTCTACAAAAGCCCCTTCCGTGAAGGTGTGGGCGTGGAAGCGGAAGTCCCTTTCGAGATGAGTCAGATAGGTCCCGCAGGCGATGATCTCCAGCCCTACCTCGCGGGCCAGGGCGTAACCGAGTCCGATAGGATAGGTGAAGTCCCCGAATATTGCGACCCTGCGGTTCTGGAAGGTCTCGGGCGGTTCGAGGCGCGCGTACCAGGGCAGCTTCGCCGTGCTGGCAAGCTCGGCCCAGATCGTACGCTGCACGGACTTCGGGTCGAGCTGGCACAGCTCGCCTACGGACCGCAAGACCGCGCCGGTTCCCGCGGCGCCGATCATCGGGGTCGTTACCCGTGGCATCCCGAACTCGTCTTGCAGGTAGAGCGTCGCGGACTCCCCGATCTCCCTGTAGAGGAGCACGTTGGCCCACGCGCGCTGGAGGCGGCCCAGGTCTCTCGCGTTCGCTCCCAAAGGCACCCTGGCGTTTACCTCGACCCCGATCATATCTAGGAGCCGCTCGGCCTCGGCGTACTCGGCCGCCGCGCCCGGCCCGAAGATCGGTGGCCCGAAGATGTTGACCGTAGGGTAAGGGCTCCTCTCGGGCCTGTGGTGCATCCCGGCGTGGATCAGGTCCTCCAGCGCGAGCTCCGCGGCCTCGGTCTCTCTCATGCCCGGTTGCTCCCAGGGGAACGTCACTAACTGGGGGGGTATTCCTGGTCCTTCTACCTGGGGAAGAGTAGTAGGAATGGCCTCCCCAGAGAGCAGGGCCGCTTCCGAGCGGGCCAGGATAACGATCTCCGCCTTCGGGTGACGGCGGACGACACTAGAGAGGTCGCGGGTGAGGTTCCCTGGGGCCATCGAGTGGTCGGGTCCCTCGCGCATTGGGCTGAGCGTGACCGGCGCCATCGCCCCGGTTCGCTCCCTTGCCCCGTAGAGCGTACGGAAGTACGCTTCGCCAGGTAGAGCCCTGAGCAAGGTGTGTACGCCCCCGATGCTCGCGGCCACGCGCACTATACCGTAGCTCTGCGGTCCCTCGTAGACGCCACGCAGGAGCTTCACAGGTTCAGTGAGTCGAGGGCCTCTGCGCGCTCCATGGTGCGCACCAGGAGCTCGAGGATGCGACGGGCGCCCCCGTAACCGTAGGGTCCGGCCTCGAGGAAATCACGGGGCGAGCGGCACAGGTGCCCGCGGGCGACCAGAGGCAGGTGGAGGCCGGGGCTGGAGATCACCACGTCGGGCCGCGACTCGTCGATACGATTCGTCTGACCCCTGTAGTCCGGCGAGACGACGACGTCGACGTCAGGACCGAGAGCCTGCAGTTCGGCGGCGAGGAACCTGCGGTCGAGCCGCGGCGCCCCGACCTCGAGCACGACGGCTCCCGCGTCGGCGAGGAAGCGGGCCAGCGGGATCTCGAATCCCGTGTCGCCGGTGAAGAAGATCCTCTTTCCCCTGATGCGGTTCCGCAGGACACCCAGGTCCTCCCAGGCAGACCTGGCCCGCACGACCTCGCTGGTCCGCGACCCCGCTTCCTCCGCCACGTCCTGGACGAAGCGGGCCGTGCCGTCGACCCCGACGGGCATGAGGGTCTTGACTACCGTGGCCCCGCGTCTCTCGGCGGCCGTTGCCGCCGAGGTCAGGTTCGGGTCCATCACGCCCACCACCGTACCTTCCCCGAGGGGCGGAAGCTCCCTTATCCCTGACCCGGGTACGCTCCCTGCCACCTCGACCCCGGCCCTGGAGAGCTCCGCGGCGAGAACCCGCGCGTCTCCAGATGAGAGCGCGCCACCGAGCAGCACTACGGGGCGGCCACCACCGGAGTGCGAGGTCTCGGTGCCCCGTCTCAGAAAGCCGCCGAAGAGCCCGCCGCGCTTCGCCGGAGAGGCGGTCTCCACGAGGTCCGAGGTCTTCCTCTTCGGACAGAGGTTCACCATGGCGGCGAGGACATCGTCTTCGAGGTCGGTGGAGAGGATGCCAGGCACTTCGCGTGGAGCATCGGGATTCACCACTTCGGCCGGCAGGTCGAGCTTGCGGGCCACGAGCCTGGTCTCGAACTCGGCGTCGATCCCGAGCGCTTCCGCCGCCCGTCCCGCCACGAGCAGCACGAGTCTCGTGCCACGGAACCCGGCGGCGCTCTCCACTATGCGGGAGGCAAGAAGCCCCTGCTGCGGCGGGTCGTCAGGGTCGAGGACCGCGAAGATCACCCGCTGGTTGCGCCTGAAGGGTGGTAGGTTCGGGGAGGGTACGGCCGGAAGGCTCTGCACGAGGTGCGCCTCGGCCTGCGTTCCGGCGACGACGATCAGGGCGTCGGGAAGCCTCTGAGCCAGGTCATTTACGGCATGCAAAGGGGGGAGAACATCCGGTATCCCCGACTCATTGAGGATCGTCACTCTACTTTCCTATCTAGCAGAAGCCGGCGCCTGACCTGCTCGATCTCGTCCCCACGGGAGATACTAGTTTACGGCGTTTAGGGTATCCAGCGCCAGTGCCATCATGTTGTCCACGGCGTTACGCAGTTCATCGTCGCTGATCCTGACTATCTCGGCGCCTATGGTGTCGGAGACGGTGAGCAGGCATCCCGCCCTCACGCCACGCATCGCGGCTATGGTGAAGATCGCCGCGGCCTCCATCTCGACGGCGAGAACCCCGAGATCACCCCACAGTCTCGCAGGGTCTTCGGTAGGGTCGTAGAACAGGTCGGAACTGACTACCTGGCCGACGAAAGTCCTTCGCCCCGCGCTCTCTGCCGCGTGGTGGGCGGCGTGGACGATGTCGAAGTGGGCCGCCGGGGCGTAAGGGACGCCGCGGGTGATCGAGGAGACCGTCCCGTCCTGCGGGGCTGCCGAGGTAGCGACGATGAGATCCCCCAGCCGTAACTCCCTGCTGAACCCTCCGCAGGTGCCGACCCTGAGTAGATTCTCTACCCCTAGCTGTATCAGTTCCTCCGTCACGATTGCGGCGCTAGGGCACCCCATGCCCGTGGCCTGGACCGAGACCGGCTCGCCCCTATAGGTCCCTGTATACCCGAGCATCCCACGCTCTTCGGTCACGAGCTTGGCGTCCTCGAAGAAGGTCTCGGCGATATACTTGGCCCGCAAGGGGTCGCCGGGCAACAGAACGCTCTTTGCGAAATCTCCAGGCTCCGCGCGCACATGAACAGGGCACATGGTCGACTCCCTTCGGTCGTCTCAGCACTTCAGCACGGCGCTTCGCGCCTTGTCAGCACGCTCCAGCCTGCGGCTGTCGCTTGTCAGCATTTCAGCTTGTCAAGGTTTCTTTTGCTGACTAGCTGACGAGCCGCCTGGCGAAGCCTGGCGGCATGCTGACATGCTGACCAGCTATTTCACAGGCTATCCAGGATAACAGGGGGAGGATCTACGGGCTCGTCGGAGATCTCCAGGGCCTCGAGTACGAGGCGCCGTGCCGGCTCCGCTTCGCGTTCGCCGTAGAGACGGGCTACGGGTTGGCCCTGTTGGAGAGGGTCTCCTGGCTTGACGAGGACTTCGACTCCGGAGCCGGGATCGATCCGGTCGCCCTTATGCTTGCGGCCGGCCCCGAGGGCGAGGGCTGCTCGGCCGATGGCCGAGGCCCCGAAGCGGGCCACGTAGCCGCTGCGCGGGGATCTTACTTCGCTTACTTTGGCGGAGACGGGGAGGTCTTCGAGGGCGTCTGCGTCGCCGCCCTGGGCGCCGACGAACTCGCGGAACTTCTCGTAGGCAGCGCCTGAGGAGAGAGCGTTTTCGACGGCGGCGGCCGCTTTCGGGATGCCCTTTAGCTCCAGCAGACGGGTGGCGACGTGATCTACTTCGCTGGCCAGATCGTCGGGGACGGGCTCGTTCTTGAGTAGAAGGACGCTCTCGCGGACTTCCAGGGCGTTACCGACGGCGCTCCCCAGAGGATCGTGCATGTCCGTGATCAGGGCCGTAGCGTCGATGCCCAGGTCCTCGCTCAGGCGTACGAGTAGCCCGGCCAGTTCGCGGGCTTCTTCGGTCGTCTTCATGAAAGCTCCCGAGCCGCGCTTCACGTCGTAGAGCAGGTGCCCGGCGCCCGTGGCGACCTTCTTGGAGACTATAGAGGAGCCGATAAGCGGCAGGGAGTCTACCGTACCCGTCGTGTCGCGGAGGGCGTAGATCTCCCTGTCCGCCGGCGCGAGGTCGCCCGCCTCGATTATGGCGAGCCCGATCTCCTCGACCTGGTTACTGAACTGCTCCTTGGAGAGGTTGCACGAGAAGCCGGGGATAGACTCCAGCTTGTCTATCGTGCCGCCCGACACGCCGAGGCCCCGCCCCGAGAGCTTGGCTACGGGAGCCCCGCAGGCGGCAACGATGGGTAGCGCCGTGAGGCTCACTTTGTCCCCGACGCCGCCCGTAGAGTGCTTGTCCACGCACTCGGGGAAGGAGTAAGCCTCGCCGGATTCGGCCATCGCCCGCGTCAGCGCGAGCGTCTCCTCATAGCTCATCCCCTGGATGAATATAGCCATCAGCAGCGAGGCCATCTGGTAGTCATGCACCTTCCCCATGCTGTAGCCTTCCACGACCTCCCGGATATTAGGCTCCGGTAGTACTCCACCGACCTTCTTGATCTCTATAGCATCGAGCACTGCGCTCCCGAAAGACAATTTCCTCCCCCTTCATGAGCGTACCGTCGGTTTCAGGATTTCGACCATATTAACGTCCGCTCGCCGACCGAACATCCCATAAACCCGGTGGGTCTGCGAATGAGGGTCCGGACTTTCGCCAGGTCTCTTGCCGTGGGTCTAGAAAAACGTGGATGGTTGCTCTGGATCCCCGGATGAAAGAATACAGGGCATCACGATGTAGTGGAGGGGAAGGTACCGAAAATATTCACAGTGAAGGCAAAAAATACTGCAATTGAGTGATACGCCGCCCCTTCTTCGGGATGTATGGTGCAGGTGTTACTTAAGCCGGGACGCCGTGAGGGCAGCATAACAACGACCCGCTCGACTCCCGAGTCGCACTTAGCGGCAACGACACTCTAGATGGGAGTCAGGGCACAGATACGAGGACTACAGACCCAACTGGGAGGACGATTTATAGGGTTTCCGTAGAGAAGCTATAGCAACTGCCCACGAAAAGGCAAACTCGTCGTAAGGCGGGGGCGCAAAGCCCTAGGTCCCTTCACACAAGGGACAGCCGGGTTGCCGAAAGGAGCACAAAGGTAATGACGGATGCACGGTCCAGGACGCCCCAAGAGTACATAAGAAGCATAGGAGGGCGTCGCTGGGGCAGTGGCCGGAAGCTCGTCGTGGTATGCGTCCTGTCAAGTGTGTAAGAGTCCCGTGCCGCTCCACTCCTCGTCGCTCGTTATCCTGCCACCAGTTGCGGCTGTTCGGCCAGCTGCTCCTCCCTTCGATCCAGCTTCGCCAAGGACCCGGCGCTGAAATAGCGTTTGGAGACCTGCCACTCGTCGTGCTGTTCGCAGAGCACCGATCCCACAAGCCTTATCACCGATCCCTCAGTCGGGAAGATACCAACCACGTTGGTCCTCCTCTTGACCTCCTTGTTGACTCGCTCCAGGGGGTTGTTCGACCAGATCTTCTGCCAGTGCTCGGCAGGGAAGGCCGCGTAGGAGAGCACGTCCTCCTCGGCTTCGTCCATCAGTTGCGCGAGTCTCGCAAACCGATGCCGGAAGCCCTCCGAGACCCTACGCCACTGCTGGTGGGCACTCACAGCGTCGGGCTGGGCGAAGACGGTGCGGATGGTCGCTCCCACCATCTGCTGGGCCGCCTTGGGCACCAAGGAGAGGGCATTCCTCATGAAGTGAACCCGACACCTCTGCCAGGAGGCTCCTACCAGGACCGCCGCAACGGCGCTCTTGAGGCCTCGGTGGGCGTCGCTTGTTACGAGCCTCACCCCACAGAGCCCTCGGGCGACCAACGAACGCAAGAAGGCACCCCAGAAGGCGCCGTCCTCGCTGGGACCCACGTCGAAGCCCAAAACCTCCCTCTCGCCGCCCTGCGCCTTCACCCCCACGGCTATGACCACCGCTGTAGAGGCCACCCGTCCGTCCTGGCGGCTCTTGACGTAAGTGGCGTCGATCCAGATGTAGGGGTAAGCACCTTCGAGCGGTCGGTTACGGAAACGCTCGACCTCCTCGTCGAGCTCTTCGCACAACTCCGAGACCCTGCTCTTGGAGATCCCCGTCATCCCCAGAGCCTTCACCAACTCATCCACCTTGCGGGTCGAGACCCCGTGCACGTAGGCCTCCTGGACGACCGCAGACAGCGCCCTCTCGGCCCTCCTACGCGGCTGCAGTAGAGAGGGGAAATAGCTCGAGTCGCGGACCCTGGGCACCTTCAGATCCACGGTCCCGACCCTCGTGTCCCAGGAGCGCTCGCGGTAGCCGTTGCGTTGCCCTGTACGCTCGGCACTCCGCTCGTAACGCTCCGCGCCCACGTGCTCTTGGACCTCCATCTCCATGAGCGCCTGGGAGAGCACCCGGACGCCCTCCTTGAGGAAGTCCGCGTCCTCATCGATCATCGCCTTGCGCAACAGCTCAGAGAGTCCTATCCTCAGCTCATCGGCCATCGTGTCCTCCTGCTCGGTTGATTGGTCTCTTCCGAAGGAACCACACGGTGGCCGTCTCCGTCAACAGCCTTTGTCTCTTACACACTCACGCGGACACTACCAGACTGTGTCTTAGCGCGTTCCATTCGATAAATGCTGTCAGGCGAGTGTCACAGGTAGGGCTCATCAGCTCCTCGTTTCTCTACATCTTGCTACTCGGGTGCTGTCAGCTCCTCTCATGCTTAAGCTCGCTGATAGTCTCAGGGGCAGGGTCTGAAGGGCCGCCTAGCGAGAATCTCCGCCACAGTCTATGTATTGTCCAATATTCTCATGCGATCATTCCAAAGTTGGTATCCAGCCTGGAGGTTCCCAATGCTCGCCGGAAGAGAGCTTCCGGATCGCGCTCTCGAAGACTTCAGCACGAGCTAACCTAAACTCGTCATACTTTCCTTCACTTAAAGCCTCGAATGACACTGTATGGCTGGCTAAACGTCTCTTTATCTCGTCCTCTCCGAGTGACGATGCCTCTGTCCGCTCCTTCAGGTACTGCACTGGCTCCTGAGCGCCGATCGTTCTGTTGGTGCGCCAAGTTATCAGAGCGCAGTTGAGGGCGGTATTTGCTTCGTCTCCCTCAATTCCGAGATTATCCCTCAGATAAGCCACAGGGAAGAGATGATGGTACTCGCGGCGGCTAACGTTGGCGGGAATCAGTTCAGAGCCATCCGCGATGTCCAGAGCACCACTCTGCATCGAGAGCAGTAGCACGGCCCGTGCCAGTCGATCCTTCTTCTTGGGCCAGCCGGTAGCCAAAAGCTCATTCCCATCTGGTAGCGGCGATTCGAATATGGGCGGCAATATGCTCTCATCGCCTACCACAGTCTTCGACAGAGCCCTGTAATCCTGAAGCGCCGCGTTTGCGGCAGCCTTCTCGTATCGGTCAGTGTAGAACGACCGCCACAGATAGCTTTTGAGTATGGTTCTGAAGTTACCCAGGGCATCCGGAATGTCGGGGGCCCTCGCGAAGAGAGCTATCAGCGGGGCTATCGGCGCGCGGCTCGGGAGTCTATCTTCGTCGGGTACGCGCTCCTGCTTCAGGAACGCCACAGTTTGACTTGCTCCTATTACAAGAACCTCCCACTCTCCGAGCATCTGCTCCTAGTTGATGCCCAGGTAGCCTGCCTATTTGGAGCTCGGCCCTGCATGAGGGCTGTTGAGTCGAGTACGATGTCCGACAGGTCATCATACATGGCGAGCCCAGGAACCTGGCCGTTCAAAGAGGCAACGTGATCATGAAGAGATTCTCCCGTTTCGGCTTCCACTTCCGCAACGACGATATCGAAAGGGGTCAGCCTCGCGAACCTCGTGTTCGTCTTGACGAAGACATCTAGGACCATAGGCTTTGCAGTACCGGAACCTAGCTCCAAGTGGGGCAGATTGAAGCGTGCGACACGCTGCCTGAAGGGATTGATGATCCTGGACAGCCTAAGCTGCTCTGCTGCGTCACCCTCGGTCGCTGCCTCCAGCCACTGCTCTAGCTCGTTCTCTCCGTCGGGGCCGGGCCTGAGTAGGCGCACGGGAACGTACCCTCTCTCCAACGTCTGCGCTGGATCGTTGGCCCACAAGGGACGCTTAGTGCCATCCTTCCAAGAACAGTGCTGAGCCCGGCGGCTCGCGACTCGGGTAAGCGGGTGGGTAACCACCGCAGGATGCGAGGGGGGAACAAAGCCCTACTGCGGGTAGCAGAAGGATTGACCTTCTGCTACCCGCGCCGTCAGCACTCAGCTTTCAGCTATCAGCTTTTTGTACTTGCTGAAAGCTGAAAGCTAATGGCGGAAAGCTAATGGCGGAAAGCTCGCCGTGCATAAGGGTTGAACCCTTATGCACGGCGCTGTAAAGAGGATCTTCTACCAGTCGGCCTTTGCCAGCCTGCGTGGTTGTGCACAGTCTAGGGCCTTCTGTGATCGCAAGAGGGCCGAGGGCAAGGGGCACGCGCAGGCCGTCGTCGCCTTGGCGCGTCGGAGGGTCAACGTTGTCTGGGCGATGTTCCGTGACGGAACCGAGTTCGAGGAGGGCTCTGCGGCTTGACATTTTCATAGAGATTCTTCCACGCACTTCGGTGAACAAGGTCAGTAGAAAGGGCCGGGGCTGCTACGTCCCGGCCCTCCCTCTCACTATGAACCTTCACCCCTGCTCGCTAAGGCGCCCCAACCGGCCGCTACAGCGTCCTGGCCAGTGCTGCGTCGGCCGTCGCAAGTCCGGATCCGGTCGCGTCCGCCCCCCAGCACACCTGCTGGAGGGCGCCTTCCGGCTGCCTCACCGTCCTGCACCCCGCCGCAAGCGGGATGGCCGTGCGCTCGAGGGTGGCTTCGGCCTGCGCGGCGCTGAGTGTTGGCGACTTCTGGGCCATCAGGGAGACGATGCCGGAGACGTGGGGCGTCGCCATGCTCGTCCCATCGAGGTAGAAGAAGCTGCTCTTGCCGCTCTGTTCCTGGTAGGGTCCCACCACCGACGACCCCGGCGCGGCCACGTCGAGGTCCTGGCCGGCCTTCTGCCGGCCGGAGAAGTCGGCTATGTAGAAGTCCCCCGGCTTCGTCGGGTCGGCCACGTCGTTGCGAATCCAGTTAGGACCGGTCCACTGGCCCGTCCAGCCGGAGGCGGCGGCGGAGATGACCGGCTGGTAGGCGCCAGGATAGTCCATCCCGCTCTCGCCCTCGTTGCCGGCCGCGGCGACGACGATGACACCCTTGGAGGTGGCGTAGTCGATGGCCGCCTTCTCGATCGCGTCGAGCCGGGAGCCTCCTAGGCTCATGTTGATGACCACCGGCGAGCCGGCCAGCGGCCCGGCCTTCAGGTCGGCCACGTAGACGATGCCACGCGCGATCACGGAGGACCAGCCGAACCCCTCCCCCGTCTGGTCGAGCACCTTGACCGGGATCACGGTCGCCTTGGGCGCCACGCCGTTGACCGGCGAAAAGCCGGCGCCGAAGCTGTAGCCCAGGATGGTGCTGGTGACGTGGGTACCGTGGCTGTTCTGGTCGTGCTGCCACTTCTCCGGCTGCTGCGACACCGTGCCGACCTCGCCGCCCCCGCCGCCGAAGGCGCGCGCTCGGACGACGTCGATGCGCTCCTCGGGGAAGTACTGGCGCCAGGAGTCGAGCAGGCCGGTGTCGAGCACCGCCACGTACACCTCGCCTCCATCGTAGGCGACCTGCCGCGCATCCTTACCGGCGTCGGTCACGTTAACGGAATCCAGGTTCCAGGTGTTGGCGCCGTCGGCGAAGTCCTGCGCCGCGACGGTGTCCACCGGTGCGCCCTGGCGCCTGGCGTCCGGGTTGGCCGCCGCCACGTAGGACCGCGCCCTGATGCTTGCCAGGGCGCTCTGCGGTGCCCGCAGGGTCACGGCCTTGATCTCTGGGATGACGGCGCGGACGGTGCCGTAGTGGCCCAGGTCGGCAAGCTCCGTTTGGGTGACGGCCGAGTTGAGCACGACGTTGATGCCGATCGTTTGTTGGGCGGCGGGCGCGCCGGATGCTGTTTGCGACCCGGCCACGCCGCCCGCCAGCAGCAGTCCCGCCACGAGTGTCAGTGCCAGTAGGTACGCCCGTCTGCTTATAGTCATGCCTTTCGTCTCCCAGAGTTATGGTGAGGCAGGAGAACCGGAAAGGATCCTCACCTCGCTACATGCAACGAACGCAGCCTACCCGCCCTTCATGGATGGCACATCACCCATATGGCATATCTTTGTATGCCAGGTGGCCATTTCTGGATGCGACTTCCTAGAACGCCGTCGAGACGAAGTTCACAGAATGCTCCTTCCAGACACGTCGATGTGCAAGGGCAACGAGGAGGGCCGGCTCGTTTTCGGCCCTCCCCGGCCATAGGACTATCCCTCTACGGAAAAGAGGGCTTCGCGCCCGCCGACTACAGCTCCACGATGTCGATCTCGCTCGCCTCGCTTTCGGGAACGGTCTGCAGGATCCAATCGATCACCTCTTGCCTGTCCGTCCGGTAGTAGTACCCGCTCCCCGTGCAAACCTGGCGGGGGCCCAAGAACCACCCCGACAGCGCGACGATGGTGTTGGAGGAGAATCCGCCGAAGAAGACAGGTCCGCCCGAATCGCCGAAGCACGCCCCGCCCTCGTCGTTGCCGTTGCCGCCTAGTCGGACGCTGTAGCCGTCCGTGAGCGCGCTCCTCAGGTTCGTAAGCTTCGAGGTGGCCATCAGCCGCTCGCGGGGGTCGACCTCATGCGCCGGGTTGGCCTCGGTGAGCCCATAGCCGCTGAGCGTGAAGGTGGTCTCCTTTTGACCGCGCCTGGTGGCCAGCTCGTCGAGCGTCCCGTCGGCGGCCAGCCGGCCGTACTCCGAGAGGTTTATGGGCTGATCGAGAACGACGAGCCCGACGTCGCGGATGTCGGGGAACTCCCTCCAAGGAGGTCCGGACGTGGCGTAGTCGTAGTCGTAAAGTTCATCAGACGTCGCGCAGCTAACGCCCAGCGTGCCAGGAGCGCATTCCTCGGGGAAGCCCGTGACCGGGTCTATCCCGGTCTGGGGGTCGTAGTTGGCCCCCGCGTCCTGCTGAAAGTACACTCGGGCCGTCGCCGTCGGCCCGAAGAAGTCCGTGGTGCAGTGGCCCGCGGTCAGCAACACGGTGGGCGTCAGCAACGAGCCGGAGCAGCGGTGGGAGTATTGGCCCTGCTCGTCGTAGAAGGCGACCAATCCGACGAAGGGGTGCTCGGTGTCCTCGACGGGGTCGCCCGTGATCGCACCGGCCGGCAGTGCAGAGGTTGCGAAGACGCCTATCGCTAGGGCGAGGAGCACGATCAGTTTGCGCATATGATGAGCCCCCCTCGAATCGCGTCCCCTTTCGTTACAGTTTCCTATCTGGGCCACGACGGCGCTCCTTTCCGAGGGGGAGGTGTAGACCCCTCTATCGCGTAACGATAGGAAGAAGCTTAGGGGACTTGCATCAGTAAGTACATCCCCCAAATGGACTATCTTTGTATGCGAGGTAGCTATTCCTAGGTGCCGACTTCCGAGAAAGCCGTTATGGCGAAGTTCGCAGAACTACTATTCCACGCACTCGGGTGAATAGGGAGCCAAAGCGTGGGACGCTCCTCGATCACACCGGGCCGCCGTCCCGCGCCGCCTCCACTACCCGGCGGATGGAGTCCACCACGAGCACGGGCCGGTCGAACTGGATGTAGTGCTCGCTGTTATTCGCGACCACAAGCTCGCTGTTCTCCGAGTGGTTTATCAGCCCCGCCTCGAACTCGTTAGCTTGCTCGTCGGCCCGCTTCGCCTGCTCTTTCGTGAAGCCGGGGTACTGGCGAGCCCCCGCGCTCAGGGCCACCAGCGGTTTTTCCCCGAGCGACGGGGCGGCGTCTGTGGCCTCGGCCACGCTCTTTTGGACCGTCGCCGCCTCGTCCGCTACAGCGTAGAGGTGGCGGGTGCCGTTGTAGATCGCGCTCCTCTGTTGTGCCAACCGCTTCGGAAGGCTCTCATCCCCCGAGGCGAGCAAGCGCGGGATGCCCAGCGGGGCCGTGGCCTTGATCACCAGGGGCGAGGGAGCCGCCTTGGCGAAGGCGTCTCGGATGTCCTTGTCGAGAACTCGGGTGTCTACCGCCGAGTCGACCAGCACCATCCCCGCCACCTCCTCCGGATACTCCGAGGCGTAGAGCTGGACGTTGGCGCCCCCGAAGGAGTGGCCGACGAGCACGTAGGGGGCCTCCTCTCCAGCATCCGAGAGCAAGACGTGCAGCTCCTTCACGATGCGCTGGCTCGTGCGTGACCCCCTCCCCGACTCGCTCCAACCAATGCCGGAGCGGTCGTAGGAGCACACCCGCGCGAACTTCGCCGCCTTCGGCTGCACCGTCTGCCAGTCGAGCAGGCCGCCTCCCAAGCCGGAGTCCATCACCACGGTCGGTCCGCCGGTGGCCTTCCCCGTGCAGTAGATTTGCATCTCGTGGCCGGAGACTGAGACCATCTCCCCGGGGGCGGGGTAGTTCCGGTAGGCGAGCCGGGTGGCCAAGAACTGGTAGAGGAGTCCTAAGAGCAAGAGCAGGAGGATAAGACCGACGAACGCCACGAGAACCCGCCTGACCCAGAGCCATAACCCACCGCGCGCTAAAGCGGGTCGGGGGCGCTCGTCCCTCGTCGCCATGAGAGAACTCCCTTCCAGACCTCGGTCCTTGCCTAACCCAAAACGGGGTGAAGATCCGGGTCCCCAGATTGCACGTCAGCAAGCATACAAGCCCTCGCGCCGGTGTGCATCATCGGAGAGAGCTGCATCCGAACAGGCTTCTTTACGGACTTCGGAGAACTGCGTAAAGGCGAAGTTCTCAGAATTTATCTTCTAGCTCGACTTTAGCCATTTGGAAGCGAAAGGGGTAGGGTACGCTCGTCACCAACTCGCTCAAAAGAGGTGAGCGAAATATGCGTACCCTACCGCCCAAGATGGTACAAGCGTTGGCCCCCTTCGCGCCACTCTTCTCCAAGCGAGTCTGGCAACACGCCCAGCTGCTCTTAATCGGCGCGATCCTCGCTCCGGGCAGAAGGACGGTAAGTTCCGCCCTGCGCGCAATCGGGTTGGACCAACACGAACGCTTCCATCGCTACCACCGGCTCTTGAGCCGTGCCAGCTGGTCGAGTCTGGAGGTCGGCCGAGTGCTGTTGGGGTTGTTGGTTGAGGCGTTCGTGGCCGAAGGGAGTCCCCTGGTAGTTGGCATCGACGAGACGCTGGAGCGACGCTGGGGTAAGAGGATCGCCGCAAAGGGCATCTACCGTGACCCGGTCCGTTCCACCCACGAAACCTTCGTCAAGAGCAGCGGACTGCGGTGGGTTTGCATGATGTTGTTGGTGGAGGTCCCTTGGGCTTCGAGGGTATGGGCCTTGCCCTTCCTCTCGGCTCTGGCTCCCTCCGAGCGTTATGCCGCCAAGCGGGGTAGGCGCCACAAGAAGATAACCGAATGGGCTTGGCAGATGCTCTTGGTGCTAAGGCGCTGGCACCCACAGCGCGAGATAGTGGCCGTGGCCGATCGGGCTTACGCATCGCTCAAACTGCTCGACCAATGCCGCAAGCTCTCCGATCCGATCACCTTCATCACGCGCCTCAGGCTGGATGGCGCCCTCTACGAACCGGCTCCGCCACGACGCCCCCGTCAGATAGGACGGCCGCCCCTCAAAGGCGAGCGGCTGCCCAACCTTTCGGAGGTGGCCCAAGATCCGAAAACCGTTTGGAAGCCGACCAAGATCGCTAACTGGTACGGCGAAAGCGGGCGCAGGGTGGAGATCGCTTCCCAGACGGCTGTGTGGTACTCAACGGGCCTGTTCGCCGTGCCCGTGCGCTGGGTTTTGATCCGTGATCCCGAAGGAGCGTTCAAGACCCAGGCGCTCTTGTGCACCGATCTCGACGCCGATGCGCAGATGATCCTCCGTTGGTTCGTGATGCGCTGGCAGTTGGAGGCGACCTTCCAGGAGATGCGCAGACACCTCGGATTCGAGACGCAACGCCAGTGGTCGGAGCTAGCGATACGACGCACTACACCGGCGCTCTTAGGATTGTTCTCGATCGTTACCCTATTCGCCCACCAGCGGATGAGGCGAAGCATGCAAGCCATCCGCAAGGCGGCGTGGTACCGCAAATCCCGCCCGACCTTCGCCGATGCTTTGGCGTTGGTGCGCAAGGAGTTGTGGGCTCAGGAGGAGCAGACTTTTTGCGGGTCGCCTTCAGCGAGCGACACGGTAAAAGTCCCACGGGCATTTGTGGAACGACTAACCGATGCGGTTTGCTACGCGGCGTGAATGGCTAAAGTCGAGCTCCACGCACTCCGGTGAATAGAAGGAAACGTATACACAGACTTCTCAGTGTGTCTCCAAAGTTCTTTGACTTCTGCCCCTCCGATGATACGGTCGGGATTGCAACGGAAAACCCAATAGCTCGGAGCAGAGGCTTAGAGGCTCGCCCTCTAGTAATGGGCGCTCATTAGAGGCGAGCTGAGCCAGTAGCGCAACCGGCTACTCCCGCGTTTCAGGAGAGTAGTCGGGAGCGCTTTTTCTTTGTGCGGAAAGAAAGGACAAGGAGGCGAGCATGGGTGAGGAGATGCTCCCCAAGTTCGACTACTACCTGGACGAGTCGGACCCCGATATAGTCGCTCTGCGCCGCCAGGACGGCTGCTTCGTTGCTGCCTTCAGCGCCCTAGGGGCTACCACAGAGGGCATCACAGAGGCAGCCAAAGAGGACTACCGCAAGCTCCTCTTGAGTCTACGCGTACGCGAGGAGCTGGAGCTCTCCTTAGATGAACTGCCCGAGCACTCGGCCATAGTAGATAACTCAGGTGCCATCGTGGCTGTCAATAAAGCGTGGAAGCGCTTCGCTAGGGACAACGGAGCCGAGATGAGCAAGGTCTCT
>Ga0196962_10000488_pt1 | contig 16181 bp, 14 predicted proteins | sample S3v_20metaG_FD_183186 | JGI IMG/M metagenome (GOLD analysis project Ga0196962, IMG submission 183186) | Soil microbial communities from Anza Borrego desert, Southern California, United States - S3+v_20 | ecosystem: Environmental > Terrestrial > Soil > Desert | place: USA: California | collected... | reverse complement strand
CGCGGCCGGGGTCGCGACTGCGACCGGCGGAGGCGGCGCGGCTACGCTCGGCGGCCTCAGCGGCGGCGCCGCGCTGAAGGCAGGAGTGGCGACGGCGCTGGTCGCCGGCTCGGTCGGGGCCGGGGTCGCGATCGACCGCGACCGCGACGACAGAGCGCCGGAGCCGGCCGCGGCCTCCTCCTCACAGGCCTCCGGTGGCGGCGGCGAGGCAGAGGGCTCCGGGGCCTCGTCCGGCGGCTCCGGGCCGGGGATCTCGGCGGGGCCCGACGGGAGCGGCGGGGGCGCTTCCGGCCGGGACGACGACGGTGACAAAGCCGACGACGATGCATCCGGCAGGGAGCGCAGCGGCGGCGACTCCTCGGGTCAAGGCCGGGGTCGCGGCCGCGGCGAGGACGACGAGCGGGATGACGACGGTTCGCGCAGCGGGTCCGGGAGCAGCGGCTCCGGGAGCCGCTCGGGATCGGGAAGCTCGGGCAGCGGATCGTCGACGCTGAGTCCCCCGCCCGAGGCCGGCGACGACGAGGTTGAGCTCGACGACGACTCGAGCGGCTCGAGCGGCAGCGACTCGAGCGGCAGCGACTCGAGCTCCGCGGACGACTTCGAGAGCGACGTCGGCGCCTTCGATCAGCCGGATGACTGAGCCCGGCTACTTGGCGGTGAGCCAGTCGGGCCCGATCCCGACGTCGACCTCGAGCGGCGGATCGAGCGGGTAGGCGGCGCACATCTCGCGCTCGACCAGCTCGGCCGCCGCCTCCATCTCCCCCCGGGGGCCCTCGAACAGCAGCTCGTCGTGGATCTGGAGGACGAGGCGCGTCTCCCCCACGGCCTCGCGCAGCGCTCGCTGGCAGTCGACCATCGCGACCTTGATGATGTCCGCGGCGGTTCCCTGGATCACGGTGTTGACGGCGAGCCGCTCGCCGAGGCGGCGGGTGTTGGGGTTGCCGGAGCGGAGCTCGGGGATCTGCCGGCGCCGTCCCATCAGGGTCGTGACGTAACCCTCCTCCTGGGCCCGCTCCACCACTTGCTCGCGAAAAGCCCGCACGGCGGGGAAGCGCTCGAGGTAGCGGGCGACGAATTCCTCGCCCTCTTTGCGCGGGATGTTGAGCCGGTCGGCGAGACCGAAGCCGGTGAGGCCGTAGACGATCCCGAAGTTGACCATCTTCGCCTTCGAGCGCTGACCGACGTCGACTTCGTCGCGGCCGATCTCGAAGACCTCAGCGGCGGTCGCGGCATGAACGTCTTCGCCGGCGTGGAACACGTCTTTCAGCACCTGCTCGTCGGCGACGTGAGCGAGCACTCGCAGCTCGACCTGGCTGTAGTCGGCCGAGAGCAGCTGGTGGCCCTCGTCGGCGACGAAGCAGGCCCGCACGGGGCGACCGATCTCGGTGCGGATCGGGATGTTCTGCAGGTTGGGGCTGGTGCTGGAGAGGCGGCCCGTGGTGGTCGCGGTCTGGTTGAAGGTGGTGTGGACCCGGCCGGTCTCCGGGTCGATCAGGTCCGGGAGCGAGTCGAGGTAGGTGTTCTTCAGCTTGGTCAGCTCGCGCCAGGACTCGATCTTCTCCACGATCGGGTGCTCGTCGCGGATCTGGGCGAGCACGCGGGCGTCGGTCGAGAACCCCGTTTTGCCGCGGCGCTTGCGGGTCAGGCCGAGCTCCTCGAAGAGGATCCGCCCCACCTGCTGCGGCGAGCCGATCGTGAACTCCTCCCCCGCCATCTCGAAGATCTCCTTCTCGAGGGTGGCGATGCGCTCGCCGAAGCCGGCGCCGACCTCGGCGAGGCGCTCGGCATCGAGCTTGATCCCCTCCCGCTCCATCGCCGCCAGCACGTGGACGAGCGGCAGCTCGACCTCGCGCAGCAGCTTCTCCAGTCCCAGCTGCTCGATCCGGGGCCGCTGCGCCTCGGCCAGGGCGGCCACGAGGCGCGCCTCCTCGGCCGGGTCGAGGCCGGCCTCGACCTCCTCGCCGAGGGCGAGCTGGCCGTCGTCTCCCTCCTCGGGCATGGCGGCGGCGCCCGCGGCGAGGCCGATCCCGGAGTCCGCGGCCAGCTCGGTCAGCTCGTAGGTGCGCCGCTGGGGCTCGAGCAGGTAGGCCGCGACCATCGTGTCGTGCTCCAGCTCCAGTGCGACGCCCTCGCGGGCCGCGGCGGCGAGCAGGCCGTGGCGACCGCCCCCGAGCGACTTGGCGTCGTGGGCGAGCAGGGCACTGTCCTTCAGCGCGACCGCGAGCTCGTCCTGGCTGGCGGAGCCGGCGAGGATCCGCTCGCCTTCGGCCGCCGCCCAGCGCTCGCCGGAGATCGCCAGCGCCGCCGGGCCGTTGCCGAGGTCGGCCGTCGTCCCCTCCTCGACCTCGACCTCGAGCTCCTGCTCGACGCTGCGCCCGGGGACGGCCTCGCCCTCCGGCAGCGCTTCTTCCAGCCGCTCGAGCACCGCCCGCAGCTCGAACTCGCGCATGAAGTCGCGCAGCGCTCCGCGGTCGGGCTCGCTCGCCATCGCCGCGGCCATGTCGACCCCGGTCTCGATCTCGTACTGAAGGGTCGCCAGCTGCTTGGAGAGGCGAGCGTCGTCGGCGTGCTCGACCAGGTTCTGCTTGCGTTTCGCGCCGGAGACCTTGTCGACGTTGGCGAGCACGTCCTCCAGCGAGCCAAACTCCTGCAACAGCTGGGTCGCGGTTTTCTCCCCGATCCCGGGGACGCCGGGGATGTTGTCCGAGGTGTCCCCGCGCAGGCCCATCAGGTCGGTGATCAGCTCCGGGGGGACGCCGTAGCGGTCGAGGACCGCGTCGCGGTCGTAGATCTTCGTCTCGGTGATCCCGCGCGAGGTGCTCATCACCCGCACTCCCTCGTCGACCAGCTGGTAGGCGTCGCGGTCGCCGGTCACGACCATCACCTCGATCCCCTGCTCGCGCGCCTGCTTGACCATCGAAGCGATCACGTCGTCGGCCTCGTAGCCCTCGACCTTGACGTTGGTGTAGCCGAAGGCCTCGACCAGCGGCATCAGGTGCGGCCACTGCTCCCGCAGCAGGTCGGGGCGCGGTTTGCGCTGCGCCTTGTAGAGGTCGTAGGTGACCTCGCGCCCGGACATCCCCGCGTCCCAGGCGACCACGACGCCGGCGGGGTGGTGCTCGTCGATGATTTTCACCAGCATCGAAGCGAGCCCGTAGATCGCGTTGGTCGGGCGGCCGTCGCTGGTCCCGATCGACTCGGGCAGCGCGAAGAACGCCCGGTAGGCGAGCGAGTTGCCGTCGATCAGGAAGAGCTCGGGTGCGTCGGCGCTCATGCGCCCACTCTACGAAGGGCGTCGGCGCGCCTGCACGTCGTCAGGACCGCTTGGGGACGGTCAGGACGCGCCACGAGTAGCGCGCATCGAAGCCGACGCGGACGCGCAGCCTCAGCGGGCCGGCCTCGAGCGCTTTGCGTGCCCGCGCCGGGAGGCGGCACCGGATCGTCGTCGTGCCGGCCCCAGCCCTGACGTGGCTGCTCGAGCAGACCGCGACCCAGCGGCCGTCGAGGTGGGTCACGACCCACTGCTTGACCGTCCCCTGCCGAGGGACCTCGACGCGGGTGGCCACGAAGGCTCCCAAGACTTTCGATGGGCCGAAAGAGAGCTTCCGCTTGCGACGTCGGATCGGCGGCGCCGGGTCCCGCGGCGACGTCACCACCGGCTCGATCGGCTTTTCAGGCTCGGGCGCGCAGGGGTCGGTGCCGAGGCCGAGGACCCCCGCCGCAACCAGGTAGTCCGCAAGCTGTCCGTAGCGCAGAAAACCGGCCAACGCTTCGACGCCCTCGACCTCCTCGGCGATCTCCTCGGCCGTGGCCTCGCGCCTGTCGGGGTCTTCTTTGGCTTGGTAGGGCGCCAGCATCGCCGCCAGCTCCCCTGCGTGCCCACCGAGATCGAGGCCTGGAGCGGCGCAGTAGACACCGATCAAGCCGTCGCGGTAGAGCTCCATGCAGGTCAGGTCCTGCAGGCACCTGTTGAACATGACTCCGCCGGCGGGCTCGTCGAAGGCCATGCCGAACTGCCAGGTCTGATCGGCGCCCCAAGGCATCATCCGGAAGACCCCGGCCGCGTCGCTGTGCAAGTAGTAGTTGTTCGGACGGAACACGCCGGCGACGCCCGCGTAGCCGTCCCAGTGGCTGACGTAGCGCTCCACCGCCCAGTGGGCCGTCATCTGCTCGAGGTCGGCAAACGGGCGGATGTTCTCGGGCCAGTCGCCGCCTGCGTTGACGGCGGCGATCAGCGCTTCGAGGTCGCTGAAGTCCTCGTCGTCTCCCTCCTCCACCTCGAACGTTTCCGCCTCCCCGGGCCGGAGGTCGGTTTTCGGCTCGTCCGCCTCGTAGAGGTGCTGGGTGGTCTCGAACCACTGCGGCAGGGAGACCTCGTCGAGCGTCTCGAGGTTGAGGAAGAGGCCGTAATCGTCGCCGTTGAGGGTGATGAAGGCGTAGCCCGTGCGGGACGCCGGCAGCCCGAGGGCGTGGAACAGCTCGTAGGTGAGCGTCTCGTGGACCATCGAGGGGTCCTGGATCATGTTGTTCAAAGTCAGCCGTTTGATCCCGAAGAAGTACTGGTCGTCGACGAACTCGTCGAAGCGGATTTTCAGACCTGACTTCCCGGTTTTGATCGGGCTTTTGGACCCCGCCCCTCCCTTGCGACGGATCCCCACGTCGGTCAGCTGCGGGCCTTTCGGGACGCCGTCGACGGTCAGTTCGAAAGTCCCTTTCACATACTCGTCGGGTTCCGCTTCGAGCGCGTCCAGCTCCTCTGGGGAGATATCGCCGAGGTGGATCTCGACAACCGCGTCGGGGTTGTACATCCAGGAGATCTCGTCGGCGCCGGCGCTCTCCGGCAGGGCGAGAAGGCCGAGGGATGCCGCGAGCGCGATCGCGGCGCGGCGCGCGATCGCGCGGTGGGCTCCCCAGCTCCTCATAGAGCGGCGAGGGTATCCGAGGCGCTCTTAACGGGCGATAAAGGCGGTACCGGATATTCGAACTTCGGCCCTCCCGCCAAGCGCCGCGCGCAAGTCCGCTGCGACCTCCTCGGACCGCTCGTTCAGCTGCTGTTCGCTGTAGCGCCGAACGTCGAAGCCGTGGCTTCGCAAGGCGAGGTCGCGGACATGGTCATCCTGGAACGCGATCCTGCCGCGGTGGTAGTCGAAAAAGTCGGTCTCGACCGCGACCCCTTGCTCACGCCAGAGGAAGTCGACGGTCCAACCGCCGACCTCGACGTTTACCTCGGGCGCAGGGAAACCGCGGCGGCGGCAGAGCCGCAGGAAGTCGCGCTCGAGGTCACTGCGCGTCCCGTCGGTCTCGATCGCCGGCCCGAGATCCAGCTTCTTGAACTCCGCCTGGCGCATCGCCCGGCGCCACTGCCACTCGGGGACCGCTCCCTTGAGGTCGGCGATCGTCCTGGCCGGCGTGGTGACGGGGATCCCCTTCCGGGAGGTCATCGACCCTTCGCCAAGCGACCCGCACCGGTGAAGGCGAATCGTCTTTCGCTTGCTGCGCCCGCTGCGGGCAGGAGTGGACACCTCAACCGGTCCGTCCCGCGTCGGCAACAGGCCCCAGAGAGCTGCCGCGCTGACATGACTGAGGACGGCTCCATCGCCACACGCAAGAACCGCAGCCATCCACTCCCTCTCAGCAGACGGCGCCCGATGGCCTATCGCGTACACCCCACGATGCAGCCGATAGAGACGTCCGGCGCGCACCCGCTTCAGCACGGCATCGCCGGTGAGCCCGATGCCCCGCAGCTGGCGAAACGAAGCGACCCCGTGTTGTCGGTCCGCGATCTCGGCGATTCGGCGGTCCGGCGGGTCGAGTTCTTCAGCCATAGGCTTAATAAGTCGACCCGCCCCCGGATTCTCCCCGGGTCAAGCGCCTCTCCGGGCGCTATCTGATTCGATAGCCGCCCATGCCCGTCAGCGCCCAGTACAGCGTCACGATCCGCGTCGAGCTCGACGCCCGGCAGGAGCCGCTGGGCAAACTGACCGCGTCGATCGCCGAGGCCGGCGGGCAGTTGCAGGGTGTCGACCTCGTTCCCGGCGCTGGGCCGGAGGGCAAGCGGGTGCGCGAGTTCACGATCGACGCCCAGGACCGCGAGCACTGGGAGCGGATCCTGCGGGCGATCGGATCGACCCGCGGCGCCAAGGTCCTCGACTACGTCGACCGCACGATGCAGATGCACCGCGGCGGCAAGATCGAGATGCACAACAAGTACCCGGTGAAAACGCGCGACGACCTCTCGATGGCCTACACGCCGGGCGTAGCCCGGGTCTGCATGGACATCCACGACGACCGCGCCAAGGCCTTCGAGTACACGATCAAGAAAAACACGGTCGCGGTGGTCTCCGACGGCAGCGCCGTGCTCGGGCTCGGCAACATCGGCCCCGAGGCGGCGATGCCGGTGATGGAGGGCAAGTGCATGCTGTTCAAAGAGTTCGCCGGGGTCGACGCCTTCCCGATCTGCCTCGACACCCAGGACGCCGACGAGATCGTCAAGGCGGTCGAGCTGATGGCGCCGACCTTCGGCGGCATCAACCTCGAGGACATCTCCGCCCCGCGCTGCTTCGAGATCGAGGACCGGCTGAAGGAGTCGCTCGACATCCCCGTCTTCCACGACGACCAACACGGCACCGCGGTGGTGACGATGGCGGCCCTCTTCAACGCGCTGAAGATCGTCGAAAAGCCGATCGAGGAGCTGCGGGTGTTGGTGGTTGGCCTCGGTGCGGCCGGGGTAGCGGTGACGAAGATGATGCTCGCCTCCGGAGTCACCGAGATCGTCGGCTGCGACCGCAAGGGCGCGCTCTCGACGGCGCGCGAGGACTACGAGTCGGGCGAGATGAACGAGGCCAAGCGCTGGTACGCGGAGAACACCAACCCCGGCAAGGTCGGTGGCCAGCCCGACGACGCGATCGAGGGCATGGACATCTTCGTCGGCCTCTCCGGCCCAGGCATCATCGAGGCCGGGTCGCTGGGCAAGATGAACGACGACGCGATCGTCTTCGCGATGGCCAACCCGACCCCCGAGGTGATGCCCGAGGACGCCGCTCCCTATGTGCGGATCATGGCCACGGGTCGCTCCGACTACCCGAATCAGATCAACAACGTGCTCGCCTTCCCCGGCATCTTCCGCGGCGCTCTCGACGCCGGCGCTCCCAGCATCACCGAGGAGATGAAGCTCGCCGCCGCCAAGGGGATCGCGATGGCGGTCTCCGAGGAGGACCTGGCCGAGGACTACATCATTCCCAGCGTCTTCAACCGCGAAGTGGCGCCGAAGGTCGCCGAGGCGGTGGTCGAGGAGGCGCGGCGCGACGGCATCGCGCGCCTCAACGAGGAGACCGGGACCTTCGCGACCGTGGACGGCGACCGGTGACCGGGGGGACGCCGCCTCCGTGAAGGTGCTCGTCACCGGAGCCACGGGCCTGATCGGCTCAGCCCTGTGTGACGCGCTGCTGGCCCGGGACGACGAAGTCGTCGGGCTCAGCCGCGACCCCGGGAGGGCTGGGCGCGCCCAGCCAGGCGTTCGATGGCACGCCTGGGAGCCAACCCTGGAACGACCCTCCGCCGCGGCCTTCGAGGGCGTCGACGGCGTCGTCAACCTGGTCGGCGAGAAGATCAACCAGCGCTGGACCGCCGAGGCGAAGCAGCGGATCATGGAGAGCCGCCGTACCGCCACCCACAACCTGGTCGGGGCGATCGCAGGGCTGCAAGAGCGGCCGCGGGTTCTCGTCAACCAGTCGGCGGTCGGCTATTACGGGGACCGCGGCGACGCGGTGGTCGACGAGTCGACGGGAGCGGGATCGAGCTTCGACGCCGAGGTCGTGCGGGCGTGGGAGCAGGCGGCGCGCGAGATCGAGGGCGCCGACGTGCGACTGGTCATCACCCGCACCGGCCAGGTGCTCGACGCCGAGGGCGGGCTCTTGGCCGAGCTGCTCACGCCGTTCAGGCTCGGCGTGGGCGGGCCGATCGCCGGCGGCAACCAGTACCTCTCCTGGATCCACCGCGACGACGAGGTCGGGCTGCTTCTCTGGGCGCTCGACGACGAGCGGGTTAGCGGCGCGGTCAACGCGACCTCGCCGAACCCCGCCACCAACCATGACTTCTCGAAGGCGCTCGGCCGAGCGCTGGGACGGCCGGCGGTGCCGCCGGTGCCGGGCTTCGTCCTCGACCTCAAATTCGGCCGCGAGTTCGGGGGCGTGCTGCGCGGTGGGCAGCGGGTGGTGCCGAAGCGGGCGCAGGAGCTCGGGTTCGAGTTCAGGCATCCCGAGCTGGACGAGGCTCTCGGGAGTTTGTTGTAGGCGGGGGACCCCCTCGCCCGACGCTTCGCTTGAGTGTCGTTCGAGGAGGTCGCCCGCCCCGCCTTACGAGCCGCTGCCGAGGGACTCGTGCACGTCGGCGCGGAGGGAGCTCGAATCCGATTCTTCGACCGCCTCGAGGACCCGCTGCATCGCGCTTGCCCCGGAGCTCGAGTGGATCCAGGCGATGCCGGCGGAGTCGACGACGGGTTCCGAGAAGCGGCCCGCCGGGCCCTGCTGCTCGACGTAGGCGATCGCGGCGGAGTCCTCGGTCGCGCGACGGGCGTTGGCGCCGACCTGGGCGAGGTCGAACCGTCCGGCGCGCTCCACCGGCGGGAGGCAGGCGACCCGCACCCGCACGTCCCCCGCCCGGCCACCGTGCGCTTCTGCGCACAGCGGCGCGGCGACGTAAGCCGTGACCACAGCGTCCTCCGCCACCCCTTTGCTTTCACCGCAGCCAGCTAGAACGCCGAGCGCTGCGCCAAGGCAGAGCACCTTCTTGGGCGCGTGGTTGGAGGGGCGGGCGACCCCTGCCAAAACACTCCAGAGCGGCCGCGGGCCGCTCGTTTTGGCAGGGGTCGCCCGCCCCTCACCCAAAGAAGACCTCGGCCTCGGCGTAGAGCTCCTTCGGCACCGTCTTCAGCTCGGCGGTCGCCTCGCTCAGCGCCACCAGCTCGATCCCGGTCCCGCGCAGCGCCGTCATCGTGCCCCACCTGCCGGCCTGCGCGGCGTCGATGGCGTGCAGGCCGAACCGGGTCGCGAGCACGCGATCGAAGGCGGTCGGGGTGCCGCCGCGCTGGACATGGCCGAGCACGGTCGCCCGCGCCTCTTTGCCGGTGCGGCGCTCGATCTCGCCCTCCAGCCAGTGCCCGATCCCGCCCAGCCGCACGTGCCCGAAGGCGTCGAGCTCCGCGCTCTCCTGGCTCGGCATCCCGCCCACCGGCTGCGCCCCCTCGGCGACGACGACGATCGGCGCGAAGCGGCTCTCGAAGCGGCGTCCGACCAGCTCGCAGACCCGCTCGACGTCGAACTGCTGCTCCGGGATGAGGATCACGTTCGCCCCTCCGGCGAGACCGGCATGCAAGGCGATCCAGCCCGCGTGGCGCCCCATCACCTCGACGATCAGCACCCGGTGGTGGCTGTCCGCGGTGGTGTGGAGCCGGTCGATCGCCTCCATCGCGATGTTGACGGCGGTGTCGAAGCCGAAGGTGTAGTCGGTGGCGCTCAAGTCGTTGTCGATCGTCTTCGGAACGCCGATCACCCGGACTCCCGCCTCGTCGTGCAGACGGGAGGCGGCGCCGAGGGTGTCCTCGCCGCCGATCGCGATCAGGCCGTCGACCCCCGCCGCCTCGAGGTTGGCGGCGAGCCGCCGCGGCCCGCCCTCCACGGCGAAGGGGTTGGTGCGGGAGGAGCCGAGGATCGTGCCGCCGCGGGGCAGGATGCCGCGCACCTCCGGCACTCCGAGCGGCCGACTGTCGCCCTCCAGCGGCCCCCGCCAGCCGTCGCGGAAGCCGAGGAACTCATGGCCGTACTCCCCCACCCCCTTGCGTACGATCGCCCGGATCACCGCGTTGAGGCCGGGACAGTCTCCGCCGCCGGTTAGCACTCCGATCCGCATCGGCTCACTTTAGAAGCAAGCGCTGACAGGCACGGGCGCGGGGAGTAGGTTCGACACAGACAAAGGAGGAGCGATGAACGACACCCCAGACTTGAAAGCGGTAACCGAGGTTCAGCAGCAGATCTGGTCGAAGGGCGATTTCGCGATGGTCGCCAGCATCGTCTACAACGCGAGCGAGAACCTCGCCGAGGCGCTCCGCATCGTCCCCGACGAGAAGGTGCTGGACGTCGCCTGCGGCAGCGGCAACGGCGCGATCTCGGCGGCGCGGCGCAGCTGGGGCGGCACGGTCGGCGCCGACTACGTCCCTGCGCTGCTCGAGCGGGGTCGCGAACGGGCGGCGGCCGAGCGGCTGGAGGTCGAGTTCGTCGAGGCCGACGCCCAGGATTTGCCTTTCGAGGACGGCAGCTTCGACGTCGCGATGTCGATCTTCGGCGCGATGTTCGCCCCCGACCAGCAGCAGACGGCGGATGAGCTGCTGCGCGTGGTCAAACCCGGTGGCCGGATCGGGATGGCCAACTGGACCCCCGCCGGCAGCGTCGGCACGATGTTCCAGACGATCTCCAAGCACGCGCCGCCACCGCCCGGCCTCGACTCGCCGCTGCGCTGGGGCACCGAGGATCGGGTCCGCGAGCTGTTCGGCGACGGGATCGCGGAGCTCCGAGCCGAGACCCGCATCTCGCGCCAGCCGTTCCGCTCGCCGGAGCACTACATCGAGTTCTTTCGCACCTACTTCGGCCCGACCCAGACCGCCTACGAACGAGTCGGCCCGGAGGGAGAAGCGGCGCTTACCGAGGACCTGCGCTCGTTCCTGGCAGCGGCGAACACCGCCGGCGACCGGGCGATGGTGCTGGAGGCCGAGTACCTCGAGGTGATCGCGACGCGGGCCTAGGGCTGCTGCGGCTTCAAGACCCGCGCGCCGGCGCCGATCAAGAGCACGATGAAGAAGACCATGCCGGCGATCGGACCGCCCTGCCCGAAGGCGTAGGAAAGCGTCGCCGCGGCGATCGCCAGGAAAAGGGTGACGGTCATGCCCATTGCGGCCGGGAGCCTATCGGGCGAGGGCGACGCGCGCCTCGCTGAGGAAGGAGGCGACGCCGTCGGCGGCGGCGGCGGGCGAGTCCCCTTCGCCGGCCGCCCGCACGAGCCGGCTGCCGACGATCACGCCGTCGGCGATCCGCCCCACCTCAGCGGCCTGCTCGGGCGTGCCGATGCCGAAGCCGACGGCGACCGGCCGCTCCGAATCGGCTTTGGTCGCCGCCACCAGCTCCGTCAGGGCCGCCGGGATCTCAGCGCGCTCGCCCGTGGTCCCGACCGTGGAGACGACGTAGACAAAGCCCTGGGCGGCGGCGCATATCCGCGCCCGGCGCTCCGGCGAGCTCGTCGGCGCGACCAGCGGCACCAGGGCCAGGCCGGCCGCCGCGAACTGCTCGCGCAGCTCCTCGGCCTCCCCCAGCGGCAGGTCGGGAACGATTGCGCCGGCGGCGCCGGCGGCGACCGCGAGCCGGGCGAACTCGGCCGGCCCGCCGTGGGCGAGGACCATGTTCGCGTAGGCCATCAGCACCACCGGCACGCGGTCCGAGACCGAGCGGCAGACCTCCAGCGCGGTCGAGAGAGTCGCGCCGGCCTCCAGCGCCACCGTCGCCGCCGCGTGGATCGTCGGCCCGTCGGCAAGCGGATCGGAGAAGGGAACGCCGAGCTCGATCAGATCGGCGCCGGAGTCGACGTAGGCCTCGGCGACGGCGAGCGAGGTCTCCCGGTCGGGATACCCGGCCATCATGTACGGCATCAACGCCGCCCGGCCCTCCCCGCGAACCGCCTCGAAGGCTTCGGCAATCCGCTCCTCGCCAGCGCTCACCGGGGGGTGACTCTGGCGAGCCTCCCCGCTGTTGCTCGACAGAGTCATCCCCCGACTCCCCTCTCGGCCACCTCGGCCAGGTCCTTGTCCCCTCTGCCGGAGAGGCAGAGCACGTCGAACCCGGCCTCGCCCGGGTTCTCCATCAGCCAGGCGATCGCGTGCGAGGACTCCAGCGCCGGGATGATCCCCTCCAGTCGAGAGAGCTCGCCGAAGGCGGCAAGCGCCTGGCTGTCGGAGATCGAGACGTAGTTGGCCCGGCCGGTGTCGCGCAGGTAGGCGTGCTCCGGGCCGACCCCGGGGTAGTCGAGGCCCGCCGAGACCGAGTGGGCCTCGAGGATCTGCCCCTCCTCGTCGGCGATCACCGCCGAGAGCGAGCCGTGCAGGACCCCGGTGCTGCCGGCGCCGAGCGAGGCGCCGTGCCGACCGCTGTCGAGACCCTCCCCGGCCGCCTCGACCCCGACCAGCCCCACCTCGCTGTCGGCGATGAACGGGGTGAAGATGCCGATCGCGTTCGAGCCGCCGCCGACGCAGGCGACCACCCGCGCGGGCAGCGCGCCCTCGGTGGCCAGAGCCTGCTCGCGTGCCTCGTCGCCGATCACCCGCTGCAGGTCGCGAACCAGCGCCGGGTAGGGCGCCGGGCCGACCGCCGACCCGATCACGTAATGGGTCGACGCGACGTTGGCGACCCAGTCGCGGATCGCGGCGCTGACCGCCTCCTTGAGAGTGCGGGCGCCCGCCTCGACCGGCGCCACCTCGGCGCCGAGCAGCCTCATCCGCTCGACGTTCGGCGCCTGGCGCCGGATGTCCTCGGTCCCCATGTAGACGATGCACTCGAGCCCGAGCAGCGCGCAGGCGGTCGCGGTGGCGACCCCGTGCTGGCCGGCGCCGGTCTCGGCGATCACCCGCGGCTTGCCCATGCGCTGGGCCAGGAGCGCCTGCCCGATCGCGTTGTTGATCTTGTGAGCGCCGGTGTGGGCGAGATCCTCGCGCTTCAGGTAGACCTTCGAGCCGACCCGATCGGAGAGCCGCTCGGCCAGGTAGAGCGGCGTCGGGCGACCGATGAAGTCGCGCCGCAGCAGCTCCAGCCGCGCGTTGAACTCGGCGTCCTCGCGCGCCTCCGCCCAGGCGGCGGTCAGCTCGTCGAGCGCCGCGATCAGCGTCTCCGGCACGTAGCGCCCCCCGTAGGGGCCAAATCGCTCCTCGACCGCGCTCATGGCCCGGGGATTCCAGCAGGCTGGGCGGCCTCGAAGAAGGCCGCCATCGCCGCGTGGTCCTTGCGCCCCGGCTCGGCCTCGACTCCGCTGGCGACGTCGACCGCGTAGGGCTGGGCGACGGCGATCGCCCGGGCGACGTTGTCGGGACGCAGGCCGCCGGCGAGGATGTCGGGAACGTCCGAGCGGTGGCCGCGCAACAGCTCCCAGTCGAAGCTTTCGCCCGTCCCGCCCCACTGCCCCTTGCCGCGCTTGTCGAAGAGATGAAAATCGGTGCGGAACGCCTCGGCGGCGTGCACGTCCGCGGCGCTGGCGACGTGCACGGCCTTGATCACCTTGAGGCCGGTCCGGCGCGCCACCTCGGCGCAGAACTGCGCGCCCTCGGCCCCGTTCAGCTGCACCATCGTCAGATCCGCGTTCTCCAGCGCCCGGTCCACCTCCTCGAGGGTCGGGTTGACGAACACGCCGACCACCTCGCACTTGCGCCGAAACGCCGCGCCGATCTGGGCGGCGACAGCGGGCTCGACGTCGCGCGGGCTGCCGTCGAAGTGGATCAGCCCGATCGCCCAGGCGCCGAGGAGCACAGCCTCGGCCGCGTCGTCCATGTTGGTGATCCCGCAGAACTTGACTCGCACAAGCCCAGCGTACGCGACGCGAGGGGCGGGAACTCCCTGCCGCTATTCGCCGGCTTCGGAGTCGGGGCGGTCGCCGAGAGTGACGGCCACCGTCTTCGTCTCGTCCCCGCGCCGCAGGGTCAGCTCGAGCTCGTCCCCGGGCTCGGCCTCGTTGACGATTTCGACGATCTCGTCCATGCTCGCGACCTTCTCGCCCTCGACTTCGGTAATGATGTCGCCGCCTAGCCTGGCTTCGGCTCCCTCGATCGTCGCCGCGGTCTGGCCGCCTTGGACCCCGGCTTTGTCCGCGGGGCCGTCCGGGACCACTTCCTGCACCAGCACCCCTGCGTCGACCGGGAGGTTGACGGCTTTGGCCAGGTCCGCGTCGATCGTGGCGCCGCTGAGGCCCAGGTAGGCGTGGTCGACCTCGCCGTCGTTCTTGAGCTGGTCGAGCTCGGCCCGCACGGTGTCGATCGGGATCGCGAAGCCGATGCCGACGTTGCCCCCGCCACCGCCGCCGGTGGCGATCTGCGAGTTGATCCCGATCACCTCGCCGGCTGCGTTGATCAGCGGCCCCCCGGAGTTGCCCGGGTTGATCGCCGCGTCGGTCTGGATGACGTCGGTGATCGAGAAGCCGTCAGGGGCTTCGATCTGGCGCTGCAAGGCGGAGACGATGCCGCTGGTCACGGTGCGATCGAGGCCGAAGGGGTTGCCGATCGCGACCACCGGGTCGCCGACTTCCATCTCGCCCGAGCGCCCGAGGGGCAGCGGGTGCAGTTGCTCCTGGGGGGCCTTCACGTCGAGCAGCGCCAGGTCCATCGACGGATCCGAGCCGACGAGCTCCGCGTCGTAGGCCGTGTCGGAGTCGCCCAGTTTCACCTGGATGTTTTCCGCGCCTTCGACGACGTGGTTGTTGGTCAGCAGGTGGCCTTCGTCGTCGATCACGAAGCCGGAGCCCGTGGCGGTGCCGCTTTCGGGTTCGGGTTGCGGTTCGCCGAAAGGAGAGAAGGGCGAGGGAGCCGCTGCGGAGGCCGGCATTTCCGATTCGATGAAGGCGACGCCGTCGCCGTCGCGTTGGTAGATCTGGTTGACGACGTTGGAGCCGCCCGCCTCGCCCTTGTCCGCCACGGGCGCCGTCAACGGCGCCGCGACGGTGGTCGTCGTGCCGCCTTCGGACTGGATCCAACCGGCCGCGATTGCGACCCAGCCGAAGACGGCGACGATGACGCCGCCGAGCAGCGCCGACCCAAAAGGAGAGGAGAGATAGCTCCTTGACTTACTCATCGCGGAGCATGATGCGCCCCCGCGCTGAGCCCCTTCTAAACACTCTTGAAAGGTTTTCTAAAAAAGGTGCTCGCGGGTGCCTTCGTCGGCCCCGGTCAGTTGGCGCGTCTTCGCCTCCGGGTCCTCGGCCACCATCAGGGCGGTGCCGATCAGCACCGCGTCGACGCCGACTCGGTCCAGCTCCTGCAGCTCGGCGGGGCCGGAGATCCCGCTCTCGGCCACCACGGTCTTCCCCGCCGGCACGTCCGGCATCAGCTCGAAGGTCCTCGCCAGATCGACCGATCCGTCGTCCAGGTTGCGGCTATTGATCCCGATCACCTCGGCATCGGCCTGCAGGGCACGCTCCAGCTCCTCGCCGTCGTGGACCTCGACCAGGCAGTCGAGGTCGAGCGAGCGCGCCACCTCGTAGAGACCGCGCAGCTGCTCGTCGCTCAGCGCACGGACGATCAGCAGCACGGCGTCGGCGCCGTTCACCGCCGCCTCGTAGAGCTGGTACGCATCGACGATGAAGTCCTTGCGGATGATCGGCAGGCCGCAGGCGGCCCGCGCCTGCCGCAGGTCCTCCAGCGAGCCGCCGAAGTGCGGCTCGTCGGTGAGCACCGAGAGCGCGGCGGCGCCGCCGCGCTCGTAGGCGCCGACCTGGTCGGCGACGACCGCGGCTCCGGAGATGTCGCCAGCGCTCGGCGAGCGGCGCTTGAACTCGGCGATCAGGGAAAGGCCCGGGCGCACCAGCGCCTCGTTGAACGGGCGGTCCTCGCCGCGGCCTGAAAGCCGCGCCTCGAGGTCGGCCTGGGGAATCTCGCGCCGACGCGCGTCCACTCCCTCCCTGGCTCCGGCGATGAGCTGCTCGAGAATGCCCACTTGAACTATCGGAGCCTAGCCGCCGGGCGAGGCAGTCGCGGCGATCAGCCGCTCCAGCACGTTTCCTGCCGCGCCGGAATCGATCGCCTCGGCCGCCTTCGCGACGCCCTCGTCGAGGTCGGAGGCGAGACCGCCGACGTAGATCGCGGCGGCGGCGTTGAGCAGCGTCAGGTCGCGTCGCGGGCCCGGCTCGCCGGCCAGGACCCCGCGCACCGCGGCGGCGTTCTCGGCCGGGCTCCCCCCCGCCACTTCCTCTAGCGAGGCCGGGGCGATGCCGAACCGGCCAACCTCGACGAACCACTCGGAGGTGCGGCCGTCGGCGACCTCGATCACCCGCGTGCGCGCGCCGATCGAGAACTCGTCGAGCCCGTCCTCCGCGGTGACGACCAGAGCCCGCACGCTGCCCAGGGCCAGCAGCGCCTCGGCGACCGTCTCCTGGTAGTGGCGGTC
>Ga0196962_10000487_pt1 | contig 16195 bp, 21 predicted proteins | sample S3v_20metaG_FD_183186 | JGI IMG/M metagenome (GOLD analysis project Ga0196962, IMG submission 183186) | Soil microbial communities from Anza Borrego desert, Southern California, United States - S3+v_20 | ecosystem: Environmental > Terrestrial > Soil > Desert | place: USA: California | collected... | reverse complement strand
CCCAACCTCACCCCGCCGACCAAAAAGCGACTGTCCCCCTCGATGCCGCCCAGGGGACAGTCACTTTCACGAGCCGCCGCCCCCAACCTCATCCCGCCGAACGAAAAGTGACTGTCCCCCTCACGCCCCCCCACGCCCCCTCGCCCCCCTCACGCCCCCGGATAGCGGGTCAGCAGGTCGAGCCCGGGCAGATGCGGCTCGCCGCGGAAATTGGCGGCGTTGCCGAACCGGCCGGAGCAGGTCGCAAGCCTCTTGTCGCAGCCCTCGCGGACCTCGACCAGGTCGCCCGCGGCCGGCGCCAGCGGCGGCGGCTCGCGAAGCTCGATCCGGGTCCCGTCCGAGCGCCGGACGGCGCTTTCGAGGCCGCTATTGACGCCCCCGATCCAGCGCAGCCGGCCATAGCCGTAGGCGTCGCCGCCCGCCGCCTCGGCCAGCTCGATCACATCCTCGCCCAGCACCGCGACGACCCGGGTCAGCAAGGTCCGGCCCGCCATGTCGACCCGGCATCTGCGGTCGCCGAGCTCGGCCCGGCATTCGGGCGAGGTCTGCTCGACCACCGGCCGGTCGAGCGCCGCCGTCGGCCCCCTGAGCTCGGCCTGGAAGGAATCGCCTTCGACCGCGATCTCGCCGAGCTCGCCGCGCGCCAGCGCGAGCCGATCGCCGCCCGGATCCTCCCAGTCGACCATGAAGACGGCGAGCGACGCCCCGTCCCAGCGCCCCGCGCGAAGGTCGGCGGCGGCGATGGCGCGGTCGCTCAACGCGCCTTCGACGTCGAGCGAGTCCGCCTCGAACCCGTCCGACAGGCTGATCGAGGACGGCAGCATGCCCGGCGCCGCCCGATAGGCGAGGCCGTCAATCTCCAGGTCGCCATCGTGGGTGGTGAAGCCGAGCGCGACTCCGTCGCGCCGCTCGAGCCGCCAGCACAGGGCGATGGTGGCGAGAGGCTTCCCGACGAATGGCGGCATCGGGCTCACTCCCTGATCTCGATCAGCGGCACCGACGCAATCTCTCCGGCGGCGAAGGTCGCCCGGCTCAGGCTCAGCCGGTCCTCGGCGAAGCGCACCGGAACGTCGAAGCGGAAGCCCGCGGTCACCGCCTCCCCCGCCGCCGGCGCCGTCTCGAAGAGGACGACGCCCTTGTCGCCGAGGGTCCAGCCGGCGAGCCGTTCGACTCCGCCGACGGCGACCCGGACGCTGCCCGCGACCGGGCGGGTGATCCGGCGGACCTGGCCGCCATAGGCCTTGACCAGCGGGAAGTCGGTCCTCTCGCCGTCGCCCGTGCCGAGCGCCTGGTCGAACGCTCCCGGCTCGCCGGTCATCGCGTTCGAGCTGTGGTCGAACGGATCCTCGAAGCGGAAGCCGACCGCGGCTCCGCGCCGGGCGCGGAAGAAAGCGAGCAGGGCGTGAAGCTCCGCCTCGCCGCGAATTCCGGGCCCGGCGTCGAAGCGAAGCCGGGCGTCCGCCCATTCCGAATTGCGCTGCTCGGCTCCGCTCGCGGTGGTGACGATGGCGGTCGAGAAAGCCGGCTCCACGCTCGCCTCGCGGCCGAGACCGATCGGGAAGCGCACGTCGTCGAAAGCCTCCACTTGAACCTCTCCCTTGCCGAACCAGACGAAGCCGTCGCGAGCGACCTGAGGCAGCGCCCAGACGAAGGTCTCCGCCGTGCCCCGCGCCATCGCCGCCTCCGCCGCGCGGGCGATCCGCGGCCACGACGGCCGGTCGGCGGGCGCCAGGACGAAGCCGGCGAAATAATGCTGCCCTTCGACCGGATAGCCGAGCCGAGCGGTCATCTCCGCGATCCCGCGCTCGGTCGCTCCCGACCGCCCGCCGGTCACCCAGTCATAATCCTCGAGCTGGAGCACGTCGAAGGCGGGCGCGGCCCAGCCGGGCGGGACGTTGGCGCGCTTGATCTCGGGCCCGTCCAGCACCGTCGGCAGGTAGACGAGGAGAAGCAATTCGGCGCCGGGCGCCTCGTCGCGAACCGCCGCGCCCAGGGCCGCCGTCGAGCCGGCCAGCGCCGCGCCCGCGGCATCGAGGGTCGCCCGCTGAGCCGGGTCGAGCGCCGCTCGGACGTCGGCGATCGGCACCGGATCGAAGGCGGCGACGGCGGCTTGGTCGTAGAGGCAGATTGCGCCGCCCGCGGTCACCCACCACCACGGCTCGCCGACCTGGAAGCGCACCGGCTGGCCGGCGCCCAGGGCGAGCGCCGCGAACGCCCGGGCCACGCCTTGCAGATAGGCCATCGCCCCCGCGTGGCACGGCGACAGCAAGGCCGACGGCGGCTGCCACCCGGTCAGCGCGGGCTCGCCGTTGGCCGCTCGCTGCTTCCACGCTTCCGGGCAATGCTGGTCGAGCAGCTCGTAGCTCAGCGACAGGATCACCTCGAATCCGAGCGCCTTCGCCCGCGCCAGCATATCGGCATGCCAGGCGGCGCAGGGCGGGTTGAGCGCGCCCTCGACCTCGAGTCCGGGACCGAGCCGGAAATAATGGCTCATCCCGACATAATGGTTGATCGTCCCCCGGTAGCCGAGCTGGAGCACGCCGCGGAGCATCCGCGCCGGGGTCAGATGGTAGAGGTCGTCATAGCCGGTGGCGAGGCGAAGTCCGTGCTCGGGAACGACCGTCTCGCCGATCGCCAGCACCGATCCCGAGCCGTCGCAGCCTATCTCGCTGAGCTCGGCCCACCCTTGCGCCGGCGCCTCGAGCACCGCGTCGACGCCGCTATAGCCGGGCGGGACCAGCGACACGAACATTCGGTCGACGTCGCCGGCGAAGACCGGGTCGTCGGCGTCCCACCCCCCGGCCAGGTCGGCGAAATCGAGGACGATGGACGAGTCCTCGGGGGTGCCCTCGGCATAGTTCCAGAGCCTGACGAACCAGCTGCGCGCCGCTCCGGCCGGGTCGCGGCCCTCGATGGTCAGCGTCGGGCCGTGAACGGCGTCGAGCGCGACGATCCCGCCCGACCGCCAGCGGAAGCTCAGCCGGCAGCGCCGGAAGTCGCGCGCCGTCTCGTAGGCGAGCAGCGGATGGTCCCAGCGGTCCTCGGCCTCCCAGATCAGACCGGCCAGGTCGTCGGCCTTGTAGAAGAGGACCTCGATCCGAAGCGCATTCGGCCCCGTCGTCACCGCCGAGGCCATCATCGGCCGTGGGAAATCGACCGTCCAGAAGCGGGCGTCGAATCTCTTCACCGTCCCCCAAATCCTCGCCGCGCCGGGCGGCGCCAGCCAGTGTCCCATGGCTCAGTCCTCCACCCGCATCAGCGCCTGCCTGACCGCCCGAGCCACTTGCCGGCCCGAGGCCTTGAGCGCCTGCGGCTCGGTCCCCGCGGGCGCGTTGACGGTGATGCTGAGCCTGATCTCCCTCGCCCCGCCGCCGCGCATCGTCTCGATCCGCCCGCTCGCGGTCGGAACGAACAGCTCCGGCCCGCGCTCGCCGACCAGATAGGGCCGGCCCGGCGCCACCGGGCCGCCGATCGCCTTGCCCGGAGCTCCTCCCAGCGCCGTCGCGAACAGGCCGGCGAGGGTGGCGCCGAGGCCGCCGCCGCTCTTGCCGCCGCCGAGCATCGAGCCGATGCCGCCACGGATCGCCGCCTCGGCGATCTCGGCCATCGCCGACAGCGCCACGCGCTTCAGGTCCTCGAAGCCGATCCGGCCGGTCCTCAGCGCCCGGACCAGCGCATTTTCGAGGACCCGGCCGGCCCGCTCCGCGCCGGCGGCGAACGGCCCGTCAAGCTCCGCCCGCATCGCCGCCACGTCCTTGGCGAAAACCGAAGTGTCCGCGCGAACGCTGACCAGCAGCCGCTCGATCTCCTCATCCATCGGGAAACCTTTCCATCAACCGCGCCAGATCCTCGGCCGAGGCCGCCTCTTCCGGCTCGCCCGCAAAGGCGCTCAGCACCGCCGCCAGCTCCGCCGGCGTGGCGCCCCAGAACTCGTCAGCCCGCCATCCCAGCCAGGCCCCCGCCAGCCCCGCCAGCCGCGCCGCGCTCTCGGCGAAGCGCCCGGCATGTTCCCCTCCCTGGAAGGGAGGGGTTAGGGGTGGGTGCGAGCGCAGCGAGCTTCCGCTTCCCCGACCATAAGCGCCGTCGGCGCCACCCACCCCCGCCCCCTCCCTTGCTGGGAGGGGAGTCACGTGCGCCCCTGCAGGATCTGCTCGAGAAGCACGCGCAGCACCGGCGTCGTCCGGGCGAGCCCGGCCTCGGCCAGGGCCTCGCCCAGCCGCTCGCGGGTGCAGCCCTCGGGCCGGTCGGCGAGGCAATGCCAGAACAAGGCCGCCATCTCCCCCAGCCTCAGCCGGCCCTCTGCCGCCCGCTCGACGAGCGCGAAGAGCGGCCCCAATTCCTCCTCGGCCGCGACCAGAGCGGCGAAGCTCGGGCGAAGCCGGAGGACCTCGCCGCCGAGGCTCAGGCTCGCCTCGCCGCGGGCGGCATTGGCCGGCCGGGTCACAGGCTCGCCACCTCGCCCGAGCTCTCCAGGCTCAGGCCGTAGGTTCGCTCGCCATTATAGTCGCCGGCATAATCGAGCCGGGTGACGAGGAATCGGCCGCGAAGCCGCTCGCCGCTCTCGAAGCTCAGCTCGTAATCGTCGAGCAGCCCGGCGAGCGCGTTGGCCTTGAGCCGCGACTCGGCGGCCGAGCCGGTGAAGATGCCGCTCGCGGCGACCGAGACCGAGCGCAGCCCGGCGCCCGAGAGCAGCTCGCGCCAGCCGCCGGAATCCTTGCTGGTGACGTTGACCGCCTCGCCGTTGACCGACATCTGGGTCGTGCGCATCCCCGCCACGGTCGCGTAAGCCGTTGGCTGCGAGCCATTTCCGACCTTCAGCAAAAAGGCGCTTCCTTTTTCAGCCGTCATGTGACATTCTCCACATCTTTCAAGCATTTGGGGGATTGGCTATGTTCTCATCCATGGTCGCGATGGTGGCCGCCGCCACCGCAGCCCAGGCATCGGACACGACCCGCGCCGCGCGCGAGGCGTTCACCGCCTGCCTTCGCACCTATGTGAACCGAAGCATCGAGGGCGGCATGACTCAGGCCACCTTCGACACCGAATATCCGCAGCAATGCACGGCCCAGCAGCAGGCGTTCCGCGACGCCGTCATCAGCCGCGAGACGGCGCTTCGGGCGACCCGCGCCAACGCCCAGGACCAGGCCAATCTCGAGATCGAGGACGCCCGAGTGAACTTCAGCGAGCGCTTCGTCCCGGCTCAGGCCGGCCAGGCCCAGGCGCAGGCGCAGGCTCCCGCCGCCGCCGCACCCGAGGCCCAGGCGGCGGCCCAGCCCGAAGCGCAGGCGGCGGCCCAGGCGCCCGCCCAGCCGCAATAAGGCCGCCTCGAGTCATTCGCTGAGCATCCGCGCCCGATAGTCGAGCGCGGCCGTCCATTGCCGCTCCGCTTCGGCGAAGAGCCGGCTGCGCAGGAAGGTCAGCGTCACGATCCGCCAGCCGCCGGCCGCCGCTCCGGCGGCGGCGATCGCCGTCTCCGCTTCGCCGGCCAGCCGCCGAAGCCGCGACGGCTCGCCCCGGTCGCGCAGGATCACCGTCAGCCGGACCTCGCGGCCGAGCCCGCTCTTGTGGCTCCAGTCGGTCTCGAGCCCCGCCTCGACGGTCGCGAACGGAAAGGCGGCCTGAAGCGGCGGCCCCTCGTAGCGGCCGTTGAGCTCGCTCAGTCCGGCCAGCGCCTCGGCGACCAGGGCGGCGAGCGCCTCGCCGGCCGTCATCGCCCGCGCCCCGCGAGCAGCCAGCGCAGCCGCGGCTCGAGCGCGAAGCGCCGGCCGATAGCGCGCCCGGAAAGCCGGACGCCCTGCTCGGTCTCTTCGACCCGCACCCCGTCGCGCAGCTCGGCCGCCAGCTCCTGCGCCAGCTCGCTCCGCCGCTCCTCCGCCCGCCGCCGGGCCAGCCGCCCGGCCCGGTCCGCCATCGTCTCGAACATGCCTCCCTCCGGCAACCCTTGATCCTGATCTGAAACCGCTCATCCTGAGTAGCCGTTGAGCGAAGTCGAAACGGCGTCTCGAAGGACCGCTCTCACGACCGGCCCTCCACGATCATCCCTAGCCCAGCCTCAGCCGGCGCCACGGCCGCCACAGCGCGGTCACCGCCGCCGGCGGCGGGCCGGCCTCGGCCGCCTCGCGGTGGACGTAGAGATGGGCCGCCAGCCGGACGATCCCCTGCCGGACCGCTTCCGGCACTCCGTTCGGCTCGGCCGCCATGCCGGCGGAATAACCGATCCGAAGCCGCTTGCCGGGCCTCGGCTCGAGCAGCCGAACCCACCCCTCGCCGGCGGCGTCGATGTCGATGCTGTAGCTCGAGACCGGCAGCGCCTCCGCCGACCCGTCGGCGCCGATCGCGGCCGCTCCGTCGATCGAGCGCACCGGCGCCGCTCCCAGTCGGGTCCAGGCGGTCGATGCCGCGATCAGCTCGGCGACGTCGCGCGCGATCAGCACCCGGCCGAGAAAGGCCTCGCAGGTGTCGGCGGCGGCCCGCACCAGCCCGGCGAGGAGGGCGTCCTCGTCGCTCGCCGCGATTCGAAGGAAGGCCTTGACCTCGGCCAGCGACACCGGCGCCAGCGGCGCCGGCGAAAGCAGGATCTCGCCCATCACCTGGCCTCCACCCGGATGACGATCGAGCGGTCGTCGCTGCGCCCGTCGGACAAGGTGACGTGGTTGCACAAGGCATAGACCCGGCCGGCGATTCCGCCGCTCACAGTCGCCGCGGTTCGCCCGGCATCGAAGCTCGCCGAATCGACGGCGAGGCCGCCCGGCTCCTCGGGGCTCACCGACCAGCCGCTTCCCGCGATGGTCGGGCCGGCGAGGTAGAAGGCGGCCCAGTCGATGGCATAGTCGACCCGCGACTGCGGGTCCTTGAGGAAGTAGCTCATGGTCTCTGGTCCTCCTTAGGGCCGCGTGGCCCGGAGCGGACGGGGGCCGGCCGCCGCGGTCGCCAGGCGCGGGTCTCCCCCGACCCGGGCCAGGCGCCGGCGCCGCTCGGCGCCGGGATCGGGTCCGTCGGCGCCGCCGGCCAGGCCGCACGACGCCACCGCCTGGCCGGCGATCGCCTCCCCGTTCACGGCTCAGCTTCCGATCAGCCCGTGCGCGGCGAGGTCGTCGATCAGCGCCTTGACCCGTTCGGCCAGCTGTGCCGTCGTCACGCTCGCCGTCGCGAAGGCGGTGCGGGTCGCGGTCCCGGTCGGAATCCCCCATCCGGTCCGCCGGCTCGCGACGACCTGGGTCCCGTTGGCCTGGAGGGCGACTCCGCTGCCCATGTTGAGCGCCGTCGCGGTGACCATGAGCGCCGTCGTCGAGGCGGTCGCCGTCGAGTAGATCTGGAAATAGAGGTTGCTTCCCCCGATCGCGAAGACTCGGCCCACATTGGCGTCATAGTCGACGCAGATCACTCCTCCGGCGCTGCCGTTGTAGCGGAACTCGACCCCCTTGCCGGTCGCGAAGCTGGTCGCGCCGGTCGTCCGGACCGTCGCCGCCACGCTCTGGGCGGCGCTCCAGCTGTTGGCGCCGTCGAGCAGCGGGACGGCGCCTCCGGAGGTTCCGACGTCCCTCGCCGCGGCCGTCCCGAGCCCCAGGGTCGTTCGCGCCGCGGCGGCGTCGGCATCGTCGATCAGGCTCCGGCCGAACCCGGTCAGGTCGGTCAGCGCCGCGGTCCCGGCGCCGCTGAAATAGGGCAGCTTGTCGGCGGCGCTCGCCAGGCCCGCGAGAGCACTGAGCTCGGCGTCGAGCGGCTGCTTGCCGGCGAGCGCCTCGGCCAGGCCGGCGACCTCGCCCGCCTCGTGGCCGTGGCTCGCCTCGGCCTTGGCGTCGAGCGCCCACTGGAGCTCGTCGATATCGTCGAGGCCGTGGCCGTGGCCGGCCGAAGCCTTGCCGTTGAGCGCGGTCTGGAGCCCCGCCACGTCGGCTATCGCGTGGCCGTGGCCGGTTGCCGACTTGCCGTCGAGCGCCGACTGCAGCCCGGCGACGTCGCCGATCTCGGCCACCCCTTCCTCCTTGGCCGAATACCAGGCGGCGGCGACGGTCAGGGCGACGGTCTTCAGCCCCTCGGCGAAATCGACGGCCTGGGCCGGCCCCGGCCCCGGCGGGCTCGCCGAGGAAGCGAGCGGAAGCCGAACCAGGGTGCCGCCGCTGCCGAGCTCGCCCTCGCCCGTCTCCCACTGGTCGGGCCGGGTGACTCCGGCGATGCAATAATGGAAGCGCGCGCCCGGCGGCACCGTGTCGGCGAAGCGCCGGTGCCCGGGCAGCGCTCCGCCCAGGGTCAGATCGCCGCTGCCGGTGCCGAAGCTCGCCTCGCGCACCAGGTCGGCAAAGAACAAGCTCATGTCCCGTCCCCGCAAAAAAGGGGACACGTACTCCTCCGTGTCCCCCATCCCGTCCGTGCATATAAGGGGACACGTACTCCTACGTGTCCCCCTCCCCTCCCCCCGTCGTCAGGCGCTGAACCTCAGCAGCTTGATCGCCTCGCTGTTCGCCACCTGCCCGCCGACCCTCTTGGTCGCGTAGAAATGGACGAACGGCTTGTTGGTGAACGGGTCCCTCAATATCTGGGTCTCGGTCCGCTCCGCGATCAGATAGCCGGCCCGGAAATTGCCGAACGCGATCGACAGCGAGTCGGCGGCGACGTCGGGCATGTCCTCGGCCTCGACCACGGCATAGCCGAGCAGGGTGTCGGGCTGCCCCGCCACCAGCCCGGGCTGCCACAGGAAGGCGCCGTCGGCGGTCTTGAACTTCCTGATCCGGGCCGCGGTGGCCGAGTTCATCACGAACACCGCCCCCTGCCGGTAGGGCGAGCGCAGCGCCTGGACGAGGTCGATCAGCCGGTCCTGCGGGTTGACCGCCGGAAAGCCGCCGGCGACCCCGGTGACGAGATATTGAAGGGTCCCGAACGGGCGGACCGGGTCGGCCTGGGCCGAAACGGGGCTGCTGAGGAAGCCGAGCGGCCGGTTGGTTCCCGATCCGGCGACGAACGCCGCGCCTTCCGCGCGGGCGAATTCGGTCGCGATCTCCTGCGCCAGCCAGGCCTCGACGTCGAACGCGGCATCGTCGAGCATCGCCTGGCTCGCCGCCGGATTGGCGTAGAGCTCGCCGAAGGGCGGCGCGACCTCGACGAAGGTCGGCGTATTGGTCTCCGGCCGCCCGGCCGTCTCGGCGACCCAGCCCGACGGCGTTCCGCCGGTGGTGACGAGCTTGCGGTAGCCGGCCGAGCCGACCTTGACGACGTTGGCGATCACCCGGATCGGCGAGATCGCGGTCAGCGTCTTGTCGATCCGCTCGTCGAGCTCCTCGGGCACGGCATAGCCGCCGGCGGGGTCGCTCACCCCGCTCATCGCCTTGAGCTCGACTCCGGCCTCGAGCCCCTTCCTCAGGTAGCGCTCGACGAACGGCGAAGCCTCCGCCTTCGCCCCCGACAGGGCCGGCCGCGCGCCGGCGATCGCGCCGGCGTCCAGCCGCGCCTTGAGCGCCGCCACCTCGTCCTTCAGGGCCGCGACCCCCTCATCCTCCCGCTCCAGCGCCTCGAACGACGCCTCCAGCGCATCCGCCTTCACTTCAAGCATTGCTTCTCTCCTCGGTTGAAAATCACGAAAGGGGACAGTCACTGTGACTGTCCCCTCACCCCTCCACCGCATGAACCCTTGCCATCGGCTGCATCGGCGCCTTGACGAGGCTCACCTCGACCAGGTCGAGGTCGGTCAGCTCGCGCGGCGCCTCGCCTCTCGCCGCCCTCACCCGGTAGCCGAAGCTCAGCCCGGTCGCCGCCCGCTGCCTGAGCAGGGCCGCCGCCTCGAGTCCCGCCGCGCCGTCGGACAGCCGCGCGATCACCCTGAGGCCGCGCCGGTCCTCCCTGAGATATTCGACCCGCCCGATCGGCCGCCCCGGCTGGTGCTGCCACAGCAGGGGCACCGCCCCGGCGCCGAGCCTCAGCGCGCGAGCGAAGGCGCCCGCGCGGACGATGTCGCCGCCCCGGTCGGGCCGGTCGAACAGGGCCGCATAGCCGGCGAACCTCATTTCAGCATTTCCCACAGGCCGAGCCTGATGCTCATCCCCAGCACGAGCAGGGCGAGCATGATCCGGATCGCCCAGGTCACGACCTCCTTCCAGGCCGCCTGCTTGGCGTCGCGCCACGCCTGGAGCAGCTCCCTCAGCTCGTCCATGTCCCGCCGCGCATGCTCGTCGCGAAGGCCGAGCGCCCCCAGCGCCCGCTCGGCCCCGGCCTCGCTCGCCTCCTCGATCAGGGCGCGCAGGGTCACCAGGTCCGCCCCCTGCGCCTCCGCCTGAGCGACGAGAAGAGCGACCATGGATGCATTGTTCTGAGCCATCGGGTCCCCCGCTAATTGTCGTTCGCCGCGGCGAAGCCGAGCATCTCGCGCTTCTCCCCGTCGCTGAGGAAAGCGGCTCCGCTCACCTGCCGCCACAGCCGCTCGCGATCCTCGGCCAGCGCGCTGATCTGGTCGACGTCGACCGCCAGCCTCGCCCCCGGCCACCAGGCGGCGAGAGCGGCCGAGATTCCGCTCAAGATCCGCTCCGCCAGCGGCAGCACGGTCAGCCGCCACAGCGCCCGGTTCGCCTCGCGATAATTGGCGTAGGTCGAATCGCCGGGCAGGCCGAGCAGCATCGGCGGCACTCCGAAGGCGAGCGCGATCTCGCGCGCCGCCGCCGCCTTCAGCCCGACGAAGTCCATCTCGGCGGGAGTGAGGCTCATCGCCTGCCATTTGAGCCCGCCCTCGAGCAGCATCGGCCGCCCGGCATTGGCGCTGCCCTGGAACTTGGCCTCGATCTCCCCCTGCAGCCGCTCGAACTGGGTGCGCGACAGCATCCCTCCGTCGCCGGGATCGTAGACCAGGGCGCCCGAGGGCCGCGCCGCATTGTCGAGCAGCGCCCGGTTCCATCGCGCCGCCGCATTGTGCACCGCCACCGCCGCCGCCGCCGAGCCGAGGCAGCCCAGCCCGTAATGGTCGTCGAGCGGGTGGTGCGCCTTCAGATGGACCAGCGACGGCCGCCCGAGGCCGTCGAGCGCCGGCAGCCGGCTCTTCGCCTCGCCGACCTTGTAGAGATAGGCGGCCGGCCAGCCCATCGAGTCCGCCTCGACCGTCACCCGCTCGGGGCGGAGCGCGAACAGCTCGGCCGGCGCGCCCGCGGCGTCGGGGAGGAGCTGGACGAAGGCGTTGCCGTGAAGCAGCAGCTGCGAGGCCACCGTCTCGAGCAGGGCCGGGGTCGCCAATCCTCCCCGGGACGGGGAAGGGGACCGTCCGCCGGCGGCGGACGGTGGAGTGGGCCCGGCGGCGGTCGAAACCTCGTAGACCGGGCACCAGGCGACGCTCTCCGCGACCAGCCGGACCGCCCGCTGCGCAACCGGATTGGCGAGATAGGCTTCCCTGACCTGGGCCTCGTAGGATCGCGGCCACGGCTCCGCCGAGAACAGATGCCGCCACCCCGAAAAAAGCAAAGGCCGCCCGGTCCCCCGGACGGCCTTCCAGCCGAACCATTTCATGATCGAAAGCTCCTGTCAGAAAGGAGGTGTGTAGCTTTGCGGCCTCTGAATGATCCGACCGGCCGCATTCAGCGTCTCCGGGAGCAGGCACTTTTCCAGCCGCCCGGAGGTGAGTTCCAGACGAGGCTTCAGCGCGCGGCACTTGCCGAATCGTCCCGGCGGAGCAGCCACGAACACTTCGCAATCGGGCACGGAGGCTGCGATCATCCGGATCGCGGGCGCCAGGTCGGTGTCGGCCGTGACGGCGATCAGCCGTTCGGCTTCGCTCTTCAGCGCATCGGCAACCATGTGAACGGCGATCTGGACGTCGGTCTCCTTCTCCTCGTGGCCGATCCACTTGGCCCCGCAGGAGAGGCATTTGCGCGGCTTTTCCTTGAACTGGGCCATGTGGGCGATCACGCCGCGCGAGACGATCGCGGCGACATAGTCGCGATGCCTCGCATATCGGGCGGGCATCCAGGTCGCGTAGGCCGAAAAATATTTGACTGACTTGAGCGCCTCGTCCTTCCGAAGCAGGCTCTCGGCCATCGCTCGGATATCCAGCCATTTCAGCCAGGGCCGGCGGAGTTCGTGGATCGCGTGATAGAGGTTGAAGCCGTCGATATAGACGATCACGCGCCGCATCGTCGCATTCCTAAACGACAAAGGCCGGAGCGCGAAGCCCCGGCCTGTCTAACGGGCCCTGCCCGCTAGGATGATGGTTCCCATATAGGGTTTGGGCGTTGCAACTTCAACAATTCGGTGACAGCGAGGGTGCGCGGGTTCGGGTCCGCGCTGGAGCTTGATCGCCTTTCCAAAGGACCGGTCACAGGAAGCGGATTCCCGGCTCGCCGCGCGGCCGGCCGCAGATCAGCTCGGTCAGCGCCCACACCATCGCGTCCGCCCGGTCGGGCGAGCGGCCCGGCCCGGCATAGGCGCCGCCGGCGGTGAGGCCGCACAATTCGTCCTCGAGCTCCGGAAAGGCGCCGGCGAAGCGGGCCTGGCCGCGCATGAACCGGATCGCCACCGGCTCGGCCCGCCGGCCCTTGCCGAAGCGCGCCCGGACCGCCCTCACCGGAAGCTCGGGATCGACCGTCCGAAGCACGCTCTCGACCATGTCGCCGCCCTGGTTGTTCTCGGCCACCACCCGGTCGGCCTCCCAGGCGGCGGCGGCCCTCACCACCGCCTGGGCCCAGCCTTCGGGCGAAAGGCCGCGGACGCTGTGGTCGCCCAGCACGTAGCCGACGCCGTCGCCGTCCACTCCGCAGGCGACGATCCCGCAGGAGTCGCCGGACGAGCCCGCCGGCGGATCGACTCCGACGACGACCCGGCGCAGCGCCCGGCCGCCGTCGAGCGCCGCCATCGGCACCCGGCAGCGCTCGATCAGCGCTCGGGTCCACAGCGCCCCCTCGACATCCTCGAGCAGCTCGCCGCCGAGCTCCTGGCGGCCGATCAGGGTGCCGCCATAGCTCTCGGCCATGGCCGCGCAGAAGTCCTCGTCGAGAGTGACGTTGTCGTCGGTCCGGCCGCGCGTGATCACCGTCCTCGGCTCGCCGATCAGCCGCTTGAGCAAAGGGATCGGCCGAGGAGTCGTCGTCACCAAAGTGCGCGGCCGCTCGCCGGCGCGAAGCCCCATCTGGAGATTGTCCCAGGTCTCCTCCGGCCGCGCCCATTTGGCGAGCTCGTCGCACCAGGCATAATGATGCTGGGGCCCGCGCAGACCGTCCGGATTCTCGCCGGAGAAGATCATCGCGACGCTTCCGCCGGGCCAGCTCAGCCGGCCCCGGCTCGGCTCCCACAGGGCCCTGATCCCGGCCAGGGCGCCGACCCTGAACAGGCCGCTTTCGCCCTCGACCATGATCTCGCGCGCCTCGTCCATCGTCGCCGCGACCAGGGCGATCCGGACCGGCCGGCCGTGCTGGGTCGCCAGCCGGACGATCCACTCCGCCCCGGCCCTTGTCTTGCCGTAGCCGCGCCCGGCCATCATCAGCCAGGTCCTCCAGCCCGCGCCGCCGGGCTCGATCTGCCCTTCATGCGCCCACGCCTCGAAGCAGGCGTCGAAGAGGAGCAGGTCGGCCGGCGACATTTTCGCGATCAGGCGCTCCGCTTCGGCCTGGTCGCGCCGGGCGAGGGCGTGGGCGAGCGCCCGGAACTGGGCCTCGATCCGCGCCGGCCTCGCCCTCCATCGACCCGGCGGCGGCGGCCGCATCTAGGCGGCCGCGGCGTCGCTGCCGCCGCCCTCCCCCTTCGCGATCCGCTTGCGCAGCCGCTCCAGCTTCTTGGCGATCCGCGCGCGCACCTCCTCGATATCCTCGGGATCGTGAATCTCCTCGGCCTCGGCCGCGGTCTGCCGGTGCATCCGAAGCAGCTGGAGCGCCATCGCGTTGGGATATTCGTGGATCCGCTGGACCGCACCGTCGGCTCGGGTGATCGTCTTCACCGTCCCGTTCATCCCGCGCTCGAGCATCATCAGCTCGAGCGCTGCATAGGCCTCGCGCACGGCCGCCGCCCAGCGCGCCCGGAACTCGGCCGATTTGAGCCGGTGCTCGTAGACCGTGGTGCGGTGGATCCGCGCCTTGCGCGCCGACAGCGTGACGTTGCACGTCGCCGCCAGCTCGGCGAAGAACCGCTCCTGCTTGGCCTTGGTGAACGCACCGCGCCGCGGCTTGCGCAGCTGCGGCCGGCCGCGATGGGTGGTCAGCATTCGATTGCCCGTCGTCATCGTCCCTCTCCTCTTTCCCGAAAAGACCCCCGGCCCGCGGCACCGCCGCGCGCGACCCACGGTCACCCTGAATGCCCCACTCCGGCACCCCGAACTCGTTTCAGGGTCCAGCTCACTCACACCGCGGCTCGAACCCCTCCCCGTCACCCCGAACTCGTTTCAGGGTCACTCACACCGCGGCTCGAACCCCTCCCCGTCACCCTGAACTCGTTTCAGGGTCCAGTCCTCCATCCGCCCCGCAGCTCCTCGCTGGATGCTGAAACAAGTTCAGCATGACGGTCTGCCCGGCCGCCCGGGCCGCCGCCGCCCGCCGCGCTGAATGCCCCGCTCCGTCACCCTGAACGCGTTTCAGGGTCCAGGCCTCCATCCGCCCCGCGGCCTGCCGCCGGTCACCGGATCTGCCTGACCTATGCCCCGCGCGGCGGCCTCGTCGCCGTCGAGGAACGCCGCCACCGCGGCGGCAAAGGCCTCGGGCTCGGCCAGCGCCGAGACGTGGCCGCAGCGCTCGAAGCGGCGGACCTCGGCATGAGGCACCCGCCGGCGAAGCGCCGCCCGGTCCCTCGCCGCGATCAGCGGGTCGTCGTCGCTCTCGATGATCAGCACCGGCAGCTCCGGCCCGATCGGGGGCAGCGCCGCCACCGCCGGCTCCAGGCTCTGCGCCAGGCAGGCCTGCTGGGCGGCGAGCACGTCCCAGAATGCCGGCTCGAGCATCCGCTCCGCCAGCGTTTCGAGCAGCCGGCGGTGAAGGGCCGGGTCCCTCGCCGCGACCGGCGCCAGCGCCGCCCGCGCCCGCTTGAGCAGGAGCGGCCGAGCCAGCCGGCGCGGAAGCCCACTGAGCAGCGCCCGGCCGAGCCGGAACCGCCGGCGATGGCGGGGCTCGAGGGCGAAGCTGTGCGACAGCACCAGCCGCCGCACCCGCTCGGGCCGCTCGCGCGCCACGCACTGCGCGATCCAGCCGCCATAGGACTGGCCGAGCAGGTCGAAGCGCGCCGCCCCTTCCTCGTCCGCCGCCGCCGCGATCCGGGCGGCGAGGGCGGCGAAGCTGTCGTCGCCGCGATAGTCGATGGTCCGCACGGCCCGGTGCGGGCCGAGCGCTTCGGCGGGGTCGCCGCCCTCGAGCGCGCCAAGCGCGCCCGGAAGCACGATCAGCGGCACCCTTTCGCTCGCCATCCCGCGAAGCTCGCACGCCCTCCGCGCCGACGCAACGTCGGCGGGAGGGCGAGGACCTACTGATCGCTGGAGGGTTGCGGGAGCGGTGCGCCCGATCGGGCTACACTTTTCCGAACCTAGGGAGAATGTGCCATATCAGCGTGACGCTGTCAAGCTATTTTTTACCGAATGGGCGTTTCCTATTCTGGATCCCGAAAAAGCCAGCTCTCCCGCCGCGTTGCGGCCCAACCAAATAGGATTTTGCGTGTCGGATTAGCGCGGCTCAAACGCGCCAAACTTTTTTTTCAGGCGCCATTTTCGCCCCTTTTTCCCGGCCGCGCCGAATCGGCGCCTGGGCCCGAGTCGCAGCCGTGCCGGCGAACCCCGCCGCACCTGCGTCCTTGAACCTGTTTTCAGGGGTTCAGCCCTCCGAAGCTGCCGAGCCCGCTTCGTCATGCCGGACCTGATCCGGCATCCACTTTCTCTCGAAGGCTAGAGCGTGATCATCTTTCACGGAACCGCTCATCCTGAGGGGGGCTGGATTGAGCTAGGGCGCTATCGGGCTAGCTTGACCTGAACCCGCTCATCCTGAGTAGGGACTGAGCCTGGCGAAATGATCAGGTGAAACATGCCCCCGGCATGTTTCAGGATTGTCCGGGGGACAATCCGACCCGATCATCGTATCGAAGGACGGTCCTTCGATACGCCACTTCGACTTCGCTCAGTGGCTACTCAGGATGAGCGGCTCTTTCAAAGATGATCATGCTTTTAGGGAGCAGCCGGCCGGGCGGCCCCGCCAAGCGGGCGGGCGCCGCGCGGGCCCGCGGTCGCGCCGGCGTTCCGGGCCGTTCAGCCTCGCGGCCG
>Ga0196962_10000486_pt1 | contig 16272 bp, 17 predicted proteins | sample S3v_20metaG_FD_183186 | JGI IMG/M metagenome (GOLD analysis project Ga0196962, IMG submission 183186) | Soil microbial communities from Anza Borrego desert, Southern California, United States - S3+v_20 | ecosystem: Environmental > Terrestrial > Soil > Desert | place: USA: California | collected... | reverse complement strand
CACGGCCATCTCCCTCACGGCCAACGAGGCGCTGCGGGAGCGGTACCAGGAGTTCGGCGCCGAGACGGAGAACCACATCCGTATCTTCGAAGAGCTCATCGCCGCCTGCGGCGGGCAGCCCGGCTATGTCAGCCCGGCCGCCCGGCTCACCGAGGCGCTCGACAGCCATCTCCACCAGGCCGTGATCCTGCTGCCCGCCGGCGCCGACCCCGACACCCGCGAGCTCGCCATTCTCGAGGCGGTGGTGCTGGCCGAGACCAAGTGCCACTCCGACTGGTCACTGATCCAGAAGATGGCGACGGAGATGCCGGATGGCGCCGCCCGCGACGCCTTCGAGGCGGCTGTCGAACAGGTCGAGGAGCAGGAGGACGAGCACATCCGCTGGGCCCGGGAGACGTGGGAGCAGATGATCCTGACCCGGGCCCGGACCGTGCTGACCTGACCAAAACCACCCACCGCATCCGCCTTGACGACGCTCCGTGCCGAGTGAAGATTGGTTCCAGGGGCTACGGGGTACAACGGGCACCGTCACGACCCCGGAGTGATGCAGGATGCAGCGGACGAAACTCTCCAACGAGCAGCGGGAAACTCTGCTGGAGCAGGTTGCCCGCAATCGGAACGCGGCCCGCCAGATAGCCGTGCGGCTGACGGACGTCCGCTCGAAGGTGCAGCGGCGGCGGGAACGCACCGAAGAGCTCCTCGTAGAGACGGAGCGGATCCGGATCAGCCTGGGCGAGTTGCGAGCCGTACTGGTGGAGTCCCGGGCCGCCTCCACCACTCCCGCCCCGGTCCTGCCCCGCTACAGCCCGGGTGCCCGCGACCCCCTCGACGAGGTCCGGCAGAAGCTCCATGAGTCCTACGCCGAAACCCGCGACCCGGCGATCCGGGCAGAGCTTGCCGAGTCCTACGACGGCTTCGCCCGGTCCATGGCGCTCAAGTTCCGTCACCGGGAGTCGGTCGACGACCTGGTGCAGGTAGCCCGCATCGGCCTCCTCCACGCCATCGACCGGTTCGACCCCGCCCTGGGGCGGCCGTTCGCCCTCTTCGCCAGGATCACCATCACCGGCGAGCTGAAGCGGCACCTTCGCGACAGGACGTGGACCATGCGGGTCCCCCGTTCGCTGCAGGAGGATTACCTCAATGTGATGCGGGCGGTCGACGAGCTCACGGTCGAGCATTCCGACTCTCCGTCGATGGAGGCGGTGGCCGCCCACTGCGAGATGTCGATCGAACGGGTCGTCGAGGCCATGGAGCTGCGCGTCAGCCAGCGGGCCCTGTCGCTCGACGTCCCCCCCACCGGAGGAATCGACGAGCCGATCCTCGAGCTCGGTCAGGTCGACATCAACTTCGACCGGCTCGAGAACCGGGAGCTGATCACCCGCCTCCTCGGCCGCCTGCCGGAGCGCGACCGGCGGATTCTCGAGCTTCGTTTCATCGACGAGCTCACCCAGTCGGAAATCGCCGCCGAGGTCGGGGTCAGCCAGATGTGCGTCTCCCGCGTGCTGGCCCGCACCCTCGGTCGGCTACGGCTCTGGGCCCGTACCGCCGTCCGTTAGGCGCGTCAGCCGGGTTCAGGCCTCCGCGGGCAACGCGGGCCCCCCACGCGGATTGCCTCGAGTCGCAGCCGGTTCGCCTCGCCCCGCAGCAGGTCGGCCCGGCTGCGCAGTTCCGCCACGACCACCCGCAGGTCTTCGGCCGTGGCGCAGGCGTCCCGGGCGCCACGGAGGATGGCGAACCGCTCGGCGGTGCTGAACCGGCTCAGGGCCTGACCTCCTCCATCAGCAGGATGACCCCCCGGATCTGGCGGGCCCGGTTCAAGAGGGGTGTCAGGAAGACCCGGCAGCCGAACTCCCGTCCCCGCCGGTTGTTGGCCTCGAGGTCGACCGTGAGACGGTCGGACTCGCCGGCCAGGACGGCCTTCATCGGCTGCCGCAGCTCCTCGACCGGCAGCCCGATGTCGATGTTGAGGAAGTGCTGGCCCGGCGCCTCGTCGGTACGGAGCCCCCACAGCTCCGCCGATTGCTCGTTCCAGACGACGATCCGCAGGTCGCTGTCGACCACCACTAAGCCCCCCTGCTGGCTGACCAGCAGGGACTCGAGGAAGTCGTTGGCCTCGTCGAGCTCGCCCGTCCGCATCCTCAGCTCGTCGTTGATCGTCTGGAGCTCCTCGTTCGTCGACTGGAGCTCGGCGTTCATGGTTTCGAGCTCCTCGTTGGTCGACTGGAGCTCCTCGTTCGTCGTCTCCAACTCCTCGATGGTGGACTGGAGCTCCTCGTTCGTCGTCTCCAACTCCTCGTTCGTGGACTGCAGCTCCTCGTAGGCGGTCTCCAGGTCCCGGTTGGTGATCTCCAACTCCTCGTGGAGCCGCCGGGGCAGGGAGACGTCGACGAACGTCACGGCCACACCGAGCTTGAAGCCGCCCGGCTCGGAGAGCGGCATGACGTGGATGTCGAAGCAATCGGCCGAGTCGGCGCCGCCGGCCCAGGCGACATGTTCGATCAGCAGGGGGCGCTGCTCCTTCTGCACCTGTTCGATGGCTGAGCGCAGCTCGATCAGTCGATACGAGATTTCCAGGTCCTGGAAGGGGCGGCCGACATCCCGCGCGGTCAGTCCGAACAGCCGGCGGGCGGCGGCGTTGACCAGGGCCACCGCCCCGGTGTGGTGCAGCACCACCGTTGCCGACGGCACGGCGTCGAGCGCGGCCTCCCGGGCCCGGCGGTAGCCGAGGGGGTACTCGAGGGGCTCATAGCCGCCACCCTCGTTGATGACCGAGAGGCGCTCCCGGAGGTTGCCCTTGGCGACCTTCACGAAGATCCGCCGTTTGAGGTCGACGGGGCTGAAGAGATCGTTATGCGACAGCAACATCTCCGCCTTGCCGAGGAAGAGGACGCCGCCGTCCTCCAGGGCGAAGTGCAAGCGGGCCAGGACACGGGCCTGCGTCTCGGAGTTCAGGTACATCAACGTGTTCCGGCAGGTCAGCAGGTCGATGTGCGAGATGGGTGCGGCGTGAACGAGGTCGTGGCGGCCGAAGATGACCGCTCGCCGGAGGTCCTTGCGGAATATGTAGTTGGCGCCAGACTTCTCGAAGTACTTGGCCACGAGGTGCTCGGGCAGGGCCGAGAGGGCTTCCGGGCTGTACGTGGCATGCCGGGCGACGGTCAGCGCGCCCTCGTCGATGTCGGTGCCGTAGATCTTCACGCGCTCCCGCATCTCCTCGGCACCGAGGATCTCGGCCAGAACGATCGCCAGGGTGTAGGCCTCCTCCCCGGTGGCGCAGCCCGCGCTCCACACCCGGATCGGATCCGGCTGGGCCTTACCGGCCACGAGGCGGGGAAGGACGTCGGACGAGAGGTACGCCCAGGCGGCGGGATCCCGGAGGAAGCCGGTGACGTTGATGAGCAGGGTGTCGAACAGGGCGGTGAACTCGCCGGGGTCCACCTGGAGCAAATCGATGTACTCACGGAAGCTCTCGGCGCCGACGGCCTTCATCCGGATCGAGACACGGCGCACCAGGCTCGGGCGCTTGTAGCCCGAGAAGTCGAACCCCCGGCTGCGCTTCAGGTAGTCGAGCAGCTCCTCGAAGTCGCCGCGCTCCTCGTCGGTCAGGGTCTGCTCGGCCGGCGGGATGCCGTTGGCTTCGTCCCGGTCTCCGGCGGCGGTCACGGGCTGGGATCCTCCGATCTCGGCTCTTCGCCGGCGGCCGATTCTGCCGCCTGGCCATCGCCCTGCGCCTGTCGTGACCACAGGAGGGCCCGCAGGGTCTCGGCCTGGCGGGCGACCTCGGCGGCTTCGGCCCGGAAGTACTCAGCGGTGATGGCCGCCTGCCGCTCCTTGGCCCGATCGGCCAGGCGCCGGCAGAGAGCGGCCCGTTCCTCCAGCGCCCGGTAGGCCGTCCAGAGGACGGCCTCCACGTCGACGCGCTGGCTCGCGAGCAGGCTGTCGGCCGAGAAGCCGTGCCCGACGCGGCAGCGGTACCGGGGGAAGTGGCCGTCGTCGATCTCCCAGAGGCCGCCGTGGCACTCCGGGCAGGTGAAGCCCGAGGGGTGGCCCAGGGGCGGGTTGGCCGGAGCCGGACAGGCCAGGTCGGGATCGGCCCATTGCAGCTCGGCGTCGAGGTCATCGGGCGTCCCGGCCGACCCCTCCTCGTGGGGCACTTCGTTCGAGGCCAGCTTCGCCAGGAGGGGCCCCATCTCGGCCACCGAGACCACCCAGTCGGGATGGTCGCCGGCGACGGCGCTCTGGGGCATGCCGGGAAACAGCGCCTCGTCGGGACGCTGGACGACGGCGACTCCACCCCGGGCTCGGATGGCCCGGAGCCCGACCGTCCCGTCATCGCGGGTGCCGGAGAGAACCACTCCCGCCACCCGGGGGCCGTAGGTGGCGGCGGCTGTGCGGAACAGCGTGTCCACCGCCGGACGGTGGCCGTTCTCCTTCGGGCCGTTGGTGACCCGGACGACGCCCGGGCCGACGGTGAGGTGGTGGCCCGGGACAGCGACGTACACCCGGCCCCGTTCGATCGGCTGACCGTCGAACGGGTGCCCCACGGTCAGTTTCGTCCGGCGGGCGAGGATGCGGGGCAGCGCCGTCCCGGTGTGCGCAGACATGTGCAACACGATGAACACGGACGCGGGGAGGTCCGCCGGAAGATCGGTCACCAGCCGCGAGAGTGCTTCGACCCCGCCGGCCGACGCTCCCACGACGATGATGTCACGCCCGGCCATCTCGCCCGTGCCCTCTCATCGAACGGCACAACGCGCGGAGCTTACGCCTGTTCCTATCCGCCGTCGCCTGAGGAGCGGCGCCGGCGAAGCACCATGAGCCCGAAGAGGAGGGCGACGGCGCCGACGGCGGTGGCGGCCAGCTGCTTCGGTTCGACCCCGCGTTGGCGGAGCCGGTCCATCTGCCGTTCGGCCTGCAGGCGGGGGCTCACCTTGTCCCCGATGGCGTCGAGGGTCGACGCCATGTCTTCCCGGGTGCGTTCGATGTCCTGCCTCAGCTCATCTGCTGCTTGGCCCACGCCACGTCCTCCTTCAATGTCTCAACCGTCTGCTCGGGCACAGGCTTCGCGGTTTTGAGCCGCTGCCGGCCGACGGCCAGCAGGACGAGGGCAATGAGGCCGTAGGCCCCACCGACGATGAGAAACGCCAAGCCGGTGGCCACCACTTCGGCCAGACCCCAGGCGGCAGCGAAGGAGAGCAGCATGAAGGCCATCAGCCCGAGGACGCCGGCGGCACCGAACGAGACGCCGGCGGTGCGGGCGCTCTTGACCGCCTCGTTGATCTCGACCTTGGCCAGCTCCACCTCGTCGTGCACGAGCTTGGAGAGGTCGGCGGTCAGCCGGGAGAAGAGCTCTCCGAGGCTCATGTCCTCTCTCACATCGATGTCTCGCTCCAAAGCGATCACCTCCTGTCATCGTCAAAGCTTGGGCAGGACCTCATCGGCGTAGAAGCGGAAGAAGCCCTCCTGGTCGGGGCCGACCTGGTGGACGTAGACGTGGTCGAAGCCGGCGTCCGCGTACTTGCGGATTTCGGCCCGGTGCCGTTCGGGGTCCGGCCCGCACACGACCTTGCCGGCCACATCGTCCGGGCGCACCGTCTCCGAAGCCTGCTCGAAATGCGCCGGCAGCGGCAGTTCCTGGCCCAGTTCGCCGCCGATCGCGGCATTGACCCACTGCCGGTGCGCCGTCTTCACCGCTTCGGCTTCGTCGGGGCCCCAGCAGACGTGGATCATCCCGTAGCGGGGCCCGTCGCCGCCGTTACCGCGGTAGGTGTCGATGATGTCGGGGACGGGGGCGGTGCTGATGAGCCCGTCGCCGATCCGGCCGGCCAGCTCGGCGGCCATGGCCCCGGCGGCCGCAACCATGATCGGTGGAGGCTCGGGGGGCAGGGTGTAGAGCCGCGCCGTGTGCACCGTGTAGTAGTCGCCGTCATGGGTGACGGACTCACCGCTGAATAGGTTTCGGATGATCGTCACCGCCTCCTCGAGCATCTGCAGGCGGATCCCGACCGGCGGCCAGGCGTCGCCGAGGACGTGCTCGTTGAGGTTCTCGCCGGAGCCCACGCCGAGGAAGAAGCGACCGGGCATCATGTCGGCGACGGTGGCGGCGGCATGGGCGACAAGGGCAGGGTGCATCCGGAACGTCGGGCAGGTCACGCCGGTGCCGATCCGGAGGCGCTCCGTCGCCTGGGCGATGCCGCCGAGAGTGGCCCACACGAAGGGGCTCTGACCCTGGGCGTCGGTCCATGGATGGAAGTGGTCGGAGATGAGCGCGAAGCCGAAGCCGCTCTCTTCCGCCCCCACGGCGAAGCGGACGAGGTCGCCCGGCCGGTGCTCCTCACTGGATAGCGCGTAGCCGATGTCGAGCATGCCCGGGCCACTACCCCCACCGGGCCGCCCGGAATCTCAGGTTGACCCTCGTTTCCGGTGGGTAGCAATCGGCACAACAGGCGCCTGACAGGGCCTACCAGTGGAGTGGGAGTGATGAAGCAGGAACGAGTTATTCCGGCGCGGTCGAACAAGACGGCCGAATCCCCCGAGGTCGAAGAGCTTGTCGTTGACGAAACGGACGCCGGCCTTCTCAACGACATCGACGAACTCCTCGACGAGATCGACGCCGTGCTCGAGGAACAGTCGGTGCTGGTGAACTATCGCCAGAGGTCCGGCCAGTGAACCGGGCCGTGATCATCCCCGGTGGAGGGTTGAAGCTTCAGGCCACCCTCTCGTCGTCGAGCAGCGGGACGGGCGAAGCGTTGACGCCTCACCATCCGATCACCTGCAATGGCGATCTGCGGTTGGAGCACGACGGCAGCCTGCGCTGCGACCATACCGAGGCTCCGCCCGACGACGTCCGGACGCAGTTCTGCATCGACCACAGCATCTCGCTCCTTTTGATGGAACTGTCGGCGAACCTGTGATGGGCGAATCGGAACATCCGAGCGAGGATCCTCAGGTGGTCGGCGAACCCCTCGAGACCGAGGACGGCGTCCGGGTCCCGGCTCAGCAGAACGTCGGCGCCGGTGTGGAAGAGGGCGGCGGCGAATGGCCTGACCCCGACACGCCTCCCAAGCTTCCTGCGCCCGGCGCCGCCGAAGAGGGCGCCGACGACGGCTGAAGGTTCAGGCCGCCTCGACCGTCGCCGCAGGGGCATCGTCGAGGAGTTCGAGCACTGCCTGTTCGATCGCGCCGTGGAGGCCCGAGACAGCCGCGCCTGAATCGTCGTCGAACCGGCTGAGCGTTTCGGAGATGGTCACGCCGGCCCGGTAGCGGTCCACCACGCGGGGATCGATGTACGACTTCCGGCACACGGCGGGGGTGTTGCCCAGGTAGTGGGCCACTTCCTGGTAGGCGCGGCTGATGGCGCGCTTCCGGGCCGTCTTGCTGCGCGCCTCCTCGGCCACCGCCAGGGCGACCGCAGCCAGGACGGTGCCCGCCCACGTACGGAAGTCCTTGGCGGTGAACTCCCCGCCGGACAGTTCCTTCACGAAGTCGTTGATGTCGGTGGATCGGACGTCGATCCACCGACGCCCCTTCCGGTAGACGAAGAGATCCGGCCCGCCCGTCCGCCGCCGCTTGAGAGCGCCGACCACCGCGAAGACGGGTTCGTCGACAATCGTCTGGACCCGCCGCTGTCCTGACTTGGCCGGGTAGTCGAACGTGAGGGCGCTCCCGGGCCCGAGGGTCACGTGCTTCTTGCGGAGGGTGGCGAGGCCATAGGAATTGTTCTGCTCCACGTACTCCTCACCACCGATCCGGAAGAACCCGAGGTCGAGGAGACGGATGGTGCAGGCCAGCACCCGCTCCCGGGTGAGGCCGCGGCCCTCCAGCAGGTCGCAGCACTGTTCCCGCAGTGCCGGGAGGGCCCGGGCGAAGTCGACCATGTGATCGAACTTCTCAGCGGCCCGCCGAGCCTGCCAGTCGTCGTGGTAGAGGTACTGTCGCCGGCCCCGGGCATCGATTCCCACCGCCTGCAGGTGACCGGTCGGTTGGGGGCAGATCCACACGTCCTGCCATGCAGGAGGGATCACCAGTGCCTTGATCCGCTCGATGACCTCGATGTCGGCGATGCGCCGGCCGGTTTCGTCGAGGTAGACGAAGCCCCGGCCGGCCCGCCGGCGGGTGAAGCCGGGGAGCGAAGGATCGGCGCGCCGGAGTCGGGCCATGGCTGGAGAATTCCCATTTTTCGGTGCTCGGCAATCCGGGTATTGCGAACGTGATGGTGAAAACCTCCCGCTCTCCGAGAGCCGCAGCCGACCTGCGACGAACGGCAGGCGAAGCAGCCCGCTGTACGAACTGCGACCTGTACCGCAACGCCACCCAGACGGTCTTTGGGGAAGGCTCGGCCCAGGCCCGGATCGTGCTGGTGGGCGAGCAACCCGGCGATCAGGAGGACAAGGCCGGCGAGCCCTTCGTGGGGCCGGCCGGGCGGATCCTCGACCAGGCGCTGGCCGAGGTCGGCCTCAAACGCGAGGACGTCTACGTGACCAATGCTGTCAAGCACTTCAAGTGGACGCCGAAAGGCAAGCGGCGGATCCACGAGAAACCGTCGGCCCGCGAGGTCGCCGCCTGCAAACCGTGGCTGGAGACCGAACTGGCGGCGATCGACCCGGCGGTGATCGTCGCCCTCGGCGCTACCGCCGGGCAGGCGCTGTTCGGCAGCAAGTTCCGGGTGGGCGTCTCGCGGGGCCAGGTCCTCGACCTCGACGGCCGCGCCGTCGTGGCCACCATCCATCCGTCGGCCGTGCTGCGGGTCCGGGAGCCGGCCGACCGTGACGAGCAGTATGCCGGCCTGGTCGCCGACCTGCGCCGGGCGGTCGAAGTCAGCGAGGAGGAGAACCGATGACCGAACGGAAGCTTCCCCGCCCGTCCGGCGATGTCGTGGACGACGGCGTGCCCGCCACCGAGGAGGTGCGCGACGAGGTACTGCGGACCGGCGATCCCGGTGTGGCCGACATGCCGATGCCCGACCGCCCGCTCGGGGTCGACGACTGGGGCATCACCGACATGGAGGAGGCCGGCGGAGAGCCGCTCGACGTTCGGCTCGCCAGGGAGCGGCCCGACGGTCCGGACCGCTCCTTCGACGACGGTGCCGATGCCGACACGCTCAGCGCCGAAGAGGCGGCGATGCACGTGCGGGACGAGAGCTTCCTTATGGGTGAAGAACGACCTTGATGCAGCCGTCCTGCTTCTTCTGGAACATGGCGTAGGCCGCCGGCCCTTCGTCGAGGGGCAGGTGGTGCGTGGCCATGTCGGCCGTGCCCAGCGGGTCGGCGTCGTCGAGCAGCATCGGGAGGATGTCGTCGGTCCAGCGCCGCACGTTGCACTGGCCCATGCGCATCTGCACCTGCTTGTCGAAGAGGTCCAGCATCGGTAGCGGATCCATCGCACCGCCGTAGACACCGGAGATCGACACGGTTCCGCCCCGGCGTACGGCGTCGATCGCCTGGTACAGCACCGTGAGACGGTCGACCCCCATCTTCTCGGTGAGCTTGGCGGCCACCGGGTCGGGCAGAAGCCCGGTGGCGCGCTGGAGGAACCCGGCCACCGGGGAACCGTGGGCCTCCATTCCGACGGCGTCGACCACGGCGTCCGGGCCCCGGCCACCTGTCCGTTCCCGGAGCTGTTCCACGACTCCACCGCCGCGGGCGTCGATGGTCTCGACGCCGTGGCGTGCCGCCATCTCGAGCCGCTCGGTCACGAGGTCGATGCCGATGACCCGTTCGGCGCCGAGGGGCCTGGCCACCCGGGTGCAGAACTGCCCGACCGGCCCGAGCCCGAACACCGCCAGTGTGCCGCCCTTGGGGACATCGGCGTAGGCGACAGCCTGCCAGGCGGTCGGCAGGATGTCGGACAGAAACAGGAAACGGTCGTCGGGCGGGCCCTCGGGCACCTTGATCGGGCCGACGTCGGCGTGGGGGACCCGCAGGTACTGGGCCTGGGCGCCGGGGACCTGGCCGTAGAGCTTGGTGTACCCGAACAGCGCCGCGCCTTTGCCGTGTTCGCGGACCTGGGTGGTCTCGCACTGCGAGTACAGATGCTGGTCGCACATGAAGCAGTGCCCGCAGGAGATGTTGAAGGGGATGACGACCCGGTCGCCGGGCTTCAGGTTCTTCACACCGGAACCGACCTCCTCCACGATGCCCATCGGCTCGTGACCGAGGATGTCGCCCTCGTCGATGAACATCCCGAGGATCCGGTAGAGATGGAGGTCCGAGCCGCAGATCGCCGTCGACGTCATGCGGACGATGGCGTCCGTCGACTGCTGGAGCGTGGGATCGGGAACGGTGTCGATCCGGACGTCCTCCGTGCCGTGCCATGTCAACGCCTTCATCCCCTGCCTCCTCGGTCGCCGTTGTCTGTTGCCCTGTCGTTGGCTTTACCCCCCTGCCGTCGGGGTAATGACGCAAATATGCGGATCGTTGTCACCGGGGCGACCGGAAACCTCGGTACGAGCGTCCTTCCCGCCCTGGCTGCGGAGCCCGAAGTCGACTCGGTGCTCGGGTTGGCCCGCCGACTCCCGGAACAGGCCTGGCCGAAGGTCGAGTTCGCCGCCGTCGACATCGCCGACCCCGCCGCCGACCTCAGCGATTGCCTGCGCGGCGCCGGTGCCGTCATCCACCTGGCCTGGTCGATCCAGCCGGCCCGGAACGAGCGGGCCATGTGGCGCACCAACATAGAGGGCACGGCGGCGCTGCTCCGGGCGTCGGCGGCCGCCGGTGTGGGTGCGGTGGTCGTGGCCTCCTCGGTGGGCGCCTACTCCTCCGGCCCCAAGGACAGGCGCGTCGACGAGTCGTGGCCGACGCATGGTGTGCCGACGTCGACCTACTCTCGGCACAAGGCCTACGTGGAGCGGATGCTCGACACCCTCGAAGCCGAGCACCCCGAGATGCGGGTCGTGCGGATGCGGCCGGGCCTGTTGTTGAAGGGCGACGCCGCCTCCGAGGTCCTGCGGCTCTTCCTCGGCCCCTTCGTCCCGCCGACGGTCCTCGGACGGCGCCTCCTCCCTCTCTTCCCCAACTCGTCGCGCCTGCGGTTCCAGGTGGCGCACTCGCTCGACGCCGGTGAGGCGTTCGCCCGGGCTGCCGTTCGCCCCGTTCGGGGCGCCTTCAACGTGGCGGCCGAACCTCTCCTCGACGGCGCGGCCCTGGCGCAGATCCTGCACGCCCGGGCGGTCCCGGTGCCGCCGCCGGTGCTGCGAGTCGCGGCGGCCGTGTCGTGGCACCTGCGCCTCCAGCCGACGGACCCGGGCTGGGTCGACCTCGTCCATGCCGTACCGCTCATGGACACGGAACGCATCCGTCGGGAGCTCGACTGGGAGCCGCGCTACGACGCGGCCGACGCCGTCACCGAGATCCTCGACGGATTCCGGGACGGCGCCGGGTTGGAGACCGCCCCGCTCGAACCGGTGGGCTGAGCGGGGCGGCGGTCAGGATTTGGAGGCGGTCGCCTTGCCACCCTTGCGGCCGGCGGCCTTCTTCTGGGCCGTGGTCCCTCCCTGACTGGAGTTCCCGCCCGAGCCGGACTTCTGGCCGCCCTTGGACGAGGAGTTCGGGGAGTTGGAGATCCGGGCTGCCCGCTCCTTCGACATGCCCTTGTCCTTCAGCGCTTCATATTGCTTCTCGTTCTTGACGCTGGGCCGTGTGTTCGGCATTGCGCACCTCCTGTGCTGTCAGCTCTCCGGGGCGACGGTGGCCAGGAGCTCCTCGCGCTTCATGTCCGAGCGGCCGGGGATCTCCTGCTCGCGGGCGAGCCGGGTGAGCTCCTCCGTGCTGAGGTGTTCCTTGTCAGCCGCCGTCGGGGCACCCAGCTGGGCCTTCATCGCCTCGAGCCGCTGGCCGAGTTCGGCCCGGGCGTCAGCGTTTGTCGCCGAGCGGACCTTCGGGAACATCTCCTGTTCCTCTTCCTCGGCGTGGTGCTCGACGTTCTCGATGAGCACCTTCACCTTGGCCGCCCACGCCTCGTCGGTCGGGGTGAGGCCCTTGACCTCGGCCATCAGGCCGTCGACGACGTGGTGCTCCTCGATGCCCTCGGTGACCATCTCGTGGATCTCGTCGTTGAGTTTCGTGATGGCCGGATAGAAAATTTCTTCTTCGATCTTCGTGTGGATCTCGAGCTCCTCGAAGATCTTGGCGGCCAGCCGGGCAGCCTGGGCGTCGTTCTCTCCCTCCGCGGCCTGGAAGCGGGCGAACAACCCGCGGACCCGGTTGTGGTCAGCCGTCAACAGTTCCAACGCGTCCATCAAGCCCCCTAGCTCTGTGAAGGTCTCCTGTGACAGGCGAATACCCGTTTGGGGCCTGACCAGAAACGCTTCAGTTCCCGTATTCGCTGAGCGGGAAGCTGCGGGGCTGCTTGCCGGTGGCGCGGGCCCAGGCGTTGGCCGCGGCGGCGGCCGAGGCGGCCACGCCCAGCTCGCCGACCCCGCCGGGGATGACGTTGGAGTTCGGCAGGATGTGGACGCTCGTCTCCAGGGGTGAGTCGAACATCCGCGACCAGCGGTAGTCGTGGAAGTTCGACTCCCGGGTCGCGCCCTTGTCGACGTGGAGGCCGGCGCGGAAGACCAGCGCGAAGCCGTCCATCGCCTGCCCGAGCAAGCTGCTCTCGGTCGCTTTCGGGTTCACGCAGAACCCGTTGTCGATCGCGATCGTGCATCTGGTCAGCCGGGGCTCCCTGCCCCGCACATCGATCTCGGCGATGTAGGCCACGATCGACTTGTACTCGTCGTTCATGCCGATACCCTGGGCCACGCCGGGAGGGAGCTTCCTCCCCCATTGCGCCTCCTGGCCACACCGCTCCAGCACGGCCCGGTGCCGATCCGAGTCGAGCAGGTCCATCCGGAACTCGAATTCGTCCCGGCCGAGCGACCGGGCGACCTCGTCGAGGACCATCTCGTTCACGGACTGGACCTGGCCGACGTAGACGTTGCGCCAGGTGGCGGTCGGCTTCGCCAGCAGGCGTTGCTTGAGGGTGATGGCCGTCGGCCCGGTCTTGTAGCAGAGCTTCTGGGAGTGCTTGAAGTACCACTGGCACGCACCCTCGTTGTCGTACGTCGTGGCGTACTCCGAGATGAGGTCTCCGAGCCCATGGCGGACGTCGAGCTCCGGACAGGCCATGTGGTGCTCCCAGGCGACGACGTCGCCCTGGGCGATCGTCGCCTTGACCTTGTGGATCGACACCGGGCGGCACCGCCCATGCCTGATCGCTTCTTCCCGCAGCCATCGCAGTTTCACCGGCCGGCCGATCCGTTGCGAGACCTGGGCGGCCATGACCTCCGCGTCGTGGAAGTTGTGCCGTCCGAAGGATCCACCCCCCGGCACGCAGTGGACCGTCACCTGCTCGGGCTTCATCCCCAGTGTGTCGACCAGCCATCGATGGAGGGTGTTCGGGATCTGCGGCGAACCCCATACCTCGGCGCGGTCGGGCCGCACGTCGGCGATGGCGTTGTTCTCGTCCATGGGGGCGTGCGGCACGTACGGCCAGCGGAAGGTGGCCTCGACGCCCTCGCCCGGCGAGGTGATCTGCTCGATGATGCCGTTGAGCATGTCGTCGATCTCGGCGTCCGACAGCTGGTCCATCGGACCGGTGCTCCACCTGATCCTGAGCGCGTCCTTGGCCTTCCGGGCGATGCCGAAGGTCTCGGCCGACACCGCCACGGCCTCGGGGATCAGGTAGTCGGGCATGCCCGGGATGGGGGTGACGCCGAAGACGCCCGGGATCCGCCTGGCCTCCGAATCGTCGATGGACACGACCGACGCCCCGTGCGTCGCCGGCATGGCCAGGACCGTCGGCACGGCGCCGTTGACGGAGAGGTCGCTGGCGTATGGGTAAGTCCCCTGGACGATCTTCTCGATCCCGTACCGGACGCGGGGCCGGCCGATGATCGTGAACTCGTCGGCCGCCTTCGGCTTGGCCGCCTCGGCCTTGTGCAGCCGGGCGGCGGAGGCGGTGAGGGTGCCGTAGGTGAGTTTCCGCCCATCCGTGGCCACGACGTGACCGTCCTCGGTGCGGAGCCGGCTGACCGGAACGCCGAGCTGTGCCGCACCGGCGGCCAGCAGCCGCCCCCGCATCCGGGCGGTGATCAAACGGGCAGGGTCCCACAGACCCCTGGTGCTGTGCGATCCGGCGGTGATCTGGCCGTTCGCCCGCCGGGGTTCGGCCGGCGACAGGACGACGTCCACGCTCTCGAAGGCGACGTCGAGCCCGTCGGCCACCAGCATGCCGATCGTGGTCATGAGGCCCTGGCCGATCTCCATCCTCGGCGCTTCGAGGTACACCCTGTTGTCGGGCCGGATCTCGATCGTCAGGTCGTAGGCCGTGGGCTGCTCGGTGGTGATGAAGACATCGGTGAAGTCGAAGACGTCGGGGACTTCCTCCGTCCTCGTCGGGAAGGCCTGGGCGACCGTCCCACCGAAGCGGATCCCCACCGCGAGCGTCGGACCAGCGATCAGGAATGCCTGCAGGACTTGACGACGCCCAACGCGAGTTTCCACGAGGCGACGATAAGGACGGCGTTGCTCCAATCACATCCGTAGCCGGTACGGACCAGGGGCCGGGCCTCTGTCGGAGCGATTCGGCATGGCTCATAATGCGACCGTGCCCGCCGCCCCGAACCCGATGAGCCAGAGCACCATCGGTCGCGACGACGAGCTCGACACGCTCCGAGCCGAGTTCGCCCGGTGCGCCACGGGCCGCTTCCGCACCGTGGTCTTGAACGGCGATCCCGGCATGGGCAAGACGCGACTCGCTCATGACTTGCTGTCCAGCATCCCCGGGCGTGTCATCGGCTTGCGGGCCCGGGGGCATGCGCTCGGAACGATGATGCCGTTCGGGCTCTGGGCGGAGGCATTCGAGAGCCATCTGCGCCGGCTGCCGGCGGAGCGGGTCCGGTGGCTCTGCGGTGGATTCGTCGACGACCTTGCGCCGCTGTTGCGCAGCGCAGCGGCCATCGCGCCGGGCGTCAACGGTGAGCCGGCCCGGGCCCGGGTACTGGAGAGCTTCGCCGTCCTGTTGGCCAACATCGCTGAAGCCGGGCCGGTGATCGTCGTGCTCGATGACGCCCATCTGGCCGACGACTCGTCCTGGGAGGCCCTGCACTACTGCGCCCGCAACCTGCGGTCGTCGCCCGTGCTCGTCGTCGTCGCCGCCCGGCCGGGCGAACTGGCCGGGCAACCCGCCGCCGTTCAGGTGCTCTTCGGTCTCGAACAGGACGGCGACCTGACGCGCCTCGAGTTGGGCCCGCTGGGGGACGTCGCAGTGAGCGCGCTGGCCGAAGCAATGCTCGGACAGCCGCCACCGCCGCCGCTGATCGCCTGGCTCGATGAGCGGGCCCGGGGCAACCCGCTCTTCCTCCTCAGTCTCCTGCAGGCGCTCCAGGACGAAGAGGTCGATCCTGCGGCGCCCGGGCTGCGGCGCCTTCCGGAGGGGCTGACGGAGCGGGTCATCGCCCGCTTGTCCGGCTTGGCCGAACCGGCCCGGGACACCCTCGACCTGCTGGCGGCCGTCGGCCGTCGCATCGAGTTCGCCGAGCTGGTCCGGTTGACGGGCCGTCCGGGCGACGAGCTCGGCCCGATTCTCGACGGCCTGGCCGGCAGCCGTCTCATCGTCGGCGACGAGCCGGCCGGCGAACTCGCCTACGAAATCGCGCACCCGCTGGTCCAGGAGGCGATCTACCAGAGCCTCGGCGCCGTTCGCCGCCGGGCCATCCACGGCCGGGTCGGTCGTTTGCTGCTCGCCGGCGGGCGGCTTGGCGAAGCCGCACCGCACATCGCCCGGTCAGCCGAACTCGGCGACGACGCGGCGATCGAAACGCTGGGCCGGGCCATGCGCCAGGCCGAGGACCGCCAGGCGTACCGGGAGGCGCTCATCATCCTGGCCAGTCTCGCCGAGGTCCTTCCCGCCCACGACGGCCGCTGGCTCGATGTGCTCGACGGTATGGTCCTGCAGGCCGATTGGATCGTCGACCACCGCGCTGACGCCTACGGCGCCGTCGCTGTTCCGGCGCTGCGGGCCATCGATGGGCTGGTTCCCGCCACGATCGACCCCGCCCGCCGCGCCGCGCTCAAGTTCCGGCTGGGTACGTTCCTGATCTGGGGCACCGGCGAACCCGACCTCGCCGAACCGGTCATCACGGAAGCCCGGCAGCTGTTCGATGCGGCCGGCAACCGGTCGGGTGCGCTGCTCGCCGACCTCGAGCAGGCGTTCGTCGAGTTCGCTCGCGGGAACCTCACCGCGCTTGTGGCGATCGGGCGCCGGGTGCTGGAAGAGGCCGAGGCGGCCGGC
>Ga0196962_10000485_pt1 | contig 16277 bp, 19 predicted proteins | sample S3v_20metaG_FD_183186 | JGI IMG/M metagenome (GOLD analysis project Ga0196962, IMG submission 183186) | Soil microbial communities from Anza Borrego desert, Southern California, United States - S3+v_20 | ecosystem: Environmental > Terrestrial > Soil > Desert | place: USA: California | collected... | reverse complement strand
CTGCGCGCCGCCGCCATACCCACCCTGGTCGCCTCGGGCGATCACTCCCCCGCGATCGAGCGGTTCTGCGACAGCCTCGGCGAAGCCCTGGCCGGCCAGCGGCTGGTCGCACCGGGCGCCGGCCATTTCGTCGCCGCGGCGCCCGGCTTCCCGGCGCGGCTCGAGCGGTTCCTCCTCGCGGCCACTGATTAGATGGGGAAACCATGTTGATCTACTCGATGAGTGTCTCGGCGGACGGCTTCATCGCCGACCGCGAGGGCGGGTTCCAGTGGAGCGCGCCGAACGAGGAGCTGTTCGAGTTCCACCTCGGCGAGGTTCGCGAGCTCGGCGGCTGCCTGCTGGGCCGCCGGCTCTACGAGACGATGGTCGTCTGGGAGACGGATCCGTCCCTGCGCGACGACGAGCTCGGGGCCGCCTTCGCCGACGTCTGGTCCGCCCTCCCGAAGGTCGTCTTCAGCCGTACGCTCGACCGCGTCGAGGGCAACGCCCGGCTCGCCGAGGGGTCGCTGGCCGAGGAGGCCGCCGCGGCGCGCGCCGCGACCGACAAGGACGTCGAGGTCGGCGGCGCCGGCCTGGCCGCGGCGGCGATCGAGCTCGGCCTCGTCGACGAGATCCGCATGTTCCGCTATCCGATCGTCGTCGGTGGCGGCACGCCGTTCCTGCCGCCGGTGAGCGACCACGTCCCGCTGCAGCTGATCGAGGCCAGGACGTTCGGCTCGGACGTGGTCTTGGAGCGCTACCGGCGCGCCCGCGGTCGACCGGACTGACGCCGCGGCACACCTGGGCGGCTACGGTCCCACCCGTGAACCTGCAACACGGCATCGCTGCCCGGTCGGGCGAGTTCCTGCTCTTCGCGGTGACGCCGCCGCGGCTGACGACGAGCCGCCAGGAGGCCGCGGAGATCGCCCGGGTCACCGTGGAGCGGCTGCGGTCGTTGCCGCTTGACGGCCTCGTCCTCTACGACATCGACGACGAGAGCGACCGCAATCCCGACGAGAGGCCGTTCCCGTTTTTGCCGACGATCGACCCCGCCGATTATCTCGTCCGTGATCTTGCCGGGCTGGAGGTCCCCGCCATCGTCTACCGCGCGGTGGGCAAGTACCGAGAGGATCGTCTCCGCTCCTGGCTGGAGGCGCAGGATCCGTCCCAGGCGCTCACGGTGTTCGTCGGGTCCTCCTCGCGCGAGAAGGCGGTCCACACCACGCTCGCCCGAGCCTACGAGCTGCGCGCCCAGGTGCAGCCGGAGCTGCCGCTCGGTGGGGTCGCGATCTCCGAGCGCCACGCGCGTCTGGGCGACGAGCACCTGCGGCTGATCGCGAAGCAGGCCACGGGCTGCTCCTTCTTCATCACCCAGATCGTCTACGACGTCAACGCGGCGAAGAATCTGGTCGCCGATTACCACCACGAGTGCGCGGCGCAAAACCTCGAACCGGTGCCGATCGTGTTCAGCTTCTCGGTCTGCGGCTCGCTCAGGACCCTGGAGTTCCTCCGGTGGCTCGGCGTGACCGTCCCGCGCTGGATCGAGAACGAGCTGCGCTATGCCGACGACACCCTCGACGCCTCCTACGAGCAGGCGCTCGCGACTGCCGTCGACCTGATCGCGTTCTGCCGGAGGTAGGGGGTTCCGTTCGGGCTGAACGTCGAGAGCGTCTCGATCCGCAAAGTCGAGATCGAGGCCTCGGTGCGGCTGGCCGCCCGGCTGGGAGCCGAGCTGCGCCGCTGAGCTCTCTCGAACCACCTTGTCGGCCGGATCGGGCGCGAGGTCGTGGCGCCGTTATCCGCCCCGGGGCCGGCCCATAACGCAGACCGCGGGAACCGGGCGCAGATCCTCGACGAGCACCCTGTCGACGGAGAATCCCCCCTCGCGGAGCCGGTCGGCCAGCTTGTTCCCCAGGTCCCGAGGTCGCTCGGCCGCGAAATGGCGGGCGTCCCAGAAGACGTAGACGGCCCCATCCTGGGCGAGGTGCCCGCGGACCACGCCGAGCGCCGACTCCGGCTCTAGCCAGAAGGGAGCGACATTGAAGGCGAACACCTTGTCGAAGCGCCGATCGCCGAGGTCCGCATCCTCGAGCGCAACCGCCTCGAGTGCCGCCCTGCCCGCGTCGACTTGCTCGCGGTTCCTCCGCGTGGCCATCTCGATCATCTTGGGCGAGCGGTCGATCGCGGTGATCGTTCCCGACGTCAGCCTCTCGCAGACCAGGGAGACCGCAACACCGTGGCCGCAGCCGACCTCGAGCAGGCGGTCGGCCGGGCGGATCTCCAGAGTGTCGACCGCCCAGACGAACCGCTCCGATGCCTTGCCTGCCACACCCCCAGAAATAGCATCACGCGCCAACGATCGCGGCGGCTGAGCGACTCTCGCACGACCGGCTGGTCGGTCGGACGCGGCCGCGGAGCCGATGCGGAACACCGGGTAGCGCGGCGGCCCGGTATGGCGCCGGGACGCGAACTGATACGACCTCCTGGGCGTCCCGGCAGGCGAGGATGACGCCGCAGTAGACAATTCCGGAGACGATCGGTGAGAGCTCGCCGGCACTGACCGCCACCATCGACTCATCGAGCAGCTCGATCCCCTCGCCGATCCGACCACCGCGGATCAGCAGGTGGCCGCGCTCGTGCGTGGCCAACGCGAACAGATCGCCGTCCCCGAAGCGCTCGCCGATCGCCGCAGCCTCGCTGGCCACCTCGACGGCTCCCTCGAGGTCCCCCTTCGCGACTCGCGCGAAGACGCTCGGCAGCAGCAGGTAACCGCGCTCGACCGAGTCCCCGGTCCGCTTGTCGAGCAGGCGGCCGGCGCGGCCGAGCCAGCCCCCCGCCTGACCCATCTGGTTGCCGCGCGCCAGGCTGACCCCGATCCAGAATGCAGCCCGCACCGCGGCGAGCTCGTCCCTCTCGTCGAGATGCGCGCGGTAGGCGCGCTGGAGCGTCTCCAGGTACTCCTCCTCGCGGCCGCGCATGTATAGACAGGTGGCGAGCCGCTCCAGGTCACCGGCGCCGAGAGGGGAGGATCGGTCGGCGGCCTCGAGCTGCTCGCACGCCTCGCCCCAGACTTGGCTTGCGTAGGTCTCGCGCCCGCGGTCGAGCGCGGCAGCGGGATCGACCACGCCACGATTATCGCGGTTGCATGACGGCTTCGAGGGCCGTCGTTTTCGCCAATCGGCGCCGAGGCGGGTACCACGAGGAGCCCTGAGATCCTGCCGAGCTGCTCTGCATGCGAGAGCCCGCTTCCCAAGCCGATGCCCCTCTGCGCCTACGGATCCTGGAGAGTGCTCCCTGACGCGGAGCTGTCGCTGCGGCAGCGCCGGCAGACCTCAGGCCGGGCCAGGCATCGCGCCCTCGGCCAGCTTGATCCGGGTCCAGACGTTCATGTTGACGACGACAGCGACTATCTCGAGGATCTCTTCCGAGCTGAAGTGCTCGGCGAGCGCGTCGTGGAAGCGCTGGAACGCCGCGTCTTGGTCGGTGTCGGCGGCGCGGGTGAGGGCCTCCGTGTAGCGGAGCGCCGCCTGCTCTGCCTCGGAGTGAAGCTCGGTCTCCCACCACGCGGTCAGGGTGTCGATCTTGGCCCGAGGGATGCCTGCCGCGCGCGCCGCCTCGTAATGCAGGTTGAGGCAGTAGGTGCAGTTGTTGAGCTGCGAAACTCGCAGGCGCAGGAGCTCGGCAAGGCCGCGGTCGATCCGCAGCTCCGCCGTGTACCCAAACGCATCCGCCCCCATCCGGGCGATGCCGATCAGCGCCTCGTTCTTGCTCGCGTCGAGCCGCCGGTTCGCTATACGCACATCGTCAGCCATTGCTGCCTTTCGGTACTCGTCGCGGGCGAAACTCGCCCCGGGGGAATTGGATAAGGACTTACCAACCGGCCTGCTGGGAAGATTCAGCGCGGAGACGATCCAAGGCGTTGAGGAACTCGTCGCCGGCGTGCGCCCGATCCGCCGTCTCCACGATCATCCCCTATACCGTCTCCGGGACGACAAGGAACCGTCCCCGGCGCCGCTCTGAGATCTTGTCGCGGCCGAGCCGTTGGCCGGCGTCGGCCGCAGTGATGTCCACCGCTGGAACCGGCCGGAGCCTATTGTCTGTAGTCGCCTTAACCGGACGGTATTTGAACCTCCACGCGCTGCTCAGAGACCAAGAACAAGGGTGAGCGCGTCATCGACCGCTCGCATCTCGTCGGCGCTAAGGCGACCGGCGGAGCGCCCGAGACGCTGCGGGTCGACAACGGTGGTCTGCTCGACCAAGACGCGGGTTTCGCCGTCGCGCATAGCGATCGTCGGTCGGAAGCTCGCCGGCTGGGCGCTCGTCGAGGTCGGGGCGACGAGGGTCGTGCTCAGCGCCATCAGCTCATCCGCTTGAACGACCACGGCGAATCTGGCTCCTCGCTGCTCTCGTCCGCGCGCGCCGCGCGGCGACGGCAGTCGGAAGACCTCTCCTCGAACCACCTCAGTAAGCCGAATCGGGCGCGAGGTCGGCCATCTGCTCGCGGACGATGCGCATCTCTTCTCGATCACCCTCGTCGGCCATGAGCCGAGTGGCCTCCTCCGCGATTGAGGAGCGAGCACGACGCCGCGCCGCCGCCTCACGCAAAGCCGTCCGCACGGCTTCCGAGTCGGTCATCTCACCGCTATCGCGAACGATCGAGAGCGCCGTGACTGAGCTGTCATCCAGGCGGACGTGGAGTGAGCGCGCCACGGAGGCAGCGTAGCACGATCAGTGCTACGGGAAGCCTAGGTAGGCGTTGGGACTTACCCCATAGTCACCCGCCCCTGCGCTGCGTCGCGGCTGCACAGGGCTCCTTGAGGGCTTACGATCTCCGCCGGGCATGGGTCTATTCGGGAAACTCTTCGGCGGGGGTCGGGAGGAGAGACAGGGCGAAGTTCGCCATCTCCAATCGATCGAGAGGGAAGCGAGACGCCCAACCTCGGCATCTTCCTCGACTTACCAACCCCCGCAGGGGCTGTCGCCGAGCTGAGCACCGTAGCGGGCGAGTCGATCGCCCCGCCAGCGCCGACGGCTAAAGAGAGGGCGGCACCGATCGCAGCCGAATCCGCAGAGGGCCGGCTGATGTACGACGATTGCGTCGACTGGTCCCGCTTCGATGACTGCCGCCGGGTTCCCGTGGTCGGCTACGACTTCCACCAAAGGGGACTCCGGGCTGTGACGGGCGGTCAGATGCGTCCTGACCTGCGCTACGAATGCCGTGCCCGCTTGGTTCGGGAGCCTGATAACGAGCACGACGTGAACGCTGTGAAGGTCATGGTCGGCGACCACAAGATCGGCTACGTCAAAGCCGGCTCGGCAAAGCGGATGCAGAAACGATTGCGGGCGATGGAAGAGACCGGAACGGCCGAGGACTACACCTGCCTGATCCGAATCCGTGATGCGGGCAGGACGCTTCAGGCACATCTCCAGGTGCCGTACTCGAGCGAGTTACTGAAGGGCTACAAGAAACCGAAAACGCGGCAGCGATCCGGCTAGCCCTTCTTATTCAAGATGGATGCGGACGCAATGTCCCGACTTGTCGTGAACCCGGGTCGGAGACTTCGTGAATCGCCTTGACCGGACGGCATTCGAACCTGGTGAAGTGGCCCGTAGGGACCTCGATTACCCCCCGTCCTGGTGAATCCTGAAGCCGACCGGTCGTCTCGGTTTCGGAGCCGCCCAGGCCTCGGACTTGTCAGTTTGAGCCGGACTCCTTCGGAACGCGAACATGGTCCCGTTCCGCTCCGCGCCCCGAGCCGTTAGTCCGATTCCTCCAGACCCGCAAGGAGAAGCGCGCCAGCTGCCCAGGAAAGGACATCGAGCGTCTCTTCGTCGTCGAGCCCGCAGACGTCCTTGAGGACGGTGATCGGCTCGATCCCGAGCACCAGGGTGAGTGCGGCGGCGAGGCGGCGGCGAGGCTTCTCGTCGAGGTCGGCGACCGGCGCCAGAACTTCTTCGACCCAATTCAGTCGCAGCGGTACACGTTGGGACTCGCGGGCGCCTCCCTGATCGGATTTCAGCCAGGCGTCGAGCATGGTGCGGAAGATCGCCCGCATCCACGGTTCCGCCGCGAGGACCCGGGGGTTGTAGGCGTCGAGGAGGACCTCGAGGCGCACGGCGGGATCCTCGGAGTCGGTGTTGGCGATCGCGGCGCTGACTTCTTTCATCGTCGGATTGAGACCGACAAGCGCCTGAAGCAGATCCGGCTGAGTTGGGAAATAACGGTAGGCGGTCGCCCGCGAGACCTTCGCCCGCTCGGCTGCTTCGACCACCGTCGGCAGGCCTCCTTCGTCGACGAAGTCGAGGGCGGCGTCGATGATCGCCTGCCGGGTGCGGCTCTTCTGATTCGTCCTCGGGTCCCGTTTGTCCGTCTCGGCCATCTCGTCACCGTATCCCGATGGGGGAGGCCCCAACCAGGTACCTCCTGCTCACTCTTGCGACTATCGTCCCATAACGATACTCTGATCTCATAACGGTCCGACGAGTTTGAAAAAGGCGATGCTCATGAACGAGATGCGATCACGTAGAACCATGCGACGCGGCGAAATGGTCGCCTCCCTTCTGGTAGCCCTCGCGGCCCTCGGGCTGCTGAGTGCCGGTCCCGCGACTGCCGCGAGCCGCGGCTTCCTGCTGCACAACCTCAGCCACGCATCGCTGAAGCTGGACGCTGTGAAGCCCGTCCCGACCGGTCTGTGCTCGAATACGAGCCACTGCGTCAAGCCCTATTACCCGATGGGGTTCGAGGGACGGCCTGCCGACGGATCATTCATCGACCCCAGTGGGTGGGATTGGTTTGAGCTGAAGTACGGCTTCAGCCCTCTGGGCGGGATCCAGTACGCCGCCGATCTCTGGTACCAGGTGGAGGGCACCAATACCACCGTGGAGTATCGGATCGAGGTCTGGAGCACCGCGAACACGTCGGAATGCAGCGTCCACGGCTCGCCGAAGTACTCATGCACCGCCCGGGACACCAGGCTCACGTTCGAGGGCGAGCGATGAGGCCTCTACGGGCGGTTCGACGCGCCGGATCACGTCTCCGGGTAGATGAGGATCTCAATCAGCGGAAATGGCCAACATTGGCCGAAGGCTCCTTGCAGCGCTCCGCTCGAACCCAGAGCAGGTGCCGCGATTGCCAGCAGGCAATCGAGCCTCAAGGAGCGTCTATGAAAACGAAACTCACAGCATCGTTTCTAGCCTTGGTGGTCGTGACGCTGACGCTAGGCTCGCAGGTCGCCGTCGCCGACCAGGGAGCCTTGGAATGGTCCGGCCCGCTGAAACTGTCGATCGATGTCGATGTCCCGCCGGAACAACGAGAAGGCAACCTCCATCTGCGGATTCGCAACGACTCCGATGGTTCACCCGTTCTCACCCTTTTCAAGGCCACGATCCCCTACACCTGCGACAACGAGGAAATCGGAAAGCTGCATTACGACTATGACCCGGACGCCGCGAGAACCACGGTGAAGTTCAGGCACATTCAGGTGGACGGGCATCGCGCGCTTGCCTTCAGCCTCTCCCAGGAGTGGGGTTCGGGCGATACCGGCGTGTGGAGTCCTGACGAAAAACCGGGGGACGGCCGACTGACGGCTGACGGAACGCTGCTGCTCGAAGATGGCAGCGGAGGAAAAGATCCCGATGGGCGGGGCAGGCTTTCATTTTTTCGCGTGACCTCCCCCGAGAAACACCAGCTCTGTCTGTCGTACGGCGGCCGCGGAGCACCGATGCGGTGGGAAGCCGATCGCCAGGCGCGATGACGACACGCGGTATCTGCCGCCATCGTCACCTGCGGCAAGGCGAAGCCGTTGAAGCTGAAGGTCGACAACTCGAAGGCGGTCAAGCTCAAGCCCACGTATACCGACGATCGGACAGCCGAGGCCGAGGTCGCTGAGCCTTTCACGACCCTCGCCGATCCGGAGCTTCCGGCTCGGCTGGGTCGTGAGGCCGTCACCCGAACCGGCGCTTCTTCTGGCGGCGGTTCAAATGAGGAGCTTCTAATCGGGGAGACAGGATCAATTTCGCATAACGATGCGGGTTTTCGACCGCCCGTATCACGATCAGATCACGGACTCGCCCCCCGTCGTCCGACAGAGCATTGCGCTGCTAGCGGCTGCCCCTCGCTAGGAACCGATCAAGCTTCAAAGCGGCGGATGCATCGCCCCTGGGGATGCCGCCCCGATAGAGCCGAGCATCCTTTCGGACTCGCATTCGCCGGAAACCAATTTTTGATTCCTCCAGCGCGTACAGCCCGCTCGGGCGCATCAGCTCGTAGGCGGCGAATAGGATGTCGACCTATGTCCCTTGGCAGCGGCGCCTTCAGATGAGAGGTTGACCGGCATGAAACTTCCGCGCCCCAAGCTCACCTACGCCAACGTCGTGTCCACCCTCTGCCTCGTCCTCGTCGTCGGCGGCAGCAGCGCCTATGCCGCCAGCGAGATGCTGCCCGAGAACAGCGTCGGGCCGGACCAGATCCGGGCGGGCGCCGTCACCCAGGCCAAGCTGGCCGGCGCGGTCGAGAACAGGTTAGGCACCGATGTGACGGTATACGTCGACCGCGAACGGGTCCAACCTGGAGTCTTCGGCAGCGTCCTGGCGAAGTGCGAAGGGGGCGAAGTGGCGGTAGGGGGCTCTGCGGGAGTCGGTTACGGCACCAGCATCGGTCAGCTCGAATTCTTCACGGCCGGGGGAAGCCCCTGGCCAAAAAACGACAGCGAAAACCCGCCGACCCCGCTGGGGTGGCAGGCGCAGGCCCGCAATACGAGCCGGGAAAACACCGGCGTAATCGAGGTCTACGCAATCTGCGCCAGACGCTGAGCGTCATCGCCGGGGATGGACCGGCCTGATCCCGCTTGGCGCGTGGCTATGCGAAGCCATGCGGGAAAACCTTTTTATCGGGGAGACAGGAAAATCTGGCTCTGATAGACGGCTAGAGCGGATCAGATATCACGCTTGTATCACGAAATCGGGGGCGCCAGTTTGGCGGGCACTATCGGATTCACGCGTGAGCAGTTGTGTCAGGATCGTCGCATGGCAGATAAATCGGTCGCGGACCAACTCCGCGAGCTCGGCGTGAAAATGCAAATGTCCTCGTGCGGATGGCCGAGCGCGGCCAGCTCCTCGCCCTGAGCTGCGAGATGCCGCAGTGCTACCACCACAAGGGGCGCGGCGCTTTCGATCCGGTCGGGACCTCGGGCAACAAGTGGACGCCCTCGCGCGACCACTACCCGACGCTCAAATCGGATGGCGGTAGGCTCGTCGCCGAGAACGTCCGACTCTCCCACTCTTGGTGCAACAAGCGGGACTGGGGCTGGCGAGCGCAAGTCCGGACGCAGCTCGCGGAGGGAAAGTCCCTTGCCGAGATCGCCGAGTTGCTGAACCGCAAGGGTGTTCCCCCCGCACACGGCACGAACCAATGGACGGCCACCATGGTACGCAAGGCCTACGTGTCCTAGTCCGGGTTCGTGCTGGGTGCCGCATCGCGCGAAGGGCAGGAGTGCGGCATCCCTGACTGCCCTCCTGTTGGTCGTGGCAGCGTTTGTTGGGTCCCTCGTCATCGCGCCGGTCGCCCAGCGGAATGCGCTGCGCAAGGAGATCGTAGGCAGAGAAGGTGCTCTGGAATTCACTGGCTCGCTTGAGCACGTTTACTGGGAGTTCAACCTTCCAATGGGTCCCAACGGCCGAATCTTTACCGTCCACACCGAGGCGGTCGTTTGGATTTGGGTGAAGAACAACGGCCCAACCGCGACCGTCGCCGCCGAAATCAGGGACGTGGCCGGCGTGCCGTCGAAGTGGGGCGACTACTTTGTCGCCGAGGCCGCCTGGGACCAGAAACATTCGGCGACCACGGTGATTCCCCACGAAGGTCGTCGGAAGTTGAAAGTAGCCTCGGTCGCACGAGCGCCGCAGCGGGGCTTCTGGTTCTGGACGAGCGAGGGTGGGAAGGAGGTTCCCGGATGGCTGTGGTGGATGGGCGATGCGGAGATCGCAGACGTGCGTCTGGAAGTGGTGCTAACGAATACGTCCACTGATCACGTTGCCACCTGTCGGGGGCGAATTGAAATTCCGAGGGAGCCCGGAGATTCGACCTTTGAGCTGACGTCCTGACCCGACCGGCCAAGGTCGCCGATTCAAAGGGGTGGCGAGTCGACTTCCCGCGCTGGCGGCTAGTTCTTTGGGTCCGACCTATCCGCGGACCAACGCTGACAGGCGGTGATGAACTCACCCAGGGCGTTCCCGACGCTGACTACGTCAGGGTTGCTGGAGTCAGGGTTAACGTTGACGCGATAGATCCCGTCGTCGTCGGGTCCAGTCGTGTCGATCCATGATTTCAGGGCATCAACCCACATCCTGATGTCGCGAAACAACGTCGGAGTTCTCGCCGATGGCGATCCGCAGCAGGAGGGTATCCGCGAGTAGCCGGGCCTGAAGCAGATTCACGGGCTCTCGTGCCTCTTCCACCCGTCTAACCGCGTCCGTCGCAGCACGGATCGCGTTGGCCTCGGCTTCGATGGTGTCGTTCTCTTCCCGAAGGACGGAGGGCGTTTCTCCTTCGATCATCTCAACGGTCCGCGTGTCCCTGACTTCGCCCTCCTCGTCGCGCTCATACCATTCCAGGGCGTCGGTCTCGCTCTCCGCGCGTTCGACTGCTTCGTGCGCCTCGCCTGCGTCTCGGGCTGCACCAAGAAGGCTCGTCCCGGCGGTGATCGTCTCGGTGATGGTCTCGACAGCCGCGCCGATGCTCTGGCGGGCGTGGCCGAGATCCCGAAGGCCCCGATCGTGGCCGAGCTGGTCGGCAAGGGTCCGGCGATCGTGGACGAGCTGTTCGGCGTGGTTTCGGCGGGCGACGTACGCAGCCACGACGGCGGCAACGATGGCCGCAATAGCAATCAGCGCCGGTCCAGCTAGGGATTCGAGGATGCTGTCGCCGCCGACTTCCTGCACTTCGAGTGGCTGGGGCAGCGCAGCGAGCATGAGGGAACGCGAACCGTGTCAGCCCGGCCAGACGTTCCGTCCATTCTCGGGCCTGTAGTGCTCGCGCTGCGCCAAGAAGGCCATCGCTTTCTCCCCTTTTAGTCCGTAGCCGCCACCTGCCCAGTGCACTGACCGGCAAACGGCTCAATCGCCATCGCGCCTGCGGTGCGGACGCTCGGCGTCCAGAGGAGGCCGTCGAGTAGTTCGTCGGTGGGGACCTCAAGGGAGCCGGCCAGCTTGACCAAGGTGTCGGTGCGGGCGACCCGTTCGCCGCGCTCCAATTGCCCCACCGCCGTGCGGTGCAGATCGGCGCGCATCCCTAGCTCTTCCTGAGAGATGCCGCCGGCTCGGTTCCGGCAATAGGCGAGGTTCGCACCGAAGCGGAGAGCGAATGCGCCGCTACTGCCTCTCATCGCCCCGCTTCGATCTGCTCGGATAGCGCAGCGATCGCGTTGTGCTCGAAGACGACGCGCTCGTAGTGCTCGGCGAAATCGTGCGCCTCGGCCCACTCGCGGACGAGGCGGCGAACGCGATCGTCGGGGACGACCCTGCCGCTGTCGAGCCCAGCGACCAGGCGCCCGTATGCCTCGGCCTCGGCGACCCACCTCCGCGCCTCGGGTTCGCCGGGATGCGTCTTGGCGTCGTCTTCTAGCCCCGCGATCAAGCCGAGCAACTCGCCGCGCAGGTACTCCTTCTGTGCGGGCGGGATCGAGAGGGGGACGGCGCGCTCGCCGCCCGTAGGGTTCTCGGTAGCCATTGGGAGCGATGCCTCCTGATGGTCAGGCGGCCCGTTCGTGTTTGCGCACGGCAGGTCGCCGCTTTTCGTATCAGTGGTCGCCGACCGTAGCTCGGCGGCGGGAACAAAGCGAGGCGATTCCGTTTTTTGTGCGGGGATTGACGTGCTTTGCCGAACGACTGGACTTCTCGCCGGTGTCGAGCTATGGACATGGCATGGCGCCATTACCGAGCCACAAAGTTGGGAACCGGGCGGATCAGGCTGGTCCCTGCTGTTCGACCTGCTGTTCGACCTGCTGTTCGACCAGGCGGTCGGCCTGGTGGTCGGCCAGCAGGTCGGCCTGGTGGTCGGGTCGAGGAACGCGAGAAGCGCGGATTCTGCCGATCCCAGTGCGGTTTGCTGGCTTCCCGATCGCCAGACATCTCTGCGTCACAAGTAGTTCGTGCTGCCGATCTCTCTCAATCACCGTCTCGGCGGCTGCCGATCGCACTAGGCGCGACCGCGATCGCCCTGGCACTGACGACTCAGCGGCTCCCCGATTGCGGCGGCGCGGCCGGCTATCGCCCAGGGGCGGCGCGTAGATCGTGAGGCGGCGCGAGACCCAGCGACAGCGGCGACGTGAGGGCGCGTGTGCCCGATCGGCGCGGGTCGTGGGCATCCGCCGCGAGGAGATCGATCTCGATCGCTTCGTCGCCGCGCTGCTGGCGATGGCTGCTGAGCCAGCGCGGCCATCGCAGCGCCGCCGTGGTGAGCATCCCGCGACCAGAGCTAACGGAAAGCGTCGGCGATGAAGAGGGCGGCGATCTACCTGCGGGTATCGACCGTCGCTCAGGCGACCCGAGGGCGAGAGCCCGAGGGCTACTCGATCCCCGCTCAGCGAGAGGCGTGCCAGGCGAAGGCCGCCGAGCTAGATGCCGAGGTAGTTGCCGAGTACGCCGACAAGGGCGAGTCGGCGAAGACTGCAGACCGGCCGAAGCTACAGGCGCTCTTGGCTCGGCTCGATGAGCAAGGCGACCTCGACTACGTGATCGTCCACAAGGTCGATCGGCTAGCGCGCAACCGCTACGACGACGCGACGATCACCTACGCCCTGCACGAAGCCGGGGCCGAGTTGGTCTCGGTGACCGAGAACATCGACCGCACCCCAGTCGGCCGCTTCATGCACGCGATCGTCGCCGCCAACGCCGAGTTCTACTCGGCCAACCTCGCCGCCGAGGCAAAGAAGGGCCTGGTGCAGAAGGCAAAGACTGGCGGCACGCCGACGCGGGCGCCGATCGGCTACCTGAACGTTCGCAAGGTGATCGAGGGCCGGGAACTGAGGACGGTCGAGATCGATCCCGAGCGCGCCCCGCACGTGCGCTGGGCATTTGCCGCCTATGGCTCTGGCGCCTACACCCTCGACACCCTGCTCGCTGCCCTCGCCAAGCGCGGTCTGCGGACCCGGCCCACCGCGAAGAAACCTGAAAAGCCGCTCTCGCGCTCGCAGCTCGCGGCGATGTTGCAGAACCCCTACTACGTTGGAGTCGTCCGCTACGCCGGGGTGGAGTACGAGGGCCGCCACGACCACCTGATCGACGGCGCGACTTTCGCCAATGCAAAGGCCGTCCTCGCCGCCCACAACCACGCCACCGAGAAGGACCGAAAGCACCACCACTACTTGAAGGGCTCTCTCTACTGCGGCCGCTGTGGCTCGCGGATGAGCTTGATCCAGGCCAAAGGCAACGGCGGCCGCTACCCCTACTTCTTCTGCATCGGGCGGATGAAGGGCACCGGCTGCAATCAGCCCTACGTCCCAGTCGATCTGATCGAGACCGCCGTCGAGCGGGTCTACGGCGAGGTCCGACTGACGGTCCGCCAGGCCGAGCGGCTGCGGGCGAAGCTCGGTCAGGCGATGGCCGGGATGCGGAGGGCGAGCGAAGCCGAGGTCGCCCGCCAGCGCCGGCGCCTCGCCAAGCTCGGGGAGGAGCGCGAGAAGCTGCTCCACGCCTACTACGCAGAGGCCGTGCCGCTCGACCTGCTCCATTCCGAGCAGGAGCGACTGTCGAGCGAGACGGCGCAGGCCGAGCGCCAGATCGAAGTCGCCGAATCTCCCTCCGGCGATGCCGAAGACACGCTCGGCAAGGCGCTCGACCTGCTCGCCAATTGCGAGCGCGCCTACCGCGCGGCGCCGGGGCACCTGCGCCGCCAGTGGAACCAGGCGCTCTTTGAGCGGCTGGTCGTCTACGACGAGGGCATCGCCGACGCCGAGGTCGCTGAGCCCTTCGCCACGCTTTCCGATCCGGAGCTGCCGGCTCGGCTGGGTCGTGAGGCCGTCACCGGAACCGACCTTTCTTCTGGCGGCGGTTCAAATGAGGAGCTGATTATCGGGGAGACAGGATTTGAACCTGCGACCGCTCGGCCCCCAGCCGAGTGCGCTACCAGACTGCGCCACTCCCCGTGGGGTGATCTTGGACCATTCTGACGGATCGGCACGGGAACTGAAGGGCGGCGCGGTTCATCGGCCGATGCGAACCTCCGTTCGTGTCGCTGTCTTCGGGAATGAGGCGCTGCGGCCGCTGCGGAGAGGAAGCCGATCGACAAGGAGTTCGGGATCTCGAGGGGAATTCATCACCGCAATTGGCAATCGGTGCTCGACGAGATCGCTAAGTGCGAGGTCATTTGTGCAAACTGTCACCGGTGCCGCACCGCGAAACGGGGCGGCTTTGCCCGCGCGGCGGTAGCTCAACGGTAGAGCCTCAGCCTTCCAAGCTGATGACGCGGGTTCGATTCCCGTCCGCCGCTCTTTCGCCGAGGCCCTTTCCTTTGGGCGGTCGGCTGCCGATAGGAAGGGAACTCGATGCGATTGGTCCGCTTGCGATGCCGGCTGCTGCTCTGGGTCGCCCTGATGGGCGTGGTCGCGGTGGCGGCCGGATGCGGGGGCGGGTCGGACTCGACCGGGGGCGCCGGGAGCAGCGGCGCGGATGCGACGAGCGGCGCGGCGGAGACGACGGGCTCCGGCGGCGCGACCGAGATGCCGGCGGTGGAGCTCGAGCCGGGGTTCTCCGACTGGCCATATTTCGGGCGGGTGCCGGAACGGACGCACTATCTGGCCGACGACCCGGTCGACCGGATCTTCCTCGATCCGCCGCTGCGGCAGGCGTGGTCGATAAATACGCACGCGCTGATCGAGTTTCCGCCGGCGATCCACCGCGGGGTGGCGTACGTGATCAACAAGTTCGGCAACGGCAAAGCGGTGCGACTGAGCGACCGCAAGGTGCTGTGGGAACTGAACCTGGATCCCAAGAACAAGGGGGAAGAACCGGTCGACGTGACCGGGCCGGTCTATTACAAGGGCAAGGTCTTCGGGGCGTTCAAGGACGGCCACCTCGCCGCCGGCGACGCGAAAAGCGGCAAGGAGGTCTGGGTGAAAGACCTCCACGCGGAACTCGAATCCTCGCCGCTCGTGATCGGCGGGCTGCTCTACATCGGCACCAACGGAAAGCAGCTGCTGGCCCTCGATCCCGACACCGGCAAGACGGTGTGGAAGTACCAGGCGCCCGACGAAATCAAAGCGAGCACCAGCTACCACGCAGGGACGGTCTTCGGCGCCGACTACGCCAGCGCGATGTTCGCCCTCGACGCCAGGAGCGGCAAGCAGATCTGGAGCACCGACACCAGCCAGGCGGGCGGCAGCGGCGGCTTCTTCTCCTCCCCCGCCGTCGCCTTCGGCCGTGTCTACGCCGCCCGCGACGACGGCACCGTCTTCGCGCTCGACGAGAAGACCGGCAAGATCGAGTGGTCGTTCCCGACCGGCGCCGCGGTCTACGGCTCGCCGGCCGTGGCGCAGGTGCCGGGGACGCCGCCGACCGTCTACATCGGCTCCGAAAACGGCACCTTCTACGCGCTCGACGCGAAGACCGGCAAGCAGCGCTGGAGCTATGAGGTCGGTGGCCCGGTGCCGGGCACGGCGACCGTGATCGGCCACACCGTCTACACCTCGAGCTTCACGCCGCACCGCACCGTCGGCCTCGACGCCCGCACCCACAAGAAGACCTTCGAGCTCGGCCAGGGCGGCTACACGCCGGTCGTCTCCGATGGCAAACGCCTATACCTGGTCGGCTACTACACGCTGATCGGGCTTGAACCGACGGCGAAGGCCAAGGCGAAGGACCGCAAGGGCGCCGGCAAGCAGGGCTAACCGCGGCCCGCCGCGGGCTAAGGGGTCGTTCAGGGGAAGTAAGGGGTCAGGCCGCGAAACCGTAGGCATCTGCCCGATGTGCGGGGGCTTTCTCAGACCTACCTTGGGATCACACCCAGAAAGGAGGCCCGAGATGCAACCGAACTCAATGCTGATGCGCAACGTCGAGATCGAGCAGGCGCAGCACCTGGCGCGGGCGCGGGCCGAGCGGCGGGCGAGCAACGTCCGCAGCAGCCGCGGTCCGATCGCCGGGCTGATCGGCCGGCTCTGGAGGCGATAATCGCAGGGTGGCGGCCCGAGTCAGTGCCCGTGAGCTGATTGGGCGAGCGGTCGAGCTCGCCGAGCTCGAGGCCGCCTTCGCCGAGGCCGCGGCGGGGGCGGCGCGGCTGGCGTTCATCGCCGGCGAATCGGGCGTCG
>Ga0196962_10000483_pt1 | contig 16302 bp, 13 predicted proteins | sample S3v_20metaG_FD_183186 | JGI IMG/M metagenome (GOLD analysis project Ga0196962, IMG submission 183186) | Soil microbial communities from Anza Borrego desert, Southern California, United States - S3+v_20 | ecosystem: Environmental > Terrestrial > Soil > Desert | place: USA: California | collected... | reverse complement strand
CTCCGCCGCGACCTCGCGCTCGCCGTCCGGACCCTTGACCCGCATCGTCGCCTCGAGCGCGACGAGGAGCGGCGGGTAGTTGGAGCCGGGGTCGTTGAAGCAGGCGTTGCCGCCGATCGTGCCGCGACAGCGGACCTGCTGGTCGACCAGGCCGGCGGCGACCTCGGCGACCTTGGGCTGCGCGGCGGCGACCGCGTCGGAGGCGGCGATCTGGGCGTAGCTGCAGGCGGCGCCGACCTCGACTCCGCCGGCGCCGTCGGCCTCGATCCCGCGCAGCTCCTCGAGCCGCGAGATGTCGATCACCGCCGGCACCTCGGCGGCGCGGTGCTTCAAGACGTTGATCAGGCTCTGGCCGCCGGCGAGGGGGCGGGCGCCGGGATTTCCAGCCAGCATCTCGACCGCCTCCTCGAGGCTCCCCGGCCGCCCGTATTGGAGTGGTCTCAGCAGCATCCCGAGGCGGATTCTATGGCTGGCTGATCAAATGTCAACAGGCGTCCAGCGGCGGTTGGAGCCACTCCGATCATCGCCTCGGCCCCCTGCGCAACCGAGCCGAGAGCTGCAGCAGCTTGCGCGAAGCGCTCTCGCCGCGAATCAGCTCCTCCGCCGCGAGTCGGCCGGAGATCGCGTTCAGTCCCGCCCCCGGCCAGGTACCGGCGCCGACCATCATCAGTCCGGGCAGCGGCAACCGGTAGGAGCTCGCCCCGGGCGCCGGCCGAAACAGGGCGTTCTGGGACAGGTGGTGGGAACCGCCGACGCTGTCGCCCCCGACCAGGTTCGGGTTCGACGCCTCGAGGTCGGCGGGCGATATCGCCGAGTAGCCGACGATCCGCTCGCGAAAGCCGGGGGCATAGGCCTCGACCTTGGCAAGCACCCGCTCGGCGTACGGTCCCCTGGCCTCGGCCCAGTCGCGGGCCTCGATCTCACCGCGCGAGTCGCCGACGATCCGGCTCGGCAGCATCCGCACCTGGATCCAGACGACCGCGCCGCCCGCGGGGGCTCGGCTCGGGTCGACGGCGCTGGTCTGGCCGACGACGAGGAGCGGCTCGGCCGGGAGGACCCCGTTCATCGCCTCGGTGTAGGTCTGCGCCATCTGGCGCACGTAGGGCCCGAGGTGGACGTAGCCCCAACGGTCGAGGCCGTTGCCCGCCTGCCACGGGATCGGCCCGTTCATCGCCACGTGGACGACCATCGTCCCCGGCCCGTAGGAGTACCTGGCGAGAGCCTGACGGGTGGCGGCCGTGGCCGGGTCCTCCGGAAGCAGGGAGACGAGTGGCTCCGGGGTCAGGTTGGCGATCACCGCTTTTCGCGCTTTGACCCGCTCGCCGCCGGCGAGGACGACACCCACGGCGTTGCCGCCCTCGACCAGGATCCGCTCGACCGGGGTCGCGGTCCGGACCTCGGCCCCGGCGTTGCGAGCCAGCTCGGCCAGCGCCCGCGCGAGCCGCCCCGCACCCCCCTCGACCACCGACATTCCGTTGTCCATGTCGGCGAAGGACTCGAGGAAGGGGAAGAGACCACCGAACGTGGCGTCGGGGCCGAAGTCGATGTGCATCCCCCAGGCTGCGAGCATCGACTTCGCCTCGTCGCTGTGGAAGTACTCGTCGCCGAGCTGGCGAGTTGAGCTGAGGATCAGCTGCCCGACCTCGCCGAGGGCGCGGAAGCCATGCTTGCGCGCGGCCCGGGCAAACCACCTTGCCGCCGCGACGGACGGCAACGGAGTGCCGTAGATCTCGAAGAGGTCGCCGGCGAAGCGCTCGTAGAGCGTCGCGAGCCGGTCCCAGCCTTCGGCGTCGCGTCCATCGAGAGCCGCGAATTCGTCCCGGGTTGCCGCTCGGTCCTGGTGGACGCGGAGGCTCTTCCCGTCCGGGAAGGCACTCGCGTAGGGGCGGTCGGTGACGGCGAGCGTGACCCCTGCCTCCCTCAGGTCCTCGCCGAGCTCGGCAAAGGCGGGGGAGCCGAGAAAGAGGTTCATGTTGGTCGCGTAGAGGTCGTGGACGAACCCGGGTTTCACCGGTTCGCCGCTCGCCATCGCGCCGCCGACCTCCTCGTTGCGCTCGGCGAGGAGGACGTCGAACCCGGCCCGAGCGAGGTAGAGCGCGGAGCAGAGACCGTTGTGTCCACCGCCGACGACGACCACGTCGGTCAATGGAAGAGCCTTCCCCCGTTCACCCACAGGTCCTGCCCGGTGACGAAATCCGAACCATGACCAACCAGGTACAGCAACGTGCCGACCATATCGTCGGTGGATTGGTCCCGTTTCAGGCAGCGCTGGTTCGCGATGAAACCGGCCATCTCCGGCTGCCGCCCGCTGTAGTCCGGATCGTGCGGAATGTAGTCCGGACTGATGGTGTTGACGGTGATGTTCCACTGCCCGAGCTCGCGGGCCAGCGCCCGGGTCATTCCGACTAACGCCGACTTCGACGCGACGTAGTGGAGAAACCCGGGGACGCCACTGGGAACGGTCATCGAGGAGGTGTTGACGATCTTGCCCGCTCCCTGTTCCCTCATCGCCGGCACCACCGCCTTGGTGCATAGCCAGGACCCGATCACGTTGGTCCGATACGCGATCTCCCAATCCTCGATCGGGATCTGATCGAAGTCCGTCTTCACGATCGCCGTGAAGTAACCGGCGTTGTTGACCAGGGCGTCGATGCGCCGAAAGCGCTCGAGCGTCTTGCGTCCCATCTCCTCGGTCGCCTCCGGATCGGTGATATCGACCTGGATTCCGAGGACATCGCCGCCAGAGTTCCGCAGCTCGTCGACCACCTCGCCCGGGTCCGAGAGGTCGGCGACGACCACCGCGTAGCCATGCGCGACCAACCCCCTTACGTAGCTCAGGCCGATGCCCTTGGCGCCGCCGGTGACGATTACCACCTCTCCGTTGCTTGCGGTCATCCTTCGCCTTTCGTGCCGGTCAAGAACTCGACGATCTCCCGCCCGAGAGCCTGCGGCTGTTCGTTTGCAACCAGGTGACCGCTGCCGGGGATGGTCACGAGCTCGACGCCCGGCAGCTCCGCCATCGCGGCGGCGACCTCCTCCGAGAGGATCGGAGAGTCGGCGGCGCGGACGGCGAGCGACGGAGCCGGCAGCGTCCGAAGCTCGTCCCAGCGGTCGTCCGAGCGGAAGGGCCAGCGGGTCGTCAGGTAGGGATCCATCTTTCGTGCCAGACCTCCGTCCGGCTCGGCTCGGGTGCTGAGCGCAGCGAGTGCCTCGAGCGTGGCCTCCGCGGCTCGCGGCGCCAGCGCCCGTTCACCCGCCACCGCATCGGCGTGATCCGCGAAGCGGGCGCGGAAGTTCGGCGGGATCGCATCCTCCGGCAGCTCACTCGACGGCGGGATGTCGATCATCACCAGGCGCTTGACCAGGTCGGGCTGGGCCGCCGCGAAGGCGAGGGCAACCAGGCCCCCCCACGAGAAACCGACGAGGTCGAGGCCCTCCAGCTCCAGGGCGGCGACGAACGCGGCGACGTCGGCGGCGTGGTGCACGGTCTGGTACTCGCGCTCTCGCGACCACTCGCTATCGCCATAGCCACGGAAGTCGAGGGCGATCGGACGTCGGTGCTGGCACAGGGTCTCGGCCAGCGCGCCCCACATCCATGCGTTCCCACCCACCCCGTGGAGGAGCAGCAATGGTGGATCGTCGCCGCCCCAGTCCAAGGCGCTCAGGCGGCGTCCTTCCACGACGACGAACCGCTGTCGGGGCGACGGCCATGGATAGTCGAGTGATCGCACCTCGCGCTCCGCCATCTCACCGGTCCCAGGCGACACGGAGCTGTCGGAAACCGCGGGCGAAGAAGACGTCGTCGCGGACGGCGACCCGCGGCTCGGCGTAGCGGAGATTGGGCAGCCGTTCGAACAGGAGCGGCAGCACGATCCGCAGCTCGAGCCGCGCCAGTGGGGCACCGACACAGACGTGGATGCCCTTTCCGAAGGCGAGATGCCGCATCAGCCCCTCGCGTTCGGGCCGGATCTCGGCTGGGCACGCGAACTGCTCGGCGTCGCGGTTGGCGGCGGCGAAGTGGACCATCAGCCTCGAGCCCGCCGGAATCCGAACGCCGCCGACCGTCGAGTCCGCAAGCGCCGTCCGGAAGAGCCCCTGGGCCGGCGATTCGAGCCGCAGCAGCTCCTCGATCAGGCCGTCGGGCCCGCTCCTCAGCCGGGACTGCTCCTGCGGGCGGTCGATCAGGAGCGCAACCGAGTTGCCGATCGCCCTAGTGACGGTGACATGGCCGGCGATGATCAGGTTCATCGGAATCCGCATCGCCTCGACGATGCCCACCGGCGGGTCGAGTTCCTTTCCCGATTGCAGCAGCACCGTCATCAGATCGTTCCGCGGCTCGCGTTCGCGCTCCTGCAGCTGCTCGATGAAGAACCGTTGCATCTGAACCACACTGTGCGCGTACTTCACCTGCTCCTCGACGGTGTCGGTCGCCTGCAGCAGCTTCAGCCAGTGATAGCTCCAGGTGTGGAGCTGCTTCGTCTCCGCGCCCTCGAGGCCAAGGATCAGGCAGATCGCGGTGATCGGCAACGACCAGCCGAACTGGTCCACTATGTCGGCCTCGCCATCGCCCTGGAAGGCGTCGATTAGATCGTTCGCGGCGATCCGGACCGGTTCCTCCATTTCCGCGACCCGCTGGTGGGTGAAGGCCCTGTTGATCAGACCGCGAAGGCGCTTGTGCACGGGCTCGTCGCTATCGGTGAGGGTCGGGGAGAGGGAATGACCGCCGGCCAACACCGCCGCTACCTCCTCCGCGGGTGGAGCGAGTGATGAACGGACCGAGTTCTGGGAAGAGAAGACCTCGTGATTACGAAGGACGGCGAGGACGTCGTCGTAGCGGGTGACGACGAAGAGCTGGTGCGGCTCGGACCAGAAGACCGGCGCTTCCTCCCGCATCCGGTCGTAGAGCTCGTACGGGTCACGCAGCTGGTCCTCCGCAAGTGGGTCGAAGCGGATCGGGCAGCGATCCACCGGGACCGGGTGCCTCACGTCGCTCACGAGCGCCCGAGCCTCTCTCCCGTCACGCCCAGCTCAGTCCCGGACCGGCGCTCGTAGAGCGCACCGCCGCCCATCTTGCGGGAGACGAGGTTGCCGGCACAGGCGAGGTGGTTCCAGAGCAGGGTCGCGGCGAGCTCCGAGTCGCCCCGTTCGCAAGCGGCGAGGAGACGCTCGTGCTCGTCGCGCTCCGCCTCCAGCAGCGCGGCCGCGGAGCCGACGAAGACCTGGACGTAGCGTTCTGAACTGAACCACAGCGGCTCGACTACCCGAATCAGCCACCGTGAGGAGAGCGCCCCGTACAGTGCGAAGTGGAACGCCGCGTGCGCCTTGAGCGCCGAGGGCAGGTCTTCTCCGCCAAGCGTCACCTGCAGCCGCTCGAGCCAGTCTCGCGCCCTCGCGATGTCCCCCTCATCGGGGTGGAGCGCGGCGGCGGCAATCGCGGAGACCTCCAAGCTCAGGCGGGCGTCGAAGACGTCCTTCAGGTCGGCCTCGGAAAGCTCCGCCACCCGCGCGATGTGCCTCGGGCTCATCTCGACGAGGCCGATCCGCTGCAGCCCGGCCAGCGCTTCTCTTACCGGCATGCGGCTCATCCCGCTGACCCGGCAGATGTCGTTGATTCGAAGTCGCTGGCCCGGATCGAGGACCCCGCTGAGGATCGCACCGCGAAGCATCACGTACGCCTCCTCGCCCATGGTCTTCCAGCTCCGCTCGTACTGCTGCAGCTCACTATCGGTCAGCGGGGTAACAGTGGACATGGTGCGATCGTAGGGGCTCCGGGGATACGGTCAAGGAGACTGCAGCGAACGGTCTCGATCAGGCAGCGAGTGCGCTCGGCTCGACGCCGACAGTGACTTTGGGAGCAGCGTCAAACATGTGACACCTGGCTTTCGTAACAAGTGTTGATGATGTCCCGCTCGGTCAGGCCTTCGTTTGCGAGCTCTGCGACAAGCCGGCCTTCGACCAACACCAGGATGCGGTCGCAGACGGTGAGGAGCTCGCTGAACTCCGACGAGATGAAGAGAACGGCGCTGCCCTCGGAGGCGAGCCGGTCCATGCTCTCGTAGGCGTCCTGTTTGCCTTCGACGTCTACCCCCAGGGTCGGCTCGTCGAAGAGAAAGATCTTCGCACCATGCTCGAGCCACTTGGCCAGCACCACCTTCTGCTGGTTGCCGCCGGAGAGCAGGCGGACCGGGTGCTCGATGCCCGAGCCGCGAATCGCCAGCTGCTCGACGTAGCGGCCGGCCACCCTGCGCTCCTTGCGCCTCGATGGGTGCGGCAGGACGGCGACCGAACGGTTCTGGTCGAGCGTCGCGAGGGTGACGTTCTCGCGGATCGTGAACTCGCCGATCGCACCCTGGTGGCGGCGGTCCTCGGGAAGCAGGACGATTCCGTTGCGCAGGGCGTCGCGGGGCGAGCGGATCCTCACCTCCCTGCCCTCGACGAAGATCTTGCCGCCGTGGCGCTTGTCGGCGCCGAAGATCAGCCGGCAGACCTCCGTGCGGCCTGAGCCCACGAGGCCGGCCAGGCCGACGACTTCGCCCGCGCCGACGGCGAAGCTGACGTCTTCGACCACCCCGTGGCGCTCGAGACCCGCGACCCTGAGCATCTCCTTCTTCTCTTCTCTTCCACCGGCGCGGCCACGCTGGTGCGTCACCGGCGCCTGATGGGCGAGCGCGGGGCCGGTGATCATCTCGATCAGGGTCGAGCGATCCAGCTCGGCGGTCGGCCGGGTGCCCACCAGCCTCGAGTCCCGCATCACCACGACGCGGTCGGAGATCGCGAACACCTCGGCCAGGCGGTGGGTGACGTAGATCACCGCCACCCCTTGGTCGCTCAGCGTGCGAACGACCGAGAGCAGGCGTTCGACCTCGGGCTCGGTGAGCGAAGCGCTGGGCTCGTCGAGGATCAGGATCCTCACGTAGGAGCTGAGCGAGCGGGCGATCATCACCAGTCTCTGCTCGGCCACGCTCAGGCTCGCGATCGGGGCGGCTGGATCGATCTCGGCGCCGATCTTGCCCAGCGCCTCCTTGGCGCTGGCCCGAAGCTTGCGCCAGTTGACCAGGGTGCCGGCGAGGGTCGGGTAACCGAGGCCGAGCTCGACGTTCTCCGCGACGGAGAGGCCGGGGACGTCGGCGAGCTCCTGGTGGACCACCGAGATGCCCAGCGCGGTGGCGTCGCGAGGATTGCCGATATGGACGGGGGCGCCGGCGACTTCGATCTCTCCCCCGTCCGGCACCTCCGCGCCCGAGATCATCTTGATCAGGGTGCTCTTCCCGGCACCGTTCTTGCCGAGCAGGCCGATGATCTCGCCCGGGGCGACCTCGAGCGAGACGTCGTCGACCGCGACGACCCCCGGGTAGCGCTTCCTCAGGCCGCGGACCGCGAGGACCGGCCGCCCTGCGGGCGCGGCAGTCGCTCCCTCCTCGGCGCTCACGCGGTCGACCCCGAGCCGATCCGGCTGAGCAGGACGGCGCTGACCAGGATCGAGCCTTGGACGATGTAGATCACGTCGGTATCCAGGTTCAGCATCGTCAGGCCGGTCTGGATGACGCCGAGGAACAGCACGCCGATCACCGTTCCCGGCATGTTGAACTGGCCCAGCCGGAAGACCGCCGACCCGAGGAAGACCGCCGCGTATGCAGGGAGCAGGTAGGGCGCGCCGACCTGTGGGGTCGAGGACGAGGCCGCCGAGGTGAGGAGGATGCCGGCGACCGCGGCGCCGAGCCCGACGATGATGAACCCCAACACCTTGAGCTCACGCGTGCGGATGCCCGAGAGGCGAGCGGCTTCCTGGTTGCCGCCGATCGCGTGCATGTAGCGGCCGAACTCGGTCTGGGCCAGGAAGAGCCACCCGAGGACGGCGACGATCGCTGCGATGTAGACCTGGTTGGTAAGCCCGAAGAGGGTTTGATGCGTCGCGATTTCGCCGTACTTCAGGGGAACCCCGCCGATGATCGTCTGCTGGTTCGTAACCGCGAATTCCACCCCGGTGAAGATCGTGCCGGTGGCCAGGGTGATGATCAGCGCGTTGCCGCCGAAGTAGGAAACGAGGATCCCGTTCATGAGCCCGCACGCGGCGCCGGCGGCGAGTGCGATCAGGACCGCCAGCTCCCAGCCGACGCCGTGTTGCGACATCAGAACGATCGCGAGGGCGCCGCACAGTCCGATCGCGGCGGCGAAGGAGAGGTCGAGCAGCTGCATGGTGAGGACGACCGTGAGGCCGACGGCGACGACCATCAGCGGCGCAGCCTGGGTGAGGATCGACTTCAGGTTCTCGATCGTCAGGAAGCTGTCCGGTCGAAGCGCGCCGAAAACACCGATGGTCACCAGCAAGGCGGCAAGGAGCGCGAATCTGGGGACCTCGCGGACGAGCGTGTGGGCGGCGCTCGGTCGTTGCACGTCGGCGCCGTGTCCGGTGGCGATTTGCGGAGGAGCCGTGCTCATGGGTCTTTTCTCACAGTTTCTTTCGATATGCGATGCCGGGCGAACCCGGAGTCGCACGGAGGACCTCGGAGACCCCCCGTGCGACCTCGGGCTCGGGCGACTATTCGGCGCCGAATTCCGTCGCCCACTTACCTTTGAAGAAGGCCCAGTAGTTGGAGCGGTTCGGCGGGTAGCGTTCTTCGGACAGGAGGTCTTCCGGCGTCACCAGCTGGGGCGAGAGGTAGTCGATCCCGTAGTCGGGTTCGGGGTCCTTGCTGACCGGCGTCTTGCGAGCGAAGAGCTGAGCCAACTGATCGATCGCGATCCAGCTGTCGGCGCCGTAGTCGTTGTCACCGAGCGCTGCGATCAGGGGCGGTTCCTGGCGCATGTACGGCTGCGAGCCGAGCAGCGCGTCCCAGCCGACCAGGAGCGGTGCTTCGGGGAAGCCCTTCCCCGGCAGCTTGGTGGCGATCGCCTGCGCCGACCCGGCGATCGCGCTGTCGAAGGGATCGACGATCGCCGCCAGATCCGGGTACTGCGTGATCTCGGTTTCGGTCGTCTTTTTGGTCCCACCGACGGCGTCCGCCGCTTCGACGGGGTTTTCGGCGACGATCTTTATGTCAGGGTGCGATTTGATCGCTTCGCGCACGCCTTCGGCGCGGGCTTCGGCGAAGCCGGCGGGAAAGGTGTGGATGACGATCTCCTTCGTACCTTCCTTTTCTTCGAGTTTTTCGATCATGAAATCGGCCACCAGTTTGGGGGTCACTTTTTCGACCGGATAGAAGGCACCGTCGTATTCGCCGAGTTTGACTTTGGCCCCCGCGGAGACGACCGGGATTCCGCGTGCATGCGCCTGTTTGATCTGCGCGCTGATGACCGATGGTTCGAGAGCGGCGGTGGCGATGGCGTCGACGTTTTCGTTCAGCAGCGTGTTCATGCAGTTGACGTAGCCGGTCGAGGTACCGCCCCCGTCACAGGTGGTCACCTTCCAGCCGATCGCCTTCGCCGCTTCGACGAATTCGTATTCGCCGCGGATGCCGGACTCCGCCGCTTTCGCGAAGTTGACCCAACCGACCGTCAGCTTCGGAAGTTTCGCCGGGCCCGGATCGGCAAATTCTTCGCCTTCCTTTTCGGCCTTCGCTGCGGGGACCAGGGTCGGCGTCGAGTATTTCGAGTCACCCATCAGTTCGACGTATTCGCCGCTTTCGTCGTTCGAGGCGATCTCGGTGCTCCCGCCGCTTTCGGCTTCGCCACCACCGCCGTTACTGGTTGCTTCGCTGCTGCTGCTATCGCCGCTCGAGCCACAGGCCCCCAGCAGAACGGCCACACCCAGAGCGGCCAACAACCACGTGAGTTTCTTCAACACATCTGCTCCTCATTTGGGTTTCCAGTCCCGGTGCACAGACGCGAGTCCCCGTGGGGCTGGGGTTCGCCATTCGGAGCGATCGTAGGAGCGAGAAAAGCGCCGTCAAGCAACCTGCACCGAGCGGCTCCGGTTCGCCGCCGGGCGGTCGATTACCGACAGCGAGCTGGGCCCCGACGGCCCGATCTGGCGCTTAGGCCGGGTCGAGACCGAGGGCTTCGCGCAGCGCCGGAACCCGTCGCCGCGCCACGTCGATCGGCCGAGGAGAGCCGGCGACGGTAACCCACAGCCCCCCCTTGAAGCCAGGCTGCAGCTCTTGGATCCGCGTCAGGTTGACCAGCATCCGGCGGTTGACGCGGAGCAGGCCGCGGGCGGCGGAGGTCCGTTCGAACTCGTCGAGGCTGCGGCCGCGAGCGCGCATCCTGCCCCGGTCGGTGTCAAGCCAGATCACGCCGTCGGATATCTCCACGAAGCGCACCTCGTCGCTGGCCACCAGCACGATTCGATCCTCGAGCTCGGCGGGGATGCGTTCGCCCACGACCGTGGCGCCGAGGGGACGGTGTTCGCCAGGGTCGGCGATCGACACCAGGATCCCGATCAGCTGGCTCTGCCCGGAGTAGACCGGCTCCAGCTCGATGACCCCCCCGTCGCCGATCTCGGCCGCCCCGGACCATCCCCGTTCGGCGCGGGCGCGAAGCACGACCGCCTGAGCCATTCGCGTCAGGGTTCCGTGCGATCCGGCGAGCACCTCCCGCGCCGACTCGTCGGCGGCGACGATGTTGCCGCCGACGTCGAGCGTGGCCGAGCCGAAGGGTCCACGGGGTCGGACGCGGTGGGTTGCGACCAATTCCGAGACGGCGCTGGCAGCGCGGCTTCGGAGACGACCCTGCAGGACGTTCGCCGCATCGCTCAGCCAACCCCGGGCGGCCTTGGGAACCGCATCCTCGAAGACCGTTACCGCGATGCAGCCGACCGGCTTGGCGGTCGTCGGATCGCGAACGGCCACCGCTGCGCAGCTGCACGAATGGAAGCCGGAGCACCAGTGCTCGAAACGTCGAATCTCGACGACGCCGCCGGTGGCGAGCGCGGTTCCGATCGCGGAGGTTCCTGCCAGCGGCTCACTCCAGCCGGAGGCGGGAGCGCAGTTCTGCGTGCGGGCCAGCTCCAGGGTGTCGTGGTCCCCCCACCCGGCGAGAACCCGCCCCTCGCCGTCGGCGGCGGTGATCGCGGCATCGAATCCCTCCGCCCGGGCGGCGATCGTGGCCGCCGCGGCGCCGATCTCCGCCGCCAGAGCACTCTGCTCCTGCGCGTCTGCCTGCGCGTCCGCCGCCGTCGGCGCATGGGTCAGGGTCGGGTCGACGCCATAGCGATCGCGACACCGGTGCCAGGACTGCAGGACTTCCGGCCGAACCCCCGGCAACGTCGTCTCGCCGGCGACGAAGCGCTCCCATGCGCCCATCGTCGCGGCGGTCGATTCCGAGGTCATCGCAGCTCCATGATCTCAGCGCCGCGGTCAGGCGGTCAACCGGCGGCTGCCCTCACAGCCGGCTCCAGGACTGGCCGATCGATCTCATCCGGTCCTCATCAGCCCGACATCGAGTCGCGGAAGCGGTTCAGGTCGGCGGCGTCGGAGGGGTCGTAGAAGTCGACCGGGACCGAGCTGAACGGCGTCGCCCCGTCGGCGCCGACGTGCCAGGTGTCCTGGAAGTAGAGGCAGGTGCGCTCGTCCGGCGCGATCACGTGCGGGTGCATCGAGCAGACCATGTCCTCCTTCAGCTCGACGTCGAACGGCTCGCCGATCCGCGGGTGTTCGATCATCGTCATCCCGATCGAGTGGCCGGTGACGTGGCCGAGCTTCCAGCCCTGCTCGGTGAACGGGGCGGAGACGGCGCGGTGGACCTCGCGGGCGGTGGCGCCGGCGTGCATCGCGGTCCGGCAGATCTCGTGGTAGCGCTGGTAGGCCTCCATCATCCGCTTCGACTCGTCGGTCGGCTCGCCGCCGCAGAACGGCCGCGAGAACTCGACCCAGTGCCCCTTCGGGCCGGCGATCTCGAGCCCGTAGACGAGCATGTCGTCGGCGGCGATCGTCCGCTTCTCGTCGGGCAGGCGCATCTCCGGCAGGGCGGCGCCGGCGGGTCCGGTGAGGACCATGTCCATCGTCAGCCGACGGGTGCCGCGGCTGACGAAGGCGTCCTCGGCGGCGGCCATCAGCTCGGCCTCGTTCTTGCCAGGCTCCCAGGCTTCGGCGACTGCGAGAACGCCGGCCTCGTTGATCGCCATGGACGAGCGGACCGACTCGAGCTCCTCCTTCGACTTGACCGCGCGGGCGAGGTCGAAGCCCTCGTCCCAGCGGACGACCTTGTCGTGCGGCAGCGCCTCGAAGTCGCGGACGGTCATCACCAGGTCCATGCCGTAGACGCCGACCTTCTTCCATCCACGCTCGGCGATCCGCTCGGCGACCCACCTGCCCGGGGTGTCGGCGAAGACGCGGTCCTCGACCCAGCCCTCGCCGTGCTCGCCGACCCAGCGGCCCTCGCCGGGGAAAATGTTGGTCGGCGGCTCGTCGACGGGCAGCAGCACGTAGGCGTAGCGGTGGAGGATGCGAAAGCCGGAGACGTAGAACATCGCCCCCTCGAAGCCGGTGTACTCGGTGGCGCAGACGAGGATCGCGTCGAGCCCGTCGGCCTCGGCGGCGGCGCGCAGCCGGTCGAGCCGCGCCTGGACCTCGGGGGTGACCCGCGAGCCGTCGCTCACTTGGAGCCGCCAGCGGTCGCGCCGACCAGCGCCGGCTCGCGTGCCTGGTCGCGGTCGGCCCAGGCGATCACCGGGTTGGTAAGGGTGCCGAGCCGCTCGATCCGCGCTTCGATCACGTCGCCGGGTTTCAGGTACCAGGCCTCGGGGTTGGCGCTGAAGGCGGCGACGCCGGAGACGGTGCCGAGCGAGACCACGTCGCCGGCGCTGTAGCCGGCGGGCGAGTAGTGGGCGAGGACTTCGCCGACGCTCGGGGTCATCCGCTCCGAGTGGCCGTCCTGGCGCAGCTCGCCGTTGACGTAGAGGTCCATCTTCAGGTCGTGCGGGTCGGGCACCTCGTCGGCGGTGGTGATCCACGGCCCCAGCGGGCAGAAGGTGTCGATCGCCTTGCAGAAGGAGAAGACGCCCGACTCCATCTCTTTGCGCTGGATGTCGCGGGCGGTGATGTCGTTGAAGATCACGTAGCCGCCGATGTAGGCGTCGGCCTCCTCGGGGGTGAAGAACTTGCCCGCTTTCGAGACGACGACCGCCAGCTCGAGCTCGTAGTCGAGCTCGCTGGTCAGTTCCTCGGGGTAGACGATCGGGTCGCCGTTGCCGATCAGCGCATCGACGTTCTGGAAGAACTGGATCCAGGGGGCGATGTCGTGCGACCAGCCGGCGCTCTGCCCCTCCACATGGTGCTCCCGAAAGTTGCCGGCGGTGTGGAAGAACTTTTTCGGCACGATCGGCGGGCAGAGATGGACGCCCTCCAGCGGCACTCCCTCGCCGCTCGCCTCAGCCGTGTCGAGGCCGCGCTCGAACAGCGTCCTCATGTCCGCGACCTCGACCTCCTTCACCAGGTCGTCCTCGATCAGGCCGACGCGCGCCCCGTCGGTTCCCGGTACTTCGAAAGTGCATAGCTTCACGGTGAGAGCCTTCCCTGGTGGTACGCCCGGAACACCACGCTCCATCCAGCGCTCGCCCCGGCCTCTGATCCTGTCTCGAAAGAGATCAAGTTAGGTTGGTACTTGATCAAATTTGCCAATGTTCGTCAAGGGTGAGCAGATCCGTGGGACGTTTCCAGGGCGCGCAGCCGCTGCGAGAGCCGTGACCGGCACACAGACTCCGCTGATCATTCGAGCCCCTCGACCGTGCCGCCCCCCCGCCCACCGAACGCGTTCGTCCTTTATCCCGCCCAGCGGGCAAAGCGACGAACGCCCCCGCTGACCCTGCCAGCCGTTCGCCCTTTGTCAACCTGGGGCGACAAACGACGAACGGCAGGTCGTATACTTGATCAAGTGCGCCGGGTCACCTTCTCCCGCAACTTCACCCTCTCGCTCTCGCGCACCTGCCGGTGCTACTGCAAGTACTGCGCCTTTGCGACCCACCGGGCGCACCTGCACGCACCGGCTGAGGTCGAGCGGATCCTCGACGAAGCCCTGAGGCGAAACACCAAGGAGCTCCTGGTCCTGACCGGGGAGCGGCCGGAGGTAAACCCCGTCGTCGCCGAGAGGCTTCGGGCCTGGGGGCACGAGGACTTTGTGAGCTACGTGGTCTGGGCCTGCGAGCGGGCCTTGGAGCGCGGCATGCTCCCGCATACGAACCTCGGGGTCCTCTCGAAGGCAGACCTGGCGAGATTGCGGGAGGTGACCGCCTCCCAGGGGCTGATGCTCGAGTCGGTATCGGAGCGGCTGATGGAGACCGTCCACGCCGGCTCTCCGACCAAGCACCCGGCCGAAAGGCTCCGCACCATAGAAGCGGCGGGCGAGCTAAAGATCCCGTTCACCTCCGGCATCCTGGTCGGGATCGGCGAGACCGAGGAGGAGCGGGTGCAGTCCCTCGAAGCGCTCGCCGCGTCCCACGCCCGCCACGGCCACCTGCAGGAGGTGATCCTGCAGAACTTCGTCCCCCATCCCCGCTACTACGGGGCCGAGGTGGCGGAGATCGCCGACGAGGCCTCAAAGGAGCGCTGGGGGAGCGGGGATTCCCCTGCGGGGGACACCCGCCAGGAAGCCCCCGGATCGGAATCCCCGCGAGAAGGGGCGGTCGCGGTTCCCGCCTGGGCGAACCCGGTCTCCCTCGAGGAGATAAAGCGCCTGATCGCCGAGACGAAGAGGTTGATGCCAGACGTCGGGGTCCAGGTGCCGCCGAACCTCTCCGAGTTCTGGCCCGAGCTGGTCGAAGCCGGCGCCACCGACCTCGGCGGGCTCTCGGCAAACGGCGACCACATCTCCCCCGAGGAGCCCTTCCCGAGCCCCCACCAGGTGCGTAAGGAGCTTGCCCCCCGCGGCTACGCGTTGACCGAGCGCCTCTGCGTCTACCCCCAATACATGGACCCCGAGTGGATGGAGCAGGGGGTCCTAGACGTGGTGAAGCTTCGGTACTGGTCCTTTATCCCGCGGCGGGGCTCGGGGCGGACCTCCGAAGAGAGATTTCCCGCCGGGGTGGCCGAGCGCGCGATCGCCAAGGGACGCGAGGGCACCGAGCTCTCCGAGGACGAGCTGACCGCGCTCTTTGCAGAGACCCGCCCCTCCGTGATCGAGGAGATGCGGGCAGCCGCCGACGAGCTGCGAGCGGAGCTCTGCGGCGAGACCGTCACCTTCGTCGTCAACCGCAACCTGAACTTCACCAACGTCTGCACGGTCGGCTGCGCCTTTTGCGGCTTCGGCCAGGGGCGCAGGTCCCCCGACGCCTACGAAGTCTCAGAGCGCGACTTCGCGGCCCGGATCGAGGAGGCGCTCGCCTTCGGCGCCACCGAGCTCTGCATGCAGGGCGGCATCCACCCCGACCTCACCCTCGAGGAGTACGGAAGGTGGCTCTCCCTGGCCAAGGAGGTCGCCCCCGAGATCCACCTCCACGCCTACAGCCCGATGGAGATCGACTGGGCCTGCGAGCGCTCTCACAAGACGCCGTCTGAGGTCTTCGCCTACCTGATCGAGCGGGGCCTTGGCTCGACCCCCGGCACCGCCGCCGAGGTCCTAGACGACGGGGTGCGCCAGCGGATCAGCCCCAACAAGCTCCCCGTCAAGAGGTGGGTCGAGATCATCGAAGCCTCCCACCGCTCGGGCCTCAAAAGCACCTCGACGGTGATGTTCGGCCACATCGAGGAGCCGAGAGAGCTCGCCCGCCACATGCGGGTGGTCCGTGGGCTGCAGGAGCGGACCGGCGGGATCACCGAGTTCGTGCCGCTCTCCTTTATCCCCTTCAACACCCTCCTCGGCAGAACCCACGGGATCGAGGAGATCTCGATTCAGGAGAACCTGAAGCACACCGCCGCCTTCCGGCTCGCGCTCGGCAAATCGATCCGAAACCTGCAGGCCTCGTGGGTGAAGATGGGGCTCGAGGGCGCGACCGAGGCGCTCCGCTGGGGGGTAAACGACCTCGGCGGCACCCTGATGGAGGAGAACATCAGCCGCATGGCGGGGGCCGACCACGGGGTCAGGCTCGAGCCCGCGCAGCTCGCCCGGGCCGCGCACGCCGCCGGTAGGCCGGCGGCGCAGCGGACGACGCTCTATGAGCTCGTCGGCGAGCTCTCGCCGGCTTAGGTGGAAACTCGCGCAGGCGGGTAGCGGGGTTCCGTCAACGAGGAAAGGAACCCCATGGCAGACGGACCGAACAATCCAGACGAGGCCAAAGGGCGCCTGAAGGAGGCGGCCGGCGACGTCACCGGCGACAAGGACCTGCAGCGCGAGGGCAAGGTCGACCAGGCCGGCGGCAAGGCCAAGGAGGGCGTCGAGAAGCTGACCGACAAGGTCAAGGGGATGCTACACAAAGACTGAGGTGCAAAGGCG
>Ga0196962_10000482_pt1 | contig 16310 bp, 16 predicted proteins | sample S3v_20metaG_FD_183186 | JGI IMG/M metagenome (GOLD analysis project Ga0196962, IMG submission 183186) | Soil microbial communities from Anza Borrego desert, Southern California, United States - S3+v_20 | ecosystem: Environmental > Terrestrial > Soil > Desert | place: USA: California | collected... | reverse complement strand
CTCGCGGACGCCCGCGTCCACGCGCACGCCCGGGCCGGCGGGCGCGCGCCAGCGCCGGATGGTGCCCGTGGCGGGGAGGAAGCCGTTCGCCGGGTCCTCCGCGTACAGCCGGGCCTCGACCGCGTGCCCGGCGGGGCGCAGCGCCGCCTGCGTGAGCGCGAGCGGCTCCCCGGCCGCGATCCGCAGCTGCTGCTCGACGAGGTCGACGCCGTAGACCAGCTCCGTGACGCCGTGCTCGACCTGCAGGCGGGTGTTCATCTCGAGGAAGTAGAAGCCGTCGGCGTCGGCGATGAACTCCACCGTCCCCGCGCCCTCGTAGCCGCAGGCGCGGGCGAGCGCCAGGGCGGCCGTGCCCATCCGCTCGCGCCGCACGGCGTCGACGGCGGGCGACGGCGCCTCCTCCACCACCTTCTGATGGCGGCGCTGCAGCGAGCACTCGCGCTCGCCGAGGTGGACCGCACCGCCGTGTCGGTCGCACAGCACCTGGACCTCGACGTGGCGCGGGCGCTCCAGGTAGCGCTCGACGAGCACGCGGTCGTCGCCGAACGCCGCACGCGCCTCGCGGCGCGCCGCCTCGAGCGCGCGCTCCACCTCGCCCTCGCCGCGGAGCACGCGCATCCCCTTGCCGCCGCCGCCGGCCACCGCCTTGACCACGGCGGGGAAGCCGTGCACGGCGCAGAACGCCCGGACCTCGTCGAGCCCCACGTCGTCGGCGTCCGTGCCGGGAACGACCGGCACGCCCGCCGTTCGCGCGAGCCGCCGCGCGCGGGCCTTGTCGCCCATCAGCGCGACGGCGGCGGCGGGCGGGCCGATCCACACGAGCCCTGCCTCGGCCACCGCGGCGGCGAAGCCGGGGTTCTCGGAGAGGAAGCCGTACCCGGGGTGCACCGCGCGCGCCCCCGCGGTTTGAGCCGCCGCGATCAGCGCCTCCCCGTCGAGGTAGGAGGAGACGCGCACGGCGACGTCCGCCGCGTCCGCGTGCAGCGCACCGTCGTCCTCGTCCGTGTGGACGGCGACCGTGTCGAGGCCGAGCGCGTGCGCGGTGCGGGCGACCCGCACGGCGATCTCGCCCCGGTTCGCGATCAGCACGGGTCCGATCACGACGCGCCGGCGCTCACGCTCCCAGCGCCCGCGCGATGACCATCTGCTGCACCTCGTCCGTTCCCTCGCCGATGGTGAGGATCTTCGCGTCGCGGTAGAACCGGCACACGGGGTACTCCTCGATGTAGCCGTAGCCGCCGTGGATCTGGACCGCCTCCTCGGCGCACCGCACCGCGAGCCGCCCCGTCTTGAGCTTCGCCTGCGCCGCGGTGAGGCCGAACGGCCGCTGCCGGTCCTTCAGCCACGCGGCCTTGTACATCAGCAGGCGCGCGGCCTCGATCTCCGTCGCCATGTCGGCGAGCTTCGCCTGGATGGCCTGGAACGTGCTGATCGGCCGCCCGAACGCGCGCCGCTCCTTCGCGTAGGCGAGCGCCTGGTCGAGCGCGCCCTGCGCGAGGCCGACGCCCATGGCGGCGACCCCGATCCGCCCGATGTCGAGCACGTGGAGGAACTGCCGGAAGCCCTGCCCGCGCGGGCCGAGCAGGTTTCCCTCGGGCACGCGGCAGTCCGTGAAGGCGAGCGGCCGGGTGTCCGACGCGTTCCAGCCCATCTTCCGGTACGGCGCGCCCTGCTCGTAGCCGGGCGTGCCGTTCTCCACGATGAGGTTGGAGATCTCCCGCTCGCCCGTGCGCGCGGTGAGGGTGACGTGGCCGGAGATCTCCGTCCCCGCGTTGGTGATGAACTGCTTGGCGCCGTCGATCACCCACTCGCCGTCCTCGAGCCGGGCGCGCGTGCGGGTGTTGCCCGCGTCCGAGCCCGCCTCGGGCTCCGTGAGGCCGAACGCGCCGAGCTTCGTGCCGGCTAAGAGGTCGGGCAGGTAGCGCGCCTTCTGCGCGTCCGTGCCGTAGAGGTGGATCGGCTGCGTGCCGAGCGAGGTGTGCGCGCACAGGGTGATGGCGACGCTCGAGTCGACGCGCGCCAGCTCCTCGACCACGACCGCGTACTGCAGCGAGGTCCCGCCGGCCCCGCCGACGTCCTCGGGGAACGGGATGCCCATCCACCCCAGGTCGCCCATCGCGCGGACGATCGCGTAGGGGAACGCCTTCGTGCGGTCGAGCTCCTCCGCGACGGGCGCGATCTCGCCCTCGGCGAACTCGCGCACGGTCCGGCGGAGGAACCGCGTCTCGTCGTCGAGCTCGAGCCACACGGCCGGAACGATACAGAAGTTCGAGGGATCGTTCGAACTTCGAACGATCCCTCGGTGTATGCTCGGGCGCGTGCCGGCTCCTCCGACGCGCCCCGCGCTGCGCGACCGCTACGACCGCCGGCAGCAGCAGCTGGTGCGCGACGCGGCGCGCGTCTTCGCCGCGCGCGGCTACGACCAGACCTCGATCCAGGACCTCGCGGAGGCCACCGGGCTCGCGGCCGGCGGCCTGTACCACTACATCGGGAGCAAGGAGCGGCTCCTGATGGCCATCTGCGACCAGCTGATGGAGCCGCTGCTGGCGGCGGCGCGCGAGCTGCTGCGGGCGGAGGCGCCGGCGGGCGAGCAGCTGCGCGCGCTCGTGCGCCTGTGGGTCGCGCACGTGGTCGACCACCGCGACCACATGCTCGTGTTCCAGCAAGAGCGCCACGTGATCGAGCGCGGCGCGCAGTGGCGCGCGGTCCGCAGCAGCCGCAAGCGCTTCGAGCGGCTGGTCGAGGACGTGCTCGCGGCCGTCGAGGGCACGGGCGACGCCGGCTTCGCCGACCGGCGCCTCGCGCTGTCGGCGCTGCTCGGCATGGTCAACCACACGGCGCAGTGGTACCGGCCGCGCGGGCGCCTGTCGCCGCGGGAGGTGGCCGACGGGTACGTCGACCTGCTCCTGCGGTCCGCTTGACGCCCTCGCCGCGATATGCGACCTTCCGACTATCTGATGGCCACGCACATCGACCCCGCGCCGCTCGAGGACTGGCGGCGCGCCTATGCCGCGACGCCCGAGCGGCGTGACTCCTTCACCACGCTGTCCGGCGAGCCGGTGGCACCGCTCTACACGGAGGCCGACCTGCCCGGGCCGGCCGCGATCGGGCTGCCCGGGGCCTATCCGTTCACCCGCGGCGTCTACCCGTCGATGTACCGCGGGCGCCTGTGGACGATGCGGCAGTTCGCCGGCTTCGGCACGCCCGAGGAGACCAACGAGCGCTTCCGGTACCTCCTCGCCCACGGCCAGACCGGCCTCTCGACCGCCTTCGACATGCCGTCGCTGATGGGCCACGACTCCGACTCGCCGCGCTCGCTGGGCGAGGTCGGCCGCGAGGGCGTGGCGGTCGACACGCTGGACGACATGGAGGACCTCTTCGCCGGCATCGACCTCGGCGGCGTGACGGTCTCCATGACCATCAACGCGCCCGCGGCGATCATGCTGGCCTTCTACGTCGTGGCCGCCGAGGAGGGCGGCGTGCCGCGGGACCGGCTCGGCGGGACGATCCAGGCCGACATCCTCAAGGAGTACATCGCCCAGAAGGAGTGGTGCTTCCCGGTCGACCCGGCGATGCGCCTGCTGGGCGACATGATCGAGTGGTGCGCGCGCGAGCTGCCGCGCTGGCACCCCGTCTCCATCTCGGGCTACCACATCCGCGAGGCCGGCTCCACGGCGGCGCAGGAGCTCGCGTTCACGCTCGCCGACGGCTTGACCTATGTCCGCCAGGCGGTCGGCCGCGGCCTCGACGTCGACGAGTTCGCGCCGCGGCTGAGCTTCTTCTTCAACGCCCAGATCGACTTCTTCGAGGAGATCGCCAAGTACCGCGCCGCACGCCGGATCTGGGCGCGCGAGCTGCGCGAGACGTTCGGGGCGCAGGACCCGCGCTCGTGGCTGATGCGCTTCCACACGCAGACCGCCGGGGTGTCGCTGACGGCCCAGCAGCCGCTGAACAACATCGTCCGCACGGCGATCGAGGCGCTGGCCGGCGTGCTCGGGGGCACGCAGTCCCTGCACACGAACTCCTACGACGAGGCGCTCGCGCTGCCCACGGAGGAGGCCGTGCGGATCGCGCTCCGCACCCAGCAGATCATCGCCCACGAGACCGGCGTCGCGAACACCATCGACCCGCTCGGCGGCTCGTACTTCGTCGAGGCGCTCACGAGCCGGCTGGAGGCGCTCGCGTACGCGTACTTCGCGCGGATCGACGAGCTCGGCGGCATGGTCGAGGCGGTCAAGCAGGGCTTCCCGCAGCGCGAGATCGCCGACGCCGCGTACGCGCATCAGACGGAGATCGAGGCGCGCGAGCGCATCCTCGTCGGCGTCAACGAGTACCTCGAGGGCGACGACCGCCCCACGGAGATCCTCCGCATCGACGCGGCGCTGGAGCGCAAGCAGGTCGGGCGCGTGCAGGCGGTGCGCGCGCGCCGCGACGCCGCGGCGGTCGAGGCGGTGCTCGCCGAGCTGCGCGCGGCCGCGGCCACGGAGCGCAACCTCATGCCGCTCCTCCTCGACTGCGCCCGTGCGCACGCCACGGAAGGCGAGATCGTCGCCGCGCTACAGGACGTCTGGGGCTGCTACCGCGAGACGCCGGTGTTCTGAGCCGTGCCCGGCCCCGCCCTCGCCTTCGACCCGATCGCCGAGGCGCGGCGCCAGTGGTCGCGCCGCTGGGGCGAGGACGTCGGTCCCTCGATGAGCGCCGTGACCTCGATCATGCGCGCGCAGCAGATCCTCATGACGCGCCTGAACGAGCTGCTGCGGCCGTTCGAGCTCACCTTCCCGCGTTACGAGGCGCTGATGCTGCTCTTCCTGAGCCGCCGGGGCGCCCTGCCGCTCGGCAAGATGGGCGCGCGGCTGCAAGTCCACCGCACGAGCGTCACGAACATCGTCGACCAGCTCGAGCGCTCGGGCTACGTGCGGCGGGTGCCGCACGACGCCGACCGCCGCACCGTGCTCGCCAGCATCACCGACGCCGGTCGCGCGGCGGCCGGGGCGGCCACGCAGGCCCTCAACGACGCGCGCTTCGGGACGGAGCCGCTCGGCGCCGAGGAGCTCGAGGAGATCTCGGACGTGCTGCTGCGGCTCCGGGTCGAGGCCGGCGACTTCGCCCCGTGAGCCGCCGACGGCACGCCGCCGTCGATCGTCAGGCCGGCTTGCGAGCCAGGACGGCGGTCCGGTCGCCGGCCGCGGGCCGCCAGCCGGCGCCGGCGAACCCGGCGTCCTGGAGCATGGCGCGCAGCTCCGCGAGCGACCAGCCGCCCGCGGGTCACCCCGCGGGCGCGGCGGGCTCCGGCTCGCCGGGCATCGGCGTCGCGAGCTCCGGCGCGCCGGACCGGCGCCGCCGGATCGGGCCGCTCCCGTCGCGCAGCGAGGCGCCCGAGCGGTGCGCGCGGTGCGCCGTCATCTCCGCCAGCACCGCGATCGCCGTCTCCTCCACCGTGGCGGCGCCGATGTCGAGCCCGCACGGCGCGTACACGCGCTCGAGGTCCTCGTCGGAGGCGCCGGCCGCGCGCAGGCGCGCCTCCCGGTCGGAAGTCGTCTGCCGGCTGCCGAGCGCGCCGACGTAGCCCGCGTCCGTGGCGAAAGCGGCCATCAGCGCGGGCACGTCGAGCTTCGCGTCGTGGGTGAAGACCAGGACGGCGTCGCGCGGCCCGGGCGGCGCCGCAGCGAGCACCTCGTCCGGCCACGCGGCGACCGTCTCGGCGAAGGCGGCGAAGCGCGGGGAGTCGAGGAACGCCCGGCGCGGGTCGGCGATGGTCACGCGGTAGCCGAGGCCGGAGGCGATCCGCGCGAGCGCGGCGGAGAAGTCGATCGCGCCGAAGATCACCATCCGCGGCGGCTCGGCGTGCGCGGTGACGTGGACCCGCAGGCCGGTGCCGAGCGTCGTCCCGTCGAGCCCGAAGTGGCGGACCGTCGTGCGGCCGTGCGCGACGAGGCCGCGCGCCTCCCGTTCCACGTTGGCGTCCAGCAGGGCCGGGCCGCCGAGCGTGCCCGTGCGCGTGTGCGCGTCGACGAACAGCTTCGCGCCGGCATGCGGCCCGTCGAGCAGGGTCGCGACGGCGCACGGCCGCTCCTCGACCACCGCCTCCAGCCCGCGCAGGACCGCCTCGCGGGAGTCCGGGACGAGCTCGTGGACGAAGATGTGGACTGTTCCGCCGCACATCAGCCCGACGGTGCCGGCGAGCTCGTCGGAGATCCCGTAGGTCACGAGCCGGGCGCCCCCGTCGCCGGCCAGCAGGGCCATCGCCTCCTGCGCCACCGCGCTCTCCACGCAGCCGCCGGTCACGCTGCCGTCGATCGTCCCGCCGGCGTCGACGTACATGCTCGCGCCGGCGTCGAGCGGCGCGGAGCCGTCGATGCCCACGAGCAGCCCCGCCGCGACCCGGCGGCCGTTCCGGAGCCAGTCGATCACCCTCGCGGCGGTCTGCTGGGCAGCTCTCATGTCCTCCCTCGCGCGTGTCGTCCCCTCGCCGTCACCCCTCAACGGTGACAGGCGGGCGCGCCCGGCGGCGAACGCGCTCCCAGGAGATCTTCAGGCGGCGTTGATCCGCCGCTGTGGAACCGCGGCTTTCCTTGCCGCCATGAACGGACGGACCCACGGCGCCCGCTGATGCGGCTGCTGCTCGTCGAGGACGACCCGCGCGTCGCCGCGACGCTCGCGCGCGGGCTGCGCCGGGAGGGCGCCGCCGTCGACGTCGCGGGCGACGGCGCCGAGGCGCTCTACAACGCCCGCGTGTACCCGTACGACGTCGTCGTGCTCGACCGCGACCTGCCCCGCGTCCACGGCGACGACGTCTGCCGGACGCTCAACCGCGAGCAGCCCGGGACCAAGATCCTCATGCTCACCGCCGCGCGGACGACCGAGGATGTCGTGAGCGGCCTCGGCCTCGGCGCCGACGACTACCTCGCCAAGCCGTTCCGCTTCGCCGAGCTGACCGCGCGCATCCACGCCCTCCTGCGCCGCGCCGCGCCGGCGCACCCGCCCGTGCTGCGCAGCGGCGACGTGGAGCTCGATCCGGCGCGCCGCCTCGCCACCCGCGGCGGGCGCGACCTCGGCCTCTCGCCCAAGGAGTTCGGCGTGCTGCGCGCGTTGCTGACGGCCGACGGCGCGGTGGTGAGCGCCGAGGAGCTGCTCGAGCGCGTGTGGGACGCGAACACGGACCCGTTCACGAACTCCGTGCGGATGACCGTGATGACGTTGCGCCGCAAGCTCGGCGACCCGCCGGTGATCCACACGGTGGCCGGCGCGGGCTACCGGATCTGAGCCGCCGGACCGCGGTTCGGTTTTCCGCGCGCGCGTCCGCGGGCTCTCCCCGGCGCTGATACGGGAGCCAGCCACCGTGCGCGCGGAGCACGTTCGGGCGACCATGCTCTCCGGACAAGAACACAGCGCAGAAGCCGCCCCCGCCGACCCGGCCACCGGCCGAGCCGCGAGGCGGGGCCGGGAGGAGTCGGTAAGAAGCCGCGCTTCCGAGACTGACCACGCGTCTCGCACTCCCGGACCGGGCTGGGCTGTGAAGCGAACCGTCCTGCCGTCAGCGACATGGGGCCGGCCGGACGGGCGCACGAGGCGCCCGCCCGGCCGGCTTCCCCATCTCCCCGCACGCGGGCCCGGGCCCTGCGCGATAATCGCGCGGCTTCGCCGCCCGAGACACGCGCGTGCGCCTTCCGCCCAAGATCTACGGCTACGGCCTCCGCGCCCGCCTGCAGCCGGGCGCGGTGACCGGCGACAAGCCGTGGCACACCGTGGTGCAGGTCGGGCGCGCCGCCCGCGCGCATCGCGTCACCGGCCACGCCGCGGAGATGGCCTTCTTCGCGGTGCTGACGCTCGTGCCGTCGACCGTCGCGGTCGGCTCGGCGCTCGCGCTGTCGGAGCGCGTCGTCGGTGCGGGCGTCGTCGCCGAGGCGGAGGAGGCGGCCGCGACCGCCGTGCGCGCGCTCATGGGACCCGAGCTCGCGGACCGCGTGATCACGCCCTTCATCCACACCCAGCTCTCGCAGCCGCGGGGCGGCGTGGCGGTCGGCGGCCTGATCCTCGCGTGGTGGCTGTCGAGCCACCTCTTCATGTCGACGTCGCACGCGCTGGACTACGCCTACGGCGTCCGCGACCGCCGCCCGACGGTCGTCCAGCGCTTCATCGCCCTCGCCTTCGGGCTGGGCTCGGTGGCCGTGGTGGCGCTCACGGTGGAGCTCATGGTGAGCGGTCCGCTCGGGAACCCGTCGACGGGGCTCGCGAAGCAGCTCGGCCTGTCGGACGCCTACGCGCTGAGCTGGTCGATCGTGCGCTGGCCGCTGCTGCTGGCCACGGTCGTCGCGTTCCTCGTCTCCCTCTACCGGTTCAGCCCCAACGTCCGCCACCGCTGGCGCGACTGCGTTCCCGGCGCGATCGCCGGCGCCGTGCTGTGGATCGTCGCGGCGGCGGCCTTCAGGCTCACCGCCGGCGTCCGCGACCTGAGCGGCGTGGCGCCGGACGACCCCACGGTGGCGATCATCGGGCAGGCCGTGAACGCCGTCGTCGCCACCGTGCTCTGGGCGTACCTGGCCAGCATCGCCATCCTCCTCGGCGGCGAGCTGAACGCGCTGATCCGCGGACGCGCGGCGACCGCGGCCATCCGCGCGCGCGTCCTGCCGGAGGCCGCCTCGCGCGGCTGACCCCACCCACGCCGGAGGCCACCGATCCATGACCGACATGCCCGACCTGTCCCTCGACGCCTCCCCGGCGTTCCTCCGCGCGGCGAGCCTCGACGTGGAGCGCTTCGACGGGCGCGAGGTGACGGGCACGATCGCGGCCGGGACGGAGCACCACACGCCGTGGGGCGTCGTGCACGGCGGGCTCTACGCGACCGCGGTGGAGAGCGCGTGCAGCATCGGCGCCTCGGCGGAGGTGGCGGCGGCGGGGCAGTTCGCCGTCGGGCTCTCGAACCACACCGACTTCGTGCGCGCGCACACGGAGGGCACGCTGCACGTGCGGGCCTTCCCGGTGCACCAGGGGCGCACGGGACAGCTGTGGCAGTGCGACATCACGCGCGACGACGGCAAGCTCGTCGCGCAGGGGCGGGTGCGGCTCCAGCACGTGCCCCGCCCGGGCTGACGGTCAGCAGCCGTAGCGCAGGAACAGGTAGCCGCCGGACTCGTGCACCGAGAGCAGCTCGAGTTCGCGCGGCGGCTCGACGTCCGGGCCGCCGAGGATGGTCAGCGGGGCCGGGCCGCCGGCGAGCTTCGGCGCGACGACGAGGTGCAGCTCGTCGACGAGCTCGGCGCGCACGAGGTCGCCGAGCAGCTGCGGACCTCCCTCGCAGAGGACGGAGCGGATCCCGAGCTCCGTCCGCAACCGGCGCACGCCCTCCTCGAGCGGCCCGCGGAGGTAGCTCACCTCCGCCGCGGTGGGCGGCAGCTCCGCGTCCGGCGACGGGGTGAGGACGATCACGCGGTTCTGCGGCGCGCGCAGCATGCCGACGTCCGGGGGCAGCGCGACCGATCGCGTCACCACGACGGCGGGCGGGTCCGGCTCGAGCCCGGCGCGCTCGCGCGCGGCGCGGTTCTCCGCCTCGGGCACCATGCGACCGTAGCCCTCGACGCGCACGGTCTCCGCGCCCACCATGACCGCCTCCACCCGCGTGCGCAGGGCGTGGAAGAGCTCGTAGTCGGCGCGGTTGGCGATCGGCGCCGTCCGGCCCGAGATCGTCGCCCGGCCGTCGGCGGTGGCGATCATGTTCACGAGCAGGAACGGGCGGTCGCCGGGGTCGGGTCCCGGGACGGCGGCGGCGACCTCGAGCGCGTTCAGCCGAGCGCCGTCCTCCTCGGGCACCAGGACGGTGAAGCGCTCCATCAGGCCTCGTGCCCCGCCTCGATCCGCTTCGCGCGGTGGAACGTGAACTCGGGCTGCGCCGTGGCCGCCTCGGCCGCCACCGGCTCGAGCAGGAAGACGTCGTGGTCGCCGGCGTCCGACCGCCACAGCACGCGGCCGACGAACCAGTTCGGGCACCCCTCGAGGATCGGCACGTGCGCCGGCCCGCTGTGCCACGCGCAGCGCGCGAACTTGTCCACCTCGTCGCCCGTCTCGCCGCCGAAGAGCTCGGCGAGGGGACCGGCGTCCGCGGGCACGCAGTGGACGCCGAGGAAGGCCGCGTCGTGGCCTCGCCGGTACGTGCGGTTCTTGTGCGAGAGGCAGACCGCCATCCGCGGCGGGCGGATGCTCGTCTGCGTCGCGAAGCCGACGAGGCAGCCGAGCGGCTCCCCGGCCGCGCGGGCGGTGACGATGAACATCGGGTACTCGAGGTCGCCGACGAGCGCGTTGAAGGTTCCCGCGACCGACACGGCGCGGGACGTTACCCGCCCGCGCTCAGAGGACGTCGCCCAGCTTCGGGATGCGGACGTCCACGCGCCCGATCAGGCGGTCCAGCGGCACCGCCCCGAAGTCGCGCGAGTCCTCGGAGTCGCCCCGGTTGTCGCCGAGGACGAAGACCGTGCCGGCAGGTACGTGTGCCGGGCCGAAGAAGAAGCCGTCGACCAGGTCCTGGTCCACGTAGGGCTCGGCGCGGGGCTCGCGATCGACGAACAGCACGCCGTCGCGGATCTCCACGCGCTGGCCGCCAAGGGCGACGATCCGCTTCGCGAAGACCTGCCCGTCCGGGCCCTCGAGGACGGCCAGGTCGCCGGCGTGCGGCTCGCCGAAGCGGTAGGCCAGCTTGTTGGCGATCACGCGGTCGCCGGGCTGGAAGGTCGGGACCATGCTGGCCGACGGGATGTGGAACGGCTCGGCGACGAACGCGCGGCAGCCGAAGAGCAGCGCGACCGGGAGCAAGAGGTAGAGCAGGCTGCGGCCGAGCCGGAGCCCCGCGCGCGCGCGGCGACGGGCGCCCGAGCGCGCCGGCCCCGCCCCGGGACGCGCGAAGCGCCGGCGGGAGCGATCCGGCGCTTCGGCGTCCTCGAGGCCGCGCACGGGCGGCTCCTCCTGCGTGACCGGCGGCGCGCTCATGCGAGGAAGCCCGTCGCCTTCCCGGCCCAGAGGGCCATCGCGACGAGCATCACCAGGCGCATGGCCCAGCGCCGCGCCTTCTCCCCCAGCATCGCCACGAGGACGACGACGAGCGCGAACTCGCCCGCCGCGGTCGTGAGGTCATAGGCCTCGACCGGCTCGGGCACGCCCGCGTGGGGGCCGAGGGGCGCGCCGTACGTGCGGCTGACGACGTACAGCGCCAGCACCGCGAGGGTGCCCGCGACGCCCGTGAGCGCGAGCCACGCGCTCGGGCGCCAGAGGATCAGGCCGGCGAAGGCCGCCTGCAGCGCGCCGCACACGACGAAGAACGCGCCGTGCGCCCACCAGTCGTGGAGGTGCGGCGGCACCGCGCCGAAGTGGGCGATCGCGGCCGACAGCGAGAGGGCTGCCGCGACGCGCGGCAGCCAGCTCGCTGCGATGCCGGCGGCCAGGCCGCGCGGCGAGGGATGGAGCCCGATCGTGGACATGGCCGTGACCTTCCGCCGCTCAGGCGTTCGCGTCGCCCCACGCCGGATCGCCGTAACGCGGGTCGTTGGGGTCGTCGGCGTTCGCCTTCTGCGGCCCGACCCGGTATTGGGTCATCATGTCGTGGTCCTCGTGGACGAGGTTGTGGCAGTGGATCATGTACCGCCCCTCGTGCGGGCCGAACTTCGCCACGATGCGCACGGTCTCGCCTTCGCCGACGTACGCCACGTCCTTCGGGCCCTGCTCGTAGGGGTGCGGGGCGCGCCCGTTGCGGGAGAGGATCTTGAAGTCCACGAGGTGCAGGTGCACGGGGTGGAACCAGCCGCCCGAGCTGTTCTCGAGGTCCCAGACCTCGATGTCCCCGACCTTGGGGTCGGCCACGACCGCCTGGTAGTCGGAGTCCTCGACCTCCTTCCAGGTCTTGTTGCCGATCAGCCACTCGCCCGTCAGGTCGCTCTTCTTGAACTCGAGCTTGCGCCGCCTGACCGCCATGCTCTCGGTGAGGCCCATGATCTCGTCCGGGCCCATGTACCTCGGCACGCCGTCGACCGTCGTGTTGCTCGCGGCGTTCGGCGCGCGCGGCGTGTAGAACTGGGTCGGCAGCTCGTTGCGGGACTTGTCGGGCGCCACCCCGGGCTGGACCTTCCACTTCATGATCTTGCCCGTGTGGAGGTAGTCCACGTTGTTCTTGACCTCGGCGCTGCGCAGCAGGATCTCCGCGTTGTCGGCGCACTTCTCGAAGTCGACGACGATCTCGTAGCGCTCCGCCATGCCGACCCGGAGGCTCGTGACCTTGACGGGCTTGGGCATGAAGCCGCCGTCCGTCGCGATCACGTGCATCGTCGCGCCCGTGCCGCTGAGCGAGAGGTTGAACGAGCGCGAGATCGACGCGTTGAGGATGCGGAACCGGTACTTGCGCTTGTGGACCGGCATCAGCGGCCACGGCACGCCGTTGACGAAGATGACGTCGCCCATGAAGCTCGAAAGGTCGTTGTCGTCCCACTGCAGCCGCCCGTCCCTCGCGAACAGCGCGTCCTTGAGGATGAGCGGGAAGTCGAACGCGCCCGTCGGGATGCCCGAGTCGCGCTCCATGTCGTCGTGCAGGTGATACTGCGCCGCGAGGCCGGCGTAGGCGTTCAGCGACGTGTGGTGGACGCCGTGGTCGTGGTACCAGAGCGTGCGGGCGCCCTGCCCGTTGGGATAGCGGTAGCGCTTGAGCTGCCCCGGGTTGATGAGGTCGTTCGCGTAGCCGTCGTACTGCGGCAGCGACGCGGAGCCGTGGAGGTGCACGGACGTCCAGGACGGATACGACTTGTCCGCGTGCGGCGTGAGGTTGACGAACGGGTGCGCGCCCGGCCCGGGGGGAAGGTAGTTGCCGTGGACGAACTCCACCGGCTGGCCCTTGTCGACGTGGATCGTCGGGTTGATGAGCTTCTGCTTCGTGACCGGATGCTCGGCGACGTAGGCCCAGATCTTCGTGTTGGGCGCGGAGCTGCCGAGAAGCGAGACGGAGACCTCCTGCATGCCGAACCGCAGGTTGCTGATGGCCTCTCCGTTCGCCGCGGCCCGCAGGTCGATCTCCGGCGGCCGCTGGAAGTAGTACGCGTACGGCTTGGGCGGCGTCCTCAGGTCGCTCCGCCAGTCCCTGGCCCGCGCCATGCGCTCCACGGGGAGGTACATGGCGGCGCCACCGAGGATGCCAAGCTTGACGAGATCCCTCCTAGACAGCTCCATTTCGACCGTTCCTTGTGTTCGTTGGCTCAGACCAGGTGCTCCGATGACCACGGCCAACCTGGCCCGCCACACCCGTCGTGGTGAAGCCGCGTTCGTGCTGAGGAACCTGCGGCCGTGATCGGGTCCTAAGACTCCGGAACGCCCGTGAAGGGTCCGTGAACGGACCGCGCTTTTTGTGTGGAACGCGGTGGCATGCGCCCGGATCGCCTGGCCGGACGGGGAGGGCGCACGGCGCGACGGTCCCGCGACCTGCCGCGCGCGGGCCGCGCGTGCCGTCCGCGCCCGGGCGGCTAGCATGCCGCGCTTCGCCCGGCGCCCCCGGTGAGGAATCGTCCCGCGGACGTCGAAAGGCAGTGCCGACCCCGACGCCCGCCGGGCCCGACCGCCGTGATCCCGACCCCGCTCGCCACGCCTGTCGTCCTCGCCGCCGCCCTCGCCCCCGCTGCCCCGGCCGCCCCGCCCTCCGGCCCGTGCACGGCGGAGCCGGGCGCCCCCCGGTGCGTGTTCGAGTACGGGAGGGTCACCTTCGTCGCCGACGGCGACACCGTGGACGTGCGCATCCGCGGAGCCGGGATCCGCCGTGTCCGGCTCACCGGCATCAACGCGATGGAGCAGACGCGCTACAGCAAGTACCCGTCGCGCCGGCGCGGGTCGTGCCACGCGCTCGCGGCGACCGCCCGCCTCCAGCAGCTCGTCCGCGCGGGCCGGGGCCGCGTGCGCCTCGCGGCGCTGAACCCGGCGAGCGTGGCCGGCACGCGGCTCCGCCGCCAGCTGTCCGTGCGCACGGCCGCGGGGTGGGTCGACCCCGGCGCGGTCCTCCTGGCCGAGGGCCATGCCCTGTGGCTGCCCAACGGCGTCGAGTACGCCTGGAACCGCAGCTACAGCATCCTGTCGGCGCGCGCGGCGGCGCAGCGCCTGCGGCTGTTCGACCCGCAGGGGTGCGGGCCCGGGCCGGGCGCCGCGATCCCGCTGCGGCTCCGGCTGCGCTGGGACGCCAAGGGCAACGACGGGGCGAACGTCAACGGCGAGTGGGCGCGCATCCGCAACCCCTCCTCGCGGCCGTTGCGCATCGCGCGGTGGTGGTTCCGCGACTCGGCGGCGCGGCGCTTCGTGTTCCCGCGCGGAGCGGCGATAAAGCCGCACCGCAGCGTCGTCCTGCACGTCGGCCGGGGTCGCAGCAACGGCCGCGCGTTCTACTGGGGCCTGCCCGAGCCGGCGTTCGAGAACGCGTCGGGCGGCAGCCGCGCGATGGGCGACGGCGGCTACCTCTTCGACCCGCGCGGCAACCTGCGCGCGTTCGTGATCTATCCCCGCCGCGCCTGACCACCGGGCCGTCCGTCAGACTGCGCGCGATGCCCGACCCGCCCGACGACGTCCTGCTGGGACCCGCCGACGTGGCCGCCTGGCTCGACGTGGACGAGGGCTGGCTCGCGCGCGCCATCGCGCAGGACGCGCTGCCCGTGATGGGGTTCACGAGCGCCGGCGAGCCCGTCGTCGCGGCGGCCGAGGTCCGCGCCTGGCTGCGCCGGCCCGACCCGCACGGGGACGAGACCTGACGGCTACCGCGGCGCCAGCCGCACCGCGCCGTCCAGCCGGATCGTCTCCCCGTTGAGCATCGGATTGCGCGCGATGGCCACCACGAGATCGGCGAACTCCGCCGGGCGCCCGAGCCGCGGCGGGAACGGGACGGAGCGGCTGAGCGACTCCTTGGCCTCGGCGGGCAGGGCGTCGACCATCGGCGTGTCGAACAGCCCGGGCGCGATCGCGCAGACCCGGATCCCGTGCTGCGCGAGGTCGCGCGCCGCCGGCAGCGTCATGCCCACCACGCCCGCCTTGGACGCCGAGTAGGCGACCTGGCCGACCTGGCCCTCGTACGCCGCCGCGGACGCGGTGGCGACGTGCACGCCGCGCTCCCCCTCGACCGGATCGTTGCCGGCCATCGCCGCGGCAGCCGCCCGCAGCAGCAGGAACGTGCCGACGAGGTTCACCTGCACGACGGTGGCGAACCGCTCGACCGTGTGGGGCCCGCGGCGGCCCAGCAGGCGCTCGGCCGGCCCGATCCCCGCGCAGGCGACGCTCAGCCGCAGCCCGTCCGGCCCGAGGCCGGCGGCCTGCTCGACCGCGGCCTCCACCGCCGCGGGATCGGTCACGTCGGTGAGCGCGAAGGCGACCCCGTCGCCGAGCCGGGCGGCGAGCGCCCCGCCCGCCTCCTCCGCGACGTCGGCGACGAGCACCGGCACGCCCTCGGCGTGCAGCCGCTCCACGCACGCGCGGCCGAGGCCGGACGCGCCGCCCGTCACGATCGCGCTGCCGCGCAGCGCCCGCTGTCCCTGGTGCGCGCTCATCCCTGCACCCAGGCGAACTGGTACGGCTCGAGGATGAGGAAGTCGCCCTGCGGGCGCACCGGGCGGCCGTCCACCGCGCCGGCCTCGGGCAGGATCCCGAAGCCCCGCTCGTGCGCGACGGCGAGGTGGATCGACTGCGGATGCGGGGTGAAGTTGCCGAGCAGCAGGACCCGCTCGCCGGCGTGCTCGCGCAGCAGCCCGAAGACGTGGTCGTTGCCCGTCCACAGCGGCTCGATGCGGCCCTGCGCGTGCACCGCCCGGGTCGCGCGACGGGCGGCCACGAGGCGGCGCAGGCCGCTCCACAGGCGGCCCTCGACGGAGGCCGGGTCGTGCCGGCGCCCGGCCGCCTCCCAGTCCATCGCGGGCCGGTGCATCCAGCGGTTGTCCGCTGCCCGCGCCGGATCGCCCTCCCACTCGTGGTCGTTGGGCAGGCCGAGCTCGTCGCCCATGTAGATCAGCGGCACGCCGCCGTGGGCGAAGGCGACGGCATGGAGAAGGAGGATGCGGCGGATCGCGAGCTCCTCGGCGACGCGGTCGCCGCTCTGCAGCGCGCCCTCGAGCCCGGCGAGCGCGGCCGCCGTGCCGCTCGAGCGCGCCTCGCCCGTCCGGGGGTCGGGCTGGAAGCGCGCGCCGCGCGCGAAGGAGCCGGGGTAGTCGCCGGCATAGAAGTCGGCGAGGAAGCGGCGGTGCAGGTAGCCGTCCTCGCCCACCACGGCGGCGTCCTCCTCGGTGATCGCCCAGCCGATGTCGTCGTGGCAGCGGACGTAG
>Ga0196962_10000481_pt1 | contig 16320 bp, 15 predicted proteins | sample S3v_20metaG_FD_183186 | JGI IMG/M metagenome (GOLD analysis project Ga0196962, IMG submission 183186) | Soil microbial communities from Anza Borrego desert, Southern California, United States - S3+v_20 | ecosystem: Environmental > Terrestrial > Soil > Desert | place: USA: California | collected... | reverse complement strand
CCAGCTCGACCCGCTCGGCCTCGCCCAGCGAGCGCTGCGTGAAGGTCGAGAACCAGCGCATCGAGTCGACCTCGTCGCCGAACAGCTCGATCCGCACCGCCCGCTCCTCGGTCGCGGGATAGACGTCGAGGATGCCGCCTCGGACCGCGAACTGGCCACGCTCCTCGACCTGCTCGACCCTTTCGTAGCCGGCTGCGACCAGGTCCTCGGCGACCGCGCCCAGCTCGACCTCGTCGCCCTTTGCGATCGCGAACCCAGCCGGCCGCAGCGAAGTGTCGGGCACAGCCTCGGCCAGGGCCGTGGCGCTGGCGACGACCACCGCGTCGGCTTCGCGGCCGAGCGCGTCGAGCGCGTCGATCCGCAGCCCGACCAGGTGCGGCGGAGGCGTGACGTGGGAGGCGTAGCCGGTCCCGCGCGAAGGGTAGAAGCGAACCCGCCGTGGCGCCAGGTAGGCGCGCAGCTCGGCGGCGAGGTCGCGAGCGGAGCGGTCGTCGGCGCTGACCAGCAGCGCCGGCAGCCCGGCCAGGCCGCGATCGTCCTCGAGCAGCGCCGCGAGCAGCAGGGGCCGCAGCATCGTCGAGGCCCGCACGGTCGCCGCCTCCCCCCCGCCGGCGGCCGCGCGTGCGCCTCCGGCGAGCGCGTGCACGCGCTCGTTCTCGACGGCGATCTCGACTAGGGGACGAAGGCTCATGGCAGCAGAAACGGCCGGATCGACCTCGATCCGGCGCACCCCTCGATTCTAGGGAGCGGCTACCCGAGGACTACGAACTTGCGTTTCGCGGCACTGGGGTCGATGTTGCCGGCCCTGTCGACCGCGCGCACCTTGAAGACGTGCTTGCCCGGCTTCAGGTTCCTGTAGGCCTTCGGCGACTTGCAGACCCGGTACGGCTTGCGGTCGAGCTTGCAGCGGAAGGTCGAGCGTTCCTCGCTGGAGGTGAACGTGAACTTGACCGCGGCGCCGGCGACTTTGCCCCTCGGGCCTTCGTCGATCCTGGTCTGCGGAGCTTTCCGGTCGGGGCCGCCGGGGCAGGGAGCTTTGATCGAGGGCTTGCAGACGATCGCGCTCGCACCGCCGCCGCCGTTGCCTCCTCCGGCGGCGCCGCCTCCGCTGCTCGGGTCCGTGGCCGCCGTTGCAGTCGCGAGCTCCGAGGTGCCGCCGGCTTCACTCGTCTGAGTCGCCGCGACGATCGTCCCGGTCGGGAGCTGCGGGTAGGCGACGCTCCAGTTGCCGGAGCCGTCGGCAACCGCCTCGGCCAGGAACGACTGCAGCTCGCCGGGTTCGCCGCTCGCCTTGCTGAAGACCCGGACCCGAGCGCCCGGCTGAGCCGTGCCTGCGGCTTTCGACTGGGTCGCCGTGGAGAAGGCCGGCGGCAGAATCCCCTCGTTCGCACCCGCCACGAGGTCGATGAAGAGGCCGCCGTTTTCGCTGCCGCGATTGCGGGCGACCTCGGTCGTGCTGCCCGGTTCGGTCGCTTCTTCGAGGATTTCGATCGCCGCGTCGCTGCTGCTCTCGATCACGTTTTCGCGTTCAGCGGTGTTGCCGCCGATCAGGTTGCCGTTGATGGCGGAGCCGGGCGGGTTTTTGACCCCGATCCCGACACCCGCCGAGTCCGCGATCGCGTTGGCCCGGACTTCGTTGCCGGGGCTTTCGACCAGGATTCCGTAGTCGGTCGGCGATTCGATCTCGTTGCCGGCGATCAGCCCGCCGCCGAGCCCGGCAAAGGTCCGAATCCCGCTCGAGCCGCCTTCCAGACGGTTGCCGACGATTCTCCCGACGGCGAACCAAGCATCGATCCCGACCCCGCCGCCCATGCGGATTTCGTTGGCTTCGACCGACGCCCCTTCGCTCACGCTCGCGGCCCCGACGAAAATCCCGGCGTTGCTGGGCGCGGTCAGGTCGCTCCCGTCGGGCGCGATTCCGATCGTGTTGCCGAGCACCTCGAGGTTCTCACCGTCGCCGCTTATCCCCAATTCGCCGCCGGCCAGGTAGTTCTTCTCGGTAGGGGCGAGGCCGCCGACCGTCAACTGGTCCGCCCCGCCGGCCCCGATGCCGTGGCCGTTGGCGATCGCGACGCTCCCGGCGGCGTCGAGGCCGATGTAGTTGCCATGGACCGTGGTCGGACCGCTCGCCGGCGCCTCGCTGGCATCGGAGGCGTCGAGATCGATCCCCCGGTTCGTCGCGCCGGAGATCACGTTGCAGCCGCCGTCGCAGGCTTCGCTGATCAGCGGAGCGCCTTCGATCGTGCTGCCGATCTCGTTGTCTTCGGCCGCAAATCCGCCACCGGCGGTCGAGTCGGTGATGTCGATGTTCCTCGCGTTTGCCATCGGCGTCGCCCCGTCGGGCGCGACGCCGAGATAGTTGCCGCGGACCACCGCTTCGCTGGCGCCCTGGATGTCGAGGCCCTCGTCGTCGTTGCCGGCGATCACGTTGCGCTGAGAGGGCAGCGACCCCCCGATCGTCGCCCCGTCGGAGCCCGGGCCGATGAAGATGCCGGTTTCGTTGGGGCCGGCGCTGCCGTCGAGCTCGACCCCGATCCAGTTGCCGAGCGCGGTGAAGTCCTGGGATTCGTCGATCACGCCGATTCCGGTCAGGGCTCCGGTGATCGAGAGGTTCCTGATCGTGACGCCGTCGGTTTCGACGCTGATGCCGACATTGCCGGTGGGGCCGCTGACGCCGGCACACGGCTTCGGCCCCGGCCCACAACCGCCCCCGTTGATCGAGACGGGCGCCTCGATCGCCGGCAGCGGCGAGGTCAGGGCAATCGTGTCGGCAGGCTGGCCGTTGAACGGTTCGGCAAAGAAGACGTCCTGGGCCGTGCCCGCCAGGTTCGCCACTTCGATCGCTGCCCGCAGGGTGCATTCTCCGGCGGCGGTTTCGCAAACTCCGCCCGCGACCGCGTCGGGTTCGTCGGCGGTGCTGTCGATCGTGAGCTCGGCGGACGCAACGGCCGGGAGAGCCAGGACGAACAGGGCAGTGAGAAGCGCCATGACGGCACGGCGGCGGAAGATCATTGGCGGAGATTATCGGCGGTCAGACGCCGACGGCGCCGGCGAACGCCCCTGGGTCAGTCGGGCTGCGGCAGGCCGGGGCCGCTGCGCTGCCACTCCACCTGGCCGGCGCCCTCGACCTTGGAGCGGCCGACGACGTCGTCCCACTCGTGCAGCATCAGCTTCAGCCTGGCGACGGCCTCCGGCGGGTGGGCGGCAACCTGGGTGGCCAGCTCCAGCGCCGAGTCCTCGGTCGCGGCGGCGGGAGCGACGCGGTTGACCAACCCCAGCCGCAGCGCCTCGTCGGCGCCGACCGTGCGCGAGCTGAGCAGCAGGTACTTGGCGGTGGCGAGGCCACAGAGCGTGACCAGCCGGGCCGGGCCGACGGGAACGCCGAGCGCCGCCCCCGGGAACCGCAGGCGCAGGTTCGAGCCGCCGACCCGCATGTCGCAGGCGACCGCGACCTCGGCCCCGCCCCCGACCACGTCGCCGTGACAGGCGGCGATCGTCGGCTTCGGGAAGGCGACGATCTCGTCGTAGAGGTCTGCGAAGAGCTGCATGCGTTCGACCTTCGCCTCCTCGCTCATCTCCTCGCGCACGTCGGCGCCGGCCGAGAGCCCCATGTGATCGGCCGAGCTGACCACCAGCGCCCGCACGCTCTCGTCCTCGCGGGCCGCAGCCAGGTGGCCGAGCATCTCGTTCAGCATCTGGGTGTTGATCGCGTTGCGGGCTTCGGCGCGCTCGAGGCGCAGCAGCGCCACGCCTTGGTCGTCGACCGCATAGCTGGTCAGCTCGCTCATGGCATCACCTTTGCGCTTCGCTCCCTCGCAAGGAGTCAGATATGGATGCTCGTCCGCTCCGCACTCAGGCGGAACCTAGCCGTTCGACCAGGCGCTCGGTCTCGCGGGCGGCGTCGGCGACGAGCCCCTCGACCTCGGCCTTCGGCTCGCGGAACTTGCCCAGCACGTAGGCGGAGACGACCTCGGGATCGGTCGAGTCGGGCCTGCCCACGCCGGCCCGGACCCGCCAGAACTCGGCGTCGCCGAGGCCGCGCTTGAGGCTCTTGAGGCCGTTGTGGCCGGCCAAGCCGCCGCCGATCCGGGTCTGAATCTCGCCGAACGGGAGGTCGATCTCGTCGTGGATGACCACGACCCGGTCGAGCGGGACCCTCAGCGAGCCCCGGGCCGGCCCGACCGAGTTGCCGGACTCGTTCATGAAGGTGAGCGGCTGCAGCAGCGCGACCCGCGGGCCGCCGGGGCCCGCCCGGCCTTCGGCGAGACGGCCGCGAAACTTGTCGCGAGCCCGCGGCAACTCCCAGCGCCGCGCCAGCTCGGCAAGCACTTCGTAGCCGAGGTTGTGGCGGGTGCCGGAGTACTCGGAGCCGGGGTTGCCCAACCCGACGATGAGAATGCGGTCGCCCTCGCCGCCCTCGCGACGGCGGAACAGCGACAGGAGCTAGTCCCCGGAGTCGCCCGAGTCGCCGCCGTCGCCCTCGGCGGCCTCGCCGTCGCCCTCGGCGGCCTCGCCCTCGCCGACCACCTCGGTCTCCTCCTCGACCTCCGGCTCGGGCTCTTCCTCGACCCGCGGCGGCGAGAGGGTGACGATCGTGACCTCCTCCGGATCCTCGGCGACGAAGGTGACTCCGTCGGGGGCGGGGACGGCGGAGAGCTGAAGGGTGTCGTTGATCTCCATCGCCGCGACGTCGGCGACGAGGACGTCCGGAATCTCGGTCGGCAGCGCTTCGACGGTGATCTCACGGGTGACGTGCTCGAGCACGCCGCCGCCCTTGACGCCTGGCGCGGTATCGGCTCCCTCGAGCTCGATCGCGACCTCGGCCTGGATCTTCTCGTCGAGCTTCACCGCCTGCAGGTCGATGTGCTGGAGGCTCCCGCGCACCGGGTGCATCTGCTGCTCCTTGACGACCACCGGGACGGCTTTGCCGCCGTCGATCTCGAGGTCGAAGAGCGCGGCGCCCTCGGCGATGATCGAGCGCACGTCGCGTTCGGCGACCTGGAAGTGGGTCGCCTCCGAGCCGCCCGCGTAGACGACGCCCGGAACCAGCCCCTCGCCGCGCAGGCGACGGGCGGTGCGGGAGCCGAACTCCTCGCGGGGAGCGACTTTCAGCGTTGAACGAGAGCTGGCCATGGGCGGACGGGAGAGGATAGAGAACCCGGATACGAAACAGCGTCTCCCGAAACAGGGTCACCTGTGGCACCCTTTCGGCCCATGGCCGACGACGCCAAGATCCCCAAAGGCCGGGTGCGGCGCTCGGCCAAGCTGGGCTCGATCGTCGGCGTTCAGGGCGCCCGCTACGCCGGCACGAAGGCCGCCAACGTCGGCCGCTCCGAGGAGGACAGCAAGGAGAAGCTCGAGCAGCGCCACCTGGAGACGGCGATGAAGATGGTCGGCGCGCTCGGGCAGATGAAAGGCGCGGCGATGAAGCTCGGCCAGTTCGCCTCCTTCATCGACACCGAGTTCATCCCCGAGGAGTACCGCGACATCTACCAGGAGCAGCTGGCGAAACTGCGCACCGACGCGCCGGCGATGCCCTGGGAGAAGGTCGAGAAGGTGCTCGACGAGGAGTACGACGGCGAACCCCTCTCCGAGCTCTTCGCCGAGATCGAGACCGAGGCCTTCGCCGCCGCCTCGATCGGCCAGGTCCACCGCGCCGAGCTGCTCGACGGCCGCCGGGTGGCGGTGAAGATCCAGTACCCGGGGATCGCCGAGGCGCTCGACGCCGACCTGCGCAACGCGGGCACGATCGTCCGCCTCGCCCGCGCCCTCGCCCCCGGCCTCGACGCCAAGGCGATCGCGGCGGAGATCCGCGAGCGGGTGATGGAGGAGCTCGACTACGAGTACGAGGCCCAGAACCAGCGCTCCTTCGCCCGCGCCTACCGCGAGCACCCCTTCATCTACGTGCCGGAAGTCGTCACCCGGCTCTCGCGCCGCCGCGTCCTCGTCACCGAGTTCGTCGAGGGCATCGGCTTCGACGCGATCAAGGAGCTGCCGCAGGAGGAGCGCAGCCGCTTCGGCGAGATCGTCTTCCGCGGCAGCCTCGGCTCGATGTTCAACCTGCAGCACTTCAACGCCGACCCCCACCCCGGCAACTACCTGCTGATGGAGGACGGCCGCGTCGCCTTCCTCGACTTCGGGATGACCAAGAAGCTCGACCGCGAGCAGATCGTGCTCGAGCAGCGCGCCTTCGACGCCGCCACGCGCGAGGACCCGGAATCCTTCCGTCAGGCCCTGCACGACCTCGGCTTCGTCAAGAAGCCCTCGAAGCTCGACGCCGAGCGGCTGCTGGAGCACATGGGCGCGGTCGGCGGCTGGTACATCGAGGACCGCGAGATCGAGATCACCCCGAAACGGGTGATGAAGATCATCGAGTCCACCCACGACCCGCGCTCGGAGTTCTACGAGCTGATGCGGCGCGAGTCGATCCCGGCGGAGGAGCTGATGGGGAGGCGGATGGAAATCGGCGTCGTCGCCGTGCTCGGACAGCTGCGCGCGAAGCGCAACTGGCACCGGATCTTCCGCGAGTGGGTCTATGCGGATCCCCCGGTGACCGAGCTCGGCGAGCAGGAGTGGGAGTACTTCGAGCAAAGAGGGATCAAGAGAACGCCTGGTCTGGCCGAAATCAGTTGACGGCAGGCCGAACCAACGAGGAGGAACGATGAAGCGGATCAAACGCGGCTGGGCGCTGACGAAGAAAAGCTGGGCGCTGCTGAACGGGCATCGCGAGCTGATCCGCTTTCCGCTCTACGGAGCCGTCGCGACCACCCTGCTGGCGATCGTCACCCTCGGCCCGGGCCTCTACCTGTTCGAGGAAGACTCGCTGGCCGGCGCGATCCCGCTGCTCGTGATCGGCGTCTACGTGCTCAGCGCCGTCGGCTTCTACTTCAGCGTCGGCCTCGCCGCCTGCGCCGACATGATCTTCCGCGGCCAGGAGGCCACGGTCGCCGACGGCCTCGCCGTCTCGCGCGAACGCTTCAACCAGATCCTCGGCTGGGCCGCGGTCTCGGCCGCGATCAGCCTGGTGATGGGCGTGCTCGAAAACCAGGGCGGGGTCTTCGGCGAGATCGCCGCCCGCCTGGTCGGCATGGCCTGGACCCTGGTCACCTTCCTCGCCGTCCCGGTGATCGCGATCGAGGGAACCGGGCCGGTGGAGACGCTGAAGCGCTCGGCCTCGCTGTTCCGCGAACGCTGGGGGCAGCAGATCACCGGCAACCTCGCGATCGGCGCCGCGGTCTTCCTGCTCGGCGTGATCCCAGCCGCGATCCTGATCGTCGCCGGGATCCTGGTTTGGTCCTCGGCTTCTTTCCTCGGCGCGCTGCTGGTCGTGATCGGCGCCCTGGTGCTGGCGATCGCGCTGCTGGTCTCGCGCGCGCTCAACGGAATCTTCGGCGTCGCCCTCTACCGGTACGCGCTCGACGGCGAGGTCGTCGGCGGCTTCTCCAAGGAGGAGCTGGAGTCGGCGGTCAAGGTCAAGAAGGGCCGCAACGCCCCGCCGACCGCGACCCCCGGCACGGTCTGAGCATTGCCTGAGCTCGAGGTCCGCAACCTGACCAAGCGCTACGGGAAGACCGTCGCGGTCGACGATCTCTCCTTCGCGGTCGAGGCCGGCCGCGTAACCGGATTCCTCGGGCCCAACGGGGCAGGCAAGACGACGACGATGCGGGCTCTGCTCGGCCTGCTGCGGCCGAGCAGCGGCGAGGCCCTGGTCGAGGGCGCTCCGCCGGTGACGATGACCGACCCGCTGCGCACGATCGGCGCGGCCCTCGAGGCGACCGCTTTCCACCCCGGTCGCAGCGGCCGCAACCACCTGCGCACCCTCGCCGTCGCCGCCGGCATCCCAGCCTCGCGGGTCGAGGAGGTGCTGGAGATGGTCGAGCTGGATGGCGCCGCCGACCGCCGCGTCAAGGGCTACTCGCTGGGCATGCGCCAGCGCCTGGCGTTGGCTGCGGCGCTGTTGGGCGAACCGCGGATCCTGATCCTCGACGAGCCGGCCAACGGCCTCGACCCGCAGGGGATGCGCTGGCTGCGCGACCTGCTGCGCGACCAGGCGGCCGGCGGGCGCACCGTGCTCGTCTCCAGCCACCTGCTCAGCGAGGTCTCCCAGACCGCTGACGAGCTGGTGATGATCCGCGGCGGCAAGCTGGTCGCCCAGACCTCGCTCGCCGAGTTCACCGGCGGCGGCGGCGGGCAGATCCGGGTGCGGGCCGCGGACATTTCGAGGCTCGGCGCCGCCCTCGGAGAGGGCACGGGATCGGTGGCCCGCGACGGCGACGAGGCGCTGCTGGTCAGCGGGGTCGACGCCAAAGAGATCGGCGAGCTGGCACTGCGCCAGGGGATCGCCCTGCACGAACTCGCGCCCCAGCAGCGGAGCCTCGAGGAGCGCTTCATCGAGCTGATGGGCGACGAGGAGGCCGCGGCATGAATCTGCTGCGGAGCGAGTGGCTGAAGCTGTGGACCACCCGGACCACCTGGGTGATGCTCGGCGTCGCCCTGTTCGGGGAGGCGCTCTTCGCCGGCCTCTACACCGGCCTGGCCTCGATCGCGGACATCGAAGGCCCGGCCGCGGAACCCGAGGGCCTGGAGACGGTCGCGACCGGCGTCGGCCTCCTGCTGGTGCTGATCCTCGTGCTCGGGGTCCTGACGATCACCACCGAGTTCCGCCACGGGACCTCCAGCTCGACCTTCCTCGTCTCGCCGCCGCGCTACCCGGTGCTGCTGGCAAAGCTCGGCGCGCTGCTGCTGGTCGGCCTCGTCGCCGGCCTCGCCTACGTCGTCGTCAACGGCGGCCTCGCGGTGGCGCTGTTCGCCGACCGCGGAGGGGATCTGCCGCCTGCCGGGGACCTCGCCTCCGTCTACGCCGGCGTCGTCGCCTCGTACGCGATCCTTGCCGCCTTCGGCCTCGGGGTCGGGGCGATCGTCCGCAACCAGGTCGGCGCGATCATCGCCGCAATCGCCTTCTTCTTCGTCCTCTCGCCGCTGCCGGAACTGCTCCCGGGCTCGATCGGCGACTACTTCCCGGCGCAGGCGATCGGCTCCCTGCACGGCAACCCGGAAGGCGACGCCAACCTCGGCCAGGTCGAGGGCGGGCTGGTCCTCGGCGCATGGGCGGCCACCCTGGTCGCCCTCGGCACCCTCCTCGTCTGCCGCCGCGACGTGGCCGAGTGAATCACCGAGTGCTGGGTTGACCCCCCAATAGGGGTTCAACCCAGCACTCGATCACCGCAGCTCGGAGAACAGGCGCGGATCGTTCGAGCAGAGGCCGGTGACGCCGGCGTCGACGAGGGCCTGCATCCGCGCCAGGTCGTCGACCGTCCAGGCGATCAGCTCGACCCCGGCCAGCCTGCAGATGCGGGCGAGGCGGGCGCTGACCAGCGGGTGGTAGACCCACATCGCCTCCACGTTCATCTGCGGCAGCTTCTGCGCCGCGAGGCCGGGCAGGCGATAGCGCATCGCGACCAGGGCGGCGACCATCGGGCCCTTCGCCCAGCGCTTCGAGGTCCAGTCCTTCGTCACTTTCGGATAGGTCCAGCCGCGGCGCAGCTCCGGCGCCAGCTCGAGGATCTTGCCCAGCGAGTACAGCTCCATCGTCGAGACCATCGCCCGCTCGGTCAGGCCGCGCTCGCGCAGGGCCTCGACCAGCTCCTCCTCCCTTCCCGGCAGCTTGATGTCGAGGTCGATCTCGACCCGGTCGAGGGGCGGCTCGAGGAAGGCGTCGAGCGCCTCGGTCAGCCGCAGGGGCGTGCGTCGTTCCGCGTCGCCCCAGTCGTGAGCGACGACCAGGGGCGCCCTCTGCTCGAGCGGCAAGTGGGCGTCGCGCAGCCAGAGGACGTCGAGCTCGATCGTGTCGACTCCCGCGTCGACCGCGGCACGAAAGCTCTCCAGCGTGTTGCCGGGGGCAATCGCGTCGGCTCCCTTGTGGCCGACCAAGCGCAGCTTGCTGGGCGCTTCCGTGGCCAAGCTTCGGGGCGCCTAGAAGAGCTGGTTCTCGCCGGCGAAGATCTCGGAGACCGAGTCGTCGGTGAAGATCCGCCTGATCGAGTCGGCAAAGGTCCCGGCCGTGGACAGCACCGAGATCTTGTCCGGGGCGCCGGGGCGCAGCGGCAGCGTGTCGGAGACGACGATCCGCTCGATCGCCGAGTCGGCCAGCCGTTCGTAGGCGGGGCCGGAGAAGACGCCGTGGGTGGCGCAGGCGATCACCCGGGCCGCGCCCTCGTCGAGCACGGTCTGGGCGGCGGCGCAGAGGGTGCCGGCGGTGTCGATCATGTCGTCGACCAGGACGGCGGTCTTGCCCTCGACCTCGCCCACCACATAGCCGATCTCAGCGACCTGCTGGGCGGGGCGCTCCTTCTCCATCACGGCCCAGTGGGTGCCGATGCGGCGGGCGAAGTTGCGCGCCGTCTTGACCCGGCCGGCGTCGGGGGAGACGATCACGAGGTCCTCCGCCGGATACTGGTCGGCGAACCACTGGGTCAGCATCGGCATCGCGGTCATGTGGTCGACCGGGACGTGGAAGAAGCCCTGAACCTGGCCCGCGTGAAGGTCCATGGTCAGCACCCGGTCGACGCCGACGCCCTCCAGGCACTTGGCGACGATGCGAGCCGAGATCGGCTCGCGCGGGGCCGACTTCTTGTCCTGGCGGGCGTAGCCGTACCAGGGCATGACGGCGATGATCCGGTGGGCGGAAGCGCCCTGCGCGGCGTCGATCATCGTCAGCAGCTCGACCAGCGAGTCGTTCGGGGTCATTTCGCTCTGCTCGTTGGCGCAGGTCGACTGGACGATGAAGACGTCGGCGCCGCGTATCGACTCCTCGTAGCGGCAGTAGACCTCGCCGTTGGCGAAGGTGGTCAGCGTCGCCTGGCCGAGGTCGAGATCGAGCTTGCCGGCGACTTTGGCGGCCAGGTCCATCGAGCTGCGGCCCCCGAAGACCATCATTCTCTTCGAGTAGTCGTGGGGGATGTGGGTCGCCGCCTGGGGGCGCTCCTCGATCGTGCTCACGGCTCCTTGTCCTCTTTCGTCTGCGCGCCTTTGCCGGCCGCGTATCCGTCGATGTTTCGTTGCGCGTTCTCGCTCACGGCCAGCGACCCCTCGGGGACGTCGTCCTTGACCACCGCGCCAGCGCCAGTGTAGGCGGAGTCGCCGACTTCTACCGGCGCGATCAGCATCGTGTCAACGCCGATCCGCACGTCGCGGCCGATTACGGTCCGGTGCTTGCGGAATCCGTCGTAGTTGGCGGTGATCGTGCCGGCCCCGAGGTTGCTGCCGGGGCCGATATCGGCGTCGCCGACGTAGGCGAGGTGCGGGACCTTGGCGCCCTCGCCCACATGCGAGTTCTTGATCTCGACGAAGGTCCCGGCCTTGGCCCCGTCCTCGAGCAGGGCCCCCGGGCGCAGGTAGGCGAACGGGCCGACCGAGCAATCCTCGCTCACCTCGCACTCGACCAAGTAGGAGTGGAGGACGGCCGAGCGAGCGCCGACGGCGCTGTCGACGAGCGTGGTCAGCGGGCCGACGGTGGCGCCCTCGCCGATCCGGGTGGCGCCGCGCAGACTGGTGCCGGGCTCGATGCGGGCGTCGGCGGCGATCTCGACCCCAGCGTCGATCCAGGTCGAGCCGGGATCGACGACGGTGACGCCGTCCAGCATGTGACCCTCGAGCAGGCGGCGACGGGCCTCGGCCTCGGCCGCGGCGAGGTCGACCCGGTTGTTCACCCCCATGGTCACGGCGAAGTCCTCGGCGCGGTGGCCGGCGACGGAGTGGCCGGCGGCGCGCAGGGCCGCGAAGACGTCGGTCAGGTAGTACTCGCCCTGGGCGTTGTCGTTGGAGAGGCCGTTGAGCGCTGCGGCCAGCGGCCCCGCGTCGAAGGCGTAGGTCCCGGCGTTGATCTCACGGATCGCCAGCTCCTCCTCGCCGGCATCGCCGGCTTTGGCCTCGACGACGCGCTCGATCGCACCGTCGGCCGACCGGACGACGCGCCCGTAGGCACCGGGATCGTCGAGCTCGATCGTCATCATCGTCGCCGCGGCATCCGAGGCCGCGTGGGCGTCTAAGAAGCCGGAGATGACGGCGGCGGAGATCAGCGGATGGTCGCCGGAGAGGACGAGGACGGTCTCGCTTTCCTTGATCAGCGGGAGCGCGGCTCGCACCGCCCCCCCGGTCCCGTCGGCTGCCTCCTGCGTGACGGTCTCGACGTCCTCGGGCAAGCCGGCGGAGATGTCGTGCCCGGGCGAGACGATCGCCGCGACGCGCCCCGCGGCGGCCTCGCGCGCAGCGAGGATCGGCCAGGCGACCAACGGACGCCCGCAAAGGGGATGCAACATCTTCGGCAGCGAGGAACGCATCCGCGTCCCCTCGCCCGCCGCCATGACGAGGACCAAGGGTGGCGTCACCCGCGAATCGTAGTCCCGATGGGGAAGCCGCGCCGGATCAGGCGCTGCGCGAAAGGTCTTTGCCGATCAGGGCGATCGAGGTCAGCATCCAGCCGGCGAAGATCAGGTCGATTCCCACCAGGAGGCCGATCGCCCAGTCGGCGGAGCTGGGGAACTCGGCCAGGACGAGGACGCCGATCAGCAGGCCGGCAGCGCCGCTGAGGCCGAGTAAACCTGCGTTCGGCTGGCCGCGGCTGAGGAACGCGACGGTGAGCCGGGTGATCCCCATGAAGAGGAAGTAGAGGCCGAGCACGAGGGTGAGCGTGAGCGTCCCGTTGTGCGGCTCGACGATCAGCCAGAGCCCGACGACCACGGTCAGCGCCGCCCACAGCAGGCGCAGCAGCAAGGTCCCGACCGAGACGGCCGAGAACGCGGCGGCGATCATGAAGGCCCCGACGATCAGCAGGATCCAGCCGATGAAGATCGCGGTCCCGACCGAAGCGACCGCGGGAACGAGGATCGCGATGCAGCCGATGAAGATCGCCAGCACGCCGACCGCCATCAGGCCCTTCCAGGTCTTGGCCAGTCCGGCGCGGACTTCGGGGTCCAGGGAGGCTCCTCCGATCTCCATGAACCGGGACCCTATGCGCGCTTGCGGACGCTACGCTCGAAGCCGATCCGGGATGGTGTAGTCGGTAGCACGCTTGGTTTTGGTCCAAGAAGCGGGGGTTCGAGTCCTCCTCCCGGAACTGCAGCGCTACTCCTCGCTCGACGTGCGCGGCACCTTGCCGCCTTTGGCGCCGGGCTCCATCGCCGGGCCGCGGGGAGAGGCGATGCCGAGCACGCGCATCGCCTTGAGCCCGAGTCCGAGCTTCTCGCGGCCCTCGGTCGCCGAGACGTCGTGGCCGCAGAGCTCCTTCACCCGCTCCAGCCGGTAGCGCACCGTGTGGCGGTGGGTGAAGAGCTGTTTGGCGCTCGCGGCGACGTTGCCGTCGTTGTCGAGGTACGCCTCCACGGTCGCGACCAGCTCGGTCTCGTACTGCTCGTCGTAGGCGACCAGCGGCTCGATCGTCTCCGCGTAGAAGCGCTCGAGCTCGCCCGGGTCCTCGCTCATCGCCGGCAGCAGCAGCCGGTATGCGCCGGTGTCCTCGAAGGCGAGCACGGAGCGGCCTTCCGCCTCGCCGACGTTGACCGCGAGCCGTGCCTCGCTGCCGGCGCGGTAGAGGTCGACCGGGTCCGAGCAACGCCGGCTGCGGCCGGTCGTGAGGTGGAAGCCCGCGAGGCTGTCGTCGAGCTCGCGCGCCAGGCCGGCGGCGGCGCGGGCCAGCCGCTCGTCGTCCTCGGCCGGGACGATCACGGCGATCTCGGCCGCGACCTCGCCGTCGAGAGCGCTCGCCAGCGAGCCGGGCGCCAGCGAGCGCAGCGCCCGCATCGTCAAGGTGAGAACCCGTTCGCGCCACTCGCCCGTCTGCGCGGCCCGCGGCGCGGCCCGGAGCACGAGGACCCCGGCCCCGCGATCGAGGTCGGCGCCGAGCTCGGCGGCGCGGGCGACGATGTCGCCGCGGTCGGTCACCTCGCGGCCGAGCAGGGCGACGACGAAGGCGCTCGCCACCTCCTCGCTCTCCCACTCCGGCGAGCGCGAGCGCTCCAGCTCGAGCGCCAGCAGCGTCGTCACCATGCGGGCGATCGCCGGGTCCGGCGGCGTTTTCGCCCGGTAGCGCAGCTCTCCGACCACGGCGTCGGCGACCCGCAGCTCGACCGCGGTCACGCCCTCGCCGCCTTCCATCAGCTTCTTCTCCTGGTCCGGCGCGGCCCCGGCCACCGCCAGCACGGCGCTGGAGCGGTCGATCAGGGCGACGCTGGCGTCGAGCAGCCGTGCGGCCGCGCGCGCCACGGCGGGCAGGCCGGCGCCTGACTCGACCGCTTCGGAGAGCGCGTCGAGCAAGCCTGGAGCTTCCGCTTTTGCGGGGATTTCAGCCCCCTCTGAGGTTGCCGGCACCCGCTCATTATCCCCAGCGGGGCGCGACAGCGGCCCTAGTTGCCGCTGATGAATTCCGCGATGTCGGTGTAGTAGTAGACGATCGCGAGGCCGATCACGACCCCGATCACGAGCAGGGCGGCGAGGACGAAGAGCGAGAGCAGGCCGGCGGCGGCCTTCTCCGAGACCCGCCCGTGGGCGCTCAGCGCCGGGCTGAGGATCAGGACCACGAAGGCGACCAGGCAGATCAGCCCGGCGATCCCGAACAGCAGCCACTGCTGGGCAAGCTCGGTCAGCGCGAACAGCGTCATCGCTCTGGATTCTGGCGCAATCCGGAGACGACCAGGCCGACCGCCGCGCAGAACGAGAAGCAGGCGGCGCCGAGGGCCCAGCCGCCGCTGACGTCGCTGAGGTAGTGGACGTTGAGGTAGACGCGCGAGAGCCCGACCAGGGCGGTCAGCGCCAGGCCGGCGAGGACCACCGCCGCTTTGCGGGTGATCCCCGGGCGCAGCCGCATCACGATCGTCACCGCGATCCAGAGATAGAGGACCGAGTGGGCGGCGTGGCCGCTGGGGAAGGAAGAGCCCTCGGTGTCGACCAGCCCGCCCGCGGGCCGCGGCCGGTCGACCCCGTCCTTGATCTCGTGGAAGCCGATCGAGGTCATCGTCATCCCGGCGAGCAGGACCCAGAACTCGGCCCAGCGGCGGCGGGCAGCGAGGATGAGCGCGCAGAGTGCCGTCAGCGCCCAGACGAACCCTCCCGACCCGAGGAAGGAGAAGACCTTGGCGATGCTGGTCAGCCATGCCGCTTCGAGCTGTTCGACGAGGTCGAAGGCGGTGAGGTCGCCGGGAGTCGGCCCCGGGTCGCGCCCGATCACCACGAGGTAGGCGACGAGGACGAAGAGGGAGACGGCGAGGGTCGCCATCAGGGTGGTGAATTCGAGCCCGAAGGTGCCGCCGGGCGTGACCCGCGCCCAGAGGAACTGCAGCTGCGGCCGGTAACGGCGACCGAGCACGACCAGCCAGCGCGTCGCGACGTTGCCCTCCATCCAGCGCACCGCCGCCTCGCGGTTCTCCACGACCCGGAAGCGGCGGACGAGGAAGATCGTCCCGCCGACCACCACGATCAGCGTGCCGAGCAGGAAGGCGCCTTTGCCGGCGTACTCGGCCCCGGTCTCGACGCTGCGCGAGAAGAAGTACCCGATCAGGATGTGGGCGCTGGCCCAGAGGCCGGTGCCGAGGACGCTGAAGGGGACGAAGGCGCGGTACTGCATGCCCGAGCTGCCGGCGATGAAGGGGGCGAGGGCGCGGACGAGGCTGATCCAGCGGCCGATGAAGATCGTCTTGCCGCCGTGGCGGGAGAAGTAGTCCTCGACTTTCTCGAAGCGCTCGTGGGTGATGCCGACGCGCGGGCCGTGGCGGAGGACGAACTCGCGCCCGAGGCGGCGGCCGATGAAGAAGCTGGTCGTGTCCCCCAGCCAGGCGGCGAACCAGGCGATCGCGATCAACAGGTAGATGTCGACCTCGCCCTGGCCGGCGACCGCGCCGCCGAGCAGCATCGTCGTCTCGCCGGGGACCACGAGGCCGACGAAGGCGCCGGTCTCGGCGAAGGCGAAGAACCCGACCAACAGGTACGTCCAGGCGCCGAGCGTGCTCGAGATCTCTTCCAGCAGGTTCTGCAGGTCGAGGCTGCCGAGCTCGTGACCGACGAAGTAGTAGACGACCGCGACGATCGCGAGGGCGATCCCGATCAGCAGGTGTTTGCGACCGTCCCCACCGCCCCCTTCTCCCTGCATCTTCATGGCGCCCTCCCAGCCTCGCAGACGATCGCGTCGTCACGCTCGATCGCGGCGGCGGCGGCCTGGGCGGCGCCGAGGTCGGCGAACAGCCCGACCGCGGTCGGCCCCGAGCCGCTGAGCAGCGCGACGGGGGCGCCGGCGGCGCGCAGGGCGTCGAGCGCCGCGCCGATCCCCGGGCG
>Ga0196962_10000479_pt1 | contig 16369 bp, 11 predicted proteins | sample S3v_20metaG_FD_183186 | JGI IMG/M metagenome (GOLD analysis project Ga0196962, IMG submission 183186) | Soil microbial communities from Anza Borrego desert, Southern California, United States - S3+v_20 | ecosystem: Environmental > Terrestrial > Soil > Desert | place: USA: California | collected... | reverse complement strand
ACGCCCTTGAAGAACCAGATGTGGCTCACGGGGGCGGCGAGGTCGATGTGGCCCATGCGCTCACGGCGCACCTTGGACCGCGTGACCTCCACGCCGCAGCGCTCGCAGACGATGCCCTTGTAGCGGACGCGCTTGTACTTGCCGCAGTAGCACTCCCAGTCCTTGGTCGGACCGAAGATGCGCTCGCAGAACAGGCCGTCCTTCTCCGGCTTGAGCGTCCGGTAGTTGATGGTCTCCGGCTTCGTGACCTCGCCGCTCGACCAGGAGCGGATCTGCTTCGAGGACGCGAGGCCGATCTCGATGGCGTCGAAGTTGTTGATGTCGATCACAGGCGTTTCCTCACTCCTCGTCGCCGTCGGCAAGGACGTCGACGGGTGTGTCGATGTAATCCGCGTCGGTGGCCTCGGCGTCGTCGGTCATGCCGGCGTCACCCTCCTCGACCTCCTGCTCCTCGGCCTCGTCGGCCGCCTCGTCGGGGGAGGCGCCGTCGCCGGCGCGCACGCCGGAGAGGTCGATGCCGAGCTCTTCCGCAGCGCGCAGCAGGTCGTCGTCCTCGTCGCCCATCTCGGCGCGCGTGCCCTCCTCGGAGACGACGTTGACGTCCAGCGCCAGCGACTGCATCTCCTTGAGCAGGACCTTGAACGACTCGGGGATCGACGGCTCGGCGATGTTCTCGCCCTTGACGATCGCCTCGTAGGCCTTCACGCGCCCGACGGTGTCGTCGGACTTGATGGTCAGCATCTCCTGCAGCGTGTACGCCGCGCCGTAGGCCTCGAGCGCCCACACCTCCATCTCGCCGAAGCGCTGGCCGCCGAACTGCGCCTTGCCGCCCAGGGGCTGCTGGGTCACCAGCGAGTACGGGCCGGTGGAGCGGGCGTGGATCTTGTCGTCCACGAGGTGCAACAGCTTCAGGATGTACATGTAGCCGACGGTGACCTGCTTCTCGAACACCTCACCGGTGCGGCCGTTGAACAAGGTCGCCTTCCCGGAGGCCTGCTCGCCCGCGCGGCGCGAGGTGTCGATGTCCATCCGGATCGCGCCCTGGTGGCCGTCCTGCCACTTGACCAGCGCCGTGTCGACGTCCTCCACGGTGGCGCCGTCGAACACGGGCGTGGCGACGTAGACCTTGCCGTCGCCGGCGGCCGCCTGCTTGTAGGCGTCGGTGCCGTCGTCGTACCACCCGTTGGCGGCGACCCACCCGAGGTGGGTCTCCAGGATCTGGCCGATGTTCATGCGGCTCGGGACGCCGAGCGGGTTCAGGATCACGTCCACGGAGGTGCCGTCCTCGAGGAACGGCATGTCCTCGACGGGGACGATCTTGGAGATGACGCCCTTGTTGCCGTGGCGGCCGGCGAGCTTGTCGCCCTCGGCGATCTTGCGCTTCTTGGCCACGAAGACGCGGACGAGCTCGTTGACGCCGGGCGACAGGTCGTCGCCGGCGGCGCGCGAGAACGTCTTGACGTCGATCACCACGCCGCCCTCGCCGTGCGGCACCTTCAGCGACGTGTCGCGGACCTCGCGGGCCTTCTCCTTGAAGATGGCCCGGATCAGCTTCTCCTCCGCGGTCAGCTCGGTCTCGCCCTTCGGCGTGACCTTGCCGACCAGCAGGTCGCCGGACTGCACCTCGGCGCCGATCCGCACGATCCCGCGGTCGTCGAGGTTCCGCAGCGACTCCTCCGAGCGGTTGGGGATGTCGCGCGTGATCTCCTCGTCGCCCAGCTTGGTCGTGCGCGCGTCGATCTCGTACTCCTCGATGTGGATCGAGGTCAGCTCGTCGTCCTTGACCAGGCGCTCCGAGAGGATGATCGCGTCCTCGAAGTTGTAGCCCTCCCAGGACATGAAGGCGACCATGAGGTTCTTGCCCAGCGCCATCTCGCCCTGGTCGGTCGCCGAGCCGTCGGCCAGCACCTCACCGGCCGTGACCTCCTGGCCGGCCTTCACCAGCGGCTTCTGGTGGATCAGCGTGCCCTGGTTGGAGCGCATGAACTTCTGCAGCTCGTACTCGTCGCGGCCGTCGGCGTGGGCGAGGACCAGGCGCGTGGCGTCCACGTACTCGATCGTGCCGTCGTGCTCGGCCACGATCACGTCGCCCGTGTCGATCGCCGCGCGGCGCTCCATCCCCGTCCCGATCAGCGGCGCATCGGTCTTGAGCAGCGGCACCGCCTGGCGCTGCATGTTCGAGCCCATGAGCGCGCGGTTCGCGTCGTCGTGCTCGAGGAACGGGATCATCGCCGTCGCGACGGACCAGATCTGCTCCGGCGAGACGTCCATGAGGTCCACCTGCTCCGGCGGGAACGACTCGTAGTGGCCGGCCTGCGTCCGGCAGAGCACGAGCTCCTCGGTCAGGCGGCCGTCGGCGTCGAGCGGCGCGTTGGCCTGCGCGATCCGGCGCTCCTGCTCCTCCGTCGCGTCGAGGTGGATGACCTCGTTCGTGACGCGGCCGTCGCGCACGACGCGGTACGGCGTGGTGACGAAGCCGAACTCCGACACCTCGGCGAAGCTCGAGAGGGAGCCGATCAGGCCGATGTTCGGGCCCTCCGGCGTCTCGATCGGGCACATGCGGCCGTAGTGCGTCGGGTGCACGTCGCGCACCTCGATCGGCGCGCGCTCGCGCGTGAGGCCGCCCGCGCCGAGCGCGGAGAGGCGCCGGCGGTGCGTCAGGCCCGACAGCGAGTTCGTCTGGTCCATGAACTGCGACAGCTGCGACGACCCGAAGAACTCCTTCAGGGCGGCGACGACCGGCCGGATGTTGATGATCGTCTGCGGGGTGATCGTGTCGGCGTCCTCGGTGGTGAGGCGCTCGCGCACGACGCGCTCCATCCGGTAGAGGCCGATCCGGAAGGCCTCCTGGATCAGCTCGCCGACCGTCCGCAGGCGGCGGTTGCCGAAGTGCTCGTACTCGTCGAGGTGGTCGGCGACCGCCTCGCGCGGCATCGACAGCGCCTCGGCGGCGTAGTCCTTCGTGTCGTCGGCCTCCTCGGACATGCCGAGCAGCCGCGGCAGCTCGACGAGCTTCTTGACGAGGGTGACGATGTCGTCCTCGGTCAGGACGCGGGTCTCGAGGTCGACGTCGAGTCCGAGGCGCTTGTTGAGCTTGTAGCGGCCGACGCGCGTGAGGTCGTAGCGCTTCGGGTCGAAGAAGAGCTGGTTGAGCAGGTTGCGCGCGTTGTCGACGCTGGGCGGCTCGCCCGGGCGCTGCTTGCGGAACAGCTCGATCAGCGCGCCCTCCTCCGAGCGCGTCTGGTCCGTGTCGGCGTCGATCGTGTTGCGGATGTAGAGGGACTCCTCGAAGCGGCGCACGATCTCGTCGTCCGTCATCCCCATCGCGCGCAGCAGCACGGTGACCGGGAGCTTGCGCTTGCGGTCGATGCGGACGTAGACGCGGCCCTTCTTGTCGATCTCCAGCTCCAGCCAGGAGCCGCGCGCCGGCATCAGGTTCGCGACGAACAGCTGCTTCTCCGCGTCCTTGGGCTCCATCAGATAGGCGCCCGGGGACCGGACGAGCTGCGTCACCACGACGCGCTCGGTGCCGTTGATGATGAACGTCCCCCGGTCGGTCATCCACGGGAAGTCGCCCATGAACACCGACTGCTCGCGGATCTCGCCCGTCTCGCGATTGACGAAGCCGACCGTGACGGTCAGCGGCCGCGCGTAGGTGAGATCCTTCTCGCGGCATTCCTCCAGGGACGCGACGGGCGCGTCGAACTGGAACTCGCCGAACTGGACGGCGAGGTTGCCGGTGTAGTCCTCGATCGGCGAGATGTCGTCGATCGTCTCGCGCAGTCCCCCGTTCTCCGTGTCGACGAGCCAGGCGAAGGACTTCTTCTGGATGTCGATCAGGTTGGGGACATCGAGGACCTTGTCGAGCCGCGCGAACGTGCGGCGCATGCGGGGAGCGTCAACGGAAGCCAAGACGGCGACTCCTCTTGGGGCGGAGCGAAACGGGCAAGGGGCGGACGCGCAGACCGCAGGGACAAGCCCGCGGGGGACGGACCGCCACGGAGAGCGCGACCAGCCAATATAGCACAGGGGTAGGCGGACCCCTGGGAGGGGCGGTCGGCGCTCACGGACCCCGCCCGGCCCGGACTCCGTATGTGGCGGAGGGGGCGTCGCGGACGGCTGCGGCTATCGGCCGACGCAGGAAGTGTATCGGCGGGCGCAAGGCCTGTCTTGACCCTGCGCGATGCGCCCCGTGCGAGCGCGCGACCAGGCGTGCTCGCAGGGCCCCGCGGACTCTAGCCTTAGGGCGCGGTGATCGACCTGCACTGCCACATGCTCCCCGGCCTGGACGACGGCCCGCGCAAGCTGGCCGATGCCGTCAAGATGGCGCGTGCCGCGGTCGAGGCCGGCGTCCACACCGTCGTGGCCACGCCCCACGTGTCGGAGACGTTCCCGAACCGCGCGGAGCACATCGGGGCCGTCGCCGCGGCGCTGATCGTCGAGCTGCTCCGCCGCGACATCCCGCTGAACGTCCAGACGGGCGCGGAGATCACGATCACGCAGGCGCTCGACCTGCCGGACGACGAGCTCGCCGCGCTTCGCCTCGGGGGCGGGCCGTACCTGCTGGTCGAGTGCCCGCTGTCGTTCGAGCGCCCGAGCGCGGTGGAGGCGCTCCTGTTCCACGTGCGCGAGCGCGGGCACCCGCTCGTGCTCGCCCATCCCGAGCGCTCGCCCGCGTTCCAGCGCGATCCGGCCCGGCTCGCGCGCTTGGTCGACGCCGGCATGCTCACCTCCGTGACGGCGAGCGCGCTCAGCGGCCAGTTCGGCTCACGGGTGGCGACGTTCGCGATCGAGCTGCTGCGCGCGGGGCTCGTCCACGACATCGCCTCGGACGCACACGACGCGCACCGGCGGTCGCCGGCGATCCTCGAGCACCTGCTCGCCGCCGAGCCGCGGCTCGCCGGCACGCCCCTGCGGGCGGAGTGGCACGCACGCGACGTGCCCGGCGCGATCCTCGCGGGGCGGCCCGTGGACGGCCGGGCCGCGCTGGCGTCGCACGCGCCGGGCCGCCACGAGCGAACCTGAGCGCGTCGGGGAGGCGGCGTCCCGCCGGGCGCTCGGCGCGAGCGTGACGGCGAGGCCAGCGGCGGTTCCCTGGACGTATGTCCAGAACTGCGGGGTCCGGCCGCCCGATACTCTTGCCCCGCGTGGCACACGGTGCGGGCAACGGACGCCTGGCGATCGGCCGGCCGGGATGGCTCGGCCACCGCGGGTCGTCCGGCTGGGGATGGGGCTCGCATCGCGGCATCCGCGCCGCGGCCTTCGCGGCGGCGCTCCTGGTGGCCGACCTCGGCATCGCGCTCGCGATCGTGGAGCCGCGTTTGCACCGCCTGCTGCTTCTCGGCGTCGCCGTCGTCGCGCTCGCGCTCGTCTTCCGGTTCCCGATGGCGGCGACCTGCTTCGCGCTCGTGCTGCTCGCGACGGTGGTCGAAGCGCAGCGGTTCAAGATCCCGTTCGGCCCGATCGAGCTGCGGCTCGCCGAGGTCGTCGTGGGCGCCCTGTGCCTGGTCGCGCTCGTGCGCCCCCGCAGAGCCTGGTGGGGCGGCTTCGCCGGCGTCGCGCTGCTCGCCTTCCTGGCCGTGCTGACGCTGTCGTCCTACCTGACAATCGAGTCCGGGCGCGCCTCGTTCAACCTCGTCTACGTCACCGCCCGCGCGTTCGTGCCGCTCGTCCTCTTCTTCGTGATCGTCCGGCTCTTCCCGGAGCCCGAGCGGGTCACGCGCCTGCTCGTGATGTCCGTGGCGCTCGCCGCGATCGCCGGCGTGATCGCCGTGCTCGCCGCCGCGCCGGGGTCCCCGGTGCAGGAGATCCTCAACCCGGACAACAGCTCCACCATCCGCGACCGGGAAGGCTTCGGCATCGTGAACCGCGTGCGCCTTCCGGGCGTCGCGCTCGCGTATCCCCTGTTCTGGTACACGGCGGTGCGGACCGTCCACGCGGAGCGCGTCCAGCGGCTGTGGTGGCTCGCCGCGCTCGCGGCCATGACCGTCGCGCTCGCGCTCTCCTTCAACCGCAACCAGTGGATCGGGCTCGTCCTCGGGCTCTGCTGCATGCTCGCTCTCTCGCGCGTGCGCGCGCGTAAGTCGTTCGTCACCGCGCTTGTCCTGTTCGCCACGGTGGGCATGGGCGCCGTCCTTGCGGGCACGAACATCAGCGCGGACTCACCGGTCTATCCCATCGTCAAGCGCGGGACCACGCTGCTGGACCCCCAGTCGGAGGTACGTGACTCCTCGCTGCAGGATCGGGTCGTGGAGTCGCGCCTGGCGATCGCGGCCTACAAGCAGCATCCTTTCACAGGCATCGGCCCGGGGGCGTCGTTCGGCTCGCGCTCGACGAGCACGGACGCCTCGGGCGCGGTGGTCCGCACGGAGCAGAACTTCCTCCACAACCAGTACCTCTTCCTGCTGATCATCGGCGGCCCGCTCGCGCTGCTGGCCTTCTGCGCGTTCCTCCTGGCGCCGGCGGTCAGCGTGCTCGGCCGCCACGACCTCGACGACGGCGTCGTGGCACTCGCCGTCGGCATCCTGCTGATCATGGTGAGCGCGATCGTGTCGATCGCGTTCGCCGACGCCACGAGCGCCGCGGTCGTGGCCCTGCTCGCCGGCGCGCTCGTCGTGCTCACGCAGCGGCCGCGCCCGGCCGGCGCCCCGCCGGAGGTCCGGGCATGACCGGCGCCGTCCCGAAGGTGGCGATCACGCTGCCGGTCTACAACTCGGCGGACACGATCCGGGCGTCGATCGAGTCGGCGCTCTCCCAGACGTACGAGGACTTCGAGCTCGTCATCACGGACAACGCGTCGACGGATGACACGGTCGAGGTCGTCCGCTCCTACGACGATCCGCGGATCCGGCTGCACCGCAACCCGGTCAACGTCGGCTATCAGGCGAACATCAACGGCGCCATCGCGCTCTGCCGCAGCCCGTTCGTGAAGTTCCTGCACGGGGACGACCAGATCTATCCCACGTGCCTCGAGCGGATGCTCGAGGTCATCGAGACGAGCGAGCGCGTGGGCATGGTGTTCTGCCGTCGGCGCATCGCGGTCGACGCGGACGCCGAGCCGGACCTGCACAACTTTCGCGAGGTCTTCGAGACCGCCTATCGGAACTTCGGCGACCTGCAGCCCGTCAACGACGGCCGGACGCTGCTTCGCCGGTGGGTCCGCGCCGGCCTGCTGGAGAACTGGATCGGAGAGCCCTCGAACGTGATGATGCGGCTCACCGCGCTGCAGCAGCTCGGGCTGTTCAACACGCGCATGCGCATGCTGGACGACTTCGACATGTGGGCCCGGACCATGGTGCACTTCGACGTCGGGTTCGTCGACGAGGAGCTGGCGACGTACCGGTTCCACGCGAACAACACGACGATCCGGCAGACGGTGGCCGCCCGCTGGTTCGACCTGCTCTGGCTGCTCGAAGGGCTCGCCGCCGAGCCGGGGCTCCTGCGCGAGTATCCGGAGCTGCGGCGCGCGATGGCTCAGGAGCGATGGCGCGTCGTCAAGCACCTCGTGCGGACCGACCGCGCGCATCTGAAGCCGCGCCTGCGCGTGGTGGCGGACTACCTGCGCTACCGGGCCCGTCGCGCGGCCGGGCGCGCGACGACGCTCCATCCCCCGCTGAGGGCGGCATGAGCCGGGCACCGGCCGAGGCGCCCCGGACGCTTCTGCTGTCCGAGCGAGGCGCCGAGTCACGCAAGTGGCACGCGTTCCAGTACGAGTTCGAGGACGTCATCGCCGCGGTCGACGACGTCGCCCTGCTGGCGCCGCCCGCGATGCCGGAAGGCCGGCGCCGGCGCCTTCTCGACCGCTTCTACTACGCGACTGGCCGCCTCGACCGCGTCACCAGCCCTGCCCTCCGGCCGGTGCGGATCGTCCAGCACCACGAGCTGTTCTTCACCACCTTCTCGTTCGTGACCGACGTCCCGCACCTGCTTCGGCTCGGGGATCTCCGCAAGCGGTGCGACATCGCGACGTGCTTCTTCGTCGAGCTCTTCAGCGAGCATGTGGACAAGTACCGCCGCAACCTCGAGCTGCTCAGGCGCTTCGAGTTCGACCGCGTGTACGTCTTCAACCCGGCGCCGAAGGACGACATCGCCGAGATCGTCGGCTGCCCGGTCGAGTTCCTGCCGCTGGGCGTGGACGCGCTCCAGTTCTCGCCGTATCCGTCGCCGCCCGCCCGGACCGTCGACCTGTACCAGTTCGGCCGCCGCTCGCCGGTCACTCACGCCGCGGCCCTCGAGATGGCGCGGCAGGAGGGGGCGTTCTACCTCTACGACACGATCTTCAACGTCCCGCTGCCGGACTACCGGGCGCACCGGCGGCTGATCGCCGAGCAGATGAAGCGCAGCCGCTACTTCTTCGCCTACAAGGCCAGCGTCGACCTGGGCCGCGGGGCAGCGGACGACGTGCTGTCCGCGCGCTACTTCGAGGCGACCGCCGGCGGCGCGGTCCTGCTCGGCAGCGCTCCGGCGACGCCGGAGTGGGACGCATGCTTCGACTGGGAGGACGCAGTCATCGAGATCCCGTACGAGGCGCACGACCTCCGGGAGATCGTCGCCGACCTCGACGCGCAGCCCGAGCGGCTCGAGCGCGCCCGCATGCGCAACATGGTCGGCGCGCTGCGGCGTCACGACTGGGTGTACCGCTGGGCGCAGGTCCTGGACGACCTCGACCTGCCGCACTCGCCCGCCATGACGGCGCGGATGGAGCGCCTCGAGGCGCTGGCCGCGATGGCCGAGCACCGCGGGCCCGCCGACGGCGTGCCCGGCCCGAAGCGCACCGCCGCGAGCCGCGCCGGCGAAGCGTCCGCGGCGCGCGGCGAGCAGTCCTCCTCGCAGGCCGCGGACCGCGGCGAGCAGTCCTCATCGCAGGCGGTGTGATGGCCACGCCCAGCCGTTCGGTCATCCGCGCCAAGGCGCCGCTGCGGATCTCGTTCGCCGGCGGCGGGACGGACGTCCCGCCCTTCCCCGAGCGCGAGGGCGGCCTCGTCCTCAACGCCACGATCAACCGCTACGCCTACGGGACGCTGCGCCCGCGCGAGGACGACGCGATCCAGATCGACTCCCACGACTTCGGCATGTCGGCGGTCTTCGACGTCCACGAGCCGCTGGTCTTCGACGGGAAGCTCGATCTGGCGAAGGCGGCGGTCCGGCGCTTCGCCGGCCGCGACACCCGCGGGTTCGACCTGCACCTCCACTCGAACGCCCCGCCGGGGTCCGGGCTCGGGTCCTCGTCGACCATGATGGTGGCGCTCATCGGTCTCCTGAAGGAGCACCGTAACCTGCCCCTGACGGACTACGAGCTCGCCGACCTCGCGTACTCGCTCGAGCGCAAGGACCTGGGCATCAAGGGCGGGCTGCAGGACCAGTACGCGGCGACGTTCGGCGGGTTCAACTTCCTCGAGCTGTTCGGCGACCGCGTGGTGGTCAACCCGCTCCGGATCAGCCCGGACGTGGTGCTCGAGCTCGAATACAACCTACTGCTCTGCTACTCGGGCACGACACGCGACGGCGGCCGGGTGATCGAGGACCAGACGAACCGGCTGCAGCACGGCAACGAGGACACCGTGGGCGCGCTACGGGCGCAGAAGGAGCTCGCCGTCGAGATGAAGAACGCGCTCTTGCGCGGGCGGCTGGCCGACTTCGGCGCGCTGCTCGACAGCGCGTGGCAGGCGAAGCGCCGGATGTCGGATCGCATCTCGACGCCCCGCATCGAGCAGCTCTACGAGGAGGCGCGCAAGGCCGGCGCGCTTGGGGCGAAGGTCACCGGCGCCGGCGGTGGCGGCTACCTGCTCGTGTACTGTGGAAACGGCAGCAAGCACAAGGTCGCGGCGCGGATGCTCGACCTGGGCGCGGACGTCGAGGAGATCGCCTTCGAGCCCGAGGGACTGCGGACATGGAGGGTCCATGACACCTGAGCAACGGCAGCAGCTCGTGGCGATGCCTGTGGCGCCCGAGAACGACCACGACCTCGTGTCCGCGCGCATCGCGGCCAGCGCCGCCGTCCTCGAGCGGCTGCGCGAGCCGGCGCAGGTCGCGGCCATCGTCGCCGCGGCGGAGACGATCTCGCTCTCGCTGCGCGCGGGCGGGAAGCTCCTGCTGTTCGGCAACGGGGGCAGCGCCGCCGACGCGCAGCACATCGCCGCCGAGTTCCTCGGGCGGTTCCTGCTCGAGCGCGCCTCGCTGCCGGCGCTCTGCCTGTCGGACAACGCCGCCGCGCTGACGGCGATCGGCAACGACTACGCCTATGCCGACGTGTTCGCCCGCCAGATCGCGGGGCTCGGCGCTCCGGGGGACGTCGCGCTCGCGATCTCGACCAGCGGCAGCTCTCCGAACGTCCTCGCCGGCGTGGCGGAGGCGCACGCGCGCGACATGCGCACGATCGGGTTGACCGGCGCCGGCGGCGGCGCGCTCGCCGACGCGGTCGACCTCTGCATCGCGGTGCCGTCCGACGCAACGCCCCGCATCCAGGAGGCGCACACAGTCGTCGCGCACCTCATCTGCGAGATGGTGGAGCGCGACCTCGCCACCGGTGGCTGAGGGCCAGTTCCGTCCCGACACGGTCTTCCTCGACCGCGACGGCGTCATCAATCGCAAGGCGCCCGAGGGCTCCTACGTCACGCGCTGGGAGGAATTCGAGTTCCTCCCGGGCTCGCTCGACGCGCTGCGCGAGCTCGCCGAGGCGGGGATCGGCGTAATCGTGGTCACCAACCAGCGCGGCATCGCCCGCGGGCGTCTCAGCGAGGCCGACCTCGCCGGCATCCATGCGCGGATGCTGGCGGCGGTCGACTCGACCGGAGGCCGCATCGCCGCGATCTACCACTGCCCGCACGAGGGCGGCTGCCACTGCCGCAAGCCCGCGCCGGGGATGCTCCGCCGCGCCGCCGCGGAACTCGGTTTCGAGCTCGAGCGCACCGCCATGATCGGCGACCGCACGCACGACATGGAGGCCGCCGCGGCCGTGGGCGCCATGCAGGTCCTCGTCGGCGACGAGGAGCGCGACCCTCCGCCGGTGACCCACGCCGCCCCGGATCTGCTCGCGGCGACGCGGTGGCTCACGGGCCTAGCGGCGCGGGGCTGACGGGCACGCGCGCCGGGGGTCGACGCCGGACCGTCGCTGCTCGCCGCGACGCGCTGCCTCGCCGACGCCGCCGCGCCGACCCGGGGCACGCGGCCGCCGCCGGCGCCGCGCGTCTACGCGGTCGCCTCGACGGCGGTCCCGCCGGCGGCGGGCTGCGCGGCGCCTTCGGTGAGGATGTTGCCGCCGGCGTAGCGCGCGCCGCGTTCGACGGCCGTCGGCCACTGGACGAACAGCTCGTGCGCGAGCGGCGCGACGAGGCGGCCGCTCAAGGACAGACCCTGCGTGCGCGTGAGGCTCTCCACGTACACGAGCCGCACACCGTGGAACCGGCCGAGAAGGAACATCGGCACGGCGAGGCCGGCGCCCGTCGAGAGGATCACGTCAGGCCGGCGCGCGCGGATCAGCCGGTCCGCGAACACGAGGTTCCGCAGCAGCTTCAGCACGCTGCGGTTCGTCGGGCCGTGGGCGATCGCGACGTCCTCGCCGGCTAGGATGTGTTCGGCGTCGTAGCCCGTGAGCGTCGCCCACGAGACGTCGAACTCCTGCCACGCCGGGCGCAGCGCCAGCATCTGCTGGAGGTGGCCGCCCGGTGAGCACACGAGCAACGCGCGCCGCCGATGCGGCGTGTCCGCGGACGGTGAGCCGCGACCGGGAAGCCCTTCGCCATCGCCGCGTTCGGGACGAGCCGCGACCCCACGGGCGTGCCCGTTCCGGCTGGTCCCGGTGTCGCCCGATCCGTTTCGCTCGCCGGCGCCCGGTCCGGCGCCGCCCGCGCGGCGCGCCCGCGAGGCGAGCTCGACGTAGATCTGCTCCAGCGGCCGGTAGACCTCGTCGCGGTTCAGGCGCGCCGCGCGCGCGAGCGCGCCGCGCGAGAGCCTCGCCCTGCGGGCGGGATCGTCGGCCACGGCCGCGACCGCGTCGGCGAGCGCATCGGGGTCCGCGGCCGGCACGAGGACCGCGTCGACGTCGTCCGTGAGGATCTCCGGCATCCCGCCCGTGCGCGCCGCGACGATGCAGCGGCCCGCCGCCATCGCCTCGAGCAGGGCCACCGGCAGGCCCTCGGAGATCGAGGGGAACACGACGACGTCCGCCGCCGCGAGCGCGGCCGCCTTCGCGTCCTCGTCGAGCCAGCCGCGCCAGTGCGCGCCGGCCACGCCGTCGATCACCGGGACGGCCGCCGCCGGCGGCTCCCCCGGCCCGGCGAGGACGACGCGGACGTCCCCGACGCGGCGCGCGATCTCCGGCAGCGCCTCCACCAGCACCTGCCCGCCCTTCGCGCGGTTCGCGAATCCGCCGAGATAGAGGACCTCCACGTCGCCGGGGCGCGTGGCCACGGGATCGGCCCCGTCCGCGGAGGCCGCCGGGGCGGCGTTGCGCACCACGAGGACGCGCTCGACGCCGACGAGCCGGCGGAGCGCCGCCGCGCCGGCTTCCGAGACGCTCGTCACGCGGTCGGCGCGCCGGAACGCCCAGCTGATCAGCGCCCGTCGGGCGGGGTCGAGCCGCGCCCAGAAGTCCGTGATGTCGCCTTCGCCGGAGTGGACCTGCAGCACGGCGCGCTGCCCGAGCGCCTTGGCCACCACGACGACGACCGCCTTGCGATACCAGCTGCCGCGGACCGCGGTGTGGACGTGCACGACTCCCGCGCCCCGGCGCAGCGACCACGCGGCGAGGCGGGCGAGCGACGCGAGGAAGACCAGCAGGCGGCGAGCGCCGCGCGTGTCCTCGCGCCACGAATCGACGAACTCGAAGTCGAAGCGCTGCGCGAGGGGCGAGGCGGCGAGGTCGCGCGTCACTGCGCCCATCCCGCCACGCGACGCCCGCGCGGGCCCGACCTGCGCGACGCGGATCCGTCGCGCCTTCTTCGGCTCATTCTTCAGCAGCATCTCTTCCGTCCTTGGAACTCCGACCATCGTACGGCGAGGCAACGACCCACCCGGGCGCCGGCCCGCCTGCTCGCCCCAGGGCCGCGGGCGCCGTCAGACGCGGAGCGGCTCTGAGCCGTTCGGCGTGAGCACGGCGGCGAAGACGCGCTCGTAGCGCTCGACCATCGTATCCGCGTCCAGATCCGGCCCGGCGCTCAGCGCGGCCACCTGGAGCCGCTCGCGCAGCGCCGCATCGCTCAGCACGTCGTGGCACGCGCGGTAGAACGCCTCCGGGTCGTCCGGCGGCACGACGAGGCCGGCGCCGGTGTCCTCCAGCACGGTCCCGACGTCGCCGACATCCGTCGCGACCATCGGCGTGCCCACCGCGATCGCCTCGAGGACCGCCATGGGAAGCGCCTCGCCCGCCGAGGGCAACACGGCCAGATCCGCCAGCCCGAAGATGCCGGCCGGGTTCTCGTGGCGGCCGAGGAAGACCGCCCAGTCGGCGCCACGCTCGTCCGCGAGCGCCCGGACGCGCTCGAGCTCCGGACCTGCCCCGGCGAACACGACCCGCACGTCCCCCAGCGTCTCCCGGAGCCGCGCCGTCGTCTCGAGCGCGAAGTCCTGGCGCTTCTGCGCAACGAACCGGGCCACGTGCGCGATGACCTTCGCGCTGCCGGGGATGCCCAGGTCGGCGCGCGTCGGGTTTGCGCCGGCGCGCCGCCGGAGCTCGGCGACGGGAACGCCGTTGGGGATCAGGATCGTCTTGCGGGCGGCCACGCCCTCGCTGCGCATGAGCTCCCGGTGCCACTCCGCGCAGATCACCGTCGCCGCCGTGAATGGGTCGAGGGCGCGGTTGTGCGCCGCGATGAGCCGCTTGCGCGGCGCGCCCCCGGACGACCACTGGTGCGCGCGCCCCGGCGTGTGCTCGGCCATGATCGCCGGGCGGCGCGCCGCGATCGCCGCGAGACGACCCCAGAGGCTCGCGTCCCAGCCGGTGCAGTGCACGATGTCGCTGCTGCGGGCGAGCCGGGCCAGGCGGCGCAACGCGGCGACTTTCGCCCAGCGCGTCCTCGCCCCGAGATGGACGATCTGAACGCGTGGATCCATGTCGGGTCCCTTGAGGCGCTCCGACGGGTCCTCCGTGCTGCTGATGCTGACGAGTCGCACCTCGTGTCCGGCAGCGGCGAGCCCGGCCGCCAGGTGTGCGAGTTGGACTTCCATCCCCCCGCGCACGTTGATGCTGTGGACGACGAGCAGCAGCTTGAGGCTTCCTGCTGGACCACTCGGCACGGCGGCGAAGATAGCAACGGCGATGAACGCGCCTGCCTGTCCGAACGGCCAGTCACTCCAGACCCAGCGCGTGGGTGCCGGCTAACGTGACGCCGCCCGTGCCCCCCGCCGTCGCCATCGCAGTGGTGTCATGGAACACGCGCGACCTGCTCGCTGCGTGCCTCGATTCGATGCGCGCCGACGCGGACGCCGGGCTCGCCGAGGTGTGGGTGGTGGACAACGGCTCGAGCGACGGGTCCCAGGAGATGGTGCGCGAGCGCTACGGCTGGGTACGCCTGCTCGAAGCCGAGCGCAACCTCGGCTACGGCCCGGCGGTCAACCGCGTCGCACGGGAAACCGCGACCCCGTGGGTGGTGGCCGCAAACGCCGACCTCGAGCTCGAGCCGGGAGCGCTGAGCGCCCTGCTCGCGGCCGGGGACGCCGACCGCGGAGCGGGCGTGATCGGGCCGCGGCTGATCCTCCCCGACGGGTCGACGCAGCCCGGGGTACAGCCGTATCCCCGCGCGCTTGACGCGCTGCTGATCCACCTGTCCATCCACCGCCTGAGTCGCCGGCTCGGCGAGCGCGCGTATCTGAGCGGCTACTGGCAACCGGACCGCCCCGCGGTCGTCGACTGGGTCACGGGCGCGTTCCTTCTCATCCGCCGGGAGGTCTTCGACGTCCTGGGCGGCTTCGACGAGGAGCAGTGGATGTACGCCGAGGACCTCGACCTGTGCTGGCGCGCCCGGCAGGCCGGCTGGCGCGTGCGCTACGAGCCCGGCGCGCGTGTGCGGCACATGCTCAGCGTGGCGGCGGAGAAGGCCTTCGGCGATGACGAGGCGCGGAGCCGCCGGATGCTGCGCGAGGACTACGCGTGGATGGTCCGGCGTCGCGGCCGCCGCTCTGCGCTCGCGAACGGCGCCGCGCAGGTGGCCGGCCTGACCGCGCGCTGGGCGGCGCTGTCGCTGGCGCGCCGGCCCGGCAAGGCGGCACACGTGGCCGCCGTGAGGCGGCGTCACGTCGCCGTGTTGCGCTCGCTGTTCCAGTAGACCGCCGCCGCGCGCGCCGCTCCGCCGGCCCACCGGGACGTGGCGGCGCTCAGCACGGGGCCCCCACGGCCGCGCGCCGTCCGGAGCACGCGCCGCCCCGTCTTCCGGCCCTCTCGCCGGCGGCTCGAGCACGCCCGAAGCCGTTCGCCACACCCGTCGTTTCGCGGCGGCCGGAGGGGCTCCTTGGTGTTCTGACATGTGGGTCAAGGTTGGGGGTGGGGTGTCCGATGGTTGTGTGCAGAACACGAAGGCAGTCGCTCGGATTCAAGGCAAACCGTTCGTGAGGACGGGACGCAAAGCCACGGGGCTCCGTTAGCGGAGTTCGCCGGGTTACCGAAGAGCGTTTAGTCAGCCCTGCGCGACTGTCCCATCTCGTTGATTGGAGACAACGCGCATGCGTATTTTTGCTTCGCGTCTTGGCACGCTGCCGGTTGGTGTACTGAGCGCCCTTTCGCTGGCCGGTGGGCTGGCCGCCGACGCCGACGCCGCTTTGAAGACCACCAAGGTCACCTCCTCGAAGGCGGCGCGCACGCTGAAGGCCGCCCCGGCGGTCCCGACCGCGCTGAAGGTCCTCAGCGTGGGTGACAAGCGCGTCGAACTCGATTGGGCCGACAACAAGGACGCCTACACCCGCTATCAGGTGTATCGCAACGACGTGCTGATCGCCAACGGCCCGACGGCCAGCAGCTACGTCGACACCGCGGTCACCAACGGCACCACCTACACCTACCGCGTGTCGGCCGGCACCACCGGCGCCTACTCCGCCTGGACGCAGCCCGTCTCCGCGACCCCCAAGGCGCCCGTCGCGCCCGCCATCCCGACCGGCCTGCGCGTCGCCTCGGTCGCCAGCGGCGCCGTCACGCTCGATTGGGCCGACAACACCGACGACTACACCCGCTATCAGGTCTACCGCGACGGCACCCTGATCGCCGACGGCCCGACGGCCAGCACCTACACCGCCACCGGCCTGACCAACGGCAAGACCTACACCTTCCGCGTCAGCGCCGGCGCCACCGGCCGCTACAGCGGCTGGACGGCCGAAGTCAGCGCCACCCCCGCCGCCCCCGCGCCCGCCCCCGCGCCCGCCCCCGCGCCCGCCCCCGCGCCCG
>Ga0196962_10000478_pt1 | contig 16403 bp, 17 predicted proteins | sample S3v_20metaG_FD_183186 | JGI IMG/M metagenome (GOLD analysis project Ga0196962, IMG submission 183186) | Soil microbial communities from Anza Borrego desert, Southern California, United States - S3+v_20 | ecosystem: Environmental > Terrestrial > Soil > Desert | place: USA: California | collected... | reverse complement strand
TGGACCGCATCTTCCTCTCCACCAAGACCGGCCTGCGCGAGAAAGATGCGGCCAAACGCCAGATCCAGGACTCCCTGGATCGCCTGCGCGTGGACGACGTCGACCTGCTTCAACTCCACTCCGTGGGCGACATCGAAGATCTCGACCGCGCGACGGGTCCCGGCGGCTCCCTCGAAGCCGCCGTCCAGGCGAAAGAAGAGGGCCTCATCGGCGCCATCGGCATCACGGGCCACGGCAACGAGGCCCCGGCGACGCACCTCGAAGCCCTGCGGCGTTACCCGTTCGAGACGGTGCTCACGCCCTGGAACTACATCCTTTCCACCGACGAGGGCTATCGGGCCGACTACGAGGCGCTCGTGGAAGAGGTGCGGCGCCAGGATGCCGGGCTCATGATCATCAAGACCATCTCGCGCCGTAACTGGCCCGAGGGCGGCGCGAGCGGGCACAGGTACACCACCTGGTACGAGCCCTTCGACCAGCAGGAGTACATAGACGCCGCCGTCTCCTGGGTGCTCTCCCACGAGGAAGTCACCGGACTGGCGATGGCCGGCGACGTCACTATCGTGCCGATGATCCTGAAGACCGGTGGACAAAAGATGTCGCGCGAGGACGCCGAACAGATCCTCTCCCGCGCCCCCGACTACTCCTCGCCGTTTATCTCCATGCCGATCTAACAGCGCCCTGGTCGAGGCTCGAGCCTGGACCACCGCGCGCTATCAACCTTCAGCCTCTTTCTTGTTGACAGCGCGGCTTGCGGAAGGACTGAACTTCCGCAAGCCGCCATGGTTTGACACGGATAAACCGAGGGTATTAACGTCTCATTACAGGGAAATAAGAGGAGGGTATGGCGTTACTGCTGTCGAAGGTATCGGTCGACAACCCGTGGCTGAATTACCCGATCATCGACGTTGACCCTACCGAGAATGGATTACGGGATCTGCTGGGAGGAACTCTGACAGAACCTTGACAACAAGGGGTGGTAGAGGGGATCGCGGTCGGGGAACCGGGATATGAAGGGAGAAGGTTACGGTGGGAAATCTGGCGTTGTTACAATCTCTGGTCGAGGTCAACGAAACGTGGCTCGACTACTTCATTATCGGGGTGTACTTCGTATTCGTGCTCGGCATCGGGGCTGCGCTCAGGACGAAGATGCAGACCTCCGAGGACTACTTCCTCTCCGGAAGGTCACTGCCGAGCTGGATCACGGGCCTCGCCTTCCTTGGTGCGAACCTGGGGGCGTTGGAGATCATGGGGATGGGCGCGGGGGCGGCGACGTACGGGATCATGCAGGCCCACTACTACTGGATCGGCGCGATCCCGGCGATGGTCTTCGTGGCCCTGTTCATGATCCCCTTCTACTACGCCAGTCGCGTCCACTCCGTCCCCGGCTTCCTGAAGCTCCGCTACAACGAGGCGACGCGTGGGTTCAACGCCATCCTGTTCGCCATCTTCATGCTCCTGCTCTCGGGCATAAACATGTTCGCGATGGCGCTCGTCTTCCAGCTGCTCCTTGGCTGGTCGCTCACGGCGAGCATCTTCCTCTCTGCGGGAATCGTACTCGCGTACGTGGTCTTGGGCGGCCTCTCCTCCTCGATCTACAACGAGGTCTTGCAGTTCTTCCTGATCACGTTAGGTTTGGTGCCGCTCGTGATCTTCGGCCTTATAGACGTTGGCGGTCTCGCCGGTTTGAAGGAGTCCATAAGCAACCCCCAGTTCTTCCACACCTGGGCCAATACGGGCACGAAGGACAACCCTTTTGCCGTGCAGTGGTTCTACATCGTTTTCGGGCTCGGTCTGGTGCAGAGCTTCGGCTACTGGTGCACGGACTTCCTCGTGGTGCAGAGGGCCCTGGCGGCCGAGGATCTGGCGGCATCCCAGAGGACCCCGCTCATCGCGGCGTTCCCGAAACTCTTGTACGGGGTACTCGCGATCTTCCCCGGGCTGATCGCCTTGTCCGTCCTGGGCCCGAAGATCGCCACCGCGGCCGAGGCCAACAATGCCGTCCCCTACGCGATGGCCTACTACTTCCCCACCGGGATGCTCGGGTTTGGTCTGACGGCGCTGCTCGCAGCCTTCATGAGCGGGATGGCCGGCAACGTGACGGCCTTCAATACCGTCTGGACCTACGACATCTACAAGGCGTACATCAACCGTGACGCCACCGACCGCCATTATCTCAATGTGGGCCGCATCGCCACCGTTGCCGGGGTGCTCCTGAGCGTTGTAACGGCCTACCTGGCTCTCGGCTTCGAGACCATCATAAACTACGTCCAGGTGCTGCACGGCATATTCCTGGCCCCGCTCTTCGGGACGTTCCTTCTTGGCATGTTCTGGAGGCGCACGACGGGCTGGGGTGGATTCAGCGGGCTCGTCGCTGGAACGGGTTACGGCATCATCACGTACCTCATCACGCTGGACAGCGGCCTGGGGGCGTCCATGGCGCGAGCGTTTTTCGCGTGGATCGTGTGCCTCGCCGTGACGATCGCGGTCTCTCTGGTCACCCAACCCAAGCCGGACTCCGAACTGCGCGGCTTGGTGTGGGGCCTGACCGAGCAGAAGGAGGCCGTCGAGGAGGTCTGGTACAAGAAACCGTGGGTCCTCGCGGTCACCGTGCTCACCATTACCATTGCCCTGAACATCTACTTCTGGTAGGAGGAGAGCATGACAGAGGAACACCAGAGTGAAGAACGACACCATGAATACGGGGAAGAGGAGAGGGTGCAGGAGCACTCAGGCACGAACCACTCCATGGCGATAGGCTTCTACATCGCGGCCCTCGTCCTTATCTACGGCGTCACGATGGTCCTGGTCGGGCTTCTCTCCCCCGCCGCTCCGAGCGAGGGCGACCTCGGCTTTAACGTGAACTTCTGGTGGGGTCTGGTCATGGTCGTTTCGGGATGCGTCATCCTGGGTATGACCCTCGCCTCGCCACGCCGCCGCGCCGCCCGGAACCAGCAGCAATAGTGTAGGGGCGGGTTTCAAACCCGCCCGCTCTCACCAACGGAACGAATGCGGGCCGAAATCCGCCTCGTAGTAGGGGACGGTGGCCCGTCCCGGGGGCGCGACGGCGTCGAGTCGCTCGTTGTCGTTCTCGTCGAGCGAGACTTCGACGGCGCCTAAGTTGTCGTCGAGTTGTTCCATGGTGCGCGGCCCGATGATGGGGCTCGTAACGCCAGGCTTGTCTTTGCACCAGGCCAGGGCCACCTGCCCCGGAGTGCAGTTCTTCTCATTTGCTATTGTCTGGACCGCTTCGAGGATAGCGAACGCTTCGTCCGTAAAGTGGTTGCGGCCCATGCGCCTCGGTTGAATGCCGTAGCGGCTATCCTCGGGTGACTGGCTCTCGTCGCGGCTGTACTTTCCGGTGAGGAACCCGCCGGCGAGCGGAGACCAGGGGATCAGGGCGACCCCGTAAGTCTGCGCGAAAGGAACAAGCTCGCGCTCGATGCGCCGGTCGAGGAGGTGGTAGGGGGGCTGCTCGCTCACAAAGCGGTTCAGCCCGAGCTCCTTCGCGGCCCACAAGGCTTCGACGAGTTGCCAGGCCGCGTAGGTGGATGTGCCAACGTAACGCACCTTGCCGGCGCGGATCAGGTCGTCGAGCGCCCGCAACGTCTCGTCGATGGGTACGTCAGAGCTGGGGCGGTGGATCTGGTAAAGATCTATGTAGTCCACCTGAAGACGCCTCAGCGAGGCCTCGCACTGCTCGATAATGTGGCGCCTGTGGTTACCAGCGGCGTTCGGATCGTCCTCGTCCATAACACCGTGCACCTTGGTCGCGAGCACGACGGCGTCGCGCTTTCCGTTCCGCTTTAGCGACTTCCCTACGGCCTCCTCGCTGGCGCCGGTGCTGTAGACATTCGCCGTATCGAGGAAGTTGACACCCCCGTCGATGGCGCGGTCGATGATGTCTGCGGAGTCTTCTTCTCCCGTGCGGCCACCGAACATCATGCACCCGAGGCAGAGCTCGCTGACCTTCACGCCCGTTCTTCCGAGGCTCCTGTACTCCACGCTTCACTCCTTCGAGGTAGACGTACACCCGTGCAAGTTAGACGTATACCCAATCGATGTCCTTCGTAACTCCCTTGCAACCTCCGCGTTTGATTGTGCTCACCTTAGTGTGTAGCATCGCGGTTTGTGCATCTGGCCGTGTGAGGTGGGAAGGGAAGGCGCGCAGAGATCGTGAACAAGGTCCGGTGGGGGATACTCGGGACGGGCGCCATCGCGAGGCAGTTCGTAAAAGGCCTGCGCTCCCTGCCCGAGGCCGAGGTGTTCGCCGTCGGCTCGCGCTCGGAAGACTCGGCGGTGGAGTTCGCCGATGAGAGGAACATCCCACGCCGCCACGCGAGCTACGATGCCCTCGCCTCAGACCCAGACGTCGACGTCGTCTACATCGCAACACCCCACCCTTTCCATGCGGAGAACGCCGAACTATGCCTTCAGGCCGGGAAGGCCGTGCTCTGCGAAAAGCCCTTCTGCGTGAACGCCGCCCAAGCCGAACGGGTGATCGAGCTCGCCAGGGAAAGAGGACTCTTCATCATGGAAGGCATGTGGACCAGGTTCATCCCCTTGATGGAAAGGGTGCGGCGGCTCCTCTCCGAAGGGGCCATAGGCGAGGTGCGGATGTTGAACGTGGACTTCGGATTCAGGGCGGATCTCGACCCCGCTTCCCGGCTCTTCGAAAGGAGGCTCGGCGGGGGAGCCCTGCTCGACGTCGGGGTCTACTGCGTCTCGCTCGCTTCCATGGTCCTCGGCCGGCCTTCGGGGTTTGTGAGCCTGCCGCACCTCGGGGAGACGGGCGTCGACGAGCAGGCTTCCGTAGTGCTCGAGCATGAAGGCGGAAGGCTCGCCAACCTGTCCATAGGTGTCAGGACGAATACACCCCAGGAGGCGACCATCATGGGAACTGAAGCCTATATCAGGATCCACGCCCCCTGGTGGCGCCCTGCGTCGATGACCATCTCCAGACCCGGCACAGAGGATGAGACCGTCGAGGTCCCGGTCTCCGGCAACGGCTTCAACTATGAGGCTGCCGAGGTCATGCGCTGCCTGGAGGCAGGCAAGACGGAGAGCGATGTAATGCCATTGGACGAGACGGTCTCCGTCATGAGGACGATGGACGGCATAAGGGCCGAGTGGGGGCTCAGGTACCCCGGCGAGGAGGTCGCGACTTGAACTACGGACGGGTACCCGGCGTAGATAAGCCGGTGGCGCGGATCGTGCAGGGCACCGTAATGATCCGTTCCGAAGAGGAAGGGGACGAGGAGCGGAGCTTCGCGCTCCTCGATGAGGTCTTCGCCCAGGGCGGCACCACGTTCGATACGGCCCACCAGTACGGCGGGGGCGACTGTGAGCGGACCCTCGGCCGGTGGGTAAGAGACCGCGGCCTGCGCGAGGAGGTCGTAATAATCGGCAAGGGCGCCCATCACAACGAGGACCGCAAGCGGGTTACCCCCTTCGACATCACGGGAGACCTCTATGACTCCCTGGCCCGTCTGGGGTTCGACTACATAGACCTCTACCTGCTCCACCGCGACGACCCATCCGTTCCCGTCGGCCCCATCGTGGAGGTCCTCAACGAGCACAAAGAGGAGGGCAGGATCCATGCCTTCGGAGGCTCGAACTGGAGACCCGAGCGCCTGCGCGAAGCGAACGACTACGCCAGAAAGAACGGCCTCACACCCATGGTCGCCAGCAGCCCCAACTTCAGCCTCGCCGTGCAGGTCAAAGAGCCCTGGCCCGACTGCGTGAGCATCAGCGGCGACGAGGAGGGCCGCCGTTGGTATGAGGAGACCAGGATGCCGCTTTTTACCTGGTCGAGCCTCGCTGGCGGATTCTTCTCCGGCCGCTTTGCCCGCAACAACCTGGACACTTTCGACGCGGTCCTCGACAGGATCTGTGTCGAGACCTACTGCTACGAGGAGAACTTCGGGCGCCTCGACCGCGCCGGCGTTCTCGCCAGGGAGAAAGGGCTGACCGTGCCGCAGGTAGCCCTCGCTTACGTCCTGGATCAGCCCCTCGAGGTCTTCGCCCTCGTCGGCTGCAACACGGGCGAGGAGTTCAGGGCCAACGTCGAGGCCGGCGCCGTAGCGCTGACCCGGGAAGAGATCGCCTGGCTCGCGTACGGCGACGCACCATCGGAGGGGCAAGGATCGTCCGCGTAGTCCAGGCAGGGCTCGGTATCTGGGGACGTAGCTGGTCCGGGCTGGTGGCCGAAGCCCCCGGCGTGGAGCTCGCCGCCATCGTCGATCCCGACCCCGAAGCCCGCCGTTATGTAGATAACGCCCCTGGCTACGGAGCCCTGGAGGAGGCGCTGGAGGGCGTCGAGTGTGAGGCGGTGCTGGTCGCTTCGCCGCCGGGCACGCACCACGTGGTGGCGAAGGCCGCCCTGGAGGCAGGCAAGCATGTCCTCTGTGAGAAGCCTCTGGCGACCACCCTCCAGGACGCCTTCGACCTCGTCGAGGCCGCAGGTAGGGCGGAGCGCATCCTCATGGTCAGCCAGAACTACCGTTACAATGCGCCGTTCCGTGCGATGCAGCGGCTCGTGATGGAAGGCGAGTTAGGGGAGCTAGCGTCGATCAAGATATCTTGCCGGCGCGACACGCGGGCGCAATTCGCCCCGGACGATTTCAGGTACTCCATGCGCCACCCTTACGTCCTCGACATGTCTGTCCACCACTTCGACCTCATAAGGGCCGCGACCGGACGTGACGTGCGCGGCGTGTACGCCCGTAGCTGGCGCGTACCCGACAGCCCGTTCGTCCACCACCCGGCGGTAGCCGCCCTGTTGGACCTGGAAGGCGGCGTGCCGGTCGTCTACGAGGGAGACTGGGCGACCCACGAGTCCGAGACCTCATGGAACGGTGAATGGGAGATCGTCGGTGAGGCCGGAAGGCTACTCTGGAGCGGCAGCAAAGAGGACCGTGGGACCGGCAAGGTGCTCCTCGAGCGGTGGGGCCGGGAGCCGCGTCTCGTCGGGCAACCCGACCTCGAGTTCGTGGAGAGGGAGGCGACGTTGCAGGCGCTGTGCGCGGCGATCGAGGACGGCGAGCCGCCGGAGACCGCCGCCGCGGACAACGTGAAGAGCCTGGCCGCCATACTTGGTTGCGTAAGGTCCATCGAGAGCGGGAACGCTGTAGACGTGGCCGCGCTCCTGGCCGCGAGGGGCGCTAAGCTGTAGGGGCCGATCCGCGGCGAGTAGAAAGAGTAGGAGGAGGTTGGAACATGGCCAGACCGGTAACGCTCTTTACGGGACAGTGGGCTGACCTGACGCTGGAAGAGCTCGCCAGGAAGTGCGGCGAGTGGGGTTTCGACGGGCTTGAGCTCGCGTGCTGGGGGGATCACTTCGACGTAGACCGAGCGCTCTCGGAGAGCGGTTACGTCGAGGGACGCTGGGAGATACTGCGCAGCAACGGCCTTGACTGCTGGGCCATAAGCACCCACCTGGTCGGCCAGGCGGTCTGCGACCCCATAGACGCCCGCCACCGGGCGACGCTCCCTCCCGACGTGTGGGGCGACGGCGACCCGGAGGGCGTGCGCCAGCGAGCCGCCCGGAAGGTCATGGACACGGCCAGGGCCGCTGCCCGCTTTGGGGTAACGCAGGTCAACGGCTTTACCGGGTCGAGCATCTGGCACCTGCTCTACTCGTTCCCGCCCAACGACTTCGCGGAGATAGAACGCGGCTACGAGGACTTCGCCGAACGGTGGAACCAGATCATCGACGTCTTCGACGAGGAGGGCGTCAGGTGGGGCCTCGAGGTGCATCCCACGGAGATCGCCTACGACTTCGTGACCACCCGCAAGGCTCTCGACGCCATCGGCAATCGCGAGGGGTTCGGTATCAACTTCGATCCGAGCCACTTCGCCCACCAGTTCCTGGATTCCGCCGCGTTCATCGAGGAGTTCGCGGATAGGATCTACCACTTCCACATCAAGGACAGCCGCAAGCGCTTGAACGGCCGCAGGAGCATACTGGGAGGCCACCTGGACTTCGGCAGTCCTGAGCGTGGCTGGGACTTCGTCTCCCCGGGCCACGGCGACGTTAACCTGGAGGACTGCATAAGAGCGCTGAACCGTATTGGCTATGAGGGCCCCCTGAGCATCGAGTGGGAAGACTCGGGGATGGACCGGGAGTACGGGGCCAGGGACGCGCTGGCTTTCGCGAGACGTACGGATTTCGAGCCGTCGACGCAGGCCTTCGACGCTGCCTTCGCGAAGGAGGAGTAGAGATGGAGCGGGGAGAGATCGGGGTCGGGCTAGTCGGCTACAAGTTCATGGGCCGCGCCCACTCCAACGCCTACCGTCAGGTCGCCAGCTTCTTCGACGTCGACCCGGCCCCCAGGATGGCCGCGATCTGTGGCCGCGACGAGGCCGGCGTGAGGGAGGCGGCGGACACCCTGGGCTGGGACTCCTACGAGACCGACTACCGCAAGCTCATCGCGCGCGATGATGTAGGCCTCGTGGACGTCGTAACACCGGGCAACACGCACCGCGAGATCGTGCTCACAGCCCTCGAAGCGGGCAAACACGTCTTGTGCGAAAAGCCGCTCGCCAACACCCTCCCCGAGGCGCGCGAGATGCTCACCGCGGCACGTAACGCGGGGACGGTCAACATGGTCTGCTTCAACTACAGGCGCGCCCCCGCGGTGCAGTTAGCGCGGAAGCTCGTCGAGGAGGGGCGGCTCGGGGAGATAAGGCACTGGCGGGCCACGTATCTGCAGGACTTCATCATGGACCCTTCTTTCCCCCTGATCTGGCGCCTCCAGAAAGAGGTCTCCGGCTCAGGCGCCCTCGGCGACATAGGGGCGCACATAATCGACCTGGCCCACTTCGTGGTCGGGTCCATCTCCGAGGTCACGGGCATGACGAAGACGTTCGTAGAGGAGCGGCCCCTCGAGGAAGCGAGCGCCGGCGGGGGACTCTCGGCGAGCGGTGGGACCGAGATGGGCGAGGTGACCGTAGACGACGCCGCGGCCTTCCTGGCCCGCTTCGAGAACGGGGCCATAGGGACCTTCGAGGCCACGCGCTTCGCGGCCGGCCGCAGAAACCAGAACTCCTTCGAGGTCAACGGCTCCAAAGGAAGCGTCGCCTTCGACCTGGAGCGCATGAACGAGCTCGAGGTGTTCTTTGCCGATGACGACCCCGACGTCCAGGGCTTCAGGACCGTGAACGTGACGGAGCCTGAGCATCCGTACACGGGGGCCTGGTGGCCGCCGGGGCATATCCTGGGCTACGAGCACACCTTCATCCACACCATGAAAGACCTGATGGACGGAATAAAGGCAGGGAAGAGTCCGGCCCCGACCTTCGAGGACGGCTACCGGTGCCAGGCCGTGCTCGACGCCGTCGAACGCAGCGCCGCGAGCGGTGAATGGAGAAGACCACAGACGGAGGGGATCTAGACTTGCCTGCAGAGCCGCGCGTAACCATCTGGAACGAGTACAGGCACGAAAAGAGCGACGAGCAGGTCGCGAAGATCTACCCCGAAGGCATGCACGCCGTCCTAGCCGCAGCACTCACCGGGGCCGGCTTCGAGGTCGGCACTGCTACCCTCGACGAGCCCGAGCACGGGCTACCCGATGAGGTACTGGACAACACGGACGTGCTCCTCTGGTGGGGTCATGCGGCCCACGATGAGGTCTCCGACGAAACGGTAGAGAAGGTGCACCTGCGGGTGCTCGGCGGGATGGGCCTGATCGTGCTCCATTCAGGACACTTCTCGAAGATCTTCAAGAAGCTTTTGGGCACTACCTGCGACCTCAAGTGGCGCCACGACGACACCGAGAGGCTCTGGGTCGTCGCGCCGGGGCACCCCATCGCGGAGGGGCTCGGGGAGTACATAGAGCTCGAAGAGGAGATGTACGGCGAGCCATTCGACGTGCCGCAGCCGGACGAACTCGTTTTCGTGAGCTGGTTCGGGGGTGGGGAGGTCTTCAGGAGCGGCCTGTGTTACAGGAGGGGGCGGGGTAGGATCTTCTACTTTCGCCCGGGCCACGAGGAGAACCCCTCCTACCACAACCGGGATGTCCAGCGCGTCATCCAGAACGCGATCCGCTGGGCCGCGCCGACACCAGGGGCGACGCCTGTATACGGGCACTCAGAACCGATAGACTAGGGTCGAAGAGATCTAGACCCACAAGAGGGGAGCCTTTTGCAAGCTGAGAGATCTTCTGCGGAACCCCTGCGCGCCGGGGTGGTCGGCCTCGGTTACGCGGGCGAGCAGCACTTGAAGAACTTCGTGAGGGTGCCTGGCGTGGAGCCCGTGGCGCTCGCCGGTCTCGAAGAGGACCTTCTGGGCGAGCTCGGCGGGCGCTACGGCGTGTCGGACCTGTACACGAGCTGGGAGGAACTCGTCGCCCGCGACGACCTCGACATCGTGAGCATCGGGGCTCCGAACCACCTGCACGCCCCCATCGCCATAGCCGCCCTCGAAGGCGGCAGGCACGTGCTCTGCGAGAAGCCGCTGGCGCGCAACGGCGCTGAGGCGGAGCGGATAGTAAGCGCGGCCAGGGAGGCGGATCGCGCGGTGCACATCGCCTTCACCCAGCGCGAGCGGGGCGACGTCCAGGCGCTCAAGCGTCACGTCGAAGAAGGGAACCTGGGCAGGATCTACCACGCCAAGGCTACCTGGATGCGCCGCAACGGCATCCCCGGCATGGGCGGATGGTTCACCAGCAAGGAGCTGGCCGGCGGAGGCCCGCTCATAGACCTCGGCGTGCACATGGTGGACATGGCCATCTTCCTTATGGGCGAGCCTGAGGTGAAGACCGTAAGTTGCGCCACTTACGCCGAGCTCGGCCCGCGCGGTCGGGGTGGCAGGGGCGACTTCGGGCTCATGCAGGGCGACAAGCCATACGAGGTCGAGGACCTGGCGACAGCCTTTATACGCTTCTCCGGTGGGGCGACGCTGAACCTGGAGGCCGGCTGGGCCGCCTACCGCGAGTCGAGCGACGACTTCGGCGTCACCCTTTACGGCACCGACGGTGGGGCAGAGATGAAGGTGAGGAACTACGGCACCAGCGATACCGTCCGGATCTACACCGATGTGGCCGGCGTGCCCGCCGTCGTAGCCCCCGAGATCGCACCCCGCGAAGGACACTACGCCGTCGTCAGGCGCTTTATCGAGACGATCCGGAAAGGCGCCTGGAAGGGCCAGTACGGGGAGGACGGCCTGAACAGGGCCCGCATCATAGACGCCTGCTACGCCTCGGCCCTCGAAAACCGCGAGGTCTCCATGGAGGAGATCACCCGCGAGGAAGCCGTATGAGATCCGCGCTCTTCGTCTGCGGCGGCTGGGAGGGCCACGAACCCGAGAAGTGCGCTGCTATCTTCGCCCCTATCCTGGAGGAGAGAGGATACGAAGTGGAGATCTCCACCACCCTCGACTCCTACCTGGACAAGGAGAAGATGAGATCCCTCGACCTCGTAATCCCGATCTGGACGATGGGGGAGATCACAGACCAGCAAGAGAAGGGCCTGCGTGGGGCCGTGGAGAGCGGGGTCGGGCTCGCCGGCTGGCACGGCGGCATGGCCGACTCGTTCCGCCACAGCATCAACTACCAGTTCATGGTGGGAGGCCAGTGGGTCGCCCATCCCGGCAACATAATCGACTACCGGGTCAACATCGTAGACCACGAAGACCCCATAACCTCGGGCCTCGAGGACTTCAGCATGCACTCCGAGCAATACTACATGCACGTAGACCCCTCCAACGAAGTTCTGGCGACCACCACCTTCTCGGGGGAGCACGTACCCTGGATCGAGGGCAACACAATACCCGTCGTCTGGAAGAGACGGTGGGGCGAAGGCCGCGTGTTCTACTGCTCCCTGGGCCACGTGGCGAAGGACTTCGACGTGCCGGAAGCCAAAGAGTTAGTCAAACGCGGCATGCTCTGGGCGAGCAGATGAGCAAGGCGTCAGGTTTCAGGTTTTTCCTGATGCCTGTAGCCTGAAACCTACAAAATGGAGGACGTTACCATTAGCGGAGATGAGGCAGTCAAAGTCGGAGTAATCGGGTGCGGCAAGATCAGTGGCATCTACCTGGAGAACGGGGCCACGTTCGACGACGTGGAGATCGTGGCCTGTTCGGACCTCGTGCTGGAGAGGGCTGAAGCCCAGGCGGAAGCTTACGGTGTACCGAGGGCTTACAGCCCGGAGGAGCTGCTGGCCGACGAAGAGGTCGAGATCGTCCTCAACTTGACGGTCCCCGTCGCGCACGCCGAGGTTTCGCTGGCGGCCCTGGAGGCCGGCAAGCACGTTTACACCGAGAAGCCTCTCGCCGTGAGCCTGGAGGAAGGGAGGAGGATGCTGGAAGTGGCCGCCGAGAGGGACCTCAGGATCGGCTGCGCCCCGGACACCTTCCTCGGTGGCGGCCTCCAGACCTGCCGCAAGATCATGGACGAGGGGATCATCGGTGAGCCCGTCGCCGTATCGGCGTTCATGCTAAGTCACGGCCCGGAAGACTGGCATCCTAATCCTGACTTCTTCTTCCAACCCGGCGCCGGCCCGATGTTCGACATGGGGCCCTACTACTTGACAGCGCTCACCACCCTGATGGGACCCGTGAGGAGGGTCGCCGGGTCGGCCCGCATCACGTTTCCGGAGCGAATGATCACCAGCGAACCTCTCTCGGGGACCACCATCACGGTGAACACCCCGACCCACATCGCCGGCGTGATGGACTTCGAGAGCGGCGCCGTGGGGACCCTGGTCACCACCTTCGACGTCTGGGCGGAGTCTCAGGCCAGGATCGACCTCTACGGTACCGAGGGCACCCTGAGCCTACCCGACCCCAACTTCGCCGACGGTCCCGTACGCCTCTGGCGCTCGGACGCAGGCGCCTGGAGGGATGTGCCCCTGACTCATGCTTACACGGGGAACAGCAGGGGAATAGGCCTCGCCGACATGGCCCAGGCCGTTCGCTCGGGCAGACAGCCCAGGGCCAGTGGTGAACTCGGCATGCACGTCCTCGAGGTGATCCACGCTTTCCTGGACTCATCCGAACGGGGCGAGCACGTCGCTGTGAGCAGCACCTTCGAGCGACCGGAACCGCTTCCGGCCAGATCCCCCGAGGGGATCTTTGGAGGTGGAGTATGAGGCAGGACCAGATCTCACTCCAGCTCTACACCGTCCGCGAAGAGACCGCCCGCGACATGCCGGCCACGCTGCGCCGGATCTCGGAGATCGGGTACCCGGCCGTCGAGTTCGCAGGTTTCGGCGGTCTCTCCGCCGAAGACCTCAGCAACATCCTCGACCACCTCGGTCTCCGCGCCTCCGGCGCCCACGTCCCCTTCGACTCCTGGCAGAAGGACCCAGAGTCAGTCATCACAGATATGCACACCCTCGACTGCACCCACGCCATCCTCCCCATGGCCCCGCCGGAGCAACGCAGGGATGAGAGTGCGCTAACCACTCTGGCCGGGAACCTGAACCGGTGGGGGGAGTTGTGCCGCCAGGAGGGCGTGACCTTCTCCTACCACAACCACGACTTCGAGTTCGCGTCCCTGGACGGTACCACGATGTGGGACATTCTCGTGGGGGAGACTGACCCTGAGCTCGTCTACTTCGAGTTGGATCTCTACTGGGTCCGCTACGGTGGCGCAGATCCAGGGGCGCTTCTCTCGGATCTCGGTGACCGCATACCGCTCGTCCATCTGAAGGATATGGCTTCAGGCGAGCAACGCTCCGACCTCCCGGTAGGAGAAGGAACCATGCCGTGGAAAGGGCTATTGAGAGCTGCCGATGCAGCCGGGGTACAATGGTACGTAGCCGAGCAGGACAACCCGAGAGACGCTCTCGAAGACGTAAGGATCAGCCTGCAATCCATGCGAGAGCTGGCAAGCGGGTAGGAACTTCAGCGACCCGCAAGCACATTAGGGTGCCGAGAGGCATACGTGTCCAAAGACAGCCCACAGAAAAACAGTGGATGCGAGTTCTGGGGATGGATCCTCTTCACCATCTCCGCACTGTTCTTTATAGCGTCGAGCTTGCGGAACGGAGACATGATCGGCCTGCTAGGCGGGGTGTTCTTTCTCCTCGCCTGTGCGGCGTTCCTCGCTGCTTACTTCGGTACTCACGAGGACTAATGTCGAGTTGGTTGGTACTGGCCCGTGTTCGGGCAGGACAAGCCCTGGCTACGCGTCTCCGTGGGCCGCGTCTATCTGCCTGAACACCCTGTCGCAAAGCTTGTAGACCACGTAGGCTGTGAAGCTGCCCGTGATGGCTATCAGGAAAGGCACCACCACGGTGAGCCCAACCATAACTACCAGGAATACCAGGCACGCCAGGGTGGTCGGTAGCCTTCCTACAGATATCAGCAGAGAGTTCTTGATGATCGTCTTCCAGTCCGCCTCGTAGTGGACCATCACGGGGAACAGATACACAGAACCGAAAGCGTACAGGGTGGAGACGAGCACGAGTAGCGACTTCAGCACGATTTCGGCCCAGTAGGAGAGCTGGTTGGCCACCAGGAAGTCGAGGAAGAGAGCCACTCCGAACACCGTCCAGATCGTTCCCACCAGGAGGCTCTGCCCCAGGTTCTCCCGAAAGCGCGCTATGAACGTACGCGTCAGGCTGCCTTCCTTTCCGCGCACCCAGTCCCGCACCACACCAAACATGGCGGCTGTGGAGGGGAAGATCGTCACCACAGGCAGGCAGGCCACGAGCCACATCAGGTTGAGCAGGAAGAAGTCCGTGCCCGTCTCCAGCCACCTGTAGACCCTAGTGTCCAGTATGTTCAAAGCCGGTCGCCTGCTTTCACAGCTGTTCAGTCTTGGCCGTCGGCATGATCGTGTTCCGCTTCGGGGTCCGCGGGTCTGGCCCCCATGTCGTCGCTGTCCATATCGGCCATCATGGCGGCTGCGTACTCGCTCTCCTTACGCCGTTCCTCGGCCGGCAGAAGGGCCGCGCACGGGGTACCGAAGGTCGGTTTCGCGAAAGGAAGATGCGTGTCCCCGCGGGCGAGGATGTGAGACCCGTTCGTCATCTTTGTTTCGGGGTCGACGCTGGGGGCGGTGTGCGGGTCGTTATCGTCGTGGTTCGCGCCCCACTGGGTGAACGAGCGGGCGTTGCAGTAGTGGCCGACGAAGGCGCGCCGCAAGCGGTCGGTGGTGAAGTTCTGTTTGCTGCGGTGAAGCACGTGTCCGCCGAAGAAGACCACGTCTCCTGCCTCCAGAGGCGCGAGTAGCTGTGGGTAGCGGTCGGCGATCCTGCTGAGATCGTTGCTCTCGTCGTCGGGGTCGCTCGCCCCGCTGATGTGCTCTATCCCTTCGAGCCGTCCGTCGCCGTGACCGTAGCCTTCCTTTGGCGGGTAGACGGGCTCGTGCTGGCTCCCCGCGGCCATCCACATCGCGCCGTTCAACTCGTCGGCGTCGTCTATGGCGAACCAGGCCCCGCACAGCGTGTCGGGGTGGGTCGGGATGTAGTAGGAATCCTGGTGCCAGCCCTGCCCGGGCTTGCCTGGGGGCTTGAGGAAAAGCATCGTCTGGAGCGCCAGAACGTCGGGCCCGATCAGGGCCTCCAGCACGTCCAGCACCCCAGGATGGAGCAGATATCGTTCGTGCAATTCCAGCTTGCGGTGCAGCATGTGTACCCGCAAGAAGTATTGAGCCTTCTCCTCGGGCGAGAGATGTTCCGGCGGCGCCTCAAGGGTTTGCCCCGTAGTGCCTGTATCAGAGTTCGTGTCCCTCTCCGACATCGTCCCCACCTGCTCGGGCAACCGTCCCTGCATCAGGAGCTCCGTGTGCTCGCGCAACTCCTCCACTTCATCGGAACCCAAGAGTCCGCGGACTATCAGGAAACCCTGTTGCCTGAAGGTCTTGTACTCATCGACCGAAACGGATCTCGTCGTGCTCGTAACCACGCCTCACTCCTTCACATGGGTCTCGTCGCCCGAAAACCGAACTCGAGGTCAGCAATCATCTACTTCAACCATATCAGCAGCATCCTCCGGAAACAATCGTTCCAAGATCCAGCTTGTGAGCGATCCTGGAACGGGTGCCGGATCGCCTCGCGTTCGACGATGCATTCGGCAAAGAGCGAAAACAAAGAGCTGACAAGCTGAGATGCTGACGAGCGAAGGCTAAAAGCCTGAGCGTGCTGATTGTGCCGCGTTGACCCGCTATGTGTGACGATGTAGGATTGAAAAGATCCAACACAACCCAGGGGGAAAGGGCAAATACGGGATGAAGAGTTCTGACCGGCTTACGCGGCGGGATTTCCTGAAGATGAGTGGCGCCGGGGTGGCGGGCGTCGGGCTGCTCGGCATCTACGGGTGCGGGAGGGGTGGTGGCTCCTCCACGGGGCAGGTCGATTGGGCCTCATGGGCCAACAGCGGCGAGGCGGAGCGTTTCAGGGAGTACACCGACCATTTCATGGAGGAGTATCCCAACATCCAGGTCACCTACACTCCA
>Ga0196962_10000476_pt1 | contig 16434 bp, 15 predicted proteins | sample S3v_20metaG_FD_183186 | JGI IMG/M metagenome (GOLD analysis project Ga0196962, IMG submission 183186) | Soil microbial communities from Anza Borrego desert, Southern California, United States - S3+v_20 | ecosystem: Environmental > Terrestrial > Soil > Desert | place: USA: California | collected... | reverse complement strand
GCCAGGCACGGCTCCTACAATCGGCCCAACTCGATGAAGCGGAATCTGAAGACGCACCAGAAGCTGCTGATCGCGACCTTCGTCGCGCTCACCGGGCTGCTCCTGCTCGCGGTCGGGGTCTACGCCTACGACCAGTCGCAGGAGGACCAGCTCGCGCCGGGGATCACGGTCGGCGGCGTCGAGATCGGTGGCCGCAGCGTCGACGAGGCGCGCCAGGTGATCGACCACAAGATCGTCACGCCGCTTCAGAAGCCCGTGATCGTCACCTTCGAGGGCGAGGAATACAAGCTCCCCGCAGGGCAGCTGAACCAGCGCGCCGACGTCGACTCCGTGATCGACGAGGCGGTCGACCGCACCCGCCAGGGCGGGCTCGTCGAGCGCGTCGCCCGCTACGTGCAGGGCTCGGCCGTGGACGTCGACATCGATCCGAACCTGAGCTACGACGATGAGGCGGTCGAGCGCTTCGTCGCAAGGGTCGCCGAGAACATCAACCGCGAGGCCCAGAACGCGAGCATCGAGCCGAGCACCGACCGGCTCGTGCCGACTCCAGGCAAGCCCGGACGCGCGCTCCAGGAGGCCGAGCTTCGCGAGAACGTCCTCGCCGAGGTCGAGGAGCCGGGCGTCGGCGAGCCGATCCCCGCCGAGGTCGAGATCACCCGACCCGAGATCACGACGAAGGAGCTCGCCCGCGAGTACCCGACCTACATCACGGTCAGCCAGAGCGAGTACAAGCTTCGCCTGTTCAGGAACCTGAAGCTCGTCAAGGAGTACCCGATCGCCGTCGGCGGCAGCGGATATCCGACTCCGACCGGGCTGCACAGCATCCAGGACAAGCAGGTGGATCCGACCTGGAACGTCCCGACCTCGAGCTGGGCCGGCGACCTCGCAGGGCAGTCGATCCCGCCGGGCCCCTCGAACCCGCTGAAGGAGCGGTGGATGGGGATCTACAACGGCGCCGGGATCCACGGCACCGACGACACCGGCTCGATCGGGAGCTCCGCCTCCCACGGCTGCATCCGGATGCTGATCCCCGACGTGATCGAGCTCTACGACAAGGTCGACGTCGGGACCCCGATCTACATCGAGTAGCGAAGCCGTGCCTTCGTCGGCGTGAACGCTGGTTCTCAGGATCGACCCGGGTGGCGGCGAAGCTCTAGCGGTGGGCGTCGAGACCGAAGACCGGGAGCTGAGCGCCGGCTGGGCACGCGCGCTGAGCGCCTTCGATCGCGACCTCGTCACCCGCGGCGCCGCCGAGCGCACCCGTCGCGCCTACGCCGGCGACCTCGCCGGGCTCGCAGCGTGGGCCGACGCGCGCGGGCAAGCCCCGCGGGAGCTCGGGCACCGGGACCTGCGCCGATACGCCGCGAGCCTGTCCCAGTCCGGCGCCGCGAAAAGCACGGTCGCCCGCAAGCTCGCGGCGACTCGCGCTTTCTTCGACGCTCTACTCCGCGCCGGCGAGGTCGCCGCGAACCCCGCCGACCTCGTCGCCGCGCCGAAGGCCGACTCGAAGCTGCCCCGCGTCCTCACCGTCGACGAGGTCGAGGCTCTACTCGGCCGGATTCCGGCGCGGACGCCGCTCGAGCTCCGCGACCGGGCGATGCTCGAGCTCACCTACTCGTGCGGGCTTCGCGCCCAGGAGGTGGTGGACCTCGACCTCGCCTCGCCCGACTTCGAATCCGAGCGCCTGCGGGTCGAGGGCAAGGGCGCGAAGACGCGGTTCGTGCCGATCGGGGAGCCGGCCCAGCGCGCCCTTCGCACCTACCTGGAGCGCGGGCGCGGCGCGCTCACCGATCTCAACTCCGAGCCGGCCCTGTTCGTGTCGAAGAGCGGCCGCCGCCTGCACCCCTCGGACCTGCGACGGCGGCTCGAACGGCGGATGCGCGAGGCGGCGATCGCGGGCGGGATCTCCCCACACGCGCTCCGGCACTCGTTCGCGACCCACCTGCTGCAAGGGGGCGCCGACCTGCGCTCGATCCAGGAGCTGCTCGGCCACGCGAGCGTGTCGACGACCCAGGTCTACACGAAGGTCGACCCATCCTGGATGCGCAGCCAGTACGCGCGCAGCCACCCCCGCGCCGGCTGATCGGGCCGTTTGGCAACCCTTGACCGGGGCTATAGGGTCCGGGCGATGCCCCACAAGGCCGCCGACCGGATCCGCAACGTCGCCCTGATCGGCCACCGCGGCAGCGGCAAGACCTCTTTGCACGAGGCGCTCCTGTTCGAGGCCGGGGTGATCAACCGGATGGGCAAGGTCGAGGACGGCAGCACCGTGTCGGACTTCGAGGCCGACGAGCAGGCCCGGGAGATGTCGATCAACGCCTCACTCGCCTCGTTCGAGCACGATGATCGCAAGATCAACCTGATCGACACGCCCGGCGAGCCCAGCTTCATCGCCGACACGATCGGAGCGCTCCGGGTGGCCGATTCTGCTGTCGTCGTCGTCAACGCGGTGATGGGGGTCGAGGTCCACACCGAGCGCCTCTGGCAGCGGGCGGACGCCGAGGGGCTGGCCAGGCTCGTGTTCGTGAACATGCTCGACCGTGAGCGCGCCGACTTCTTCCGCGCGCTCGAGTCGCTGCAGAACGCGTTCGGCTCGCACGTCGTCGCGACGGAGATCCCGGTCGGATCCGAGCACGAGGTCCGCGGCGTGATCGACCTGATCGACATGAAGGCGTTTATCGCCACGAGCGAGGAGCGCGGCGCGCCCAAGCCGCAGGAAATTCCCGACGAGCTCGCCGACCAGGCGCAGGAGTACCGCGAGAAGCTGATGGACGAGGTCGCCGAGAACTCCGACGAGCTGATGGAGCGCTATCTCGAGGGAGAGGAGATCTCCCACGACGAGATCGTCACCGTGCTCAAGCGCGGCGTCACCGACGGCAAGATCTTCCCGGTCACCTGCGGGGTCGCGACGAGGAATCTGGGGACGACGAGGCTGCTCGAGGCGCTCGTCGAGGACCTGCCCTCGCCGGTGTTCCGTGGGTCGATCAAGGCACTCGGCGGGGACGGGGAGGAGATCGAGCTCGCCCCCGACGAGGACGGCGACCTCGTCGCCTACGTGTTCAAGACCCTGTCGGACCCCTACGCCGGCCGCCTCAACTTCTTCCGCGTCTGCTCGGGAACGATCCGCTCGGACTCGCAGGTGCACAACGCCGCCCGCCGCGCGAAGGAGCGCGTCGGCCCGCTGGTCGTCGCGAGCGGGAAGGAGCACGAGCAGGTGAGCGAACTCGGCGCCGGCGACATCGGCGCCGTCGCGAAGCTGAAGGAGACCCGCGCCGGCGACGTGATCACCGGCACCGACGCGAAGATCGGGTTCCCGCCGCTCGAGCTGCCGGCGCCGGTGATGGCGTTCGCATTCGAGCCGAAGAGCAAGGGCGACGAGGAGAAGGCGGTGACCGCGATCCGCCGGCTCACCGAGGAGGACCCCACCCTCGACGTCCACCGCGATCCCCAGACCGGAGAGCAGATCATCGCCGGGCTCACCCAGATCCACGTCGAGGTGATGGTCGACCGGATCAAGAGCCGCTACGGCGCCGAGATCGAGCTGCACCCGCCGCGCGTTCCCTACCTGGAGGCCGTCCGCAAGCCGGCTAAGGCGCACGCCCGCTACAAGAAGCAGACCGGCGGCCGCGGCCAGTTCGCCGACTGCCACATCGAGATCGAGCCGGCCGAGGCGGGAACCGGGTTCGAATTCGTCGACGCGATCAAGGGCGGCGTGATCCCGAAGGGCTTCATCCCCGCCGTGCAGAAGGGCGTCGCCGAGGCGATGAACCACGGCGTCCTTGCCGGCTATCCGGTGAAGGACCTGCGCGTCCGCCTGTTCGACGGCCAGCACCACAGCGTCGACTCATCGGAGAACGCGTTCAAGGTCGCGGGCTCGATGGCGTTCAAGCAGGCGATGGAGCAGGCCGACCCGGTGCTGCTCGAGCCGATCATGCTGCTCACGGTCGCCGTCCCCGAGGACGTCGTCGGCGACGTCGTCGGCGACCTCAACAGCCGTCGCGGCCGGCCGCTGGGGATGGAGGCGAAGGGATCGGTGACCGAGATCAAGGCCGAGGTGCCGATGGCCGAGGTGCTCGACTACGCCCCCGACCTCCGCGCGATTACCGGCGGCCGCGGCGACTACACGATGGAGTTCGCCCGCCACGAGGAGATCCCCGGCCATCTCGCCCAGGACGTGATCTCGAAGGCGAAGTCCGAGGAGGAAGTCCGGGCCTAGGCGCGCCTAGCGCCGCGCCCAGGGACCCGCGCCGGCGATCCGCTCGACGGTGATCCGGGTGACGTAGCCCGGCGGCGGATTCTTCATCGGCGGGAAATCGACGTCGGGGCCGAGGTAGGTGTGGGCGAGCTCCTGGAGCAGCTCCGGAGCGCCGCCCTCGGTCACCCGCGCGGTTCCGTAGATCACGAGGTAGTCCTTGAGCCCGTGATCGCCCACGTTCGCGCCTTCGATCGAGATCGCGACCCTCGGATCCCGCTCGATGTTCTCCAGCTTCCGCAGCCTGGGGACGTGGCCGGAGACGATCTCCTCACCGTCGAGGCCGACCCAGACGCAGGTGACCTGGGGCGAGCCGTCCTCGTTCAGCGTCACCAGGTGCGCGAGCCTCGCGGACTCGATCAGCTCGCGGGCGCTGTCGGGGAGCTTCACGGGAACGCACCCTAGTACGGTGCCCGCGTGCCGGGCCCGAAGCGCTTGATCGTGAACGTCGACGGCGGCTCCAGGGGCAACCCGGGGCCCGCCGCGATCGCCGCGGTCGCCACCACCCCGGACGGCGAGGTCCTCGCCGAGCGCAGCGAGCTGATCGGCGAGGCGACCAACAACGTCGCCGAGTATCGGGCTCTGATGCTCGGCGTTGAGCTCGCGAAGGAGCTCGGTGCTGCCGAGGTGGAGTTCATCGGCGACTCCTCGGTGATCGCCCATCAGGTCCGCGGCGAGTGGAAGATCAAGCAGGCCCACCTGCGACCGCTTCGCGAGCAGGCGGTCGAGGCGCTCGACGGCCTCGGGAAGTGGACGATCCGCAACGTCCCGCGCGAGGAGAACACCCGCGCCGACGAGCTCCTCAACGAGGCGCTGGACCGCGCCTAGGCGCCCGGGGCTTCGGCGACCCCGCGCCTATACTTCGCCGCTCTGCGGCTGTAGCTCAGTTGGCTAGAGCGTCTGCTTGCCATGCAGAAGGTCGTGGGTTCGAATCCCATCAGCCGCTTCAGCGCCCCCAAGTGGGGCGCTTTCTCGTCGCTAGGCTTGCTTCGACCCGGCGCCTTGGCGGAGTGGCTACGCAGCGGCCTGCAAAGCCGTTTACACCGGTTCGATTCCGGTAGGCGCCTCTCGCGGAACGCCTGCAAGCGCGAAACTTTCTGGGTGCTCCGCCGTCGGGGCGAACTCTGAGCGGGTACCAAGCGGGTACCAATCCACGGCGAGTCGCTGCGCTTTGATGCGAGCGGCACCTTGAGTCGGCGGCCACGCGCCTCATTGACAACCCCTCCCAACCAAAGTACGGTCGCCTAGACCAACGCGGGACGGGGGAGGGCCTATGAGGCGGGTATCGGTTGGGTTCGCGGCGGCAGCGACGATGGCGGTGATGCTTGCGGGCGCTCCGAGCGCCAGTGCGCAGGAGCAGCTCGCCGCGAGTTGCGAACCACAGCAGTTTGTCGACGCTTTTGGCGACACAATTGCCCAGACCTTTAGCCCGACGGTGAGCGGCCGTCTCACCCGCGTAGAGGTGTCCTTAGGCCAAGAACCAGGCTCGGAAGGCGACTTCATCGTCCAGGTTCGAAATATCGACGTCTTCGGGGACCCCGGCGCCTCGGTGCTGGCCTCCGCAGTGGTGCCGGACGCAGCCGTACCCGAGGGTGCGCCAGCACTCGTGAACGTGGCTTTCACCCAGGGCCCACTTCTCCAGGCGGGCGAGCGTTACGCGCTGGTGATCGAGCGCGAGGGCGACAGTTCGGTGATCTTTGGTTCACGCGAGTCTGACTGCCCAGGGCATTTGTACTTTGGCTTCGACGGGTCGAACTTCATCCAGGTTTCTATTAGTGATCTCGTCTTCCGGCTCTTCGTAGAACCGGTCGTCGAGCCGACCTGCCGGGGAGAGGCCGTGACGCTGCTTGGAACCGAGGGTGACGACGAGCTCCGCGGAACTCGTGGCGAGGACGTGATCGCGGCACTCGGCGGCAGGGATACCGTCCGCAGCTTCGGCGGCGAGGACCTGATCTGCGGCGGCGCCGGGCGCGACAGGCTGATCGGCGGAAGCGGTGACGACGACCTATTCGGCCAAGGCGGCAAGGACAAGCTCAAGGGGAAGCGGGGATTTGACCGCCTGCGCGGCGGCAAGGGCAAGGACAACTGCATCGGCGGCACGGGGAACGACTCCGCCCGCAGCTGCAGCAAAGAAAAGTCGATTTAAGTCCACCTCGGCCCCGCTCGAAGCGGGGTCGTCTGGCTGGCTAGCCGCTTTGGACGAAGGGCACTAGTCCCCAGCGGTCGCAGAGACCGTCCCGGTGCGCTGAATCAGGCCGTAGCCCGCTAGCTCCTCCTCGACCGCCGGGCCGGGAGGTCGGCGCGCCGGTCCGAAGCTGATCCCCGCCATCGCTCTGATGCCGTCATCCTCGCCGACGAGATCGGACTCGTCCATCACGAGCCGCCACGCCGCCGCCGCGTCCATGCGCACAGGATGCCTGATCCTCGCGCCCTGGCTGCGCGGCCAGGATAGGATGCGGCTCGTGCGCTACCTGATCACAGGCGGGTCGGGCTACCTCGGCGGCCGCACGATCGAGGTCCTCTCGCAGCGCGACGAGACCGAGCTGATCGTGATCGTCGACGTCAACCCGCCGCGGAAGCAGTGGCCGAAGACGCAGTTCGTCAAGGGCGATGTCCGCGAGCGCAAGCAGATCCAGTCCCTGCTGGAGAAGCACGAGATCGACACGCTCGTCCACCTCGCCTTCCTTCTCAACCCGATTCACGACGAGGCGACGATGTACGACATCGACGTCAACGGCACCCAGCGGGTGCTCCAGGCGGCCTCCGACGCCGGCACCGAGCACGTTCTCGTCACCAGCTCCGCGTCGGCCTACGGCGCGTTCCCCGACAACCCGAAGCCGATCGCCGAGGACTGGCCGGTGCGCGGCGTCCCCGACTTCTCCTATGCCCGCGACAAGACCGAGGCCGATCGGCTGTGCCAGCTATGGGCGCACGAGCACCCGGACCGGGTGATGACGATCGTGCGCCCGTGCTTCGTGATGGGCCCGAACGTGGACAACTGGCTGGTCCGAGTGTTCCTGAACAACCCGTTCATCCCGATCATCGACGGGCACGACGAGGAGTTCCAGTTCGTGCACGAGGACGACGTCGCGAGCGCGATCATCGCGCTGCTCGACGGGCGACACGGCGGCGCGTTCAACCTCGCGGGCGACGGGACCATGACCTACCGGCAGGCGGGGCAGTTGCTCGGCAAGAAGGCCCGGCAGGTGTCGCTGAAGAGCATGAAGCGGCTCAGCGGCGCCCTGTGGAAGATGCGGGTCCCGCGGACCGAGGCCCCCGCCGGCAGCCTGGACTTCGCGCGATACCCGTGGGTCGTCTCGACCGAGAAGCTCAAGGCCGAGACGGGCTGGGCGCCGAAGTTCGACACGCTCGAGACGTTCAAGATCACGATGCGCGCCAAGGGCGCGCTCGAGGGCGAGACCGGCGTCGTCCAGGCGCCGACCGCGCCCGTCGCCTAAGCGCGCGTCACGCCGGCCGCGACGGCCTCGAGCTCACGCAGCGCCCGGCGCGGGTTGAGATATGCCGTCGCCTCGACGAGCATTCCGTCTCGGACGCGCCAGAGGACTGCCATGGGCGCCTGGAGGACGAGACCGGTGTAGCGCCCCCGCGCCTTGAACCTGCCGATCCCGGCAAATGCCTCACCGCCGCCCAGCCGCACCTCGCGCACGTCGAACCAGAAGCGTGACGCCGCCTCGGACATGTCCTCCCGCAGCTTCGCGAACCCCTGCGGTCCGTGAACCGCCGGAGGGCCGATCAGCCCGATGCGATTCCGGCCGACGAAGTCGGCGGAGTAGATCCTTTCGAACCCCGAGAAATCGGAGTCCCAGAACCGCCTGTCCCACTCCTCGATCCAGCTCCGGACTGCCGCCGAGCACGCATCCTCGGCGCCGCGCTCGAGTGCCGCAGCGACCGCCTCCCAACGTCTCACCAGCTCGTTCAAGCCGGTCAATTGAACCAGCGACCGCTGCTAACTTTCTCGACCCCTGGGGCGTATAGCTCAGTTGGGAGAGCGCCGCCTCGACAAGGCGGAGGTCACTGGTTCGAGCCCAGTTACGCCCACCTCGCGAAGGCCCGCCCGGCGGGCCTTTCCTATGAGTACGTATCCCAGTAGGTGAGCTCGGGGAGCGGGTCGTAAGGGGCGCCGCCCTCGTACCACCCGGGATAGGTCCAGTGCTCGAAGTGCAGGTGGCAGCCGGAGGAGGAGCCGGTGTTGCCGACATAGCCGATCAGCTGGTTCGTGTAGACGGCCTGGCCCGCGAGCAGGGGCGAAGGCTCGCGCATGTGCATGTAGACCGTGTCGGTCCCGGTCGGGGCGCCGTGGACGACGAGGTAGTAGCCGGCGCCGCCGGCCTGGTAGGCCTTCACCTGGACGACGCCGCCCTGGGCGGCGTACAGCGGCGTTCCGCAGGCGGCGGCTACGTCCTGGCCCTGGTGTGTGTGGTCTCCGCGCGGAGCGCCGAACCGCGAGCCGGCTCCCCCGAAGCTGTGGCTGCCGGGGACGGGGAAGGCGTAGGCGCGCAGCAGAAACGGGTTCACCTGTCCGCCGACGACGGTCGCCCCGGTGGCACCGGCGTCGCCGAGCTGGAACAGATACGTGGAGTCGGGCGCATAGCCGCCGCTGGAGATCAGGGTGTTCCAGGAGACATGGCGATCCCCGGCGGCGTCGAAGCTGACCGGGATCTGTGTCACGGGGAGCCCGGTCGCGACGTCGATGACGTCGACTCGCGCCCGCCCCGCAGCCTGCCCCCTCACCGTCACCGCCGGATAGGAGCCCTGGTAGAGGAAGTAGACGTCGTTCTGGCGCCCCGCCAGGAGCCTGCGGATCTTCTTCGCGTCCTTGCGGGTGACGATCCCGTTGATCGCCCACCTCTGGCGCTTCTCGAGGCCCTTCACCGACTTCCGGGTCGGCCGGGTGAAGACGCCGCTGACCCGAGTCGTGTGGCCGAGCGTGGTCAGGCTGCGCTGGAGGAAGCGGACGTCCTTGCCCTTGGTCCCGAGCTTGAGCGTGCGGGCGCCGAACTTGTACTTCTTCGCCTTCGCCGCGGGTGCGGTCGCCGGAAGCGTCAGCGAGAGCGCCGCGATTGCGACCAGCGCGAGCGCCGTCCTCCGAGCCATGCGCCGACGATACGGAACCACCCCGAGGGAACCGGGGGATGGGCGCGAAGTTGCGCGGCTAGCATCCGCGCCGTGGCCGAGGCGACGAAAGAGCCCGACCGGAACATGTCGGTGGAGCTGCCCGACGGCTCCGCGCTGGAGCTCGAGCGCGGCGCGACCGGCGCCGATGCGGCCGCCGCGATCGGCTCGGGGCTGGCGAAGGCGGCGCTTGCGATCAAGGTCGACGGCGAGCTCCGGGATCTCTCCGCGACCCTGAGCGGCGGGGAGCGGATCGAGATCGTCACCGACCGCAGTCCCGAGGCGCTCGAGCTGATTCGCCACGACGCGGCCCACGTCCTCGCCGAGTCGGTGCTGGACCTCTGGCCCGAGGCGAAGATCTCGATCGGGCCCCCGATCGACGACGGCTTCTACTACGACATCGAGTTCCCCGACGGGACCGCGCCGGGGGAGGAGGACCTGGAGCGGATCGAGGAGCGGATGCGCGAGCACATCGCCGCCGACGAGCGCTTCGAGCGGCGCGAGCTCGCCGCGCCCGAGGCCGTCGAGCACTTCCGCGCCCAGGGCCAGGACTACAAGGTCGAGTTGATCGAGGATCTGATCCGCGACGAGGGGGCCGAGACGGTTTCGCTGTACCGCAACGGCCCGTTCGAGGACCTCTGTCGCGGTCCGCACGCGCCCTCGACGGGGCGAATCGGCGCGTTCAAGCTCACGTCGGTGGCCGGCGCCTACTGGCGCGGGGACGAGACGCGGCAGATGCTGACGCGGATCTACGGCACCGCCTTCCTCGATCGCAAGGACCTCGACGAGCATCTGCGCCGAATCGAGGAGGCCAGGGCGCGCGACCACCGCCGACTCGGCCCCGAACTCGACGTCTTCCGCCTCCGTCCCGAGGCGCCCGGGATGCCGTTCTGGCTGCCGAACGGGACCGTGCTGCTGCGGCTGATCGAGGACGAGGTCCGCGGCCAGCTCGCGAAGCGCGGATACGACGAGATCAAGACGCCGGAGGTGCTCGACGAGGAGCTCTGGCACCGGTCCGGCCACTGGGACAACTACCGCGAGAACATGTTCTTCGTCGAGCCCTCCGAGCGCGAGGGCGGGGGCGACGACCGCAGATACGCGCTCAAGCCGATGAACTGCCCCGGCGCCTGCCTCACCTATGGGTCGTCGCGTCATTCCTACCGCGAGCTGCCCTTGCGGCTGGCCGAGTTCGGGAAGGTCTCGCGCTACGAGCGCGAGGGCGTACTGCACGGCCTCCTCCGCGTCCGCGCATTCACCCAGGACGACGCCCACGTCTTCTGCACGATGGACCAGGTGCCCGGCGAGGTCGACTCGATCTCCGAGGCGATCGACGAGCTCTACGCGCGGTTCGGCTTCGACGACGTCCGGGTTGAGCTCTCCACCCGGCCGGAGAAATCGATCGGCACCGACGAGCAGTGGGAGCGGGCCGAAGGTGCGCTGCGCGATTCCCTCGAGCGCCAGGGGCGCGATTACGACGTCAGTCCCGGCGAGGGGACCTTCTACGGACCGAAGATCGACTTCCACATCACCGACGCCCTCGGCCGCTCCTGGCAGTGCGGCACGAACCAGATCGACTTCTTCATGCCCGAGCGTTTCGGCCTCGCCTACACCGGCGAGGACAACGCCGAGCACACCCCGGTGATGATCCACCGCGCGCTGCTCGGCTCGATGGAGCGGTTCGCGGGGATCCTGATCGAGCACCACGCCGGCCGCTTCCCGCTGTGGCTGGCGCCGGTGCAGGCGCTGGTGCTGCCGGTCGCCGACCGCCACAACGACCGCGCGGGCGAGCTCGCCGCCGAGCTGCGCGAGGCGGGATTCCGCTGCAGCGTCGACGAGCGCTCCGAATCGGTCGGGCGCAAAATCCGCGACGCCGAGCTCTCCCGCGCGCCCTACATGCTCGTGCTGGGCGACCGCGAGGTCGAGGCCGGCGCCGTCGCGGTCCGCTCGCACGAGGGCGGCGACCTCGGCCAGATGCAGGTCTCCGAGCTGATCGAGCGCCTTCGGACCGAGTCCGGCGGCGGGGACTGATCACGCACGCGCGGCATCTATACTGCCGCTCAATGCCGGGCACCCACACCACGACGCGCCGCTGAGCGCCCCGTGCCCGCCTTCCCGATCGATCATCGCCTCCCATCTGCTTGACGACCGACCTGATGCCTAGCTAGTGGCGGTCTCCCGCTTCGACCGCCGCCCGCCCGAGCGCGACACGACTCGTACGAACGAGCGGATTCGCGTGCCCGAGGTTCGCCTGATCGACGAGAACGGCGAGCAGCAGGGGATCAAGCCGACCCCCGAGGCGCTCTCCTACGCCCAGGAGCGCGACCTCGACCTCGTCGAGGTCGCTCCGAACTCGAAGCCGCCCGTCGTCCGCGTGCTCGACTACTCGAAGTACAAGTACGAGCAGGAGCAGAAGGCGAAGGCGGCCCGCAAGCACCAGCAGCAGGTGAACGTGCGGGAGATCAAGCTGCGCCCGAAGATCGCCGACCACGACTACGAGACGAAGAAGGGCCACGTCGAGCGCTTCCTCCGCCAGCAGGACAAGGTGAAGGTGACGATCATGTTCCGCGGCCGCGAGGCGACCCACCCCGAGCGCGGTCGGATGCTGCTCGACCGGCTGTTCGAGGACGTCGCCGAGCTCGCCGTCGTCGAGCAGGAGCCGCTCCAGGAGGGGCGCAACATGCACATGCTCCTCGCCCCGACCCGGACCGCGGGTCAGGCCGAGGCCGCGGCGAGCTAGCCGAGCGAACCGGCCGCCCCCGGACGCGAAGCGGAGGAGGCGGCCGTTGATGAGGCTTCTGCTTCAATTGTCGGCCGACATGCCGAAGATGAAGACCCATTCCGGCGCGAAGAAGCGGTTCAAGCGGACCGCTCGCGGCAAGCTGCGGGGGCGGCGTGCGAACGCGAGCCACATCCTCGAGAAGAAGTCGCCCGCGCGGAAGCGCCGGCTCGGGCGCCCGTCGGTGATCTCCGGCCAGGACAAGAAGCGGGTCGACAGCCTGCTCGGCGGGAAGGGAGGCCGCTGATGCCGCGCGCAACGAACGCAGTCGCCCGCCGCAAGCGCCGCAAGAAGGTGCTCGACCGCGCCAAGGGCTACTACGGCCGCAAGCACTCGAGCTACCGGTTCGCGAACGAGCAGCTGATGCGCTCGGACTCCTACGCCTACCGCGACAGGCGCAACCGCAAGCGCGACTTCCGTCGTCTGTGGATCACCAGGATCAACGCCGCCGCGAGGCAGGAGGGGATGAGCTACTCCGAGCTGATCCACGGCCTCAGCGAGGCCGGCGTCGAGGTCAATCGCAAGATGCTCGCCGAGATCGCCGTCGACGATCCCGACGGCTTCCGCCGATTCGTGGAGCTAGCCCGGGAGGGTGCCGAGGCCTGAGCCGAAGGCGCCAGAGCGAACTCTTCCCGGGCGGTCCGCAAAGCGGCCGCCCTTTCTTTTTCGATGATCACAAGCCCCCACAACGAGAAGCTGAAACTCCTCCGTCGTCTCCAGCGGCGCCGGGCGCGCGAGCGCGAGGGCCTGTTCGTGGGCGAGGGTGAGGATCTGCTCGCCGCGGCCCGCGAGGCCGGAGCCGAGCCCGAGGAGCTGCTCACCGCCGCCGGCGAGGGCCTGGGCGGGACCGAGGTCGAGCCGGCGCTGCTCGACCGGTTCGCGACCCTCGCCTCGGGAACGCGGGCGATCGGCGTCTGGCGCGAGCGCTGGGCCGAAGCGCCGAGCAAGCCCTGCGTCTACCTGCACAGGGTCGCCGATCCGGGCAACGTCGGCAGCGTCGTCCGCAGCGCCGCCGCGCTCGCCGGCGGCAGCGTCGCCCTCGGCCCCGACTGCGCCGATCCGTTCGGCCCGCGCGCGGTGCGAGCGAGCATGGGAGCGGTCTTCACCGAGCCGCTCGTGCGCGCCGGGGTGGCTGAGACGCCCGAGCCCCGGGTGGCGCTGGTCGCCCACGGCGGCGAGCCGCTCGACCGCCTCGCTGGGGCGGCGACCCTCTGCCTCGGCGCCGAGCGCGACGGCCTCCCCGAGGAGGTCCTCGACCGCTGCGATGCGCAGGTGACGATCCCGCTCCGTCCGGGTGCCGAATCGCTGAACGTCGCGGCGGCGGCGGCGATCGCGCTGCACGGGATAGGTTCAGGCAGCCACCTCCGGACACAAAGCGGAGGAGGTGGCTCTTGAACATGGTCGAGCGGATCGAAGAGATCGCAAAGGAGGGCGAGGCCGCGATCGCGGCCGCGTCCACGACCCGTGAGCTCGAGGACGTCCGCGTTCGGCTCCTGGGACGCAAGGCCGAGCTGACCGGGATCCTCCGCGGGATCTCGGAGCTGCCGAGCGAGCAGCGCGGACCCGTCGGAAAGGCCGGCAACGAGGCCCGAGCGAAGCTGGAGTCCCTGCTTGAGAGCCGCGCGGCCGAGCTCGATGCCGGCGAGCTGGAGGCGCGTCTCGCCGGGGACGCGATCGACGTCACCCTTCCCGGGTCGCCGCCCCCGCCCGCAGGGTTCCTGCACCTGCTTGCCCGCACGATCCGGGAGATCGAGGACGTCTTCGTCGGCCTCGGCTACCGGGTGATGGAGGGACCCGAGGTCGAGCTCGACTACTACAACTTCACCGCGCTCAACCACCCGCCCGGTCACCCGGCGCGGATGGCGCAGGACACCTTCTACGTCGACCCGGCGACGCTCTCGCCCGATCTCCGGATCGCCCCGCAGGAGCCCGGCCCGCCGACCGGTGAGGGGCTGCCGCCGGGGCCTGAGGACGTCGTGCTGCGCACCCACACCTCGCCGATGCAGGTCCGCGCGATGGAGGCCGAGCCGCCGCCGATCTTCATCGTCGTCCCGGGGCGCTGCTATCGCAGCGACCCGTTCGACGCGACCCACAGCCCGATGTTCCATCAGATCGAGGGACTCGCCGTCGGCGCCGACATCACCCTCGCGGACCTGCTCGGGACGCTGAGCGAGTTCGCGCGCGCGATCTTCGGACCGGACCGTGAGGTCCGCTTCCGCCCCGGCTTCTTCCCGTTCACCGAGCCGAGCGTCGAGGTCGACGTCTCCTGTTTCGCGTGTGGTGGCAGCGGGCAGCTGGACGACGGATCGCGTGACTCGATCTGCAAGGGGACGGGCTGGATCGAGATCCTCGGCTCGGGGATGGTCGACCCGAACGTGTTCGGGTTCGTCGAGCACAACGGCTACAACCCCGAGCAGGTCCAGGGGTTCGCCTTCGGGATGGGAATCGAGCGGATCGCGATGCTCAAGCACGGGATCCCCGATCTGCGCAAGTACTTCGAGAACGACCTCCGAGTCCTGGGGCAGTTCCGATGAGAGTCCCGGTCCGCTGGCTCAGCGAGTACTGCGACCCCGGCCTATCGGTCTCCGAGCTCGCCGACGCGCTCAACCTGAAGAGCACCGAGGTCGAGCGGATCGACCACGCCGGCGCCCCGTCGAGCGACGGGTTCGTCGTCGGTGAGGTGCTGTCGGTCGAGTCGCACCCCGACGCCGACCGGCTCAGCGTCTGCGAGGTCGACACCGGCGACGGCAAGCGGACGATCGTCTGCGGCGCCCCGAACGTCGCCGCCGGCCAGCGCGTGCCGGTCGCGCTGCCGGGCGCGGTGATGCCCGACGGCAGCAAGCTCGAACGGGCGAAGCTGCGCGGGGTCACCTCCGACGGGATGATCCTCTCCGAGGCCGAGCTCGAGATCGGCGATGACAGTGCCGGGATCATGGTCCTCGGCCACCGTGACGCGGCCTCCTCCGCTTCGCGTCCGGGGGCCGCGGCCCCGAAGCCCGGCGCTCCGTTGCGGGAGGTGCTCGCGGTGAGCCAGCCCGTCCTCGAGCTCGAGGTGAACTCGAACCGAGTCGACTGCTTCGGTATCTACGGGGTCGCCCGCGAGGTGCACGCGATCACCGAGGCGCCGCTGGCCGGTCCGCCGTGGGCTGACGATGCAGAGGCGAACGGCGACGGCAAGGTCGAGGACTACGCCTCGGTTGAGGTGCGGGTCCCCGAGCTCTGTCCCCGGTTCACGGCGCGCGTCTTCACCGACGTCTCGGTAGGCCCCTCACCTGCCTGGCTGAAGGAGCGACTCACCGCCGCGGGCCAGCGGCCGATCAACAACGTCGTCGACATCACCAACTACGTGATGCTGCTGACCGCGCAGCCGCTGCACGCGTTCGACCTCGAAAAGGTCCCGGACGGGGCGCTGATCGTGAGGACGGCGGAGAAGGGCGAGAAGATGACGACCCTCGACGGCGTCGAGCGGACCTTCGACGCCGAGACCGTGCTCGTCTGCGACCGCGAGGGCCCGTCGGGGATCGCCGGGATCATGGGCGGCGCCCGGTCTGAGGTCTCCGACGCCACCTCCCGGGTGCTGATGGAGGTCGCCAACTGGAACGGGGTCAACATCCTCCGCACGTCGCGGAAGCTCGGGCTCCGCTCGGAGGCCTCGAACCGGTTCGAGAAGCAGCTCCATCCCGAGCTCGCTCTTCGGGCCCAGCGGGTCGCGGCGAAGCTGATGGTCGAGCTCTGCGGCGCGAAGCTGGTCCCCGGGACGATCGACGTCGCGGGCGAGATTCCCGCCCCGCACGAGCTGAAGCTCCGGGGGGAGCGGATCGAGAGCCTGCTCGGGATGCCGGTCGAGCCCGCCGAGGCGGAGGCCTATCTCGCCCGCCTCGGGTTCGAGGCGAAGACGAAGAAGGGCGACGTCGCCGTGACCGTCCCGTTTCATCGCCACTACGACGTCACCAGGGAGGTCGACCTGATCGAGGAGGTCGGCCGGATCCACGGTCTCGACCGGCTCCCCGAGACCTTGCCGAAGCCGACCCGCGGCGGCCTCACCCGTTCACAGCAGCTCCGCCGCCGGGCCGAGGACGCGATGCGGGACCTCGGCTTCGACAACGTCCTCAACCTCAGCGTCGGCGACCCCGGCCTGCCTCGCCGGCTGCGGATCCCCGACGGCGCCCCGGGCTGCGATCCGATCGCGGTCCGCAACCCGCTCTCGGTCGAGCACTCCGCCCTCCGTACATCGCTGCTCGGGACGCTCCTCGACTCCGCCTCCTACAACCTC
>Ga0196962_10000473_pt1 | contig 16523 bp, 14 predicted proteins | sample S3v_20metaG_FD_183186 | JGI IMG/M metagenome (GOLD analysis project Ga0196962, IMG submission 183186) | Soil microbial communities from Anza Borrego desert, Southern California, United States - S3+v_20 | ecosystem: Environmental > Terrestrial > Soil > Desert | place: USA: California | collected... | reverse complement strand
GACAAGGCCGCCACGGACGCCGCCATCCGCGTCCTGCGCCGCGGCGGCAACGCCGTCGACGCCGCGATCGCCGCCGCCGCCGTGCTCGGGGTGGTCGAGCCCTACTCGTGCGGCATCGGCGGCGGGGGCTTCATGGTGGTCCGCACGCCGGACGGCCGCGTGACCACGTTCGACTCGCGCGAGAAGTCGCCGGCCGCGATGCAGCCCGACTCGTTCTTCGAGAACGGCGCCGCGCTGCCCATGCCCGCGGCGCGCTACAGCGGGCTCTCCGCCGGCGTGCCCGGGACCGTGCGCGGGTGGACGCTCGCGCTGCGCCGCCTCGGCTCCCGGCCGCTCGCCGAGCTGCTGCGGCCCGCCATCGCGGCGGCCCGCGACGGGTTCGTCGTGGACGAGACCTTCGCGAACCAGACGGCTCCGAACGTCCCGTGGTTCGACGACCTGCCGGCCACGGCCGCGATCTTCCTCGACCCGGACGGCACGCCGCGCGACGTCGGGGCGACGCTGCAGAACCCCGACCTCGCCCGCACGCTGCGGCGGATCGCCCGCCTCGGCGTCGCCGGCTTCTACCGCGGGCCGGTCGCGCGCGCCATCGCCCGCGCCGTGCAGCAGCCGCCGACCGGGCCCGGCGCGGACCAGACGTGGCGCCCCGGGCTGATGACGGAGGCCGACCTGCGCGGCTACCGCGCGCTCGAGCGCACGCCGACGCGCATCGACTACCGCGGCTGGGACGTCTTCTCGATGGGCCCGCCGTCGTCGGGCGGCACGACCGTCGGCGAGGCGCTCAACATCCTGGAGCAGATCCAGGGCTACCCGCAGCTGCCCGAAGCCGACAAGCTGCACTCCTTCATCGAGGCGTCCCGGTACTCGTTCGCCGACCGCGGCGCGTACCTCGGCGACCCCGCGTTCAGCGACGTTCCCGTCTCGACGCTGCTCTCCGACGCCTTCGCGGCGTCGCGCCGCGCGGCGATCACGCAGACCGCGGCCAACGCGACGGTGCCGCCCGCGGCCATCGGGACGCCGCCGTCCGCGGCCGTCGCGGCGGCGAGCCGCCCCGAGCAGTCGACCACCCACCTCACCGTGGCCGACGACGACGGCATGGTCGTGACCTACACGTTCACGATCGAGTCGACCGGCGGCAACGGCATCGTCGTGCCGGGCTGGGGGTTCCTGCTCAACAACGAGCTGACCGACTTCACGTACAACGCGACCACCGGACCGAACCGCGCCGAGGGCGGCAAGCGCCCGCGGTCCTCGATCGCGCCGACGTACGTCGAGTTCCAGGGGCGGCCGCTCCTCGCCGTCGGCTCGCCGGGCGGCGCGAGCATCATCACCACGGTCCTGTACGTGCTGACGCAGCGGCTCGACTTCGGGCGCACGCTGCCCGAGGCGATCGCCCTGCCGCGGGCGAGCCAGCGCAACAACCCGACGACGGAGCCGGAGCAGGCGTTCCTCGACGCCTACGGCGCGGTGCTCGCCGCGCCGCCCTACGGCCACGCCTTCGGGACGGCCGCGGCGGAGCTCGGTGCGGTGACGGGGATCGAGTTCCGCCGGCGCGGGCGGATGCTCGCCGCCGCGGAGCCGGTCCGGCGCGGCGGCGGGAACGCGCAGGTGGTCAGCGCAGGAAGGACGCGTCCGCGCTGAGCTTCTGCGCGAACGCCGCGATGAGCTTGGCGGTGTTCTCGACGTCGTCGAGCTGCACCATCTCGACCGGCGAGTGCATGTAGCGCAGCGGGACGGAGACCACGGCGGTGGGGATGCCGGCGCGGGAGACGTGCACCGCGTCGGCGTCCGTGCCCGTGTAGCGGGCGGAGGCGTTGACGGTGAACGGGATCCCCGCCTCCTCGCCGGCGGCGTGCAGCAGCTCGAAGACCTGCGGGTCGAGCGTCGAGCCGCGCGTGATGACCGGCCCCGTGCCGAACTTGTGCGACCCGAGCTCCTTCTCGTCCGTGCCCGGCGCGTCCGTGGCGAAGGTCACGTCGACCACCACGGCGACGTCGGGCTGCAGCGAGTAGGCGGTCGTGCGCGCGCCCGCGAAGGTGATCTCCTCCTGCGCGACCGCGACCGCGCAGACGTCGCCCGGCGCGCCGCCCGCCTCGGCCACGAGCCGCGCGACCTCGAAGGCGACGAAGCAGCCGAGCCGGTTGTCCATCGCGCGCGAGACGACGCGGCCGTTGGGGTACTCCACGGGCTCGCCGGCGATCACGGCGACGTCGCCGATGCGGACCATCCGGCGCGCCTCCTCCCCGTCCTTCGCGCCGATGTCCACGTGGAGGTGGCGCAGCTCGGGGACCTGCTTGCGCTCCTCGTCGCGCAGCAGGTGGATCGGCTTCTTGCCGACGACGCCGGGGATCGGCCCGGTGCGGGTCGCGACCTCGACGCGCTGGCCGACGAGGATGATCGGGTCCCAGCCGCCGACGCCGGTGAACCAGAGGTAGCCGTCGTCGTCGATGTGGTGGACGATCAGGCCGATCTCGTCGATGTGGCCGATGACGGCGACCATCGGCCCGCCGGCCGTGCCCTTGACGCGCGCGACGGTGGAGCCGACGGTGTCGTGGGTCACCTCGGCGAACGACGCCGCGGCCTCGCGGAACACCGCCGCGGCGGCCTGCTCGTAGCCGGACGGGCCCGGGGCGGTGAGGAGCCTGCGCAGGACGTCCGGAACCGGCATCGGCCGGTCAGGTTAGCGGGGTGCCGGGGGCCGGCCGCGGCGGCCGGCCCCCGGACTCCCCGGCCGCTCAGGACTCCCGCTGCAGGAGCTGGCGCAGCACGAACTGGAGGATCCCGCCGTGCTTGTAGTAGTCGACCTCCTTGGGGGTGTCGATGCGCACGCGCGCGGTGAACTCCTTGTCGCCCGCCCGCACCGTGACCTCCTTGGCCTCGCCGTTCTCGATGCCGGTGATGGAGAGCTCCTCCTCGCCGGTGAGCCCGAGCGACTCGGCGGACTCGCCCTCCTGGAACTGCAGCGGCAGGACGCCCATGCCGACGAGGTTCGAGCGGTGGATGCGCTCGAACGATCGCGCGATGACCGCCCGGACGCCGAGCAGGTTCGTCCCCTTCGCCGCCCAGTCGCGCGACGAGCCCGAGCCGTACTCCTTGCCGGCCAGCACGACGAGCGGCGTGCCCTCCTCGGCGTAGCGCATGGCCGCGTCGTAGATCGGCATGACCTCGCCCTCCGGCAGCTTCACCGTGAGCCCGCCGACCAGGTCGTCGCGGCCGGCGAGCAGGTTGCGCAGGCGGATGTTCGCGAACGTGCCGCGCATCATCACCTCGTGGTTGCCGCGGCGCGCCCCGTAGGAGTTGAAGTCCTTCTGCTCGACGCCGTGCTCGTTGAGGTACTTCGCCGCCGGGGAGTCCTTCTTGATCGAGCCCGCGGGCGAGATGTGGTCAGTGGTCACGGAGTCGCCGAGCAGCGCCAGCACGCGCGCGCCCTCGATGTCGCCGCGCTCCTGCGGCTCGCGCGGCAGGTCCTCGAAGAACGGCGGCTTGCGGACGTAGGTCGACTCGTCCTCCCACGCGAAGCGGTCGCCCTCCGGCACGTCGAGCGAGTTCCAGCGCTCGTCGCCCTCGAACACCTCGCCGTAGGAGGCGCGGAACATCTCCGAGCGCACGGCCTCCTCCACGACGCGGCCGACCTCCTCCGACGACGGCCAGATGTCGTTGAGCATGACGTCGTTGCCGTCCTTGTCGGTGCCGAGCGGCTCGTCGAGGAGGTCGATGTCCATCGTCCCCGCAAGCGCGTAGGCCACCACGAGGGGCGGCGACGCCAGGTAGTTCATCTTCACGTCGGGGTTGATGCGGCCCTCGAAGTTGCGGTTGCCGCTGAGCACGGACACGACCGCGAGGTCCTCGGCCTGGACGACGTCGGAGACCTCCTCCGGGAGCGGGCCGGAGTTGCCGATGCAGGTCGTGCAGCCGTAGCCGACGAGGTGGAAGCCGAGCGCCTCGAGCGGCTCGACGAGCCCCGCCTCGCGGTAGTACTCCATGACCACCTTCGAGCCCGGCGCGAGCGACGTCTTGACCCACGGCTTCGGCTTGAGCCCGCGCTCGGCCGCGTTGCGGGCGAGCAGGCCGGCGCCGATCATCACCGACGGGTTCGACGTGTTCGTGCACGACGTGATCGCGGCGATGACGACGTGGCCGTGGTCCAGCTCGGTCTCCGTGCCGTCGCCGAGCGTCAGCGGCGTCTTGGCGGAGATGCGGTCGGCGACCTGCACGCCGCCCGTGCCGGCGCCCGCGTGCTCGCGGTGGTCCTCCGGGCGGTGCTCGACGTGCTGCGGCGCCGTCGGGTCGCTCGCCGGGAACGTCTCCTCGAGCGGCTCGTCGCACTCGTCCGCTTCGGGCAGGAAGCCGTCGAGCGCCATCCGGAAGGACGCCTTCGCCTCCGTGAGGGTGACGCGGTCCTGCGGGCGCTTCGGGCCCGCCAGCGAGGGGACGACGTCACCCAGGTCGAGCTCGAGCGTCTCCGAGTAGGTCGGCTCCTCCGAGTCCTCGTCGTGCCACAGGCCCTGGGCCTTCGCGTAGGCCTCCACGCGCTCGACCTGCTCGCGCGGGCGCCCGGAGAACTCGAGGTAGCGAAGCGTCTCCGCGTCGATCGGGAAGATCGCGCACGTCGACCCGAACTCGGGCGACATGTTGCCGATCGTCGCGCGGTCGGCGAGCGGCAGGTTGTGGACGCCGGGACCGTGGAACTCGACGAACTTCCCCACCACGCCGTGCCGGCGCAGCATCTCCGTGACGGTGAGGACGAGGTCGGTGGCCGTCGCGCCCTCGCGCAGCTCGCCCGAGAGCTTGAAGCCGACGACGCGCGGGATGAGCATGGACAGCGGCTGGCCGAGCATCGCGGCCTCGGCCTCGATGCCCCCGACGCCCCAGCCGAGGACGCCGAGGCCGTTGATCATCGTCGTGTGCGAGTCCGTCCCGACGAGCGTGTCGGGATAGAGCACCCTCCTGCCTCGGCCGGAGGCCCCGTCACCGCTTCGCTCGTCGTCGAACACCACGCGCGCGAGGTACTCGAGGTTGACCTGGTGGACGATGCCCGTGTCCGGCGGCACCGCCTTGAAGCCCTCGAACGCCGTCTGGCCCCAGCGCAGGAACGCGTAGCGCTCGCGGTTGCGCTCGAACTCCTTCTCGGCGTTGATCTGGAAGGCCTGCCGGGAGCCGAACGCGTCGACCTGCACGGAATGGTCGATGACCAGCTCCACCGGCACGAGCGGGTTGATCGCGGACGGGTCGCCGCCCATGTCGGCCATCGCGTCGCGCATCGCGGCCAGGTCGACGACGCAGGGAACGCCGGTGAAGTCCTGCAGGATCACGCGTGCGGGCGTGAAGGCGATCTCCTTGGACGGCTCGGCGTTGGCGTCCCACGTGGCGAGCGCCTCGACGTCCTCGCGCCGCACGCCCACCCCGTCCTCGTTGCGCAGGAGGTTCTCCAGCAGCACCTTGAGCGAGAAGGGCAGCCGCGCGACGTCGTATCTCGCCTGCAGCGCCTCCAGGCGGTAGATCTCGTAGGTCCGCCCGCCGACCTCGAGCTCGGCGCGGGCGTCGAAGGAATTCTCAGCAGCCATGGCCCCTCTCAGTCTGGCACCCGGGGAGCGCTCCGGGACGGCGGGTGCCGGAGCCACGCCGCGAACGCCGCGCGCTCGAACGCGTCCCAGTCGATGTCGTCCCCTCCCAGCCCGTCGCCGGGCGGGTCGCCGTCCCCTCCCCGGCCGTCGCCGGGATCCTCCCCGGCCGGACGCACGCCGAGCGGCGGCTCGGGCGGCGCGCGCATGACCCACGCCACGGCGCAGCAGGCGGCACCGCTCAGCATCGCGACGGGGAAGGCGCTCGGCCGGCCGCAGACCGTGAGGCTGACCATCCACAGGAGGCTCACCGGGATCACCGCGGTGCGGGCGCAGGCCCACGCCGTCTCGGACACGCGCGGCGCGGGCACGCGGAAGGCGGCGACCGCCAAGCCGGCGAGCGCCGCGAACCCGGCGCCCATCACGAGCCCCGGCATGACTCCTCGGCCCCGTCGCCGTGCACACGAGGATCCTGCCCCGTGGAGGTGCCGCGTAACAGGGATTGCGACCGCGCAACGGCGTTGGACGCACGCTTCGCAGGGCGTCCGCCTCCTGCGCTAGCGCACTTCGGACGGCGCTCGCGCCGCACCCGTCATCTCGAACACCCAGAAGTCCTCCCCCAGCACGGGCACGGAGACGTTGTAGACCGGGATCTCCCCGAGCCGCCCCGCGAACGTGCCCGCATGCGCGTGGCCGTGCAGCACGAGGTCGGGATGGTGCTCGCGCAGCGGCGCGGCCAGGCGGTCCGTGCCGAGGAAGGCCCAGATGTCCGTCCGCTCGCCCTCCAGCGTCGCGGCGATCGGCGCGTAGTGCAGCAGCGCGATCCGGAACGGGCACAGGGCGATCGCGCGCAGACCGGCGTCGAGCGCCTCCGTCTCGCGGATCGACTCGGCGTAGACCTCGCGCAGGATCGGCTCGCCGAAGTCCGGGATGTGCGCGCCGTCGAAGCCGCCCGCGAAGCCCTTCGTGCCGACGACGCCGACCTCGGCGCCGCACACCTCGAGGATGCGGTGGGCGCGCTCCAGCACGTCGATGCGTCCGCCGTCCGTCAACGCGGCGACGACCTCGTCGCGCCGGTTGGAGTGCCAGTCGTGGTTGCCGAGGACCGTGAGCACCGGCACGCCGTCGAGGCCCTCAACGGCGCGGGCGACCATCGCCGCCTGGTCCGGCTCGCCGTGCGTCGTCAGGTCGCCGGCGAGCAGGACGAGGTCGACTTGTTCGCGCAGCCCCGCGAACGCCGCCGTCCAGCGCTCCTCGTCGGCGGGCCGGCCGAGGTGGATGTCCCCCGTGGCGGCGATGCGGATCGCGCACTCGTCCTGGCGATGGCCCGGCGGACCTCCGGACTCGGATCGGATGGCCATGCCGCGCGGCGTACCCGGGTAGTCCCCGCCATATGTCGTCCGACGAGCAACCATTCTCCGACATCGAGGCCACGCTGAAGAAGGCGGCGGCCGCCCTGCGCGAGGCCGACGTGCCCTTCCTGCTCGGCGGGAGCCTCGCGAGCTGGGCGCGCGGGGGACCGGAGAGCCGGCACGACCTCGACCTCATGATCAAGCACGAGGACGTCGAGCCCGCGCTCGCCGCGCTGACCGGCGCGGGGATGCGCGCGGAGGACCCGCCCGAGGAGTGGCTCGTCAAGGTGTGGGACGACGACGTGCTCGTCGATCTCATCTTCTGGCCCAAAGGCCTCCCGATCGACGATGATGTGATCGACCGGGGCGAGGTCATGAGCGTGCTGTCCATGGAGATGCGGGTGATGGCCATCGAGGACGTCCTCGTCACGAAGCTCATGTCGATCGACGAACACCACATCCGCTTCGAGGGCCTGCTGCCGATCGCCCGCGCGCTGCGCGAGCAGATCGACTGGGACCACGTGCGCGCGGCGACGGCGGACTCGCCGTTCGCGCGCGCGTTCTTCGTCCTGATCGAGGGCCTCGGGATCGTCGGTCACCGCACGGACGCGGCCCCGCACGCGTCGCGCGAGCCACGGGTCCGCGTGGTCCCCCCGGAGGGTTCGACCGCCGCGGGGGCGGGGTAGCTGCCGCCTATGGCCGCCGACACGACCGCCCGCCGGCGCCTGCGCCGGCTCGCCGAGATCCGCCCTGAGCGCGGACTCGTGCTTTCCGTGTTCTTCAACCTCGACCCGAGCGAGTTCGCCACACCGGCGGCGCGCGCCACGGAGGTCACGTCGGTGTTGACCGAGGCCGCGCACAAGGTCGACGAGGCCGCCGAGGGCCTCGAGCACGACATGCACCAGGCGCTGAAGGCCGACGTCGAGCGCGTCCGCGAGGTGCTCTCGGGCTCGGACGTCGCGCAGAACGGCACGCACGGCATCGCGGTCTACGCATGCACCCCCGCGGACCTGCTCGAGGTCGTCCGGCTGCCGCACGCGATCGAGTCGCGCGCCGTGGTCGAGGCCACGCCGTGGGTGGAGCCGCTGCTGCGCGGCGGCGACGACGGCGAGTGGTGCGTGCTGCTCGTGAACCGCAAGGTCGCGCGGATCTTCTGCGGGCCGGCGCCGGCCCTGGAGGAGGTCGAGCAGGTCGAGGACGACACGCACGGGCAGCACCAGCAGGGCGGCTGGTCGCAGGCCCGCTACCAGCGCTCCGTCGAGCAGGAGAAGCTCACGCACCTCCAGAACTCGCTCGAGACGCTCTTCCGCCACTTCAAGCGCACGCCGTTCGACCACCTCGTCCTCGGCGCGCCGGAGGACCTGGCGAGCGAGGTCGAGGACCGCCTGCACCCGTACCTGCGCGAGCGCCTGTCGGGGCGCATCGCCATCGACGTCGAGAACACCGGCGTCGACGAGGTGCGCGCGGCGGTCACGAAGGTCGTGGAGGAGAAGCTCGCGGCAAAGGAGCGCGAGGCGCTCGACCGCATGGCCGAGGGCGTCGGCCGCGGCGGGCGCGGCGCCGCCGGCATCCCGGACGTGATGGCGGCGCTCGAGCAGGCGCGCGTGGAGTGCCTCCTGCTCGCCGACGGGTTCGACGCGCCGGAGCGCGAGGCCGCGATCGAGAAGGCGATCACCCAGTCCGCCGACGTCCTCGTCGTCCGCCACCACGACGACCTCGAGCAGTACGGCGGGATCGGGGCCGTGCTCCGCTTCTGATGGCGCGGGCGCTGGTCATCGTCGACTTCCAGAACGACTTCACGCCGCCGGCGGGCGCGCTCGCCGTCCCCGGCGGCGACGCGATCGCCGGCCGCCTGAACGAGCTCGCGCGCTCGGGGGAGTTCGACCTCGTCGTCGCCACGCGCGACTGGCACCCGCCCGGGCACGGCTCCTTCGCCGCCCAGGGCGGGCCGTGGCCGGAGCACTGCGTGCAGGACACGGAGGGCGCGGAGCTGCACCCCGCGCTCGACCGCGCGCAGGTCGACGTCGTCGTCGACAAGGGCCAGGACCCCGGCACCGAGGGCTACTCCGCCTTCCAGGCCACGGAGCTCGCCGAGCTGCTGCGCGAGCGCCGGGTCGACCACCTGACCGTCGTCGGCCTCGCCACGGACTACTGCGTCAAGAACACCGCCCTGGACGCGCTGCGCGAGGGCTTCGGCGTCACGGTCGACTCGACCGCGGTGCGCGGGGTCGACGTGCAGCCCGGCGACTCCGAGCGCGCGCTCGAGCAGATGCGCGCCGCCGGGGCGAGCATCGCGTGACATGACCGCCACGGCCGAGCGGCTGCTGAAGACGCTCGCGCGCCACATCCGGGACGAGCGCGTGCTCGCCGCCGTCCGCAGCGTCCCGCGCGACGTGTTCGTCCCGCCCTCGCTGCGCGACGAGGCGTGGGAGAACATCCCGCTGCCGATCGGCGCCGACCAGACCATCTCCCAGCCGCTCGTGGTCGCGCGCATGCTCGAGCTCCTGGAGCTCAAGGGGGACGAGCGCGTGCTCGACGTCGGCACCGGCTCCGGCTACCACGCCGCGCTGCTGGCGCAGCTCGCGGCCCACGTGTGGTCGATCGAGATCCACGCGGAGCTGTCGGCGCGCGCGGCGGCCGCGCTCGCCGCAGCGGGGATCGGCAACGTGACGCTGATCATCGGCGACGGCGGCGCCGGCTGGCCCGACGCCGCGCCCTACGACGCCGTGAACGTCGCGGCGGCGGCGGAGGACGACGTTCCCGCGGCGCTCGTGGAGCAGCTCGGGCCGCACGGCCGGCTCATCGCCCCGGTGGAGCACGGCGACCAGCACCTCGTGCTGATCCGCCGCACGGACGGCGACGTGCAGCGCACGCGGCTCGAGCGCGTGCGCTTCGTCCCGCTCACGTGACGCGCTCGAGCCGCGGGTTCGGCTTGTACTCGCGCCCCACCTTCGCGTGCGGCTCGCCGTCGACCATCACGACGTCGGCCGTGTAGTCGTTCGAGCCGCGGATGAGCGACGACCCGACGCCGTAGGAGTCCACCGGGATCCCCGCGTCCTCGAACGCGCAGATCCGCTCGACCGTGAAGCCGCCGGAGACGACGATCTTGACGTTGGTGAAGCCGGCCTTGTCGAGCGCCGCGCGCGTGAGCAGGACGAGCTCCGGGGCGACGCCCTTCGGCGCGTGCTCGCCGTGGAGGCGCTGGAGCGACGCGTCCGCGAGGCGGTCCGAGGTGTCGAGGCGGACGCCCCACAGCCGCGGGCCGAGCTCCTCGGCCACGGCGAGCGCCGTCTGGACGGAGTCGTTGACGAAGTCCACGAGCACCGTGACGTTCATCTCGTCGGCGTATCGGTCGGCGAACGCGCGCGCCGCCGCCACCGTGTCGCCGTGGTAGGCGGCGATCAGCGCGTGCGGGACGGTTCCGACGCCGCGGCCGCCCCACCACGACGCCTGCGCGTCCGTGGAGACCCCGATCGCGCCGGCGACGTGCGCCGCCCAGCCGTCGCCCGTCTGGACGAGCCAGTGGTCGTGGCGCGCCGGGAAGAAGAGGATCGGCTTGCCGCGCGCGGCCTCCACCACCTGGCGGACGTTGCGCATGATCAGCGTGCGGCGGGCGAGGCAGCCGAGGTAGACCGTCTCGAGATGGGCGAACAGGGAGTAGTCGCCCTCGATCGTCATCACCGTCTCCCACGGCGAGATCTCGTCGCCCTCGTAGAGGGCGTGCACCTCCAGCGCGTCCCAGCCGTCCTCCCAGCCGCCGTCCTCGCGCCGCCGTCCGGCGCCCGCCTTCAGCACGGCGATCGCCTCGTCGACCCCGCCGAGGATCGAGTCCTTGCGCTGGAAGACCTGCATGATCACGTGGGGGTGACGGTCCTCCGACTCGAGGAGCTCCTTCGTGTAGTTGAAGTACGCGTCGGCGTAGTACCCCGTGCGGATCCGCTCGACGGGGAGGCGGAACGTGTCCGGCGCGAGGCGCTCGCGGAAGGCCGTGCTCATCCGCGCAGTATTGATCACCGCCACTCGCGCCGCCGTCGCCAGAAGTACACGCCGGCAGCCGCCGTGGGCAGGAGCAGGCCGCCGATGCCGTAGCCGACGAAGGCCTCGGGCGTGTCGATGTGGCGGACGAGCCAGCCGAAGTTCTGGCCGAAGAAGCTCGTGACGAGCGTCCAGATGAGGAAGAACGTCGCGACGACGGTCAGCCGCGTGATCGTGATGTTGAGGCGGTTCGTGTTCGCGTTGAAGTACGTGCTCGTGAGCGCGTTGAGATCCTCGGCCTGGCGGTTGAGCTCCCCGACGACCTGCGCGAGGTGGTCCGCGACGTCGCGCATGTACTCGCGCGACCCGTGCGTCAGGCCCGGCAGCTCGTGGATGGCCTCGCCGGCGGTTCCGACCTGGTCACGCTGGGCGACGAGCGGGCGCAGGAAGCCGTGGACGTCCTGCTTGATCCGGTAGATCTCCGCGAGCTGCGGGCGGTCCGGGCGCGCGAGCACCCGCGCCTCGAGCCCGTCGATGGTCGCCTCGAGCCGGTCGATCGCCGGGTACAGCGCGTCCGTCATCGAGTCGAGCACGCTGTAGACGATGAAGTCCTCCGCCGCGACCTCGTGCGGGACGAGCGTCTCGTGCAAGCGGTCGAGCTCCGCGCAGGCCTTGCGCCGCACGGTGAGAAGCCAGCCGCCCGACACGTGGCAGTGCACCTCGAGCAGCTCAGGCAGGCGGTCGCCGTCCGCGACGAGCGCGGTGTAGTACACGAGGAGGACGGCGTCGCGGTAGCGGTCGACCTTCGGGCGCTGGCCGAACTCCTTCGAGTCCTCCACGGCGAGCGGATGAAGGCCGAGCTGCGCGGCGAGCGCGTCGAGGACGTCGTCGGACGGGTCGACGAGATCGAGCCAGAAGAACTCGTCCCCCCGGAGCAGCCGGTCGATCCGCTCCGGCTCGACCCGGGTCAGGACGTCCACGGCGGCGAGCGTACCGGCCCCCCGGCCGCGGGCTACTCCCGGGCTACCCTCTCGCGGCCGTGGACCTCCTCCAAGCCATCGTCCTCGGGCTCGTGCAGGGCCTCACCGAGTTCCTGCCGATCTCCTCGAGCGGCCATCAGCGCGTCGTCGCCGCGATGGCCGGCTGGGAGGACCCGGGCGCGGCCTTCACCGCCGTCACCCAGCTCGGAACGGAGGCGGCGGTCCTCATCTACTTCCGCCAGGACCTCTGGAACATCGCCTCGGCGTGGACCCGGGCGCTCGTGCGGCCGGAGCTGCGGGGAACGCACGACGTGCGCATGGGCTGGTACTTGATCGTCGCCACGATCCCGATCGGCATCCTCGGCGTCGCCTTCGAGCAGCAGATCGAGACCGGCGCGCGCAACCTGTGGCTCATCGGCACGATGCTGATCGCCTTCGCGCTCGTGATGCTCTACGCCGACCGCGCCGGCACGCACGCGCGCGCGCTGCCGCAGCTGCGCGTGCGCGACGGCGTGGCGATCGGGCTCGCGCAGTCGCTGGCGCTCATCCCGGGCGTCTCGCGGTCGGGGGCGACGATCAGCGCCGGGCTGCTGCTCGGCCTCCAGCGCCCGGCGGCGGCGCGCTTCGCGTTCCTCCTCGCCGTTCCCGCGGTGGTGGCGAGCGGTGTGTTCCAGCTCGCCGCGATCCTCGCCGGCGAGGAGGGCGGCGGCGAGCCGCTGCGCTACGTGCTGATCGCCACGCTCGTGTCCTTCGTGGTCGGCTACGCGGCCATCGCGTGGCTTCTTCGCTACCTCGCGACGCACACCGTCGCGCTGTTCGTCGCGTACCGCATCGTCCTCGGCGTGGCCGTGCTCGCGCTCGTCGGCGCGGGCGCGATCAGCTGAGGCGCTCCGGCGGCGCGAGCGTGAGCGTGACGACCGCGCGCAGCTCGTCGGCCCGAGTCGCCTCCTCGCTCGGGTGCGTGATGGCGAGCCGGCTTCGGGCGGATGCGGCGGATCGACGGCCGGCCGTTCGACGCCACGTGGAACCGCCGGCCGTCCGGCATCCGGTCGCCGGCGCCGTCCGCGGGCGGCGTGCGGCTCGCGTCGTCGCCGATCAGCCGGCAGACCTCGGCGTAGGGCTGTCGGAGTTCTGGTCGTAGCTGCTGAAGTCGATGGCGTACTCGACGGTGACGATCGCCTCGCGCGGCCAGGGTGGGGTGGACGTGCACCCGGCGGGACCCGCGCCGCCGGAGGCGTGTTCCGGAGCTCAAGCGGCGACGAGCTCGGCCATGCGCTTCGGCATGTCGCGGCCGACGACCGCCACGATCGCGTCGACCACGGCCGGGTCGAACTGCGTGCCGGCGCACCGCCGCAGCTCGGCGAGCGCGTCCTCCACCGGCATCCCGGCGCGGTAGGAGCGCGTGGTCGTCATCGCGCTGAAGGAGTCGCAGGCGCAGATGATCCGCGCCGCGAGCGGGATCGCCTCGCCGGCGAGGCCGTCCGGGTAGCCGCCGCCGTCCCAGCGCTCGTGGTGCGCGCGGACCACGACGCCGACCTCCGCGAGGACGCCGCCGATGCGGTCGAGCATCGCCTGCCCGTCGGCGGGATGGCGCCGGATGATCGCCCACTCGTCGTCCGTGAGCGCGCCCGGCTTGTTGATGATCTCGTTTGGCGTCCGCAGCTTGCCGATGTCGTGCAGGAGTGCGCCGAACTCGAGCGTCCGCTGCTCCTGCGCGTCCATTCGCAGCTCGGCGCCGACGGCGAGCGCGAGGGCGACGACGCCCTGGCTGTGCTCGCCGCCCGTGTACGGGTCGTCGGCCTCGAGCATCTCGCCCATGAGCAGCGCCGTGCCCCGGTAGGCGTCGCTGAGCGCGATCGCCTGCTCGATCCGGAACTCCCGCTCGCGGGCCATGAACCCGAGCACCGCCACGAGCGGGATCGTGAGCAGGATCGAATACGGGGTCTGCGGTCCCGCTCCCGCGACGAGCAGGCCGGCCGGCGCGAGCGCGAGGTCGATGCCGAAGACGAGGCCGAGGAGCTTGAGCTGGAGCGCGGGCGCTACGCCGGAGGAAAGCCGCTCGCGGAGCACGGAGGCGCCGGCGTCGACGACGAACTGCGCGAGGAGCGCGGCCGCGTAGACCGGGACGAGGTGGAACGACGGCGGCCCCGGGTCGGCGACGGTCAGCACGAGCGCCGGGCCGACGGCGAACCACGCGTTGCCGATCTGCAGCAGGAGGCGGTCCGGGTGCACGCGGCGCGCGAGGCATTCCGGCAGCTGCGACAGGACGAGCCCGAGCGCCACGAGCAGCGGCACGAGCGCCGGCGGCGTGAGCAGGAACAGCGGCACGAGCACGAGCTGCGTCGGCGAGGTCATGCCGGCGCCGATGCTGAAGACGACGCGCTGGGCGACGGCGTAGACGGCCACGAGGACCGCGGCGCCGAGGCCGAGGCCACTCGCCGAGTCCGGGGCGGCGGCCGCCAGCCCGGCAACCGCGGCGACCAGCGCGAGCGCCGTGGCGCCTTCGGCCATGCGCTCGCGGCGACCAAGCGGCCGGCGCGCGCGCGGCCGCGCGTCGCGCAGGAGCGCTTGGACGTCGGGGTGAGATTCGAGCGGCGACGCCATCCTCCGCGATCGTCGGCAGGTTGCGCCGGAACATGAGGATCGGACATCCGTCGACAAGCGGTCCGGTTTCTGGCCGATCGAGCCGATGCATCCCCTGCGCCGTCATGAGGACGGCGGGACGATCACGGAGGATCAGATGAAGAAACGAAGCCTGCGAGCGGTGGTGGCCGTGGTTGCCGCGCTGTTCGCCGCTCCGGCCGCCGACGCCCACGCGGCCCTCGTGGAGCTGAGCCCGTGCGACGGCGCGGAGCTCTCCAAGCCGTTCACGCCGTGGCTCGACGCGGCGAACTACAAGCTCGCGCCCGGCGGCGACTTCGAGGGCAGCCTCGCCGGCTGGACGCTGTCGGGTGGCGCGCGCACGGTGGCCGGCGGCGAGCCGTGGGCGGTGACGGGCGAGCCGAGCACCCGGGCGCTGGCGCTGCCGGCGGGCGCCTCCGCGGTGACGGCGGCGACGTGCGTCAACGCGGGTGCGCCGACGCTGCGGTTCTTCGCGCGCTCGACCGGCGGCCTGCTGCCGCTGCTGAAGGTCGACCTGCTCTACCGCGACGGACTGTTCCGGCTGGTCTCGGTGCCGGTGGGCGTGGTGGTTCCCGGCTCGGCGTGGCGGCCGACGCTGCCCATGCTGACGGCATCCGTGCTCGCTGCGGCCGTGGCCGGCGGCGAGGCGCCGCTGTCCGTGCGCTTCACGGCGCTGTCCGGCAGCTGGGAGATCGACGACGTGTTCGTCGATCCGTACGCCCGCCGCTGACGGCTCGCGGGGGAGGGCGTCCGGCTCTCCCCCGCCGCCACGGCGCGGGCGTGCGAAGATTGACGGCGTGAGCATCACGAGCGCCGACGCCGAGCGAGTCCTCGCCACCTCCGACCGCTTCCTCGTCCAGCAGGTCTTCCGGCCGATCGCCAACGAGTACCGGATCAGCGTGCCCGCGCCCGGCTCGAGCGAGGAGGGCGAGCCGCTGCTGTTCGTGCGGCAGAAGAAGCTGAAGATCAAGGAGGACATCCGCTTCCGCTTGTCGCCCGACGACGACGCGCACGTCTTCATGATCAAGGCGCGCACGGTGTTCGAGTTCCGCGGCCGCCACGACGTGCTCGACGCCCGCGACGAGCCGATCGGGCGGCTGGAGAAGGCCTTCGCGCGCTCGCTCCTGCGGAGCCATTGGCACGTCCGGGACGCGGACGGCACGGAGCTGTTCGAGGCGCACGAGGCGAGCTGGCCGATCGCGCTCGTGCGGCGCGTCGCGGAGCTCGGCCCCGACTTCCTGTCCCTCCTCGCCTACGTGCCCTTCAACTTCGTGCTCATGCGCGACGGGGAGCAGGTCGGCAGCTACCGCCGCGTGCTCGGCAAGCTGCGCGACCGCTACGTGCTCGAGCTCGGCGAGGGGCTGCGCGACGCCGACCGCCGGCTCATCCTCGCCTTCGCCGTCGCGCTCGACGCGCTCCAGGACCGCTGACGCGCGCGCCGCCCTCCCGGCGACGGGATGTGTGTGACGCGGCGCACACGAACCTGCGTTCGGTCTCCCGTGGTCGTGGGTAGCCCAATGATCGGACGACCGGCCGCTTCCCTGGCGGCAGCGCGCCTCACCGGCGCAGGAACGGCGTCCGTGCTCCCTACTCCACACCGGAGGTCCGACGCCATGAGCAAGGCGAACCAGAAGGTCCTGCAGTACCTCAATGAAGCGCACGCGAGCGAGGTCGGCCTCGTGCGCGTGCTCCAGTCGCAGATCGCCATGACGCCGCGCGGCGCGTATCGCAGCGCGCTCGAGACCCACCTGCGCGAGACCCGCGACCACGCCGAGCGCGTGCAGCGGCGGATCGCGGAGCTCGACGGCGGCTTCAACCCGCTGCTCGCCGGCATCGGCGTCGCCGAGGCGGTGATCGCCCAGGCCCTGGCGCTCGGCAAGACGCCGCTCGACCTCCTGCGCGGCACGGGCGGCGAGGAGAAGGTGCTCAAGAACGCCAAGGACGCCGCCGCGACCGAGGCGCTCGAGATCGCCACCTACACCGCGCTCGAGCGGCTCGCGCAGTCCGTCGGCGACGACACGACGGCGCGCCTT
>Ga0196962_10000472_pt1 | contig 16555 bp, 33 predicted proteins | sample S3v_20metaG_FD_183186 | JGI IMG/M metagenome (GOLD analysis project Ga0196962, IMG submission 183186) | Soil microbial communities from Anza Borrego desert, Southern California, United States - S3+v_20 | ecosystem: Environmental > Terrestrial > Soil > Desert | place: USA: California | collected... | reverse complement strand
CGGCCAGACCACGAAGCGGGCGCCGGACGCGGCGTCCTGCGCGGCGACGCCGACGTAGTCGGGATCGCTGGCGCCGGCCGGGGCGACGGTGCCGTCGCCGGACACCGCCACCGTCTGCCCGGCGCTGATCGCTGCGGACGCGGTCAGGGTGATCGCGACGGCGGGCTCGAAGACGGGGATGTAGTCGGCCATGTCAGGCCCCCTTCGGGACGGGCTTGGAGAACAGGGCGTCGTCCTGGTCGAAGAAGTCGTTCGGTTCGGCGCCGGGCTGACCGGCGTCCTCGACGGGGACCAGACCGGGGGCGAGGTCTGCGATGGCCGCGCGCGCGAGTTCCGGCTTGTGGTCCCAGTACTTCTCCCAGTCCTTGCGCTGGGCGGGCGGGAACTTCCCGGCGTTCACGGCCTCGTCGAGGATCCGGTTGCGCTCCTCCTGGAGCTGCTGCGCGCGGGCGGCCCGGCCGTCCTCGGCGGCGGCCTTGAGCTCCTTGAAGGCAGCCTCGGTGACCGTCACCGTCTTGGGCATGCCTGCGGCGGCCTGCTGGGTGGCGGGCTCCTGGCTCGGCTCGCCCCCCGGCTCGGTGCCCGGCTCCGGCTCCTGGGCGGGCTCGCCCTTCGGCTCATCCTCGGGGCCGGTGCCCGGCTCCGGCGCCGGGTCCTCGGTGGGCTGCGCAGGGGTGACGCCCTGCTCGGTCAGGGCGGCCCTGACCTCGTCGTCGCTGGCCTCGGGAGAGAGCCCCAGGGCCTCGCGGAGCTTCGCCGCGTCCATGGCGGCTCCTTCCTTACGGTTGCCGCCCCCGGCCCGGACGGGCGCAGGGGTCTTCGATCCCGGCCGCTGCTTGGCGGCCGAAGCGTTCGCGGAGTCGTCCATCCCGGCGAGCTTCAGCAGGCTCTCCGGCGGATCCTCGTCCAGCTCGTCCTGGTAGAGCTTCACCAGCGCCTTCGCGGCCTTCTCCCGCGTGGCGTCATCGATGCCCTTCACAGCGGAGATGCCGTGCGCGCCGGCCGCCGCATGGCAGCCGTTCCGGTTGAGGGTGCCGTCGGGCTCGCGGACCGGGACCTTGTACCGGTCCTTGGAGTCCTCCTCACCCTCCCCCGTGTCGATCAGGCACGCACGCTTCCACTGGTCGATGTCGTAGTCCGCAGCGGTGAACTCCGACCAGGCCGTGTCGGACACCGTCTCGGCACGGACCTGCTGACCGGGGCGCGACTCGGCGCGGGAGGCGTAGGTGAGGACCTGCCGTCCGGCGGACGCGGCGACCTGCGCGTCCTCGTACCGCACCACCACCGGAACCGGCTCGGCGAACTCCACAGCGTCCTCACCGTCACCGTCGCCGATCGTGATGCCGACGCGCTGCAGCTTGCCGGAGGAGTCGTCCATGACGATGAGCTGCATCGCGGGGCCGAGCTGGATCTCGCAGATCCAGATGTCCCAGCCGCGGCCGTAGTCGGAGCTGTAGAAGGCGCGGCGGACGTCGTCGGTCGTGACGCCCGCCCGCACGGTCATCGGATTCGGGTTGGGCACGGCAGCCTCCTGGCGGGCGGCATGGACAGTGAGAGTGAACGAGGGACCCGACGTCGGGCCAGCGGCGGCGACCTGCTCGCCGGCGTCGGCGACGCCGTACAGCGCGGCCACGTCCTGCAAGGACTGGAGGGTGCCGATGCCGGGCGGGACGACGCCGAGGAGCGCGACGGCGGTCACCACGAAGGGGTGGGTGTGGCCGATCTGGCACCTGAAGTCGTAGGTGCCCTCGATGCTGCGATCGGGGTACGCACTGGCGAGGACCTCGCCGCCGAGCCACGACGGCATCCCGGCGTAGTCCCCGATCAGCGTCTGGCCGTTGTCGACGACGGCCATGTTCGTGATGTAGCCGACCGCGGGCTCCCCGTCCCACCGCATCCCGTGTTCGTCCGGGTCGGGCTCGTTGTGGCCGAGCTTGAGGACGGGGCGGCGCACGGCGGGGCAGGCGAGCGCGGCGACGGCGTTCTGCAGATCCGACGGGGTGAAGTTCGCGATGCCAGTGGAGATCGGCCACTGCCCCGTGTGCATCAGCTCGACGGCCGGCACCGTGACGAGGGGCGGCGCGGTCGTCACGGTGATCTCCGGTGCGGGGTCGGTCATGACTCACCCCACCTCGCGAGGAGGATGCCGCGGCAGCGGAGCCGGCCGAGGCACTCGATGTAGCCCCCGGCCGCGTACGCGGCACCGGCGGCGGCCTTGGACTCGAACTCGGTGCCGTCGATGTCCAAGCATGGCTTGCAGGTGTTCTTGTCCAGGACCTCACTAGCCACGTAGACCGCGTCGTCGGCGTCCGACAGCACCGCCCACCGGCCTTGCGCTTGCGCGGCCCACAGCGCGCCGCCGAGCTGCTCGCGCGGCCACGCATCGGTCAGGGACTCCATGTGCGCGCGGACCAGCGCGGCGACGTCGTCACCGGACGCGCCCGGGGTCCACACTCGGAGCGCTTCCCGCCCGGCGGCGTCGCCGGTCGCACGGCCCATCAGCGCGGCGATGGTCTCGGCGAGCTGCCGGATGGCGTCCTCATCCAGGTCCGGGACGGCCAGGTCGACGCCTTGGGAGGCGGCCTCGGCCACGACTTGCCCGGCACCGACCCCGGCCATGGCGATGAGCGCCGGCGCGAGGACATCGGCCGCGGGTGCGGTGTCGAGGGTGAGGGCGGCGAGCGCGGTCGTGTCCGCCGCGGCCACGGCGGCGGCGACCTGCTCGATCAGTGCGTCGGTCTGCGCGGCCTGGACCGCGGCGAAGGCGGCGAGGAGGTCTTCGAGGGCGGCGTCATGGTCGGCAGCGATTTGGTCGGGGTCCATGCCGGCGGCTGCCTCAACCATGGAAAGCTGGCGGTGCCCGGCTTCGGGGTCGCCGGCGGCGCGGATGCTCTGTCGGCGGCTCGCGCGTCCGGTCTTGGGCTTGGTCGGGGTGGTGTGGTTGGTGCCGCGCCGGCTCGCCGGCCGGTGCGCCTTAGCCGTGGTCGGCGCGGCACCGTCTCCCGCAGGCTCCGTGGGGGGGTTGGGGGCCGGAGCGGCAGGAGAGCCAGGGGCAAGTTCGGGGAGTTTGGCGCCCTCGCCCCGCGGCAGAGCGGGAAGACCGAGCTGCGCGCGCCGCTCATCCACGGTGAGAACCAGGTCGCGGCGCGGTGCCGCGGCCGCCCTCGCTTCCACCGTTGGGGCTTCCGGCCCGGTCTCCGGGTCCGGTGGCACGTACCGCAGATTGCTCGGGGTCGGCAGTGCCTGACCTGCGCCGTTCGGGAGCGGCGGCAGGTTGATCTGTGCGCGGCGCTCGTCGATGGTGAGGATGCCGTAGTCGAGGTCGTAGGCGTACGACCGTTCGGCGGTGGCGACGTCGTCGCGCTTGCGGGGCGGGAGCCGGTAGGTGGTGCGGAGGTAGGCCTCAAGGTCGTCGTCGGGGTGGATCGCCCCTGCGGTCACGAGTTCGTGGAGAGCCTCAACGGCGAGGTCTTGGCGGCGGCCGACGTCGGTGCACACCACGCGCGGGGCTGGTTCGTCGGTGCCCCAGTTCATGTCGACGAGGTCGGTGACGGCGCCGGTCAATCCGGGTGCGCCGCTGGTGGCGGTGTTGGCGATCTCGTCGGCGACGGCCTGCAGCGACAGCATGAACTGGTCGATGAAGCTGTCGCCGAGCGCTCTGCTGCCGGTCTCGGTCTGGCCGAGGTCCAAGAAGCCGGTGAGGGCGGCGGTGGACATCTGCTGGTCGAGGTAGCGGATCATCTCGACCGCGTCCGGCACGGACCCGGTGAGGCCGGTGAGCTTGAACGTGAACCCGTTGGGGAGGCCGGCGCCTGCGGTGTCGCCGACGCGCATCGCCGAGGCGAGACGCTGCGCTTCGGTGATCTGGTTGGGGGCGGCGCCGGCGGGGGCTTCGACGGTGGGGATGCCCATCCCGAACCGGCGGATCGAGGTGGCGTGGACGCGCCACATCTCGTGTTTGAGGAGCCAGGGTCCGTAGGCGTCGCGGAGGAGGGACCGGCCGGTCCAGGTGGCGCCTTCGCGTTCGTGGGCGTACCAGAGGAGCCGGTTGGCGGGGATCGCGGCGGTGACGCCGAACTCCTGGCGGATGAGTTTGATGGTGCCGTCGGGGTTGAGGTCGATCTGCCCGATGGTCCATGGCATGCGTTCGCCGAGGTTGACGAGACGCGCTAGGCCGTCGCGGATCTCGTAGCGGCGCTCGAACACAGAGTGCCCAAACGTGAGGCTGAGCAGGGCCAGGCGGAGGTGCTCTCCCCAGTTCACTCCCCTGCGCCGCGCCGGGCCGGGCTTGGAGTCGGCGCCGAGGATGGGGAGGCCGAGGTCGTCGGCCACCACCTGGACGACCTCGTCGCGGCACCCGGCCGGGTCAATGGCCCAGGTGGCGCGGCGGATGGGGAGGGCGTAGGCCTTGAGGATGGCGGCGAGGCGGGGGTCGTGGCGCATCCGCGTGTACATCTGGACGGATGTGGGCCACATGAGGTCGGGGACGAATTCGTTGACGTCGACCCATTGGGAGGCGATGACGTCGCGCATGTCGATGACGCCGATGTCACGGGTGGGGGGAGCCACGAGTCACCCCCTCGCCGATGCGGCTTCTACGCTGACGGCATGGACGATGAGCAGCGCAGGCGAGGCAAGCCCGAGCATCCGACCATGTGGGGGGTGCCGATCGTGGTCAACGAAAGCGAGGCTTTCGCGGCGTTCAGCCGGGTCTTCCCTGACGGGATGATCGGTGAGTTCGAGCCCGCCCCGGGCGCCGTCCCGCCGGACGAGATCGACTAGATCAGTACTGCATCGACATGAAATCGGTGCCGTTCGGCTGCGCCCCCGTGGCCGCCGCAAACGCCGCCGCGATCGCCCCATCATCCGCACGCCCACCGCTCCGGCGCGCCGCCTCTGCCTCGGCCGGCTCCTGCGGCAACCAGTGCGCCGACACCACCCGCGCCGCATACGAGAGCGTGTCGACCTGGTCATCGTTCGTCCCGCTGGGGAAGGCGGCTAGCTCGTCGCACCACTCGTCCAGCCAGGACGCTCCGGCGGGGAACCACACCCGGCCCGTCTTCATCCGGGACGTGGCGGGGATCGCGCGGGTCACCTTGTCGTGGTCCGCGGCCACGGGCTCCACCGGGATCCCCGCCCTCGTCGCGTCGATCCCCAGAGTGCTGCTGATGAACGACTTCTCCACGAACACGCTGCTCAGCACCCACTTGGACACCAGCGGCCGCACCACGTCCCAGTGGTCCTCCTCGACCACCCGCACCCGCACCCGATCGAGGAGGATCAGGTCACCATCCGGGGAGATCGCCCACGCCGCGACGACCGTCCAGTCCGCCGACGTCTTCACCGAGGCGGCGAGGTCGACGGTCGCGAACCGCCAGCAGTCATCGAGCTGAACCGTCCGGTCGCCGAGGTCGACGCGCGCACCGTTCAGCACACCGTGCCGGGACAGGTCGGGCGGCATTTCGTGCCAGTACCGGAACAGGTTCCGGCGGAACAGGTTGCCCTCGGCCGCCACCGGGTTCTGCTGGTAGACGGACCGCCAAACGTACGGGGAACGCACCGCGTGGAGCCCGTGGAAGTAGCCGGGCTTGCGGCCCTGCACCGAGACGAGTTCCTCGCCCGGCTGCCGGCCGAGCGGATCCGGGCCGTCCGCGACCCACACGGTCTGCTCGGCGCCGTCACCGCCCTTGACCGTGATGTCCTTGCCCGCGATCGCGGGGATGCTGACGACGCGCCAGCGTCCGGGCTCGTGCTTGAGGAGTCGGCCGGCGAGGTCATCCTCGTGCCAGCGGGTCATCATCACGACGACCTTGCCGCGCGAGCTCAGGCGGGTGGAGCCGTTGGACTCCCACCAGTCCCATGCCGCGTCGCGGTAGGTGGGTGATTCGGCTTCGGCGCGGCCTCGGAAGGGGTCGTCGATGATCAGGACATCGACGGGTTCGCCGGTGATGCCGCCGCCGATGCCGACGCAGATGATGCCGCCACCCTGTTCGGTCTCCCAGTGGCCGGCGGCGCGCGTGTCGGGCCTCAGCCTGATGCCGAGCTGTGGGTTGGAGCGGACGTCGCGGAGGACGGCCTTGCCCCAGCGGAGGGCTTTGCGGTCGTTGTAGGACACGATCGCAATGCGGAGGGTGGGGTCGTGCTCAAGCAGCCATGTGGGGAATCGGCGGCTGACGCGCTGCGACTTGCCCTCTTGCGGCGGCATGTACAGCTGTACCCGGTCCACGTCGCCGTCGGCGAGGTCGACCAGTTCGCGGTCGATGATGTCCAACGCCGGGGTCTGGCGGGTGGTGTGGTCGAGGACCCTCGCGAGCGCCCCGGGGGTGGCCCATTTCCGTGCAGGAGGTGGGGGTGCCGGGGCGAGTTGCCGGAGCATGGCTTCGGCGACGCCGCGGATGGGGTCGAGGGTGACCGTCATCAGGCCGCCTCGGTCTGGCGGGTGCGGCGTTCGGTGGCCTTGGAGAGCTCGTCGGCGGCGACCATGTCGGCGAGGAGGAGCCCGGTGCGGGGGTGCTTCATGGACTCGATGCGTTCGCGGCGGACCCACGTTTGGATGGTGCGGTAGGGGCGGCCTGTAACGAGCGCGATGTCGCTGAGGGGCCGGAACCTGTGTGGGACCTTGGTGGGTGGCATTGGGTTCACCCCCGGTCTGACATGCGGGAACCCCCGGACACGTGGTGGTGTCGGGGGGTTCCGGACATACTCCCGCGCTCAAATGATGATTCAGGATCGGTTGCCGCGTCAACTACACGCCGTGAGAACCTCCCGGCGTGTCGCCGTCCTGGTCGACCCAGCGGCGCATCTCCGCGCCGCTGATGGCCTTCCCGCTCGGCAGGACGAGGGTGAACCCGTCACCGAAGTGCGCGCCCTTCATCGCGCGGATGAGCGCGGCGTCGCCGGCAGTGATCTCGTGAGCATGCAGCGGCTCGGGCTCGGGCATGGGGGCGGCCTCGGCCGGGGCCGGCGGCAGCGCGGCAGGCGGAGGGGATGGTGCGGCTGCGCGTCGTGCTCGACCTCGGTCGATCTCCCCGAGCAGCGCGGCGAGGCGCGGGTTTGTGGCTGCCTTGGCTTCCAGGCCCGGGCGGGCCAAGTCGTGAAGGTCAATCTGCTGCGCAGGCGTCTTCTCAGCCGCCTTCCGTGGGTTGCGCCGGAAGAAGCTCATGCTTCCATCCGCTCGTCGGTGTCCAGTCCATCGGAGGCGTCGCCATAGCGGAGGTCGGCACGACGGCGCTGGATCCTCTCGGCGCCCTTCACGCCGGCCTCCAGCTCCTGGATGAGCTCGCGGGCGGTGGCCAGGGAGATGACCCCGGCTGCCTGCCCGTCGTAGATGGTGGGCGCCTGAATCGACAGGACCGGCTCGACGTCGGGCGGGTCCACGATCGACACGTACGTGGGGATCGTCATGGGGACTACTCCTCGATGGTGATGTAGCGGCGGACCGCCACGAGGTCGTCCCGACGCAAGAAGTCCACGCCGTGCTCCCCGTCGAACGAGTAGCCCACGAGGGACTCGCCGTCGAGCGCCACGTAGTCGAGCTGCTTGAGCCGCCCGCCGTCGAGGATCAGGTCGCCGACCTCGATCTGCAAGGTGCCGTCGGGGCGGGTCCAGGCGAGGATCTGGTCGAGCACCTCACAAGGCGGCATTGCGGTGGCCTGCCGTTCCACGGTGGGCTGGTTCGGGGTGGTGGGGGTGGTGGGGGTGGTGGTCATCGGTCAGTCCTCCTCGTTGGTGATGCGGCGGACGCGGCGGTTCCGCATCCGCGTGATCAGGCGGGCCTTGCCCCGCTGCCGCTGCGCCTCCCACTGCAACGCAAGCTCGGCCTCCAAGCGGAGCCCGGCCGCGGCCTTCTCCTCATCGGTGACCGCCCGCTTGACCTGCTCGGCGCAGTCGATCAGCGCGATGGTCTCGGCGATCCGGGCGGCGCCGTCGGCGCGCATGGTGCGCCACCCGTCGAGGTAGTTCAGCGCGCCCCGCATGGCGAGCATCCCGCCGGCGTGCTCCACGAGAAGCTCGGCCGCGGCGTGCCGGGTGATGATGCCGTCCTCGACGGCGGCGCCGAGGAGTTCGACCTGGTCAACGAGCGCCATGGCGGGCTTTGTCCTTCCCGGGTCAGGTCTGCGGCTGGTTGGTGTTGAGGAGATCGAGCATCGCCCCGGACGCGGTCGCGGCGCGGGCCTTGCGCAGCGACGGCATGTAGTCCCACCGGCCGGTCGGGTTGTGGGTGACGGCCCACGGGGTGCCCGGGGATTCGTCGCGTTCGTAGGTCCAGGTGCCGTCGGTGGAGCGGGCGGACCAGATCTCGGGGCGCCCGGAGCGGCCGCGGGCGCGGCGAATGTCGGTGATGGGGGTGAGGGGCGGACTGCGCTTCACCATCGTGCTGTGTCCTCTCCGTGTCGGGTTCGGGTCTGGTGTCATGCGGGCTGCCCCGCCACGGGGCCGCGGGGCAGCCTGCGCAACGTCAGCGCCTCACCCGTGCCCGTCCCACTCGGTCTGCCGGGTCGCCGCCCGCGCCTCCAGCCCGAGCCGCGCCCGGCCGAGCGGCCCCTCAACCTCGTCACCGAGCCGCCTGGCCTGGATCTCCAGCAGCCACACCGCCCGCTCCACGGCCGGCACCTCCATCAGCGCCATCTCGTAGGCGGTGACCGCCTCGGCCTGCTGCCGCACTGGCGCGGCCGCCATGACCCGGCCCTTGGCCAACACCCGGGCGTGGGCGGCTTTGGCGCGGGCGAGCATAAGCCGCTCGACTGCGGTCCGGTACTCGTCCACGACGGGCCAGTTTGTGGCGACCTGCACGTCGGTGGGTGCGGGGAGGCTGGTCATGGGTTCTCCTGCTCGGGGTCGCTGAGGTCGTACAGCGCCGCCCATACGGCTTTCGAATAGGGGTCGTCGGAGCGGCACCACAGCAGTTCGTCTTCGAGGTTCCGCGCCTCGGTCAGGGTCATGGTGAGGGTGACCGTGTCGCCGGTCTGCTGCGCTTTCACGGGGGTCGTCCTCTCGGGTCAGGCGGGGATGGTGGCGTGGTTGCGGAAGTTGGCCAGGAGGCCGACGACGGTGAGGTGGCCGATGTGGACGGCGCCAGTTGGGGGTCAGAGCGGGTGGCGGTTGCCGTTCTTGGCGATCGCGGTGTGGAAGTAGGTGAGCTTGGCGCCCGTGAGGCCCTGGGTGATCTCGGTCTGCTGGCGGGCGGCGCAGCGGCCGGCGGCCTTGCGGGTGCGGTGGTGGTCGTGGCAGGTGATGGTGATTTCGATCTTGCGGCCGTTGGGGAGGGTGCCGGTGGCGGCGGTCTCGGTGCGGTAGGTGTTCACGGGATCGGAGCTCCTTGGTTTCGTGGGTGGGGGGTCAGGCGGCGAGCGCGTAGGCGGCGCGGCGACTGGTGGTGATCTCGGCGACGTCGGCGGCCAGGAGGTGGGTGCAACGGCTGTGGTGCTGGTGGGCCTTGCAGGTGCAGGTCCGGGCGATGGTGTCGACTAGGTAGGTCGCGTCACCGGCGGTGGCGACCATGAGGTACTGGCGGGCGGCGGCGGTGGGGACCAGAGCCTTGTCGGCGAGGTGGCGCAGGGCCTTGGTGGCGGCGCGGTCGGCGTCCTTGAAGGGGCGCGCGAGGCGCTCGGCGGCGGCGCGGCGGCGGACCTTGAGGTCGCAGACCGGGCCGCGGCCGCGGGCGATGCTGGTCGCGGCGCGGAGGGGGCGGTGGCACTCGGTGCACTTGGTGGGGGTCGCCGTCTGCGTCATGTCTACAGACTATGCCTAGTCTCTATACATGTCAACTCTCTATGCCTAGAGACTTGGCCTAGTTTCCATGCGAGACTAGGTGTTATGACCGAGAAGCCACAGACCGACGAGGAACGCATCGAACGCATGAGAGAGCTCAAAGACCGGATGGAAGCCGACCGCACCGAACTCCTCGCCCTGATCCGCGCATCCTTCCCCGAGAAGCGCGGCGAGCCACCCGTCCGCGGCCGGCTCAACCAGATCTGCGAGGCCACCGGGTGGACGCGTGCCCACGTCGCTGCCATCAGAGATGGAAAGGTCAGCTGACCATGAGCACCGCCTCGGGATTCCTGCATCTACTCAAGGCCGAACCCACGCTCCTCCCCGAAGCCCCGGCCGGCGCTGGCGCAGCGCAGATCGAGCATCGCCGCCGGGACGAGGTGCACCCGTGCCTACGCTGCGGGAAGCGGGCGGGCGCGGCGTTCGTTGCGGATACCGAGCTCGGGCCGCGGTGGCTGGATCTGTGCCCGGGGTGTGAGGGCTGGCTGCGGTCGGCGATCGAACGGGAGGGGTTGTGATGAGGCTGCTCTCCAGGCGCCGCGAGAAGCGTACGCAGCGAGCCGATGCCGAGGCGATGCGAACCGGTCTCCTACCCGATCCCCTTGGCCTATGGGTGTGGTCCGGGCGCGGCTGGTATCACGGGGCGGACACGGCGGAGCGGCGCGCGCAGGCCGTCCCGTTGGAGCCGTGCCCGCACACGGTGACGCGCGAGACTCCGATGCTCGGGACATCGATCGACACGGTCACGATCGAGGTGCTGTGTTTGTCGTGCGGGAAGATGCAGGGCGCGGTGCGTTGCGAGCGCGTTGAGGACTATCTCAACGCCTCTGAACTGAACGATCCCGAACGGAGCGAACTGTCATGACCGACCTGCTGGAGATGCACCGCACCGCAGCGCGCTGCGAGTTCTACCAGCGCACCGCCGTCCCGGGCGGCTACACCTACAAAAGCATTCAACTCCGAGCCGCGCCTGGCCTGACCGGCCACCTCACGCTCCCGCACCCGCCGGCCGTAGGCGACCTGGTGAGCTTGCCCGGGATCGCGGCCACGTTCCGGGTGGTGGAGCGGGCGTGGGGTTACAACGCGTACGGGTCGTCGAACTGGCCGCCTGGGGAGCCGGAGCCGCTGGTGGGTCCGCTGTTGACTGTAATCGTGGAGCGGGATGCGGGGCCGTTCCGCGACGAAGTGTCGATCGAGCTGGACGCAGACGATGAGTGAGCGGGATGCGGCCGGCTACTGGACCGGCAACGGCGGCCACCTCTGGAAGACCGACCGAGGCGAGGACAGCGTGTGCGCCCGGCCCGGATGCGAGCTCTCCTACGCCCGGTGGAGTGGCGACCGCTGCCCCGGCGCGCCGGACTGCGAGGCGACTCTCGATGGTGTCCAGTGTGGGCAGGAGCGCGGGCATGAGGGGTCGCATAGTGCGGTGGTGGAGTGGTCGTGAGTGAGGTGGTGGAGTTCCTCCGCGGCCGGCTGGACGAGGACGAGCAGACGGCGCGGGCGGCGTTCAGTAGCCAGGAGGACCCCGAGAACGGGTGGGGCGCGGAGCGCTCCGAGGTGCTTCGGAGTACGGCGATCATCCCGCACGTCGGGGTGATCCATGAGGCGGTGCAAGCAGCTCACGTCGTCCGTTGGGATCCCGTGCGGGTGTTGGCCGAGGTTGAGGCCAAGCGGCGGATCATGGTCGAGCATCAGCTCCAGCCTGCCCACACCCCGTCGCCGGGCTGCGCCCCGTACGGCTGCGAGACCTGCCACAGTCATCCGGAGTTCGGCGTGGGCCCGTTCGGGGATTGCACCACCCTCAAGCTGCTCGCCCTGGCGTACGCCTGGCACGAGGACTACCGGGAGGAATGGCGGCCATGAGCACCGACGAAACCGAACACCTCGGCGCACCCCCCGGCACAATCCTCGCCCGCGGCCGCGAAATCATCGTCCGGAACCACGCCCGCCAATGGCTCGCCCCCGGCGTCACCAACCCGATGCCCGGCCCGGACGGCGACGGATGGTTCGTGGTCAGGTGGGGTGAGGGCGACGCCCCGGACGTGGAGATCCCGCCCTACGTATCCACGGTGGATCTTGAGCCCTGGGAGCAACGCATCTGGCAGACACCGGGCTTGAACGTCCAAGAGCGCGAGACTGCGATCTACCTCATTAGGCTCCAGCGCGGAGACCTTGAGGACGACACCGAAGGCCTGCAGCGCCTCTACAACGCGATCGCGTTGATCCTGGGCAAGGAAGGCCCGGAGCATTTGGGGCCTCGGCCTGCCTGAACATCACAGCATGAGCCCTGGCCAGGGCCGCTCCTGCTCGCGCCGCTGGTTCGCCTTGTCGACGTCGAGGAGCTCCGTGCACCACCAGCACAGGCGGCAGCCGCCAAGCGCCCGGTGCGGGCCCTCGGGTTCGAGGCCGCATCCCCAGCAGGCGTGCGGGTCGGCGTAGGGGATGACGATCCACTCCGGGGATGTGAGCGGCCGGAGTCCTGTGGCCCGGTGGCCGGGGCCTGGGAGGGTGGCGGCGCGGCGGATGTCCCGCCTCACCCGCGCCGCCAGGTCATCGCCAGCCAGCGATGGCAGCGACGGCGCCGATTTGATGGGTGCTGGGGTGGTGTTGTTGGCCCGCATGATCGTTATGTGCCAGCAGGCCAGCCCCACGTTCATGAACGCGGACACAGCGAACAGGACGATCGAGACCGGTGGGGATCCGGCCAGGATGTGCATGGCCGTGACCACACCTAGCGCTACCGCGGCGGCGGCGTGGAGCGCGGCAGGAAGGCGTCGCTTCAGCATGGCTTGTCTGCCTCGCGGTGCGCCCGCTCGTAGTCCTCGTTGAAGTACGCCACCGGGCAGCCCTTGCCGTCCTCACGAAACCGGATGCCTACGCCGCGCTCGAACGTGAACGAGTAGCTGGTGATGCGTGGGACGTTCTCGTGATCGATGCGGTCGGCGATCCGACGGAGCAGACCGGCGAACCCTCCGAGGTAGCCAGAGTGCTTGCTCATGATGCCCGCACCTCCCCCTCTCCGCGTTCGGCCTCGGCCAGCAGCGCGACCCACGAACCCCGCGGCCACGACGCCCCGCACCGTGCCCACCCCACCGGCATCCCCTCGCCCTCGACCGTCGGGCCCTGGATCGGCAGCCACCCCGAGCACCACACCGCCGAGGACGCGTCGGCACGGACCCACAGCTGCCCGCCGCAGTAGCGGCAGTGCATGTCCTGCAGCGGCTTCGGCGGCGCGTCATAGTCGGCGGCGACGCGGGCGCGGGCGACCATGCCGCGGAGGCGGGCGGCGATCCACTGGCCGGTGTCGTCGTCTTCGAGGGCAATGGAGACGAGGGTGGTCTGTGAGGATCGCCATCCTTCGGCGTGGAGTTCGCGGCCGAGTTGGTGGAGGTCGCGGCGGATGTCCTCAGCCGCGTGCCAGGCGTCGGTGACGGGCTCGCCGGGGTCTGGGCTGCCGCCGACGAGGGGGGCGAGGGCGCCGTCGGGGTCCCAGCCTGGGGAGCCGGAGGGGACGGTTGCGCCGGCGGTGATGACGGGGGCGGGTCGTTGTTCGACGCGGTCGAAGACCTTGCGGTCGTGGCGGCATCGGATGGTGCGCTGCTTGTCGCAGGGGCAGTCGGTGCGTTCCCACCGGTACACCTCGACGGCGACGGTCTGGGCGCGGGTGGTGGTGACGCCGAGTTGGGTGAGGAGGCCCGGGGCGCGGACGATGTGGGTGCGCCAGTCGAGGACGGCCACGGTGCGGTCGGAGGCGCGGCGGACCTGCCGGTAGTGCGGGACTTTCTCGCGGGTGGTGAGTTCGCCGTGGAGTTCGCCGAGGAGGCGGCGGATTTCCTCGGCCGGCGTCTCGGTCTTCGGCTTGGTCAATGGCCACACTCCCCCATGTCGTTGCGGTCTTGGTCTTCCTGCAGTCGTGCGCGGATCGCGGCGCGGTCCTGGTTGCGGAGGCGGCGGTTGCCCTCGGCGTTCCCGACGATGTTCGGATCGGCGCGGCTCGACGGCACCGAGTTGTCCATGCCGGAGCCGGATCCCCAGCAGTACGGGGTGCCTTGGAGGCGGCGGGCAGCGCGGCCGATCCGGCAGCGGGTTCTCCAGCGGCGGGCCGCGCAGGCGAGGGTGTGCAGTGGGTGGATCATCAGCGGGCCCCCTGGGTGTTGATGTGGAGGCGGTGGGTCTCCCAGCGGCCGCACCAGCAGTTCCCCGTGCCGGAGTGTGGTGACGCCTCGTACGGGTGGGCGACGATGTGGCCGGTGGCGGGGTTGGTCCAGCGCTCCCGGCGGATGGTGTCGGGGCAGCGGCCGGCCTGGATCGTGCACATCACGGGGCTCCGTTCCATTGCCAGAGGCGACACCCGCCGTGCGGGTTCCGGATGCGGGTGATGCGGCCCTCGCGGGCGAGGCGGTCGAGCGCGAGCCATAGGCGTTGCCTCCCGGTCCCGTAGCGCGGGATGTCCCCAAGGTCGGCGAGCTGGTGTGTGGTCAGCGGCCCGTGCGCGGTGTGGTCGCGGACGAGGGCGGCGACCTGGTCGGTGAGCGCGATGGTGTGCGGAGCACGGCGGCGACCCATCAGTGGCCGCCCACCGTGAACGACGCCATGAGCGCCCGGTGCATCGACAGCGCCATGTCCTCCGCGACGGTCGGTGACCAGCCCTCCTTCTCCAGTTGGGCGCGGTAGCCGGCGACGGCCTCGTCGATCGGGGCGAGGACCTCGCGCATCTGCGCGATGGCGGTGGCGACGCCGTGGGCCATGGTGGCGGTGTCGAGCGGCTCGCTCTGCTCGGTGTCAGGTTCGGCCATTAGTGGTCCCATCGTGAGCGGGGGCGCCGCCCGGGATGCGGAGCGAAGCGTCGGGGGCGGAGGCGGCCGGTGCGGTGGTGGAGGGGGAACGCGCGGACGCACCGCCAGGAATGCGGGTAGCGGGTCATCGTCCGTCCCCTTCGACCTTGGCGTGCTTGATGCTGGACCGCCACGTCGCGCTGATCTTCACGATCGTTTGGCCGGGGATCTCGGCGCGCATGGCTTCTTGGACGAACGCGGCGAGTTCGTCGAGGGTCATGCCGTGCTTGGGGTCTTCCGCGTGGGCTGTGACGGTCTTGGCGGTGGCCACTACGAGGGCTCCTTCGGCTGCTTCTTGTGGACGGCGACCGTGACGTCCGCACCACGGAACTGCTGGCGAAGGACGTCGGCGAATCCGGCGCCGACCTCGCGGGCGGTGCGGGCGGTGACGAAGCCCGTGACCTGGAGGTCGCCGTAGGTGGTGGGCCCGTTGACGTGGAGGGTGAGGGTGTGCTCGGACATCTGGGACTCCTTCGGTTGGTCGAGGGTGGTGGGATCGGGGGCACATTGCTGTCGGCATGCGCAGGCGTGCCAGGCCCACGCCGGGCATTCGGCCGGAATCTCATTCACCATCGGTCAGCCTCCCCTCGCTCAGCACCAGGCCGTCGCGTCCGATCAGCCGCCACCCGTCCGGCGGCAACGGGCCCACGCTGTCCGGAGGCGGGTCGCCGACCTTGACTACCGGGATCCCGGTCAGCGCCGCGAGCGGGTCGGGCGGGCCGTCCGCTTTCGGGACAGCGGCGAGGATCCGTTCGAGTGCGGCCGGCCCGGCTTCCAGGCGCTGGATCGGTGGCGGGTCGGGGATGCGCGCGGCGAGGGCGGTCAGGTCCTCGATGAGGTTGCGGCGCGTGCGGTCGTCGGTCATTCCTCACCTCGCGCGATCCGGGCCGCCGTCGTGTACGCCTCGTCCTTCGCCTCGGCCGGATGCTGTCCTGTCCGGGCGAGCGGGATGACCGACTCAATCCGCACCGCAATGGCCTCCCGAACCCGCTGCTCGATCGCCGGCGCCGCCGCCTTCACCGCGAGCTGCGCGTCGCGCCGGATCCAGCAATTGCAGCGGCTGGCCGGGGTGGCGGTGGCGCGGCCCGTCCAGACGGGGCAGGCCTGGGAGTGCAGGCTCGGGCGGGTGAGGGCGGTCACGGCGTCCACCGCCGCGTCATTGATGGTCATCTGGGCTCCTTCGCGGGCAGGTCGGCAGGCCGGTCCAGCGCGGCACGGGCGTTGCGGATCGCGATGGTCGCGCGAGCGTCGCCGTCAATGACGGCCCGGTTCTCGGCGATGGTGAGTGACCTGTGCGCCCGCTGTATGGCGCCCTCCGCCTTCTCGGCGCGCTGGCGTTCCCGTGCGGTCTCGTCGCGGGCGGCGGTGAGCGCGGCGGCCACCACGGGCATCACCGCGTCGGCGAGGTGGTCGTCCCAGTCGTCGGCGTCGGTGCCGTCCGCCCACTCGCCGCACACGCACAGATGCTCGCCCATTGCGGTCGTCTGGTCGCCGATGTAGTGCGCACGCATTGCCTCGCCGAGCTGGTCGCGGAGGTCGCCGCGCGGCTCGGCCAGGACTTGCATCACCACGTCGGCGAAGGCCGCGCAGTGCTCTTCGGGCGAGGCCTCGATCCGTTCGGTGGCCCGGCGGTAGTGCTCGCGGGTGAGCGCGTCGCGGAGCTGGTCGCGGAGCGCCGCGTCCGGGGCGGTGTCCATCAGGTCCTCCTCGCGACTGCGTCGCGGGCTCGGCTGAGCGCCGTCTCGAAGTCCCACTCGCGCGCTTCCCGCCAAACTCGGAACTGCTCGCGGGTAGCGGCGCGGGGTTGCCAGTCCCATCGGCCAAGGTCGTCCAGCCACTCGCCGTAGTAGGTGGTGACGTGCCAGCAGGTCCCGTCGTCGGTCCACAGGTGGATCTGCTTGAGCGGGTCGGTGGGGTCGCCGAGGGTGTAGCGGGTGGGACGGGCCGCG
>Ga0196962_10000471_pt1 | contig 16602 bp, 13 predicted proteins | sample S3v_20metaG_FD_183186 | JGI IMG/M metagenome (GOLD analysis project Ga0196962, IMG submission 183186) | Soil microbial communities from Anza Borrego desert, Southern California, United States - S3+v_20 | ecosystem: Environmental > Terrestrial > Soil > Desert | place: USA: California | collected... | reverse complement strand
TCCTTCGCCCAGGAGGACTTGTATCCGCTCCGGCAGGTGCACGAGCCGCAGGGTGTTGGTGACGGCGGCCCTGCTCTTGCCCAGCCTTCGCGCGAGCCGCTCCCTGGTAAGCCCGAACCCGTCCATGAGGGCCTGGTAGGCGGCGGCGGTCTCCAGGGGGCTAAGGTTCTCCCTCTGGAGGTTCTCTACGAGCGCCAGCTCCATGGACTCGTCCTCGCCGGCCTGCCTTATGAGGACGGGCACCCTCTCCATGCCGGCTTCCTTGGCCGCCCTCAGCCTTCTCTCTCCCGCTATGAGCTCGAAGCCGCCTGGTGTCGGGCGGACGACCAGTGGCTGCAATATTCCGACCTCTCTCATGGAGGCGGCGAGCTCGCGTATCCCTGCCTCGGGGAAGCTGGTTCTCGGCTGGCGCGAGTTCGGGCGGATCGCCGAGACGGGCAACTCCTCGAACTTCAGTCCCCCTACGCTCTCCCCGGTAGCTATGAGGGCGGAGAGGCCCCGTCCCAAACCCCTCTTACCCACGATTCACGACCTCGTCGGCGACGGCCGAATACGCCTCGGCTCCTGTGCTCTTCGGCGCGTAGAGGGCCACGGGCATCCCGAAGCTGGGGGCTTCACTCAACCTGACGTTCCTCGGGACTATGGTGTGGAAGACGCGTTCTCCGAAGAACGAACGCACTTCGTCGGCCACCTGATGGGCCAGGTTCGTGCGCGGGTCGAACATCGTCAATAGCACCCCGCCGACCTCCAGATCGGGGTTCAATTCCTCCCTGACCATCCTTATGCTCTGCATGAGCTGGGTGAGTCCTTCGAGCGCGTAGTACTCGCACTGTATGGGGATGAGCACCTCATCTGCGGCGGTAAGCGCGTTGAGGGTCAAGAGATCCAGGGACGGCGGGCAATCCAGCAACACTCTGTCATAAGATGCGAGTCTCTCTAAAGCCCGCTTGAGCTTGAACTCCCGGGCCAGGCTGGAGACCAGCTCGACCTCGGCCCCCACCAGGTTGATGGTGGCCGGCGCGACGTCGAGCCCTTCGACTTCTGTCTTCACGGCCACGTCCTGCAAGGGTTTGCCCTCCAGGAGAACGTCGTACATGCATCCGCCAGGCCCCGGTAACACACCAAGGCCACTGGTGGCATTGCCCTGCGGGTCCATGTCGACGACGAGGACTCTTTCGCCCTTCCCTGCGAGATAAGCGGCCAGGTTGATGGCGGTCGTGCTCTTACCAACACCGCCTTTCTGGTTCACTATGGCTACGACAGTCCTCACCGCGGGCATCTTAGCACGTCGTGTCCGGGCTGCTCAGCGAATGCCCAGGGGTCTCTTGGCCGCAATGCCCGCCCGGCGCGGATATCGCGGCGGGGTCTCCCTGGTCTTTTCGAGGATTACCAGGTTGCGCTCCTTCTCACCGACCTCTGGGAGCAGGGGCACCCTCGTAGTCTCCGCCACCCTCGCCCCGAGCGCCTTGAGCGCCCCGTGGCCTTCTGCAAGTTCCTCCGGGTCCAACCGGCCCTTCATGGCGATCGCACAACCCCCGGTCCTCAGGAGCGGCACACAGTACTCCGCGACCACCGATAAGCTGGCTACGGCCCTGCACGTCACGACGTCGTAAGCGCCGCGATGCGCCGACGTGCCGCCGAGATCCTCAACCCTCGTATTCGCGACTTCTACGTCCCTGAGGCTGAGATCTTCGACCGCACGCCGCAGGAACGCTGCCTTCTTGCCTGTCGATTCCACGAGGGTCGTAGCAAGGTCGGGCCTCACGATCTTTATCGGGATGCCAGGAAGCCCGCCTCCGCTCCCTACGTCGGCCAGACGCCCGGCACGAAACAGCGCCTCTTGCAAGAAGCAACTCAACGAATCGAGGACGTGGTCCACCAGTATCCTGTCTACATCCCGGGTGCCGATGACGTTCGCACGGTCGTAGCAGGCAAGAAGCCCGGCGTACTCCTTCAGATGCTCGCGCCGCTCGCCGCCAAGACGCAGCCCCCAGGCTGCCGCCTGTACCTCCATCAGCCCAAGAGCATCCCCAGAGCGTTTCACGTGAAACATAAGTATGCGACAGGAGTTTGCACAGATAAACTCCTGTCGTCAGGCTCACATTCAAGCGCAGATGATGGACTATGTTTCACGTGAAACGGGGATCTATACCTAGGTGGTGGGGGAGACTTTGACCCGCCGGCTATCGCCGCTGCCTTCGCTTTGCGTGGTAACCCCTGGGTTCTCGGAGAGATACAGGTGGACGACGCGGCGTTCAGAGGAGTTCATAGGCGGCATTTCCACGGTCCGCCGTTCGCGGACGGCCCGGCGCGCCGTTCGGTGGGCCATGCCTTGGATCGCCTCGACGCGGCGTTGGCGGTAGCCTTCGGCATCGAGCACTATCCTCTTGAAGTAGGGACGCTCTCTGAAGGCGGACACGTTGACGAGATATTGGAGGGCATCGATCGTCTCGCCCTTTTGCCCTATGAACAGCGCTGTGTTATCCGGAGCAACGTCTGCGGCGATGAACCCGCCAGCATCGTAGACCTCGATACGGGCTTCGAAGCCCATGGCCTCCAGGACCGAAGAGACGAGGGTCCGGATCTCCTCCAGCAGCTCCTCGGGCGCCACGATCTGTTCCGACTCGGTTTGTTCCCCGTAGACCTCGGACAGCGTGGAGGACCCGGTGCTTTCAGCGGGTGCCGGTTCAGGCTCGTCGACCGCCACGTCCTGTGCGGCCGTGGTTTCCGGCGGTTCGTTATCTTCGTCCGGCGTATGATGTGCCGGGACTTCCACGGCGATTCTGGCGTCCCTGGCTCCGATGCCGAGGAAACCAGAGTTGCCCTCATCGAGCACCCGGTAGGAAACCTCCGCTAAGGGGAGGTTCAGTTCGAGGGCGGCTTTCTCGACGGCCTCGTCGACCGTAGAGGCATAAAACTCCACACTGTCCGTCATTTCTTCTTCTTTCTACGCTTCCTTTTCGCGACCTTCGCCGCCTGTTTAGCGATCTCCTCTTGACTGCGTTCGGGGGGTGGTCCATCGTCAGAATTCCGCGTCTGCCCGTTCTTGGATTTCGACTTTACGCCATCGGTGGCCTTCGCAACATCGGTTGACTTCTTACCAGGACCGTAGTTATAGATCACGAAGTTCTGACCGAGGGTTACCAGGTTCGAGGTGATCCAGTACACGAACAGCCCGGCCGGGAAGTTGAGGAGGAATATAGTGAAGCCGATGGGAAGCAGGCGCATCAGCCAGCGCTGCTGGGGGTCGATATTCTTCGCGGTGATCTCGGTGGCCGCCAGCATGGTTACCGCCGAGATTATGGGGAGCAGGTACGTGGGATCGGCAATCGAGAGGTTTTGGAACCACAGGATGCCGCCTTCGTGGAAGCTAGGATATTGCGCCTCGACCGTCCTGCCGCCGAGGCTGTAACCACCGAACTGGCGGATAACGTAGAAGATCCCGATAAATATCGGCATCTGGACCAGGATCGGGAGGCAACCTCCGAGAGGATTGACCCCCTGCTCCTGGTAGACCTTCGCCATCTCTTCCCTTTGGCGCTGGGGATTGTCCTTGAATTGGGCTCGGACCCTATCCATGTGCGGTTTCAGATCCTGCATGGCGCGCATGCTCTTGACCTGCTTTATAGTCAGGGGGAAGAGGAGGCTACGCACGATCACCGTCAGCAGCACGATGGCGAGCCACCAAGGCGCGCCGAGCGTCTGATGGAAGTACAGCAGCACGGCGCCGAGGACGCTCACTATGGGACTGAACAGGTTCTGGAAGAAGTCTGCTATCGCGTTGATCATGAGATACTGCTCATCTTACCGGGTCGAATCCTCCCTTCGAGAATGGGTGACAACGGAGCACCCTGAGGACGCCCATGAAGATGCCCTTCGGTACGCCGTACTTCTCTATGGCCTGCAGCGTGTAAAGAGAGCAACTCGGCGTAAATCTGCAGGATGGGGGTAGCATGGGGGAGAGGTACCTGCGGTAGAGTCGGATAAGGCCCGTGCTCGCCCTTCTCGCGGTCATGGTCAGCTACGGTCAAGCCGGCCGGCGCCCGACCGGGCCGCCGACCCTACCCAACGACTTGCCGAACTCCTCCCGCAGCTCCTCGAACGTAGCCTCAGCCGCAGCGGGTCTCGCCGACACCACGAGGTCGAGGTTCTCGGATGCCCCCGAGATGCACGAGTGGAACACCTCTCTTAGCCTCCTTCGCACGGCGTTTCTCGTTACCGCGTTGCCGACCTTGCGGGAGACGGAGAGCCCTAGCCGCGGAGTGCCACGCTCGTTTGGAAAGGCGTGAACGGAGAAGAGCCTGCCCCTGTAAGCGGTGCCCTGACGGTAGACCCGCTCGAACTCGGGCGAGTCGGTCAGACGCATTCGCTTGCTACGGGCCAACGATCAGACTGCCAGACGCTTGCGGCCCCGGCGCCTACGGTTAGCGACGACCCTGCGTCCGCCCACCGAGCTCATGCGTTTGCGGAAGCCGTGCGTCTTGGCCCTCTTACGACGATTTGGCTGATAAGTACGCTTCATCCAACTCCTCTACAGGCACTCCGAAGTATTAGATCCGCCGACGAGAGTATATCCGAAGCTTGCAACACCATCCAGCAATCTCCACGGTGAGTCCGTCCTTGCGAAGGCGAGACATCCCGGCCCCACTATCAGAAAAATGCTGCAAAACGGCGTTTACGATGCGTAGGTGCTCCGGGTCGTTCATCTCCGCACAAGGGCTAAAGTGCTCCCTTGACGGCCTTACGGTCGCTCCGCAGGCCGAATTCCTCCTTAGTTATCCACAGCCTGTGGATAAATCTGTGGATAACCATGTTAATTACCTGCAAACGCAGGTTTTACGATCCTGGGCTGTAGCGCTGTGATCGGGGGTGCGCTAAATTCCTATCTGGGGATGATGCGTGCACAGCGGACATCAGGGGAGACGGAGCAGGCGGGCGTAGGCGTTCGCATAGCAGTCTATCCCGGGGGAGGTACGCCGGAGATCACGGAGGTTTCGGCGTCCGATCCGGCTTCCGCAACGCGGAAGTTCACCAGGTTCGTGACTGAGAAGGTGAGAGACGCTGGGGGCAGAGTTCCAGAGGAGTCGATTCGGGAGGTGGTAGAGAACCTGATACACGCCGGATACCAGGGTGTAGTCATCTCCGTTCTCGACGACGGCAACGTCGTACGCGTCTCGGACAAGGGTCCTGGGGTGGAGAACAAGAGCAGGGCGATGGAGTTCGGTTTCAGCGGCGCCGCGCCGGAAGCCCTTGGTGAGATCCGGGGCGTCGGAGCCGGGCTTGGCATCGCACGCGCGGCGGCCGAGAAGTCAGGGGGGACCCTCACCATCGAGGACAACATCGGTGGAGGTACCGTGGCAACCATCTCCGTGGCCGGCGACGAGGCCGCCTCGAAGGAGGTTGCTCCGCCACCCCCGCAGAGACGGTACCCCGACGGAGTACCACGGATGAACATCTCCGAGAGGCAACAGAAGGCGCTCATCACCGTACTCGAGTGCGGCGAGGTGGGGCCCTCGACCGTGGCAGACAGGCTGGAGATAAGCGTGAGCACGGCGTACAGGGATCTCTCCGTACTCGAAGAGCACGGGCTTGTCATGGCCGATGAGTCGGGCAAGCGCCTCATCTCTCCCTTGGGCAGGGATCTGGTCGGGGCCATAATCAATTCCTGGGTCAAGTAAGCGTGGCGGGTAAGGCAGAGCAGGTATGGACGGAGGTCCTGGATCGGGCCTCCGAGCATATAGACGTCTCGTCTTTACGGGTCTGGTTCGAGGGCATACGTCCCGTGGCCCTCTACGACGATCAGCTGGAGATATCGGTTCCCAACACGTTCGCCAAGGAGTACATCGAGAGCCGCTTCAGGCCGCTGCTGGAGGAGGTACTCGACGACGTGGTGGGCCAGGAGACCTCCCTCGTGGTCAGCGTCGGTGGACCAGGCGTCCATACCGGGAACGGTACGGCCGCCGAGGGGGCCGAGTCCGTACTCAACGTACGTACGCCGAGATCCTTCCGGGCCAAATACACCTTCGACACGTTCGTCATAGGCGCCGGCAACAGGTTCGCCCACGCGGCTACGCTCGCCGTCGCGGAGACCCCCGGCCTCGTCTACAACCCACTCTTTATCTACGGCGGCGTCGGCCTGGGAAAGACCCATCTCTTGCGCGCCGTGGGACACTACGTAGAGGACCAGGACCCTAGCATGAGGATCCGGTACGTTACCTGCGAGCAGTTCACGAACGACTTTATAAACTCCATGAGGGACAACGCGCCCCTCGAGTTCCAGAAGCGCTACCGCGAGAACGACGTTCTCCTGGTCGACGACATCCAGTTTCTGGAGAACAAGGTCGAGACCCAGGAAGCCTTCTTCCACACCTTCAACGCGCTCTACGAAGAGAACAAGCAAATAGTCATAGCCTCGGACAGACACCCCAGGTACATCCAGACGCTCGAGAACCGTCTGGTGAGCCGCTTCGAGTGGGGCCTCGTGACGGACATCCAGCCGCCAGACCTGGAGACCAGGATCGCCATCCTGCGCAAGAAAGCCCTTATGGATCACCTCGAGGTCGACGACGATGTGCTCACCTTTATCGCCTCGAAGGTCTCCACGAACATCAGGGAGCTCGAAGGAGCCCTCGTACGTATCCTGGCCTACGCCTCGCTCTACGGCCGGCAGGTCAGCGCCGACCTCGCGGAAGAAGTCCTGAGGGACATCCTACCCGACCAGGCCTACCGTGAGATCCCCATAGAACTCATCCAGCACGAGGTCTGCCGCTACTTCGGTGTCGCCAAGGCAGACCTCGTCGGCCAGAGCCGCTCTAAAGGTTTCGCCTACCCCAGGCAGGTCGCCATGTACCTCTCCCGGGAGCTCACAGACGAGTCACTCCCCAAGATAGGGAAGGCCTTCGGAGGGCGCGACCACTCTACCGTTATGCACGCCACAGCCAAGATCGCCAACCTCATCAACAGCGACCGGGACGTCTTCTCCCAGATACATGAGATCACCCACCAGATCAAGAGCAAAAGATGACCCTGACCCCCCTCCCCCAGGGACAGGAGATTGTAACACGAAATATGCATAGAACGCGTATTCTATCCACAAGCCATCCACAGGGCGCCGCCGGCCTGTGGATAAGTCGCCAGAAACCTTCCACAGGATGGTTCACTTATCCACAGAAATTGTGGATAACTCTTCCAAACTGTGGATAAAAACGGCGGTGAAAGAGGAATTTAGGCAGATTGTAACGTTTGATCGTAAGGATACCTGTGGATAAACCTGTGGATAAGAGGGGTATAATCTGTGGATAAACCTGTGGATAGAATTGTGGAAAACTCTGGCCTGTGGATAACTCGGCACTTATCCACAATCCGTCCACAGGAAATCGCGAGTTATCCACATTTTTGCCCACAGGCCCGAGGACGACTATTCGGCATAGGTAAAGCGATTTTTTCGAGTTATACACATATCCACAGGCCTTATTATTATTATTGTTCTAATAGATATATGGTTAGGTAATAATAATAAGGTGAGAAGGGAGGCTGCATGAGGGCAGTTTGTAGCACGGAAACGTTTGGCAAAAAGTTGGCTCTGGTCTCGCGCGGGGTCTCTGCGAGGTCGACCATCCAGTTGCTTGGGGGGATACTTCTCGAGGGTAGGGGAGAGGTGCTGGGGCTATCGGCGACGGACATGGAGATCTCGATCCAGACGTCGTCTGTGGCCGAGGTCGAAGGAGAAGGGCGGGTGGTGATCCCGGCCCGCATCTTCAACGACATCGTAAGGTCGCTGCCCGGCGGGAGCTTCTCGCTGGAGCACGACGACTCCGAGGGGACGGTCAGGCTCGTTGCCGGGGAGAACGAGTACCGCATTCGGGCCTACGCGGCCGACGACTATCCGCGGCTTCCCGCCTTCCCGGAGGAGGGTACCTTCAGGATGTCCGGGTCGTCGCTCGTGGAGACCGTGGAGAAAGTGTCGCGGTCGTACTCGCGGGACGAGACCAGGCCTGTGCTCACCGGGATCCTGATCAGCTTCGAGGACTCGCGCGTAAGGATGGTCACGACCGACTCCTACCGCCTGAGCATCAAGGAGACGGAGCTCGCGACCACCTCGTTCGAAGGTTCCAGGGAGGCGATCATACCGGCGCGGGCGATGCAGGAGGTCTCCAGGATCTTCTCCGGCTCCGATGAGGAAGACGTCGAGGTGGCGCTCTCCGAGAACCAGGCGTTGTTCAGGATCGGCGACGTCGTTTTGGGCACCCGGCTCATAGACGGCAACTTCCCCGAGTACAGGCGACTCTTGCCCGGCGGGTTCGAGCGTGAGATCTCCGTCTCCAGGGAGGAGCTGGTCGGCACCCTGAGGAGGGTCAACCTCTTCGCCGCCCGCCAGACGCCGCCGGTGCCCGTTAGCCTCTCCTTCTCGGAAGGTTCCGTAGAGGTGATCGTGCGCAACGGCGAGGTCGGAGACGCGCACGAGAGGCTCTCCGCCTCCAGCGAGGACGAGTTTTTGATCTCCTTCAACCCGGGCTACCTGCTGGACGGCGTCTCCGCGATAGATTCGGAGAACGTGGTCTTCAAGCTCAACGAACCGCTCAAGCCAGGGCTCATCGTGCCCGAGGAGAACGGTGATGAGCCCGACTTCCTGTATTTGATCATGCCGATGCGCGACCCGTCCCGCAGCTGACCGTTGCGACTCCCACCGGGCACTACGCTGGGCCGGGCGCTGAAGGCTGCCGGTCTCGTCGGGACGGGCGGTGAGGCGAAGATCCTGATCCAGGCCGGAGAGGTCAGCGTGAACGGTGAGGTCGAGACGCGCCGCGGTCGCACCCTCCAGGAGGGTGACGTAATCGAGGTGGGGGACGAGCGGTTGGAGATCGGTTGAGCGCCTATCTGCGGGCCTTGCGCCTGGTCAACTTCCGCAACTACGTCGACGCCACGGCCCTGCTCGCCCCCGGGCTGAACGTGGTCGTGGGTGATAACGCCCAGGGAAAGACGAACCTGCTGGAGGCCGTGGCCTTCAACGTCACGGGCTCCTCGCCCCGCACCCCGAAGGAGAACGAGGTCGTCCGCTGGGGCGCTGAATTCGCCCGCACCGAGGCCAGAGTCGCGCTCGACGGCTCCCCTGGCGAACGTGGCGTGGCCATCGGCTATGCCCCGGGACAGAAGAAGCGCATCACCGTCGATGGGGTACCGGCCCCTTCCCTCACCAACTTCGCCGCCGGCGGTGCCGGTGCCCGCGTCGTCACGTTCTTCCCCGACGACATAAGGGTAGTGAAAGGCGCGCCCGCAGACCGCAGGGCGTTCCTGGACGCCCTGCTCTCCTCTCTACGTCCCGCATACGCGCGCGCCGCCCTCGAATACGCCAAGGCAGTCCAGCAGCGCAACCAACTCCTGAGACGCATCAGGGACGGGTTCTCTTCCGAGAGGACGCTCGCGACGTGGGACAAGAAGGTCGTCGAACTCGGAAAGACCGTCCTCGCCGGCCGCGAGGCGGCTCTGCCCGTCCTCGAAGAACATTTCACAGACGCTCTAAGGGCCCTGTACGGCCCCGAGAAGGCCGCGATACGCTACAGCCATAGCTCGACCCTCGAAGAGTATTCCGAGGCGCTCAGAGAGGCGCACAGCGCCGACGTCGAACGGGGGACCACTTCTGTCGGGCCCCACAGGGACGACTTCGAGGTCTCGCTCGGTGGGGTGAACCTGACCACTTTCGGGTCCCAGGGGCAGCAGAGGATCGCGACGCTGGCGCTGAAGTTCGCCTCGAGGGACTACGTGCGAGGGGAGGTGGGGGAGGACCCGATCCTGCTCTTCGACGACGTGATGAGCGAGCTCGACGAGCGGCGCAGAGAGTATCTGGCCGGGTATTTTCTGGAGAGCACGCAGGCCTTGATCTCGACGACCAACCTCGAATATTTCGACGAGGAAATCTTGCGTAGAGCCCGTATCATACGCATATCTGGTGGTTCCATCCTGGAGACCGCAACGGATGGTGCCAGCAGGTAGCGCTACCCTGCGGAATTGGCTTAGATAAGCCGCAAATGGGCCGAGATCGTGTTTGGAAACGGCAACGAATGTGTTACAATCATCGGGTGCAGAGTTACGATGAAAAGAACGACTCCGGCGCCTTCGCCGGACTGACCAAAAGGAGGGTCCGGTTCTTTGGCGGCTAAGTCCATGACCAAGAATGCCAAGAGCGCTTACGATGCAAGTTCGATCCAGGTCCTCGAAGGCCTCGAAGCCGTCAAGAGGCGTCCTGGTATGTACATCGGATCGACGGGGCCGAGGGGTCTTCACCACCTCGTCCGGGAGATCATCGACAATTCCATAGACGAGGCGCTGGCCGGACACTGTACGGAGGTACTCGTCACCATCCACCCCGACAACTCCGTCACGGTCGCCGACGACGGGCGCGGTATGCCGGTAGGCAAAATGGCGAAGTACGGCAAGCCGGCCGCCGAGATCATCATGACGACCTTGCACGCCGGCGGGAAGTTCGGTGGAGAAGGTTACAAGGTCTCCGGCGGGTTGCACGGCGTCGGCGCCTCGGTGGTGAACGCGCTCTCCGAATGGCTCGAGTTGGAGATCAAGGTCGACGGGCACGTGTGGAGCCAGCGCTACGAGCGCGGGTTCCCGAAAGGCGACCTCAAAAAGGGCCGTAAGCTCAAGAAGGGCGAGGGGACGGGGACGACCACGAGCTTCAAGCCCGACCCCGAGGTGTTTACCGAGACCCAAGACTTCTCCTTCGATACCCTGAGCCGCTGGTTTCGGGAGTGGGCTTTCCTTAACAAGGGACTCAAGATCCGGCTCATAGACGAGCGGGAAGAAGACAGGGATGTCACGTACCAGTATGAGGGCGGCATAAGGGACTTCGTGGAGCACATCAACGAGGCGAAGGACCCCGTCCACAAGACCATCTTCTACCTCGAGCGCGAGGAGGAGGTGGGGGACGTGGAGGTCGCCATGCAGTGGAACAGCGGCTTCCAGGACTCCGTCTTCACGTTCGCCAACAACATCAACACCCACGAAGGCGGGGCGCACCTCTCAGGGTTCAGGTCGGCGCTATCGCGGACGATCAACGCCTACGCCAGGCAGAAGGGTCTCCTCAAGGAGAAAGAGGAGAGCCTTACCGGCGACGACATCAGGGAAGGGTTGGCCGCGGTCATCTCGGTGAAGTTGCGGGAGCCCCAGTTCGAGGGTCAGACCAAGACCAAGCTCGGGAACACGGAGGTCAAGGGTCTCGTGGAGAGCGTGACCAACCGTTATCTTGCAGAGTTCTTGGAGGAGCGTCCTGGTGAGGCCAAGGCGATCGTCAACAAGGCGTTGCAGGCTGCGCGGGCCCGGCTCGCGGCCAGGACGGTGAGGGAGAAGATCCGCAAGGGCTACCTGGAGAGCTCGACGCTGCCTGGCAAGCTCGCCGATTGCTCATCCAAGGACCCTGCCAGGAGCGAGCTTTACATCGTCGAGGGCAACTCGGCCGGCGGATCGGCCAAAGGCGGGCGGGACAGAAACTTCCAGGCCATACTTCCGCTCAGGGGCAAGATCCTCAACGTGGAGAAGGCCAACATCAACAAGATCCTCTCCAACGCCGAGATACAGGCCCTGATAAGCGCGATAGGCGCCGGTGTGGGGGAGAGCTTCGATCTCGAGCAGGCTCGGTACAACAAGATCGTCATTATGGCCGACGCCGACGTGGACGGAAGTCATATTCGGACGTTGGTGCTGACGTTCTTGTATCGCAACATGCGAGACCTGATCGAGGCCGGCTACGTCTACATCGCCCTCCCCCCGCTCTACAAGATCACGCACAACCGCCGCGAGCACTACGCCAAGAACGATACCGAGTTGCGGGAGACGCTGGACCGTATCAGGGCCAACGGAAACGCAAGTATCTCCCGCTTCAAGGGCCTCTCGGAGATGAACCCGCAGCAGCTCTGGGAGACGACGATGGACCCGCAGAACAGGACGATGCTCCAGGTCACGGTCGAGTCGGCGGCGGTGGCGGATGAGCTGTTCACCGCGCTGATGGGCGACAAGGTCGAGCCGCGCAAACAGTTTATAGAGGAGAACGCCAGAGAGGTGAAGAACCTGGATGCTTGATACTTTCTCGGGCAACGTACAGCCCCACTCCATAGAAGATGAGTTAAAGGACTCTTTCCTTTCCTACGCCATGAGCGTGATCGTCTCGCGCGCCTTACCTGATGCGCGCGACGGCCTGAAGCCCGTACACCGGCGGGTTCTCTACGCGATGCAGGATCTCGGGTTGCAGCCCAACAGGCCATACCGCAAGAGCGCGACGGTCGTCGGAGACGTCATGGGTAAGTACCATCCGCATGGGGACCAGGCCATCTACGACGCGCTGGCGCGCATGGCACAGGACTTCGCGCTGAGGTACCCGCTCGTGGACGGCCAGGGGAACTTCGGGAGCGTGGACGGCGATCCGCCGGGGGCGATGAGGTACACAGAGGCCCGCCTCACACGCATGGCGACCGAGATGCTGAGGGACATAAATGCCGACACGGTGGACTTCGTTCCGAACTTCGACGAGAGCCTGAAACAGCCCGAGGTCTTGCCGGCGCGGTTCCCGAACCTGCTCGTCAACGGATCCGACGGCATCGCAGTCGGTATGGCCACCAAGATTCCACCCCACAACCTCGGCGAGGTCGTCGACGCGACGATAGCCCTGATAGACGACCCGGAGCTGGACGACGAGGGGATCGCAGAGCACATCAAGGGGCCCGATTTCCCGACGGGTGGTGTTATCGTCGGGTTGCGCGGCATCCGCGACGCAATCGCGACGGGACGAGGCTCCGTGCGGGTGCAGGCCAAGGCCCACACCGAGCAGATAAAGGGCAACAGGACCCAGATCGTGGTCTCTGAGATCCCCTACCAGGTCAACAAGAGCTATCTGCTCCAGAAGATCGCCGAGCTGGTCAAGGATCGCAAGCTGCAGGACATCTCCGATTTGCGCGACGAGTCGGACCGCAACGGCATGCGAATAGTGATAGAGCTCAAGCGCGAGGCCGTGCCCAAGGTCGTCCTCAACAACCTCTACAAGCACACCCAGATGCAGCAGAGCTTCGGGGTGAACCTGGTGGCGCTCGTCGACGGCGTGCCGAGGACGCTCTCCTACAGGCAGGCCCTGAAGCACTACATCGTCCACCAGTTCGAGGTGGTAACGCGCAGGACGCGCTACGAGCTCGGGCGGGCGAAGGCAAGGGCGCACATCCTCGAAGGACTGCTGATCGCGCTCGGAGACCTCGACGAGGTCGTGGCGACCATCCGCCGCTCGCGCAGCGTGGAGACGGCGCGCAAGAACCTGATGAAGGGGTTCGGGCTCTCCGAGCGCCAGGCGCAGGCGATCCTCGACCTCAGGCTGCAGAGGCTAACTGCCATGGAGCGTCAGAAGGTCCAGCAGGAGCACAGGGACCTGCGCGAGAAGATCGAGTACCTCGAAGGCATCCTGGCCGATGAGTCCAAGGTCTACGGGATCGTCAAGGAGGAGCTCGGCGAGGTCAAGGCGGCCTACGCGGACGATCGCAGGACCGCGATCACGGCCGAGGAGGGCGTCGACTTCGAGATAGAGGACCTAATAGCCGAGGAGGAGATGGTGATCTCCATCTCCAACGGCGGTTACCTGAAGAGCGTCCCCGTCAACTCCTTCCGCAAGCAGGGCCGCGGCGGGGTCGGCGTCGCCGGGATGGAGCTCAAAGAGGGTGACTACATCGACCACCTCTTTATAACGACGACGCACCACTACATGCTCTTCTTCACCAACAAGGGCAAAGTCTACAGGCTCAAGGTCCACCAGCTCCCGCGAATGGGCCGGGCTGCGAAGGGACGCCACATCGCCAACATGCTCCCCCTCGCGCAGGGCGAGCACATCGCCTCCGTCCTGGCGACCAAGGAATTCGAGGAGGCCGAGTACCTGCTCTTCGCGACCAAGAGGGGCATCGTCAAGAAGACCAGGTTCCAGGAGTACAACACGCCCTTGAAGAACGACGGGATCATCGCGATCAACCTCGCCGGCGACGACGAGTTGATCTCCGTCCGCTACGCCTCGGAGGGCGATGAGGTCGTTATCGTGAGCCGCAACGGGAAGGGCATCCGCTTCCTGCAGACCGACGCCCGACCGATGGGACGCGCTACGGCCGGGGTGAAGGGCATCACGCTCGGCAAAGACGACGTCGTGCTCTCTATGGACGTGATCTCCGACGATGCGGCGGACCTGTTCATACTCACCGAGCGCGGTTTCGGCAAGCGCACGGCCCTCTCGCAGTACAGGGCCCAGGGACGCGGCGGCCAGGGAGTCATCGCCATGAAGACCGACGGAGAACGCGGCAAACTCGCCGGCGTGCGGGTCGTCCGCCCCGGACTACACGAGCTCATGATCGTCTCCAACTTCGGGACGACCATACGCATGGATGCCGACTCTGTCTCGCGACAGGGCCGCGCGGCGCAGGGTGTCAGGGTGATGAACCTGAGGAGCGGCGACTCGGTGAGCGCCATAGCCAAAGTCATCTCCTCCCGATCCGCCGACGCCGACGGCGCCACGGACGAGCTGACGCTGGATGAGCTCTCCGGGGAGGACCAGACGGGCACCTCTACCGCGGGTCTTCCCGAAGCCGACGGGAACGGGACGGTGCCGGGTGCATAGCGAGTGCGAAGGCGTGGTCGAGTGCACGGCCCTCGTGCTCGCCGAGAGTTGTACTGAGTACGAAGGTAGGCTGACGCTCTTCGGGGTGCTCGATGAGATCCGCCCCAACGGCGCCGGTGGGACATCGTTCGTCGTCTACTTCAAGTTCGAGGGCTGCGAACACGTCTCGGACAGGGAGCGCCGGGCCCGCGTCCTCGTCACCGACGAGGACGGAGAGGTCCTTATGGAGTCGGCGGAGTACTCCGTCTACCTCGACGGAACGGAAGACCCCGTCACGAAAGTCGCAGCCTTCGACTTACCAGAAGGCTTCGAAGTGGGGGAACGACTACTCTGGATCGAAGCCGTTCTCGACGAGGAGACCCTCGCCCAGACCGCGGTGAGGATCCACGACCGCTACAGTGTATAAGAGACCAACAGAGGCCCGGGGATCCGGGCCTCTCCTCTACGTTAGGAACCCAATTCATGCCTGAAGATCTGGCAGTATTTATCGACTGGGAGAACATCTACATCTCTACGGTCACGGAGTACAAATCAAAGCCGAACGTCTCGGCCATACTGGAGAAGGCCCGTGAGTACGGACGCATCGTCGCGGCCTCGGCTTACGCCGACTGGACCGACGGAGACTTCCGACAGGCCCCGCCGACCCTCTATTCCAACGGCATCTCGCCGCGCTACATTTCGGCCCGCTACTTCCCCGGAGGCAAGTCTCAGAAGCGTCGCACCAACTCCATAGACGTGATGCTCGCGGTCGAGTGCTCGGCCTTCTTGCACGACCACCCGCAGGTGGACACCTACGTCCTCGTCACCGGCGATGGGGACTTCATCCCGCTCGTCAGCCTGCTCAGGAGCAAGGGGAAGAACGTGGTGGTAATCGGGGTCTCCGAGGCGACTTCGTACCACCTGATCGAATCCGCAGACCACTTCGTCTCCTACGCCTCCCTGCTCGAAGAAGACCGCGCCGCCCGCGCCCAGGACAGGGAACCCAAAAAGGAGGCCGCGGACCCCTACAAGGAGCTGGTCAGGGCCGTCCAAGCGCTGAAGAAGGGCGGAAAGACACGGGTCCTCGGGCAGGTGAAGCAGCAGATGATCGTGCAGCTCGGCTCTTTCGACGAGCGGAACGCGGGCTTCAAGAAGTTCAAGGACTTCGTGGTCGAGGCAGAGCGCCGAGGCCTGGTAAACACCGTTGACCAGGACCTCGAGCTCCAGGTCTACCTGCCCGACGAGCAGGTTCCCGACCTGCAGGAGACCGACCTCGCAGCCGTAGAGCCCACATCACAGAGCCAACCCGCAAACCGGAACAGGGGCAACGGCAGGCCCGCGCGTGAAGAGCGCCAGCAAGTAGAGCCAGAACCAGGCTTCGATCTCCTCGAAGACCTCACGCCCTACGAGCTCAAGACGGTCTGCACGAGCGTCGCCTCCCTCGAACAGCCCGCCACCTTGGTGGAGATCTTCTCCAGCATCCGAGATCTCGATGAGCGCGGCGAACTGGAGCTCTCGCGGGAAGAGATCGGGGACGTCATAACCGCCATGCTCGACGCGGATTACCTGGGCAAGGTGCGCCAGAAGCCCTACAAACAGGCGAAGGCCGACATGACCTTCTACGCCCTGAACGCGGAAAAGCAAGAGGTCAAGAGCGCCCTTCAGCATTTCAGCTAGTCAGCACGCTTCGGCCTGCGGCCTCGCTTGTCAGCAGGTCAGCTTCTCCCTTTCCGGCCTCGCCCTGCCGCGCATGACGAACCGCTGCCAACGGCAGTCAGGTACGGCGCTCATGGCAAGGTTACGAAGCGCTTCGCTGACATGCTGACAAGCGAAGGCTAAAAGCCTGAGCGTGCTGACAGCGGATTGCGATGACGGTGCACCGGGTATCGTGGATGCATGAGTGCATATTCGCTAGATCTCAGGCAGAAGATCGTGGAGTCGGTCAAGAAGGGTGTCCCCAAGGCCGAGACCGCCCGCCGTTT